>Ga0189292_10367_pt1 | contig 15630 bp, 14 predicted proteins | sample UW1oraminimetaG_FD_130317 | JGI IMG/M metagenome (GOLD analysis project Ga0189292, IMG submission 130317) | Marine microbial communities from the Costa Rica Dome - UW179A-orange mini metaG | ecosystem: Environmental > Aquatic > Marine > Oceanic > Photic zone | place: Costa Rica: the Eastern...
AGGAGCGCGTGGTCGAGCGGCTCGGCGGCAACCAGTCGATCGCGCTGGACATCCGCGTCATCGCCGCGACCAAGGAAGACCTGCGCGTCGCCGCCGATCAGGGACGCTTTCGCGCCGACCTCTATTACCGTCTGAACGTCGCGCCGCTGCGCATTCCGCCGCTGCGCGAACGCAACGAGGACATCCTCCTGCTGTTCCAGCATTTCGCCGAAACCGCCGCCCAGCGCCACGGCCTGCCGATACGCGATCTGCAGCCGGAGCAGCGCGCCTTGCTGCTGCGCCACGACTGGCCCGGCAACGTGCGCGAGCTGCAGAACACTGCCGAGCGCTTCGGCCTCGGCCTCGGTCTGGGCCTGGAGCAGGCCGCCGCCGGCGCGTCGATGCCGGGCGGCGGCACGCTGGGCGAGCAGGTCGACGCCTTCGAGCGCGCGCTGATCGCCGCCGAACTGGCGCGCCCGCACAGTTCGCTGCGCAGCGCCGCCGAGGCGCTCGGCCTGCCGCGCAAGACCTTGCACGACAAACTGCGCAAACACGGCCTGAGTTTCGCCGAGGCTGGCGGAAGTCCGCCCGATGACGGGGAATGATTGGCGGGTTTCCGCCATCCCGCCCGAACACGCCTCGCCTGCGACGAATTGCCTCGAATCCTCCCCGCGGCGCCGCCAGCCGCGCCGCGCGCAACCCGCAAAGCTGCGACCCAGACGGCTTTCCTGGCATCTGCTGATTCAAAGCGTCATGCGCAGCTGGTACAAGCTTTGCCCGCGCGAGGCTGCAGCCGCCGGCTGGCACAGGCATTGCTAACCTACTGAAGCCTTGCGGGACATGTCGCTCGACGGCAGGAGGCATCGCCAAATGCTGCCTAGACTCATCGCAGGCCACTGCCGAATCGTCGCGCGGCGATTCTTCACAACAAGAGGGAAACACCAATGTTCAAACTGACTGCCAAGGCGCTGGCTTGCGCCCTGTCGCTGAGCATCGCCGGCCTGGCCCATGCGGCCGACCCGATCACCATCAAGTTCTCCCACGTGGTCGCCGAGAACACGCCGAAAGGCCAGGGCGCCCTGCTGTTCAAGAAGCTGGTGGAAGAGCGCCTGCCGGGCAAGGTCGAGGTTCAGGTTTACCCGAACTCCTCGCTGTTCGGTGACGGCAAGGAAATGGAAGCCCTGCTGCTGGGTGACGTGCAGCTGATCGCGCCGTCGCTGGCCAAGTTCGAACACTACTCCAAGGGCGTCCAGGTCTTCGACTTGCCGTTCCTGTTCGATGACATCGCCGCGGTTGACCGCTTCCAGAAGGGCGAGGCCGGCCAGAAGCTGCTGCGCTCGATGGAAGACAAGAACATCACCGGTCTGGGCTACTGGCACAACGGCATGAAGCAGCTGTCGGCCAACAAGAAGCTGATCGAGCCGAAGGACGCCCGTGGTCTGAAGTTCCGCGTACAGGCTTCCGCCGTACTGGACGAGCAGTTCAAGGCCGTGCGCGCCAACCCGCGCAAGATGAGCTTCGCCGAGGTCTACCAGGGCCTGCAGACTGGCGTGGTTAACGGTGCCGAGAACCCGTACTCGAACATCTACTCGCAGAAGATGCACGAAGTGCAGAAGTACATCACCGAGTCCAACCACGGTCTGCTGGACTACATGGTGATCACCAACACCAAGTTCTGGAACGGTCTGCCGGCTGACATTCGCAGCGAACTGGAGACCATCCTGGACGAAGTGACTGTCGCGGTGAACAAGCAGGCTGAAGAGCTGAATCAGGGCGACAAGCAGCGCATCGTCGATGCTGGCACCACTGAAATCATCGACCTCACCCCTGAGCAGCGCGAAATGTGGCGCGAAGCCATGAAGCCGGTCTGGAAGAAGTTCGAAGGCGAAATCGGTGCTGACCTGATCAAGGCTGCCGAAGCTGCCAACCAGGCTCAATAAGCCTTTGCCGAGGGGCGGTTACTCCCGCCCCTTTGCTGCACCACCAGAGAAACCCGACAGCTCAGTGAAAAAACAAAGCAGCTAGCGAAGACCAAGCCCGCACCCAAGGGCAGAAAGGCCAGGCCGAGGTGATCCCGGGCCACGCCGCTTCGATGGCGACAACAAGAGTTTTTCATTGCTCTGTCCCCCAGCCTGCCCCGGCTGGTCCACGGCGCACCTCCGTGCTGCCTTCGCACAACAGCAGTCCATCGGGAGATGTCATCCATGAACGCCCTCTGGCGCGTCTGGGATCGCTTCGAGGAAGGTTTTATCGCCTTTCTGCTGGCCGCCATGACATTGGTGACCTTCGTCTACGTGATCCTCAACAATCTCTACACGCTCTTCTACGATCTGGGCGACCGGTTCGAAGGAAGCGCCGACTTCTGGTTCGGCATCGGCGACTTCATCATCGGCCTGGCTCAGGCCATGACCTGGAGTACCGCGCTGACCAAAGCACTGTTCGCCTGGCTGATCTTTTCCGGCCTTGCCTACGGCGTGCGCACCGCTGGCCACATCGGTGTCGACGCCCTAGTCAAGCTGGCGCCGCGCCACATTCAGCGCGTCATCGGCATCGTTGCCTGCCTGTTCTGCCTGGGTTACGCGGGCCTGCTGACCGTCGCCAGCTTCGAATGGATCCAGGCACTGTTCATCGCCAACATCGGTGCGGAAGACCTCGGTCATGTCGGCATCAAGCAATGGCACATAGGCATGATCGTGCCGTTTGGCTTCGCCATGGTGTTCATCCGTTTCGCCGAGATCTTCGTGCGTATCCTGCGCAACGAGCAGACCGGCCTCGGCCTCGCCGATGAAGCGGCCGATGCCATCAAGCTCGGCGAAGAGGAGCCCAAGCAATGACCATTCTGTTCCTGTTCGTCGCCCTCTTCGCACTGATGTTCATCGGTGTGCCGGTGGCCGTTTCCCTGGGCCTGGCCGGTTCGCTGACGATCATGATCTTCAGCCAGGATTCGGTGCGCTCGCTGGCGATCAAGCTGTTCGAGACCTCCGAACACTACACGCTGCTGGCGATCCCGTTCTTCCTGCTGGCTGGCTCATTCATGACGACGGGCGGCGTAGCCCGTCGCCTGATCGATTTCGCCAACGCCTGCGTCGGCCACATTCGTGGCGGCCTGGCAATCGGCGCAGTACTGGCGTGCATGCTGTTCGCCGCGTTGTCCGGTTCGTCACCGGCAACCGTGGCCGCAGTCGGTTCCATTGCCATTGCGGGCATGGTGCGCTCCGGCTACCCGCAGGCTTTTGGCGCCGGCATCGTCTGTAACGCCGGCACCCTGGGTATCCTCATCCCACCATCGGTGGTGATGGTGGTCTACGCCGCTGCTACCGAGCAGTCCGTGGGCAAGCTGTTCATGGCCGGCGTGATACCGGGCGTTCTGCTCGGCCTGGCACTGATGGTGGCGATCTACATTATCGCGGTGAAAAAGAACCTCCCGGCCCTGCCGCGCGCATCTTTCCGCGAGTGGCTCTCGGCTGCACGCAAGGCGCTCTGGGGCCTCCTGCTGATGGTGATCATCCTCGGCGGCATCTACTCCGGCATGTTCACACCCACCGAGGCTGCAGCCGTGGCGGCGGTGTACTCGGCATTCATCGCGCTGTTCGTCTATAAAGACATGACGCTGCGCGAATGCCCGAAGGTGATTCTGGAGTCGGGCAAGCTGAGCATCATGCTGATGTTCATCATCGCCAACGCCATGCTCTTCGCCCACGTGCTGACCACCGAGCAGATTCCGCAGGCAATCACCGCTTGGGTGATCGAAGCAGGCCTGCAACCCTGGATGTTCTTGCTGGTGGTGAATATCGTCCTGCTAGTGGCCGGTGCTTTCATGGAGCCGTCGGCAATCATCCTGATCCTGGCGCCGATTCTGTTCCCGATCGCCATTCAGCTGGGCATCGATCCGATTCACTTGGGCATCATCATGGTGGTGAACATGGAGATCGGGTTGATAACACCACCCGTGGGGCTAAACCTGTTCGTCGCCTCGGCGGTGACGGGTATGCCGGTTACCCAGGTCATCCGCGCGGTGATGCCGTGGCTGGCGCTGATGCTGAGCTTCCTGGTGGTCATCACCTACGTGCCATCGATTTCCTTGGCACTGCCGAACTGGCTGGGCATGTAACCCTCAACGCTTACTTCCCTTTAGCCCGGCGTATGCCGGGCTTTTTTTCGGCTGGAGAAAGGTTCGTCAGATCGCCAGCACATCCGCCGGGCGCCGCCGGAACCAGCCGGTCAACGACAAACGATCGGCCTGGGTGACCAGCACTTCATGGGGAAACTCACCGGAGAGAAATACCACCAGATTGCCGGCCAGCGGCGGCACATCCATCTGCCTGCCGTCGGGGAAGTGCATGCGCAGTTCACCGGCGTGGCTGGGCTGCCAATCCGGATTCAGATACAGCACTGCAGTGACCGCACGACTGTCGTCATCGCGAAAACGGTCCAGATGCGTCTGGTAGAAGGCGCCAGGCGGATAGAAGGCAAAATGGCACTCGAACTCCTCCAGACCGAGGAACAGCTCGCGATTGAGCGTCTGACGCAGCTCATCCATCACCGTGAGGTAGTGATCGCACACCACAGCCTGGCCCGGCTCCAGCCACTGAATATGATCGCTGCGAATGCCCTCGCGCACTGCCTGCGCTTCGCCACGGCCAACACCCGCAGGCGCCAGCGCCCCTTCGGCCTCACGCTTGCGGCACTCGTCGGCCAGCTTGTGGGTCACATCACTGGGAAGGAAAGAACTCTTTAGCGACCAGCCGCGCTCGGCCAGGTCGTCGATGATCGAAGAGAACTGCAAGGAAGTGACTCCGAAGGGATACCGCAGGAGTCTAGGGTCTGTTGAGACTCCGCCACAAGCACCGTCGCTGCGCCAGATGTCTGCAGCACTTGTACGCCTCGACAAGCATGCGCCGGGGCACGGAAAATGAACCGCCCGCCAGACAGGAGCTTCCATGCGCACCCTCTTAGCCTGTGTACTGCTGACATTGAGCTTCACCAGCTTCGCCGACACCTACAACGAACTCTACGAAACCGCCGGCTGGACCGAACAGCGAGCCAATTTCGCCGATGCGCTGACCGCGGCCCAACAGCGCTACAAAGACACCCTGCCCCCAGCGGTATTCCAGGCCCTGGTGACCAACAGCAATCGCCGCTTCGCCTCCCATGCAATCGACCAGCGCGCACAACGGGCGCTACGCGAAAACCTGGCCGAGCCGCAACCAGCGCTGGAGTTCTTCCAGAGCCCGCTGGGCCGCAAGATCGTTTCCGCTGAAGTGCTCGCCGCACGTCGGGAGCAACTGGCACAGCATGCCAATGGCCTGCCGCGGATGGAGGCAGGAAGCAATCGACAACTGCTGATCCGACACCTGGCGACGGCCATTCCAGCCAGCGAAGCGGGTGCCGAGGTCAGTCTGGCGCTGGCCGGTGTCGCCGCCGACAGCCTCAGCCAGATGATTCCCGGCTTGCTCGGCGGCAATCAGGCGCAAGGTCTGCTGAGCAGCCAACGCCAGCGCTTGATCGAGCAGGCCGAGGCCGAGCTCGATAACACCCTGCTCTACGTCTACCGCGAGTTGTCCGATGCAGAATTGGAAGAATACGTGGCATTCGCCCAGTCGGACGAGGGCCAAGCCTACTACCAGGCTGCGCTGAAAGCGTTGCGCGCGGGACTTGCGGTGGGTATGAGCGGAACCGAGCTGGAACCGCAGCAAGGCATCTGATTGGCGACGTGCGCGGCGCTAGTTCAGGCGCTCGCGCAGAAAGTCGAAATACGCCTGGCGCAACTCTTCACGCTCGTTCACCAGATGGTGACGAGCACCGGGCAGACGCAGAACCTCCGCGCCGGCGAACTTGCGCTCGAGGATCGGCAGGTTGTACTGCCAGTCCACCGTCATGTCTGCTTCACCTTGGATGATCAACGGCGAGTGCGCACTGTCAGCCGCACCCTCGATACGCGGGATCCAGCGTGACAGCGCACCGACCCAGGCCGTGGGCAGGATGTCCGGCTGCAGCGGATCCTGGCTCTGAACGAACTCGAGGAAAGCGGGATCACTGGAGTTCTCGCTGAACGTCCGCGGGATCTGCTGCACGAAACGCCGCAACAGTTCGTAGCTGACACGCGAGCGCAACCATGCGCGCGGTCGAACCAGCGGAGCGAGCAGAATGGTGCGGCCCAGGTCCGGGTTGTCGGCCTGGTGCAGCAGGTGATCCAGCGCGATGGCACCACCAGTGCTCTGGCCAAGCAGATGCCACGGCCGCGGCAGATCCAGTTGGCGCGCCTGCTCGAACAACCCGGTCAGCACGGCCTGATATTCGTCGAATTCGTTGATACTGGCGCGCGGGCCGCTGGACAGCCCGTGGCCCGGCAGGTCGCAGGCGAGCACGGCGAAACCCATCTCCAACCCCCAGTCAACCACATGCCGGTACAAGCCCATGTGATCGTAGTAGCCATGCAGGATCAGCAGGCTGGCGTGGGGCTGCTCTGGCCACCAGGCCTGGGCAACCACATCGTAGTCATGCACGCGAAAACGCCCGAGTCGCCGCTGCACATTGCCCCGATGCGGCATGTCCAGGCCGTAATAGGCCTGGTAGTGCAACGTTTCGGCGGATGCGTCAGCTGCTTCGCGCAGGGCGGGCAGGCTGTTACGCAGGCGATCGGGCTGGATACGCGCGGGCATGGACTTTCTTCGGTTGGCAAGGACTCGGGATATTCAGCTCTGCGCCGCGCCATGGCAAGCTTGCGCACCCACATCGGAGCCAGCCATGAGTGCTCGTCGCAAATACCTGATCGCTGCACTGATCGCCCTGCTCTGGGGCGGCGCCATGCTGGCTGCGTTCTGGTGGTTCGAGGCGCGCTATCTGCGCACCTTCGATGGCGAACGTGCCGAGCTGTTCTCCGGCGACGCACTGCGCCTGCCCGCCGAACTACAGGGCCCGGGGCCGGTGCGCTTCGTGCATTTCTGGGACCCAAGCTGCCCCTGCAATGTCGGTAACCAACAGCACCTGGAGGAGTTGTTGAAGCGCTTCGCCGGGCAACCCGTCGACTTCTACGAAGTACGCAAGCCGGGCAGCAAGGGCCGCCTGCCGCAGCCGCTGTTATCGCTCAAATCCCTCGGCGCCCTGCCCGGCTCCGATCAACTGCCGGCCAGTCCTGCTGTGGGCATCTGGGACCAGAGCGGCGAGCTTGTCTATATCGGGCCTTACAGCGAGGGCGCTGTGTGCAGCTCGGACAACAGCTTCGTCGAGCCAATCCTCGACGCGGTACTCGCCGGCCGTAAGGTGCGCGCTACGCATTCGCTGGCCGTGGCCTGCTTTTGCGACTGGCAACAATAAGGCGGCGAGCGGCAAACTTGATCCCGATCAAATGATAATTATTATCAACTAAACGAGAATCGCTCCCATCCAGTCGGTTTCGCAGCCGACGAACCACCTGGGAGCCGCTCGATGATTCTCCGCCTTCACCCGCTAGCCCTGGCCTGCCTGGCCGTCAGCACCTCTTCCGTACTCGCCGCGCCCCTGGAGTTGCAGGAAACGGTCGTCACCGCCAAGGGCTACGAGGCCGCGACGCAGGACATTCCGCAAGCCATCGAGGTCCTGCAAGCACAGCCAACTGAAACGGCAGCGCCGGCCGGCAGCCTGTTCCGCGGAAAGCCGGGCCTGGCCGTGCACAGCGACGGCGCTTGGGGCCAGAACCCGGTGCTACGCGGCATGAAGAAGGAAAGCGTGGTGCTGATGGTCGACGGCGTACGGGTCAACTCCGGCCAGCCGCAGGGCTCGCTGGCCTCCATGCTCGATCTCGGCCTGCTGGAACGCGCCGAGGTGGTCAAGGGGCCGGGCTCGGTGCTGTACGGCAGCGGGGCCATGGGCGGGGTGGTCAACCTGATCACGCCGCAGGCACGCTTCACCGAGCAGGACGAGCGCAGCGGACGTTTCTCCACCAGCGCCAGCAGCGTCGACAAGGGCTTCACCGGCGCGACGCTGCTGCGCGACTCCAGCAGCGATCATGCGCTGGTGCTGGGCGTTGCCGGGCGCAAGGTCAACGACTACAAGAGCCCCAACGGTACCGAAGAGAACACCGGCTACAGCTCCGATACCCTGCTGCTCAAGTACAAGCAGCGCCTGGCCGAAGATGTCAGCGTCAACCTGAACGTCCAGCGCCACACCGACCGCGACGTCTGGTACCCGGGCTCGGCGCGTACTGGTGGCCAGCCGGGCGGTGCCGGCATCCCGGTACCACTCGGCACCGCGACCATCCATTCGCCGGAACAGCAGCGCGAGCTGTTCCAGATCGGTCTGGAAAACGGCCTCGGGGAAGGCACTCTGACCGCCGAGCTCTATCGTCAGGAGGTCTACCGGGAGATCCGCGCCTACTCCGAGCGGCTCGACCGCGACTATGTACGCAACAACGTCAGCTTCATCACCCATGGGCTGCGCTCGAGCTGGGTGGTACCGGTCGCCGATCACCTGCTGACGGTGGGCGTCGACGGCTGGAAGATGACCGGCGATCCGGAACGCTACGTGGATGGCCCACCGACCTTCAACAACAACCAGCGCAACGACCCCTTCAAGGACGCCGAGATCGAATCCTACGGGCTGTTCGTGCAGGATGAATTCGACCTCGGCCAGACGCGCCTCACCGCCGGCGCCCGCTACGACCGCATCAGCGCCGACGCCCGAGCCAAAGGCAACGGCCCGTCGTTTAGAACCAGCGGCCTGGACAGCACCGACCACAACCTGTCGTGGTCGCTGGGCGCGCTGCATCCGCTGACTGACACCCTGAACCTCTACGCCAACGTCGGCCAGGCCTATCGCGCCGCCGACATGCGCGAGCGTTACGACGATGCGCCGCGCGGCGACGGCTACTTCCACGTCGGCAACCCGCAGCTGGACCCGGAGCGCTCCACTAGTTTCGAGCTCGGCCTCAAGGGTAACGATGGCAATTTCACCTATCAGCTGGCCGCCTTCCACACCCGTATCGACGATTACATTGCCGGCCGTGTGACCGGCACAAACGCCCCGAACGGGCTGCCGATCAAGCGCACCGAGAACCTCGACAAGGTGTTGATCTACGGCCTTGAAGGCAGCGCCAGCAAGGGCGTCGGCGCGTTCGTGGTGGACGGCAGCTTCACCTGGCTGCGCGGCGAGAACAAACAGGACGACGAACCACTGCACCAGATGCCAGCCCACGAGTTGACCCTGGGCATTGGCCAGCCAGCCGAGCGCGGCCTCTACTGGCATGCGCAGCTGCGTGCCGTCGCCGAGCAGGATCGTGTAGCGACCGAGTTCACCCGCGGTGGCGAGGACCGTACCGCAGGCTTCGTTACCGCCGATGCCAGCCTCGGCTGGGGCTTCGGCAAGATCGGTGTACTGCAGACCGCCAACCTCGATGCGCGCCTGAGCAACCTGTTCGACAAGGCCTACCACGAGCATCTGGCTGACGGCATCAGCGGCAACGAACTGGAAGCACCCGGGCGCGGCATCACCGTCGCGCTGAGCGGGAGCTTCTGATGCTCCGCCATCTGCTGATGGTCGTCCTGCTGGCTGCCGGTACACCGGCACTGGCGGACAAGCTGCCGCGCCTGATCCTGGCCGGCCCTTCCTCGTCGGTATCGAATCCGCTGATCCACATGGTCGAATCCGGAGCACTGGACGACCTGGCGGACAAGGTGGAATTCGTTAGCTGGCGCGATCCCGACCAGTTGCGCCTGCTGGCGCTAAACCAGCAAGCGGACGTGCTGGCCATGCCGGTCAACGTCGCCGCCAACCTCTATAACCGAGGCGCCAAGCTGCGCATGCTCAACGTTTCGACCTGGGGTCTGCTCTGGCTGGTGTCCCGCGAACAGGGCCTGAGCACCCTCGACGACCTGCGCGGCAAGGAAATCGCCATGCCGTTCCGCGGCGACATGCCGGACATCCTCTTCGGCCTGCTGGCCGAGCGTGCCGGCATCGATGTGCGCAAGGACCTGCGTTTGCGCTACGTCGCCACGCCCATCGACGCCATGCAGCTTTTGCTGATGCGCCGTACCGACCATGCCCTGCTCGCCGAGCCGGCGATCTCCATGGCCTTGCGCAAGGCCAGCGAAGGGCCGCTGGGACTGGTCGCGCCGGATCTGTATCGCAGCGTCGACCTGCAACAGGAATGGGGCCGTCTGTTGCAACGCGAAGCACGCATCCCGCAGGCCGGTATCGCGCTGATGGCCAGCGTGAAAGACCAGCCGCAAATCGCCGCGCGAATCGCCCAGGCCTACGCCGACTCGCTGCAATGGTGCAGCATCAACGCCGAGCGCTGCGGCCAGCTGGTCGCCAGGCATCTGCCGATGCTCAGCGCCGAAGCGGTGAGCGATTCGCTGGCCGTGGCGCAGATGGAGGCCGTGCCCGCCGCCGAGGCGCGGGCAGAAGTGGAGTATCTGTTCGAGCTGCTGTTGCAAAAGAATCCGGCGCTGATCGGCGGCAAGCTGCCGGCCGATGACTTCTACTCGCCAGTCAGCGATCAGCCATGAGCCTCCTGCGCAGCTGGCTGACCAGCCTGCCCGGCTATCTGTGGAGCGGCTGGGGCGCGCTGGCCAGCCTGTTTCTGTTGCTGGCCGCCTGGGAGGCAGTGGCCAGTCACTATGGCGCCCTGGTGCTGCCGGCGCCGCTGGAGACCTTTTCCCGCCTGCTCCAGCTGATCGATGAAGGTGCCGCCTGGCCGGAGCTGTTGGCCACCAGTCGCCGGGCGCTGCTCGGCTTTGCCCTGTCCGTGGCAGTCGGCAGCGTGCTCGGGCTCGCCGCCGGTGTCTCCATGACCGCCTCGATGATGGCGCGGCCGCTGGTCACCGTGCTCATGGGCATGCCGCCAATCGCCTGGCTGGTACTGGCGATGCTCTGGTTCGGCGCCAGCGACGGCACTCCGGTGTTCACCGTGTTCATCGCCAGCTTTCCGCTGGTGTTCGTCGGCGCACTGCAAGGCACCCGCACGCTGGATAACCAGCTCAAGGACATGGCCCTGGCATTCCGTCTGCCGCGGCGGATGCTGTTGCTCGATGTCTATCTACCGCACGTCGTCTCCTACCTGTTCCCCGCGTGGATCACCGCGCTCGCCATGGCCTGGAAGATCGTGGTGATGGCCGAACTGCTGGCCACCCAGGATGGCGTCGGTGCCGCCCTGGCGGTGTCGCGCTCGCACCTGGACACCAGCGCGACCATGGCCTGGATCACCGCGGTGGTCGGCCTGCTGCTTGCGGTGGAGTACCTGCTGCTGGAACCGATCAAGCGTGAAGTCGAGCGCTGGCGCGAGGTGCCTTCATGACGCAATTGCATATCCACGGCCTGGCCCACGCCTTCGGCCGCGACGAGATCTTCAGCGGCATTGACTTCAACCTGGCAGCGGGTGAAGTGGTCTCCCTAGTCGGCCCCTCCGGCTGCGGCAAGACCACCCTGCTGCACCTCTGTGCCGGACTGCTGGACGTACAGCAAGGACGCATCGACAACGGTTTCGGCAACCCCGCCAGCATGTTCCAGCAACCGCGGCTGCTGCCGTGGAAGACCACGCTCGACAACATCGCCCTGGGGCTCAAGGCGGCAGGCATGGCGCGGCAGCAACGCCTGCAGCAAGCCAGTTCCCTCGCGCTGCGCCTGGGCCTGGCCGCGGGCGATCTCGGCAAGTTTCCGCACCAGCTTTCCGGCGGCATGCAGAGCCGCGTGTCCCTGGCGCGGGCGCTGGTGCTGCAGCCGGATCTGCTGCTGCTCGACGAACCCTTCGCCGCGCTGGATATCGGCCTCAAGGAAGACCTTTATGCCCTGCTGCTGGCCGAGCAGGCCGCACGCGGCATGGGCGTGCTGATGATCACCCACGACCTGATGGAAGCCGTGCGCCTGGCCGACCGCATCCTGGTCATGGCGGCGGCGCCGGGGCGCATCGTCAGCCACCTGGAGCTGGATCTGCCAGCCGTGCAGCGCAGCGATGCCTGGATCTACCAACACACCGCCGAGCTGCTGCAGTTGCCGGCCGTAAGAGAGAGTTTCGGCCTGGCCACCCGCGCGCCGCAGACCTTGCCTAACGCTGCCAAAGTCGCCATTCGCGAGGCGGCACCCTTACCCCTCGCCAGCAGAGCACGCTCACGATGCTGAAAACCTTATCGCCGCGACTCGCCAACTGGTCGCTGCTGCTGTGCAGCTTCCGCCCGCTGTTTCTCGCCACCGTGCTGCTGGCTGTGGTGGGTGTTGCACTTTGGCTGGGTTTTCTCGGTTTCGGGATACCGCTGCCAGGCGTGCCGGGCGGTCCGCTGGTCTGGCATGCCCACGAAATGCTGCTCGGCTTCGGCCTTGCGGCAGTCGCCGGCTTCGTCCTTACCGCGGTGCCGGAATTTACCTCCACCGCGGCATTCGGTCGGCAGGTAGGTTTCGGCTTTCTACTGCTGTGGCTAGCGGCTCGGCTGAGCTTCTGGCTTTCCGGCGTCATCGGGCCGTGGCCGGCGGCGCTGTTCAACAGTGCCTTCGCCATCGCCCTGGTTGTGCTGCTCGCACCGCGCCTGCTGGGCGACCCGCTACGCCGGCAGTACGGCTTTTTCGGTGGACTCGGCGCGCTGGCGCTGGTGACTGTGGGCTTTCATGTCGATGCCGTCGCCGGCCAGTACCCGATGCGCTGGCTGTATGCTGGCATCGGCGTGATGATGGTGCTGATCGTGGTGGCCATGAGCCGAATCTCCATGCGCATCCTCAACGACGCCATTCAGGCACGCCGGGATGCCGGGCACGACGTGGACGATGACTACCGCGCGCGTCCGCCACGACGCAACCTGGCGATCTTCTGCATCAGCCTGTTCACCCTCGCCGAATGGCTGGCCCTCCCGGCTCCGCTGAACGGCTGGCTAGCCCTGGCCGCAGCCGCCGCGATGTTCAACCTGCTCAACGACTGGCACATCGGCCGCGCGCTGCTGGAGCGTTGGTCGCTGATGCTCTACAGCGTGTACTGGCTGATGGCGCTGGGCTATGGCGCACTGGGTGTCTCGCTGCTAGCCGACGGTTTTGCCAGCAGCGCCGGGCGCCATCTGCTGACACTGGGGGCCATGGGCGTATCGATTCTGGCCGTGCTGTGCATCGCGGGGCGTACTCACAGCGGTTACGCACTGGATCAGCGGCGCTGGGTACCGATCGCGGCCTGCCTGCTGGTGCTCGCCGCGCTGCTGCGTGCCCTCGCCGGGCTGCCTGGCACTCCCGTACCCCTGCTGAACATGCTCGCCGGGCTTGGTTGGCTGACAGCCTTTGCCCTGACCATGGGCTACTTGGCGCCGATCTGGCTGAAAGGTCGGCCTGATGGTGGGCAGGGTTGTGACGAGCCGGTGGGAGCGGATGCCGGAGGTGGCTGCCGCGTCTGATGGCTTTGTCCCGGCCTCGCATGATGATCGGGAGCGAAACGCAGCTTGGTATTGGCGTTGCAGCTTGCCCCGCCAAGCACGGCACCCACGGCTCGGTCAGCCCAGCTTCGCGACGGCGACCCGCTGGATATAAAAAAACCCCGCCGAGGCGGGGTTTTCTGTCACTGGGCAATGCTGTCGCGGTCAGAAGGCCGGAACGACGGCGCCCTTGTATTTTTCCTGGATGAACTGACGCACTTCCTCGCTGTGCAGCGCGGCGGCCAGTTTCTGCATGGCGTCGCTGTCCTTGTTGTCCGGACGGGCCACCAGAATGTTCACGTAGGGCGAGTCGCTGCCCTCGATCACCAGCGCGTCTTCAGTGGGGTTCAGCTTGGCTTCCAGCGCGTAGTTGGTGTTGATCAGCGCCAGGTCGACCTGGGTCAGCACGCGCGGCAGGGTCGCGGCTTCCAGCTCACGCACCTTGATGCGCTTGGGGTTGTCGGCAATGTCCTTCGGCGTGGCAGTGATGCCGGCGCCATCCTTGAGGCTGATCACGCCGGCCTTGGCCAGCAGCAGCAGGGCGCGGCCGCCGTTGGTGGCGTCGTTGGGGATGACCACGTTGGCGCCATTGGGCAGCGCATCCAGCGACTTGTGCTTGCTGGAATAAGCACCGAAGGGCTCGATATGCACGCCGGCTACGCTGACCAGATCGGTGCCCTTGCCCTTGTTGAATTCATCCAGGTAAGGCTGATGCTGGAAGAAGTTGGCGTCCAGGCGCTTCTCGGCGACCTGGATGTTCGGCTGCACGTAGTCGGTGAAGACCTTCACGTTCAGCGTTACGCCCTGCTCGGCCAGTTGCGGTTTGACGAACTCCAGCAGCTCGGCGTGCGGTACGGCGGTGGCAGCCACGTTCAAGGTTTCGGCCTGCGCGGAAAATGCGGCAACGGCGGCCAGGGCGACAATCAGTTTCTTCATCGTTCGGTTCCTTCGTAGGTAGATCAGGGTGCGAAGTTCGCTCGCCCTAGCAAGCCGTCGAAAAACTAGCTGCGTTGGCAATACTGCGTTAAAAACAGGCTCGGACTGCTCATTTAGAGTACTAAACTCCGCGTCCTCGCCTGTTTTGACTCGTTACACTCACCCTTCGGGCCAGCCTTCGGCTGTTACTCCCGCTGGTCGTTGCGCCTTGTCTTGCCTGCCTCGCCTACGTTTTTTCAACGGCCTGCTGATGGTTCATTTGCGCGAAAAATGGGTGACCAGCCTGTCGCCGACGCTTTGCAGCACCTGCACCAGCACCAGCAGCAGGACCACGGTGACAACCATCACGTCGGTCTGGAAACGCTGGTAGCCAAAGCGGATGGCCAGGTCACCGAGGCCGCCGGCCCCCACCACACCGGCCATCGCGGTGTAGGACACCAAGGTGATGGCAGTGACGGTAATGGCGGCGATGATGCCCGGACGCGCTTCCGGCAGCAATGCGCTGAATATGATCTGCCGCGTCGTCGCGCCCATGGCCTGGGTCGCCTCGATGATGCCGCGGTCCACTTCGCGCAGTGCGGTTTCCACCAGGCGGGCGAAGAACGGAGCGGCGCCCACCACCAGTGGCGGGATGGCCCCAGCGACGCCCAGCGAGGTGCCGGTGATCAGCACGGTGAACGGAATCATAACGATCAGCAGGATGATGAACGGCAGCGAGCGCAGCACGTTGACCACGAACGACAGCGCGGCATACAGCGGGGCATTCTCGAACAGCTGGCGCGGGCCGCTGAGAAACAGCAGCACGCCCAGCGGCAGGCCAAGCAGGATGGTGAACAGCAGCGAGCCGCCGAGCATCAGCAAGGTGTCCAGCGTGGCCAGCCAGATCTCGTACCAGTCCACATTCCCCAGCAAAGAGCTGAAAAGGGCTTCCATCAGCGCAGCACCTCCACATGCACGTCGGCGGCCTGCAGACGGGTCATCGCCGCCGCCATGTCACCGCCGATCAGCGCCAGGGTGAGCTGGCCGTAGGGGGTGTCCTTGATGCGGTCGATGCGCCCGGAAAGGATGCTGTAGTCGACGCCGGTTTCGCGGGCGACGGTGCCCAGCAGCGGCTTGTAAGTGGAATCGCCCTGGAAGGTCAGACGCAGGATGCGGCCCGGCACGTGGGCGAAGTCATCGTGCATCTCGCCTTCGTCCATCGCCTCGTCTTCCAGCACGAAGCGTTGGGTGGTCGGATGCTTCGGGTGCAGGAACACCTCGGTCACCGGGCCCTGTTCGACGATGGCACCGGCATCCATCACCGCGACGCGGTCGCAGACGCGGCGGATCACGTCCATCTCGTGGGTGATCAGCACGA
>Ga0189292_10368_pt1 | contig 15563 bp, 16 predicted proteins | sample UW1oraminimetaG_FD_130317 | JGI IMG/M metagenome (GOLD analysis project Ga0189292, IMG submission 130317) | Marine microbial communities from the Costa Rica Dome - UW179A-orange mini metaG | ecosystem: Environmental > Aquatic > Marine > Oceanic > Photic zone | place: Costa Rica: the Eastern...
CCAGTGAGATCGATGGATTTGCAGGCCCGGTACATTCGAGGCCTCGCGGATCGCATCGCTGAGACGCATGAGAACCATTTCACTGCCGTTTTCTGTGACGATGTCTACGTAATGGTCTTGTACTGAAAGCGAGATCAGTGCGCCGTGCTTCTCCTCAGGTAGTCTTTCCAGAATCATGGCGGGTTTATTTTCGAGAGTATCACTCGTGCTATCCATGATGTGCCGAACGACAACGATCACGAATGTGATCAGCACAGTCGCTACAAAGGTCGGCAAGGCTTGGGAAAATGACGAAGGCCAGCCATCAATCCAAAGCCATTTTAGTGTAAAAAGAACGGAAAAAATTGGAAGAGATATCGCCAAAGACACTGCAACAAGCGCAAGCTGTATCGGTCGGAACGATTCTACTATGCGTGCGCCGAAAAAGAATTCTGAGAAATAGCCCGTCGCGTAAGTCGCTAAGATCACCACTGCCCAATAAAGCGCACGGTTTGCTAGATCCATGGTTTGTAGCGTATCGAACGGACCTGCAATGGTAACGACTAACCAGATGCATCCTATCACGGCCCAAAGCTGCGGGCGTTTAAAATGGGTCAGGTGGCTCTGCAGCTTACGCTTCGTGGTTGGATAACTCTGCATTTTCCTTCGATAACTCTGCATGTTTCCTTGATAATACCCAACACCGGTGGCGCTCACCATGGGCAAATGCCTATCTGGTGATGTCACGGACATCTTTTTGTGCCAAGCCCCTAAAATAATGTACTAAAATTTTAGCAGATAAATGCTGACGTCAGTCTGTGAGGCGTTATTTGTGGCGTAGAGCCACCCTAAGTCGCGATTCTGTTGCTGATCGCTGGACACCAAAATGCGTCCGTCACATCACTTGACCGCCTTCAATCGTTTTTCTCGAACAGATGATTTCTGTAACGCGACTACGCGCATCTCTTGCAGCCTTCATCCTCTGGCGCGCGGGTTTCTTGCGTACAACGAAAGCAGTGACGTTTTGCGCCACGCAACTAAACAAAAAAGATTGCGAAAAAAGGCAGAGTTCCCTCTTGGCAGCACTTTGCCGAGGGGCTAAAGACGCTCCACCAATCCAGTGCGGTCGTGGCGGAATTGGTAGACGCGCAGCGTTGAGGTCGCTGTGGGGTAACTCCCGTGGAAGTTCGAGTCTTCTCGACCGCACCAATAATCATTGAAATCATTGGGAAAACTTAGGCTGGGCCTTTCTGGTTCCCCGACTGAGGCTCGCCAGTAATGATGTATTGTTGGACTTCGGAGCGCAGGAAGAAGGCCATTCCGCAGCGTTTGATCGCGCGATTCTTCCCATCGTTCAGCTAGCGGTAAAGCGTGCTGCGAGATACGCCCACGGCCTCCTGGGCCTACCTTGGTCGGAAGGTATCAGTGGTCATTCCCTCAATGCTCTCGCTTCAAAAGCGATGTGCGCCCATGGCTCGTATCGGTCGAGGGCTTCATTGGCGGCGTCGAAGTCGCCTTTGCGGACGGTCTCTCGTAGATCGTCTAGGGCGCGCTTGATCTTGATAACACGCACCTACCCTTTCCCAGCTACGCAAATGACCCTCAAGTCACGCATCAGCTTGTTAAACCTCCCTGTCTTACCCGCACCAATGGAGCCTGAGATGTCCATAGGTGCGGCCTTTTTCTATTTTGAAGTTAGAGCGCCTGGCAAGCTCCAGTGGCTCACCAGACGCTGTTCCCACCTTAGCGTGAGGGATCACATTCTGTCAGGGCACCGTCTTGTTGGCAGTAGAATGAGGCAGGAGTTCGGCGGGCGGGACGGGTCCCTCTTAAGCGTCTTCGTCGGTGAACTCTTCGAAACCCCAAAGCAACTTTCGTAGGCGCCTATGTTCTGGCGTCAGCTCTGCAATTATGGTTTGCTTCCATGAGGTCTTGCGACGCGACTTTTTATCATTCCAGATACAGGTTTCTTTGCACCCGAACCCTTAGTTGGCGTTTCTACCGTTGAAGCCCCGTTTGTCGCCAATAGCTGCTGCAGCCGCACACATCCTTTGCACGCACATTTGCGATCCAATTCTAATGCGCTCGCATTCTCACACTTATCGGCGACTAAAATCGATTAGTCGCTGCGTGTAACTCTCAAAGTCCCCGTCGTCAGGCTCAAGTACGGCTTCTTTTCCAGAAGACCAATAGAGGTGATAGTAACTACCTTCATGAGCTAGGTGAAACCTTGCCGCCAAAATCTGACATTGCCTAGACCTATCGCTGATCGCTAAAACACAAATAACAGACGAGACAGTGTTCGAAACGAATTCCGTGTCTGTGAACTCGTAAACACGTTCGGCAACAGACTCTTCAAGCGCTACGCCGATAGCACTATTCCTAAGGCCAGCGTCAACTCGTCGCCCACCCAACCAAGTCGCTTCCACCTGCTGTATTCCGCACGAAACAAAGCGAGGGGAAGGTCCAGAGAGGCTAAAGTAAGCCGAAGTCACCCCTCCAGCATTATGTTCAAGAGTTAGTCCATTGTATCCTCCAGTCTCGGTATCCCAAAACCGAAAAATACTCGTTGGATGGCAAACTGCGTATATACCAGTGTCAAAATTGTAATCGACGAAACGGACTGGAAACCCTTCGAGTAGAAGGTGAATGCCTTCGCCCCGGTACAACTTATGAAAGTTCTCTGTTATAGGTGCGGCTTCTGCTTCGATCTCTCGAACAAGCCGTTGCGCTTGGAATGGATTGAGAAACTCGTCGTGTTCAAACTTCCATTTAGCCTCCATAAATGCACCAGTCTGCCTTGCTTCGGAAAGAGCTACCAGTTCTGGGAAAGAGGCTCGAGCAACATCAAGCGGCTTAGAATGACTTCCCAATTCTTGTGCGCTCAAGAATGAAGGCAAGAACAATACAAACAGAAAAGTAGCCGCTTTCTTCATTTTGCTCTCCAAAGAATATCGCGTGCTAGCAACATAGAAACTATCATGACGCTGTGTAAAGCCCAAGGGTATCGGCCTTGGGTCCCTTTCGTTAAAGTGCTTTGAGGGCGTCGATCAGGTCCTGCTTTCGGAAGGTCACGGACAAACCTGACTGATCTCCGTAGGCGACCCGAACTCGGACTTGCTTGTGATCGATGGCGCGCTCCAGTGTGACGCAATCGGCCTTTCCATTGAGCGGATCACTTCGGTCTACTTGGACCTTCATGGCCTTGGGTCCCTTATGGTGTCGGCTCCAGTCGTGGGAGTTGCGCCCCCTGTTCTGACAGTCGCGATGCCCGCCGGGTGCTGCCCGCGAACGCGCTTGACACGCGCATCATCTGGATCAGACCTGCCATTGCCAATCGCACCGGAATAATTTCACTTATGCGTCTTCGAGCGTGTCGAGCGCTTCGGCGTCAGCCCATGCGCGAAGCTGGTCGCATAGCTCATCGTTTTCTGTCTGAATGTGCTTCGCGTAGCCGCGTAGTGCAGCGCGGGAGGCGCAAGCGTAGGCATCCTCACCCTTTGGCTTGAGAACGAACTACTTCATTTGTAGTCCGGTCATTGGGTATCGTTGCTGCTAAGCCAGCGTATCCACTTAAGTCAACAAATTAGAACTTTAGATAGCCGCCTCAAAATCAAGTGATTTCTGCAAGGGTCCGATTGCTCATACGCCTCAGACAAAGACCTGTATCCGTGAGATGAATCTGTCATGGGCGTATGCGTCCCAACGCCATCAAGTGTTTCAGCAGCGTAAAGGGCGCTGCAGTTCGGCTCATAAATGAAAAATATGCAGCGGCTCAATCGGATTAAAATGAGCCACGTTATGCAGAAGGCTTCTGCTCAGATTTGTCGTTGCCTAACCTTTATGGTGCGGCATATCCAAACGTATGACTGTCTCCGAACTGCCCGTTCTGTATTCTTTTCGGCGCTGCCCCTATGCCATGCGCGCCCGTCTGGCCCTGCATGCCTCGCAGCAGTCTGTTGCGTTGCGCGAGATTGTGCTGCGCAACAAGCCCGAAGATTTTCTGAAGGCATCCACTTCTGCGACAGTCCCATGTCTGGTGGGTGATGTCGAAACCCTCGACGAAAGCCTCGACATCATGCGTTGGTCGCTGGGTGTTTCTGATCCCGAAGGCTGGCTTGATATGCCCGAAGTTGGCTGGGACTGGATCGCGAGATGCGATGGACCCTTCAAGCACGCCCTGGATCGTACGAAATATGGGTCGCGCTATCCGGATCAGGATCCGTTGGAACACCGAGCACATGCGGCCCAATTCCTGAAAGATCTGGAAGATCAGATGAGCGATTGGATATTCGAGGCTCCGACGATTGCAGATTTTGCCATTCTTCCCTTTGTTCGTCAGTTTGCCTTTATTGATAAACCGTGGTTCGACGCGCAGCCTTGGCCGAAGCTTCAGCACTGGCTTCAGCGTTTTCTTGCCTCAAAGGCGTTCGCTGAGATCATGCTGAAATATCCGCCATGGGCAGAGGGTGATCCGATAACACGCTTTCCCTAAGGTAGCACAGCCAGCCAGCACCAGACTGTCAGGATGCTCAGCGCTGTTCCCAAAAGCACGCCTGACGCAGAGACGCGACGGGCCGCGCCGTACATATTGGCGAAGAGATATGTGTTCACACCGGGCGCCATGGATGCGGTCAGAACGGCAGACCGCATCGCCGCTTGGTCAAGTGCAAAGAGTTTTCCCATGGCGAATGTAATGGTCGGATGCAGGATCAGGGAGATCGTGCAGATCATGACGATCGTGGCGGCATCGCCTTCGGGCCGATATTGATACAAGACGCCTCCAAGCCCGAACAAGGCTGCAGGAAGGGCCGCCAATACCATCATGTCTACCGCATCCGCGAGTACGTTTGGAACGCCAATGCCGCTAAGATTGACCACAAAGCCAAGTCCGATCCCGATGATCAGGGCATTAGAGAACATCGCCTTGATCACCTTGCGCGGCAAGCTCGCCAGCGATGCCCCGGAGGTGCGGGCGCGCATAATTTCCATGACGGTGATCCCAAGGCCGTAGCAAAAGGGGGCGTGGATCGCGATAATTGCGAAGTTCGCCGACAGCGCGTCTGCTCCATAAGCGCGTTCGGTGATGGGCAAGCCAAGCAAGACCGAGTTCGAGAAAAGGCAGCAAAACCCGATTGCCACGGCATCTTCCCAAGGCCGGGAAAAGATCAATCTCGCGCCGAAAAGCCCGGCAAGAAAACCAGATACTGCGCCCACGTAGAACGCCCCGAGGATCGATGGGTTAAACTCTGCGCCAAGATCCAAAGTTGAGATCGCGCCAAACAGTAGGCAGGGGATCGCAAAATTCTGGGTAAACTTCATTAAGCCGTCAACGCCAGTCTCGCTGAAATATCCCTTCCAAACCGCAAGATAGCCGGCACCGATTACAATGAAGACTGGAAAAATAACGTCGAGAAGGGCGCCCATCCGCTACGCTGCCAGCGTAATCACCATACCATCATAGGCGGGGGTGACGTTGTCTGGTGTCTCGGCGTCAAGCGTCGCGTAATCGAGATCTATATGCATGTTGGTCAACACTGCCCGTTTGGTGCCAGATTGCGCGATCCACTCCAGCGCGCGTTCCAAATGGGCATGGCTGGGGTGAGGCTTGTAGCGCAGCGCGTCAAGTATCCACACATCAAGACCCTCTAGCGATTGCCAAGCCTGCTGGGGGATCTCTGAGACGTCGGGGAGATACGCCGTTTTTCCAATTCGGAAGCCAAGACTGTCGATCCGACCATGGGTGACTTCGAAAGGTTCGAACACGAGAGAACCGCCAGCGCCCTCAATGCTCACAGGGCCATCGATGCGGTGCATGTCCAGGATTGGAGGATAGTCGCTGCCTGGAGGTTGCACGAAGGCGTAGCCAAATCTTGCGGTTAGGGCGTCGAGTGTGCCGCGATCTGCGTAAACCGGAAGACGCTGGCGCTGGTTGAACACGATCATGCGTAGATCGTCTAAACCGTGGACGTGATCGGCATGTGAATGCGTGAAAAGCACCGCATCAAGAGTGCCCACATTCGCATCGAGAAGTTGCTGGCGCATGTCAGGGCTTGTGTCGATCAGCACACGGGTTGTGCCAGTCTCCGTTACTTTCTCGACCAGCAGCGAGCACCGGCGTCGAGTGTTGCGCGGGTTTTCGGGGTCGCATGCCCCCCAATGTCCCCCAAGACGCGGCACACCCCCGGATGAGCCGCAGCCAAGTATGGTCAAACGCAGCTCAGCCATCGGTTCCAGTCGCGCTTTGATCCGTGGTAGCTTTCCAGAACAGACGCTCGAAATTGGCCTCGGTCTGTGCTGCGAAGTCTTCGTAGCTTAGCCCAAACACATCAGCGCCGACTTTCGCCGTATGCGCTGTGTAGGCGGGTTCGTTGCGCTTTCCCCGGAAGGGTGGTGGCGCGAGGTAGGGCGCGTCGGTTTCGACAAGAATGCGGTCTATCGGAGCTCGGGCAAAGATATCGCGCACGGTTTGGCTTTTAGGGAAGGCAGCAATGCCTGACATCGACAGATAAAAGCCCAGGTCAAGCGCTGCCTCAGCGAGCCCCAAGCCACTGGAAAAACAGTGCATAACACAAGTATACGATCCAGCGGCGTATTCTTTTGATAAGATACGCGCCATGTCGTCATCTGCATCGCGCGTATGAATGATCAGGGGCAGTCTGGTTTGTCGTGCCGCTTCGATATGAATGCGCAGGCTTTCCTGCTGTATGGTTTTGCTGTCGGCCGTGTAGTGATAATCCAACCCAGTTTCCCCGATCCCTACAAATTTAGGATGAGCAGAGAGAGCCGTCAGTTGATCGACTGAAACAAGCGGTTCGGTTGCGGCGCTCATGGGATGCGTGCCAGCTGCATAAAAAACGGACGCGTGGGATTCGGCGATTGCGCGAATGTCGGGTTCAGCCCGGAGCTTTGTGCAGATAGTCACCATGCGGTGCACACCTGCTTCTGCAGCGCGTGCCACAAGACCAGCGACATCGCCCTCGAAGTCGGGAAAATCCAAGTGGCAATGACTGTCGGTGATCCGCGCGAGCATGGAAACTTTCGGTACAGGCGTTAGGGCGCGGCCTGTCGAGCCGTCGCCTGAAGTTGCTGGAACATATCCAGCAGAAGCACACTAGGGTCAAGGTTGAGCGCGGCCCCCTTACGGACCTGTTCCGGCAAGCTTGTGGCAGCATCCGCCCAGTGTTGTGCCGATTGCTGGGATGGGGCCAGGCGCGCACGCAGCGCAGCCTCACCTGGCACACTCTCGGGCAAAGCCCGTCCGAGGGCCGCTTGCCGCGCCACCTGGCCCAGTGCGCGTTCAGCGAGCGTGACCAGCATGTTCAGGCGATCGACGCCCGCCGTGCCTGTCGGCAGCGCTGACAGTGCCATGGCCTTGGACCGATCGAGCCTTGGCAATGTATCAAGCAAATCCACGATCTGCGCATAGAGCGCAGTTCCGCCGTTTTTGTTCAGCATGAGTGCTGTGCGAACAGATCCATCAGACAGCTGAAAAAGTGCTTTTTGTTGATCTGCGGGCAAATCGATCCCATCGATTTGTCCCAGAGCGGCAATCAGGTCAGGTGCGGACAGCGGCGTAAACCGCAGCACCCGACACCGGGACCGAATAGTCGGCAAAAGACGCGCTGGTTGATGGGTGATCAGGAAGAAGACCGTGTTTTCAGGAGGCTCCTCCAATGCTTTCAGCAAAGCGTTGGCGGCTGCGCGGTTCATGTCATCTGCTGCATCCACAATGACAACGCGCCGCCCACCATCCGGAATGGACATGCCAAAAAACGATTTCAGCTTCCGTGCATCTTCCACAGTGATGTCTTTGCGAGGACGTTTGGTTTTCTCGTCATATCCGCGGCGCAGAAGAAACAGTCGCTGATCTGTCCCTATCAAAATTCGTCTGACCTCGGGGGCTTCTGGATCTGTGTCCAAGCTGACTGGAGGAGGAGGCGCGCCGAACAAACTGTCTTCGGTGTTGGGAGACGTTGTCAGCAGATATCGTGCCGCGCGCCATGCAAAACTGGCTTTGCCTATCCCTTGCGGCCCTGACAGCATCCATGCGTGATGCAGCCGATCTGAGGCAAGCGCTTCGAGCAGTGCTTCTTCTGCCTTATCATGTCCGATAACCTGATGTGCCTCACGAGGGTGGGGGACACCATCAAGCGCATCAAGCTCTGGCAGGTCCGGGTCAGCCATGTGCGTCTAAAGCGGCCAATACGCGGGATGCGACTATCTCCGGGCTCGCATCTCCGTCAATCACCACACATCGGTGGGAAAATTCTTCTGCAAGCTGCAGGAATTCGCCCCGAAGTCGATGCTGGAAGTCGGTACCGAAATCCTCAAATCTTTCTTCGATGGTTTGACGACCTTTGGCCCGCGCGTGCCCTTTATCCGGGTCCATATCGATAATGAAGGTGAGGTCAGGCTCGAGCCCGATAACGAGGTCATGCAGTGCATCGACGGTGCCGCGAAGATCCCCACGGGTCATGCCTTGATAGAGGCGGGTGCTGTCTGCAAACCTATCACAAACCACGATTTTTCCAGCCTTCAGGGCAGGTGTAATCGTACGTTCGACATGATCGCGACGGGCCGCGGTGAATAAAAGAAGCTCTGTTTCGGCTGACCAACGGTCCGGATCACCTTGTAGAACAAGCGCTCGGATTTCTTCTGCGCCTTCTGACCCGCCGGGTTCGCGCGTCAGAACAACGTCTTTGCCACGCGCTTCAAGGGCTTCTGCGAGCATGCGCGCTTGCGTTGACTTGCCAGAGCCGTCGATACCTTCAAAACTGATGAATAAACCATCTTTGGGCATGGGATTTTACTGCGCCGCCGCTTCGGCTGGCGCTCCGCCGAGGATCTGGCCCAGGATGTGCTGTGCCGCAACCTTGAGGCGCTGCGTGAAACCAGCCTCTTCAACGTCATGTTGGGTGCGCAATTCTATTGTGTGGTCTCCAATATCTGGAACAGTCACGATCATTTCGCCCACAAGTGTACCAGCATAGACCGGTGCGCTGATCGGGCTGCGATACCGGATTTCAGCGTTCAGATCGTCGCCTGCAGACAGTGGAACCAAGGCGGAAAAATCATCTGAGGCCACAATTCCGACCGTATCAGCAGCGCCAAGAAAAACGGGTGCATCGGCAACCTTGGTGCCCGCATCAATCACGTTGCGCACAACAAACTGGCGGAACGCCCAGTTCACAATCCGTTCGGCTTCCTCAGCCCGGGCCGCAGCGCTGGGTAAGCCTGCGATTATAAAGATTACGCGTCGGTCACCTTGAAGGGCACTGCCTGCAAGGCCAAAGCCTGCTTCCTGCGTATGCCCGGTTTTCAAACCATCGGCGCCGATATCCAAATCCAGCAATGGGTTACGGTTGAATCGGTTCGACGGTGCCCGTCCTTCGAAATGATATTCGGTCATTTTGAAAAAGGTGTAAAAATCTGGAAATTCTGTGATCAGGCGTTCTGACAAGATGCCCAAGTCGCGCATGGACATGCGATGCCCAGTCGCGGGCCAGCCCGAGGCGTTCACGAATGTCGAGTTGTTCATGCCCAGATTGCGTGCGCGCTCGGTCATCAACCTGGCAAATGCGTCTTCTGTACCGGCCAAGCCTTCTGCAATGGCAACGGTTGCGTCATTGCCAGACTGGACGATTACACCTTTGATCAAGTCTTCGGCCGTTGGGCGGTCGCCTTGTTGAAGCATCATGGTCGAGCCACCCATGGCCTGACTTCGCGCTGACACAGAGAAGACAGTGTCGAGCGACACGGCGGGGTTCTCGCGAATGGCCTCAAACAGCATATTCAGCGTCATTAGCTTCGACATTGAAGCAGGCGGCAGTGGCGTGTCGGCGTTTTTCTCAAGCAAAACGGTTTGGGTGCCGACGTCGTATACCCAAGCGGCTGTTGCGCGGGTCTCAAACGCAGCGTTTGCTGTACCATAGGTCCAAATCAGCGCTGCCGCGAAAAGAAGAAAGCTCCGCGCCATTATCTTAGTTTGTGACAAAGTAGGCATCTGCGAAGCCAAGACCTTTCGTTGTTTGTAGCAGTCCCGCGCGTTCGGCTGCCGTCCGCGTCGGACCTACGATCACACGCCAGAATTTGCGGCCACGGCTTTCCTGTTCGAAAACCGTTGGAACCATGCCCGCCCCACGCAGCCTGTTTGCAACACCCTGCGCATTCGCCTCAACGCTGAAAATGCCGACCTGAATATAGGGTTTGCTAAGAGAGCTGACAGCAGCTGCAGGTGACGGTGACGATGACTGGCTCGCTTCTGCCCCAAGCGGGCGTGCATTTTCTTCTGCTTCGCTAATTGCGCCTGCCAAAGTGTCTTCGAGTGACGCTTCAGAGACCGCTTCGGAGGATACTGGCGCGGGCGCTGGATTTTCTGGCACCTCTTCGCGCCGAAGCGCGGTCACATTCAGGCGTGTTGGTGCGCCTGCAAGTATTCCAAGGGCTTCTGCGGCATCAGAGGAGACCTGGAGCGACGGTCCCGAGGACGCGCGTTCGCGCCGAAACAAAGCGCCGATCACGAACTGTCCATTTTCTTCGTTCCGAATGATCACGCGCTCGGGATCGGTCACATCTGTATAGGCGACCCAGACCCCGCCCAATGAAGGGCGTCCGTCCCAAAGACCGCGTTCTGAGACCTGAAAGACTTCTGGCGCCTCAACATCGCGCTCGACCAGTCGTGTTGTGGTACTGTCAGACGTCGCTGCAGCGCCTCCGCCAAGCTGAAAATTGCCAGATTCATCGCAGGCGGCGACCGCCAAGAGCGCTCCCCCTGCCATAATCATACGCACCGCGCGGTTCATGCCCGAACTCCTACCCGATGAGACAGCAAGGTGACGCCGTCCCGCCCCATTGTTTTTGGGGTTTGGCGCAAACTAGCCTCTGGAAGAGCACAAGAAAAGGGTTGAGCAATAGGTTAGCCACCGCGTGCGCGTAATTTGGCGCGTGAGAAGGGTTTTGCAGAATCAATTCAGGGCAGTTATGCGGTCGTTTAACGGAAGCTTGGCAGAGTGGTCGAATGCACCGGTCTTGAAAACCGGCGAGGGTGAAAGTCCTCCCAGGGTTCGAATCCCTGAGCTTCCGCCACCCATCATTGATATAATTTACAAAATTCTAGATGTGGTGGCATGTTACCATAAAGGCTCCACTAAGCGATGCCTGCTTGGGACTTCGCTGTCCCAAAGGCTTGATTAGAGCAGCGGGGTTGCCGGAGCTTTTTCATCTATCAATCGCACCCGGTTCGGAGGGGGGTACCCCGCTAATCAAGCTACCCTGCATTCCAGGTTAGGGCCTCGCTTTTTACAAGCTCAGAAAATTCGACCTGTAAATTCGTTTGGGATCCGACGCCTTGGTGTTCGTGGACCACGGACCGAGGATCAAGCTTCAGTAGCTTACGTGGCCAGAATGGCGGCGATCACCGCCTTCTCCGCGCAGTATCAAAACGACCACAGAGTGCTCTGGGCTTCCGCTCACCGGCTTGGAAACCATCGTCCCAATGGAACCAAAGCACTGTGTGGTCGTTTTGTCTGAGTATGTCTTGGCCACGGATACCGACGCGAAGGGGCAGCGACGGAGTTGGCGGAAACAAACTTTAAGTACTCAGAAGCGCACCCATATCCCTAATCACAAGTTCCGTTCGCGAAATTTCAAGAACGCCCTCCATGCGCAGCTTATCTAGGGTTTGCGTAACCCACTGACGTGTTGCACCCACGAGGAAAGCAATCTGCTCGTATGTTATCGTGCGCTCGACAACGATGGATGTCCCTTCGTGCCGGCCTTGTGCATCAGCAAGGATGAAGAGAAACTGGCGAAGTCTTTCTGAGATTGAACGTGTCCCAAGCATCTGGATCAGCGCAGAATAGCATTTTCCTTTGGCGATCAGGCCATGGATCACAGCCACGGCGACCTCAGGCACTTCGCGAACAAGTTTTTCCACACTGGGTCCAGAGAGAAATACCATTTCGCAAGGTTCCATCGCGTCGGCGGACCACACATGGCGGCCTCGCCCGAAGACCTCGGGACCACCAATAAAATGACCAGGCGTCCAATAGGCCAACGTAATTTCACGCCCGGTGGGACCAACATAATAGGTACGGGCGCGTCCGCTTTCGATGATCCAGATACCCGTGTGGCTATCGCCCTGATGAAAAATGCTTTGCCCTTTGTCGAAAGTGCAGCGGGTGCCCATATGGCGGAGCCGTTTCTGATCATCTTTTGAGATGCCGCTGAGAAAGTCAGACCCCTCGTTGATGTCGAGAATATACTCCGAGAGATATATCGCGGCCTGTGTTGGTTCGGTCTCGGCGGGGTCACGATTATGGATCATTGACGTTCAGAAGCTCCAAGGTAGCGCGCGATCGCGTCAATTTCTTCGTCAGACAACCTCAGCGATGTGGCATGCAGCCCCGAATTACGGGCAACTGCGCGCCGCCCTTCGCTGAAGTCCCTCATTTGTTTCTCGAGATAGCCGGGATGCTGAGCGGTGAGGTAGGGGATGGCTGGATCTGAGACGCCGGAATTGCGGTGGCAACTTGCGCAGCGGAGCGTGTTGAAGAGTGATGCACCGAGGGTTGTATCTTCTTCGGGATAAGGTGCGGGAGGGTCCTGATTTGTGAACCAGTCCGCAACAAATGGGATATCTTCTGGCTGAAGCTCGGTCGCAATTGCTGACATTTGCCCACCATCATTTGTGCGATGGCCATTCCGAAATGCGCGGACTTGGTTTTCGATATAGGCCTTCTTTTGTCCGGCAAGATTAGGAAATTTTGCCGTATGCGAAACACCAAAGAGACCATGGCACAGCGCACAGGTTTCATAAGCCGGGTATTGCGACGGATCGTAGTCGGCGCTGGCGGCGTTTGCCACCAGTACCAAAATGATTGTCGCGAGCCTAAGACCCATGGCCGCTGTGATCGCCATGCATCCCTTTCATCAGTGGCATGACCATGGCTTCAACCAACTGGGTGGTGCCGTCGGCAAATTCCAATGTCATCGCAACAGTGTCGCCTTCCGCCAGAGCGGCTTCTGGTTTCATAAGCATTATATGCAGCCCGCCCTGTTCGAGCATCACAGTTTGGCCTGGCGAAATTTCAATCATTTCGACCATGCTCATCGTTGCGACATCGTTTACGACCTCGCTTTTGTGGATATGCGCCATGGCATAGCCTTGGGCACTTACACTGATGATCTGCTCAGGTTCGGCACTTGGGTTTGTCAGCATCATATAGGCGGCGTGCACCGTCGCACCCGGCGCAGCGAGGGGAACATAAGCATCCCTGACAGCCAGGTCATGCGCAAAGCCCGTGGTGGGGAGCGCTAGAAGCGCAAGAGCGGCGAGGTGTTTCATTGGGTCAGTTCCTTTCGGTAGGAGATTTGAAGACGTGCTAGGAACTCAGCCGTCAACCCAGGATCGAAGGGCGGCTGAAGCTTTGCGCGCAGCGTTCCATCGGGTGCGATTACAGACACCGATGAGCTGTGCTGGACCTCGTAATAACCGGTGCTATCAGGCCGCATCAGACGATAGAAACTGTCGGTCGCCTCTATCAGGGTATCGATTTGCTCACGTTCTCCTGTGAAACCTTCGAAATCCGGGTGAAAATATTTGGCATAATCTGTGACCCATTCAGCATCGCGATCCGGATCAACTGATACGAAAACGACTTTGGGGACGTTGTCTGGGCGGACGCGCATACTGGTCTCCGTCACTGCCGCTTCAAGGTTGCCCAAGGTGAACGGACAAACGTCCGGGCAGCTTAGAAAGCCGAACATGATCAGGGTCCAAGCGTCATTTAAGTCGGTGTCGGAAAACTCGGCACCGGTCTCATTTGTGAAGGAGAACGACGGCATGTCTATTGGCTCATCAAGAAGAACACCTTGCACCTGAGCCAGTGCGGGCGAAGTCAGCAGAGCCAATATTAAGGTTAGAACACGTGTCATGTGTTCTGTCCTTCGAATGCCCTCCGGCTTTCTGCCTTGATCGTATCGAGGCAAAATTGGCGTGCCCTGACATATTCTGGGTCCGACGCCATATCGGTGGAGCGCGGGCGCGGCAGGTTGATTTTCACATCTTCAATTATACGACCCGGCGCCGCGCTCATGATGAGAACGCGATCGGCAAGAAAAACGGCTTCGTCCACATCGTGTGTCACGAACACAACGGTCGTGCCAAACTTGCGCCAGATATCGAGTAGGCTCTCCTGCATCATCAGTCGCGTTTGGGCGTCAAGCGCACCAAAAGGTTCATCCATCAAAAGGACAGACGGATAATTGGCCAAGGCTCGTGCGATCCCGACCCGCTGTTGCATCCCACCTGACAATTCGGCCGGATAGCGACTGCCGAACTTCTTCAATCCGACAAGTTCAAGGAATGTATTTGCGGTCGAACCCGAATTTGCCCGGCTAAAGCCTGCCATCTTGGGGCCAAAGGCAACGTTCTCATAGACGGTCTTCCAAGGCAGAAGAGAGTATTGCTGAAACACCATGCCTCGGTCAGGCCCAGGCTTTTCGACGGTAACATCGTCAACGTTCACTTCACCTGTCGTTGGTTTGACGTAACCAGCAATGGCATTCAGAAGTGTTGATTTTCCACAACCTGACGGCCCCAGAATGCAGACGAATTCACCGGCTTCGATACCAATCGACGTGGTTTCAACCGCCACATGCTTATCAGCTCCACTGCCAAAGGTGATAGAGACCTCGTCAATTGCGATCCGGCCCTTCCCCTCACTGCTTTCCTTGCGCGGGTCTTTGAATTTCAGCACATCAAGCATTGATGGATACTCCTTTTGGCTCAAGCGACGGGCGCGATTTGCGCCAGGCGAGATAGAAGAACAGCGCGAATAAGAGGCCGAACCCTGACCAGGTCAGTATTGGCCCCATCGTTTCCAGCGCGAGTGAGGTCGAGACCCCAAGGCCCAACATTGCAAGACCAACAACCCAGCTTGGGGTGGCACAGCAGACGACCCAACTCATCGTAGCGTTGGTCATAGCGACAAGAACGGCACCGAGGCCTGTTGTTGCGCGCAGCGTGGTCGACGGAGCGGTCGTACAGGTGTCACTCCGCAACAAGGCGAGACACAGAGACACCATAGCCCCGAGAATAAACAGAACGATCAAGCGAGAGGGGACGACATTCAGGCTCCATTCTGAGATGCCGGTGCCGTAGTCGTAATTCATCTTCCCTATTTCGATCAACCATTCTTCCCAGATGATTGGAACCATATCGCTCCATGAAGGCGTAGACTCGACGATCCACGCCACGTTGGCGATCCAGTCGTAGAAGGTGACGTAATTCGGAAAGGCCTGAAACCGGACGATCAGCGCGATCATCATGAAAACCTGGAAGAGCACCGCGAAGATTAGCCCATGAAGCACCATGGTCTTCCAATTGGCGCGGATGTCTGTCCAGAGCGTCGATAAAACAGCCATCAGCGTGTTCTTTCCTGCCACTTCAGCATCGGGCGCGTGATGCCTTTGACAGCGGCGGTCGATGCTGTGCCCAGAAACCCGATCACGAGCATGCCCACAACGATGTCTTGATAGTTGATCAGGCTATAGGCGTCCCACGTGAAATAGCCGATCCC
>Ga0189292_10369_pt1 | contig 15543 bp, 15 predicted proteins | sample UW1oraminimetaG_FD_130317 | JGI IMG/M metagenome (GOLD analysis project Ga0189292, IMG submission 130317) | Marine microbial communities from the Costa Rica Dome - UW179A-orange mini metaG | ecosystem: Environmental > Aquatic > Marine > Oceanic > Photic zone | place: Costa Rica: the Eastern...
AGCCCAGTCCCAGCATCACCCCCAGCGTGCCCAGCAGCGCCACCGGCACCACCAGCGTCGGGATCAGCGTGGCGCGCAGGTTCTGCATGAACAGGTACATCACGCAGAACACCAGCGCCACCGCCTCCAGCAGCGTCATCAGCACCTTCTTGATCGAGATCTCGACGAAGGTGGACGTTTCATACGGAATGTCCCAGCTCACGCCCGGCGGGAAGTACTGCGCCAGCTCGCGCATGGTCTCGCGGATGCGGCGGGTGGTCTCGACCGCGTTCGAGCCGGGCGCCAGCTTGATGCCCAGGCCGGTGCCGGTCAGGCCGTTGACGCGCGACAGGTACATGTAGTCGGTGCCGCCCAGCTCCACCCGCGCCACGTCCTTCAGGCGCAGCGTGGCGCCGCCCGGCAGCGCCCGCAGTGGAATGTTGGCGAACTGCTCCGGCGTGTGCAGCGATTCCCCCGCCACGATGCTGGCGTTCAGCGGCGCGTCCTTCGGCACGGCCTGGTTGCCCAGTTCGCCGATGGTGACGCGCGCGTTGTGGCTGCGCAGGGCCGAGACGATGTCGCCCGGCGTCAGCGACAGGGCGGTGAGCTTGACCGGGTCGGGCCAGATGCGCATCGCGGCTTCCGCGCCGAACAGCTGCACCTTGCCCACGCCCTCGACCCGCCGCAGCGCCTGCAGCACGTTGGAGGCGGCCAGTTCGCCCAGCTGCATGTCGTCCAGGCTGCCGTCGGACTTCAGCGACACCACCAGCTGGATGTTGTCGGCCGCCTTTTCCACCCGCACGCCGTCGCGCCGCACCGATTCGGGCAGGCGCGGCTCGACCGCCTTCAGCCGGTTCTGCACTTCCACCGCCGCGATGTCGGGGTTGGTGCCCTGCTTGAAGGTCAGGTTGATGCTGGCCCAGCCGGTCGAATCGCTGCTGGACGAGGTGTACATCAGGCCCGGGGCGCCGTTCATCTCGCGTTCGATGATGGCGGTGACGGCTTCCTCGACCACCTTGGCCGAAGCGCCGGGATAGCTGGCGCCGATGTTGACGACGGGCGGAGCGATGTCCGGATACTGCGCCACCGGCAGCGCGCGGATCGACAACAGGCCGACCAGCGCGATGAGCAGCGAGATCACCCACGCGAAAACGGGGCGATCGATAAAGAAACGCGCCATGGCGGTTTACCTTTTTTCGTGATTTCCCGCGGTCGCCGCGGGCGCGCTCGGCGCGGCCCGCTCGACCGGTTTGATTTTCTGGCCCGGGGCCAGCTGCGCGGCGTTTTCCACCACCACGCGTTCGCCGCCCGCCAGCCCCTCGGTGACGACCCAGTTCGGGCCCAGCAGCCGATGCGCCGCCACCGGCACGCTGCGCAGCTCGCCGTCATCGCCGGCCACCAGCAGGTGCGCGCCGTCGGCGTTGCGCAGCAGGGCGTTGCGCGGCACCAGGTAGGTGTCGCGGTTGACCGCTTGCTCCAGCCGCACCCGCACGTACATGCCCGGCAGCAGTTCGCGTCCCGGGTTGTCGAACAGCGCGCGCATGGTCACGTTGTCGGTGCCGGGATCGACCGCCAGGTCGGCGAACGACAGCGTGCCGCCCTGGCCGTACTCGGAACCGTCCGGCAGCAGCAGGCGCACCCGCATCTTGTCGGGCGCGACGCCTTGCAGGGCGCCGGCGCGGATCTGCTTCTGCAGCTGCATGACTTCGGCCGCGGGCTGCGAGAAGTTGACGTAGATCGGGTCGAGCTGCTGCACCACCGTCAGCGGCGTGGCCTGGCCTTCGCCCACCAGCGCGCCCTCGGTGACCAGCGCGCGGCGCGCGCGGCCGTCGATCGGCGAGGTGACGCGGGCGTATTCCAGCCGCAGCCTGGCGCTTTGCAGGTTGGCCTTGGCCAGCGCCACCTCGGCGCGGGCCTGGCGTTCCTGGGCCACGCTCTCGGCGTGGTCGCGTTCGCTGATGGCGCGGTCTGACACCAGATCGGCATAGCGGCGCAGCTTGTCGGCGGCGGCCGACAGGTTGGCCTGGGCGCGCGCCAGCGCGGCGGCCTCGGAATCGTACGCAGCCTGCAGCGGCGCAGGGTCGATCTGGAACAGCGGCGTGCCGCGCGTCACTTCCTGGCCTTCTTCATACAGGCGGCGGGTGACGATGCCGGCCACGCGGGCGCGGACCTCGGCCTCGCGATAGGGCTCCAGCCTGCCGGGCAGCTCGCTGGCGACGGCGGTGGGCGTGGCCTTGGCCACGATGACGCCGACCTCGGCGGGGGCCTTGGCGGCTTCGGGGGCTTCCTGCTTCGAGCATGCGGAAACGAGAACCAGTACGGATGCGAATGCGAGCGTTCTGAAGGGAACTCGGTGCGTCATTTTTAAAAATTATTGTGAGGCGCCCGTTGCGGGCGAGAGAGGGAAAGTCGCGGGTTTTCCCTGTGGGGTCGGCAGTCTATCATTTAATCCGTCATGCTTGATTAATTGTTTTGTTCAAAAGTATGCTGGCGTCTGCATACTTCTTTACAGTGCGCAGCCGGCGGCCCCCGCAAGACGGGCCGCCGTTTTCATGTCGCCTGTTCCCGTTTCTTCAACCCTTTTTCCCAAGGAGATTTCCGTATGGCCCGCAAGACGAAAGAAGAATCCCAACGCACCCGCGATCGCATCCTGGATGCCGCCGAACACGTGTTTCTGTCCAAGGGCGTGGCCAGCACCACCATGAGCGATATCGCCGATTTCGCGGGCGTGTCCCGGGGCGCCGTCTACGGCCATTACAAGAACAAGATCGATGTCTGCATCGCCATGTGCGACCGGGCCCTGGGGGAGGCGGTGTCGCTGACCCGCGTGTCGACCGACGGCGAGGCGCTGGAAGCGCTCTATGCGTCGATGCGCCAGTACGTGCAGATCTACGCCGAGGAAGGCTCGGTGCAGCGCGTGCTGGAAATCCTCTACCTGAAATGTGAGCGCAGCGACGAGAACGCGCCGCTCCTGCGCCGCCGCGACCTGTGGGAGCGGCACGCCCTGCGCACTTCCGAAAAACTGCTGCGCGCCGCCGTCAGCCGCGAGGACCTGCCGCCCGCGCTGGACGTGCGCCTGTCCAATGTCTACCTGCACTCCCTGGTCGAGGGCGTGTTCGGCACCATCTGCTGGTCGGATCGCCTCAAGGGCGATATCTGGCCGCGCGTCGAGCGCATGCTCCGCGCCGCCATCGACACGCTGCGCCTGTCGCCGCAACTGCGGTTGCCGCAGGCCGCCTGACCCCGTCGACGCGGACGCCGCCGCCACGGCCGTCCGCGTGGCGATGCCGCGCCGGGGGGATCCGCGCGCCCCTACAATCCGGGCATGACCCTCAAGCAACTCGAAGCCTTCTATTGGGCCGCCACCTGCGCCAGTTTCGCCGTGGCGGCCGAGCGGCTGCACCTGTCGGTGTCGTCGCTGTCCAAGCGCATCGCCGAACTCGAGGACGCGCTGGGCCAGCCGCTGTTCGACCGCAGCGGCCACAAGGCGGTCCTGACCGACGCCGGCCAGCGGCTGCTGCCGCAGGCGCGCGAGCTGCTGGCCGCCGCCGACCGGATCCGCGCCTCGCTGGCCGAGACGCCGGGCCTGCGCGGCCGCTGCCGTTTCGGCGTGGGCGAGCTGACCGCGCTGACCTGGCTGCCGCGCCTGATCGGCGTGGTGCGCGCCGCCTATCCCGACCTGGTGCTGGAGCCCTATGTGGATATCGGCCAGGTGCTGGAGCAGCGCGTGGCCGACGGCGAACTGGACTTCGCCGTCATCGCCGGGCGCTCCTCGCGCCCCAACATCGCTTCCGCGCCGATCGGCGAAGCCGCGTTCGCCTGGGCCGCGGCGCCCGCCGCGCTGGCGGGCGCGACCCGCATGGCGCCCGACCTGCTGGCGCGGCTGCCGCTGGTGACCCTGCCGGCGGGCGCGGGCACCACCCGCATCGTCGACGACTGGCTGGCCGGACGCGACGTGGCCGGCGAACGGCTCTGCTGCAACAACTGGGGCGCCATCGCCGGCCTGCTGATCGAGGGCACCGGCGTGGGGCTGCTGCCCAGCCACTGGGCGCGGGCGTTGCAGGACGAGGGCAGCCTGCGGGTGCTGGCCTGCGACCCGGCGCCGGCGGCCTTGCCGTATTCCTTCCAGTACCGCCGCGACGACACCCGGCCGCTGGTCGGCAAGCTGCGCGAAGCCGTGCTGGCGGCGGTCGACTTCTCGGCGCCTTGCCGCCTGCCTTGAGACCGCGCGTCGGGCCCGCCGCGCAACGGCGCGCGGGCGACCTGTCCGCAAGGCGGTCGCCGCGGGGGCGTTTGGGTCGCTGACAGCCGCCGCTCTATACAATCGTGCCGCGCCTGGCGCAGAATCCAAACAAGAACGTGCGCAACGGGGGGATGGGCCCGGCGATGCAGCACGGCTCGGGGTCTGTTCCCTCACTGCCAGGCGGCGCGCCGCCCGGCGCGCGGGGAAGCAGGCCGCCTGAATCGACGGAGATCATTCATGCGTAAACTTTGCCTCGCCATGGCCATGGCGGGAATGCTGGCCAGCGGGCTGGCCCACGCCCAATCGACCCTGCGGGTCGGCCTGCAGGACGACCCGGACGTGCTCGATCCGACCCGCGCCCGCACCTTTGTCGGCCGCATCGTGTTCGCTTCGCTGTGCGACAAGCTGGTCGACATCACGCCGGACCTGAAGTTCGTGCCGCAGCTGGCCCAGTCCTGGAGCACCAGCCCGGACAACAAGACGCTGACCTTCAAGCTGCGCACCGACGCCGTGTTCCATGACGGCACGCCGATCGACGCCGCCGCGGTCAAGGCCAACCTGGATCGCGCCCGCACGCTGCCCGACAGCAACCGCAAGAGCGAACTGGCCACCGTGGCCAGCGTCGACGCGCCCGACGCCAGCACCGTGGTGCTGCACCTGTCCGAGCCCGACGCCTCGCTGCTGTCGCAGCTGTCCGACCGCGCCGGCATGATGATCTCGCCCGCCTCGTTCGACAAGGACCCCGGCGGCAAGCCGGTGTGCTCCGGCCCGTACCAGTTCAAGGAACGGGTGCAGAACGACCGCATCGTGCTTGAGAAATTTCCCAAGTATTGGGACGCCGCCAACTATCACTTCGACCGTGTCGTCTTCACGCCGATCCCCGACAACACCGTGCGCCTGAACAACCTGCGCGCCGGCGACCTCGACATCATCGAGCGCGTGGCGCCCAGCGACGCCAAGGCGGTCAAGGACGACGCCAACCTGCGCCTGGCCCCGGTCACCGGCCTGGGCTTCCAGTCGATCTCGGTCAACCTGGGCAACGGCGCGCGCGCCAACAATCCGCTGGCCAAGGACAAGCGCGTGCGCCAGGCGCTCGACCTCGCCATCGACCGCGACGTGCTCAACCAGGTCATCGGCGAAGGCCAGTACCAGCCGGCCTACCAGCCGTTCCCGCCGGCCAGCTTCGCCTACAACAAGTCGTTCGAGCACGCCGGCCGCGATCCCAAGAAGGCCCAGGCCCTGCTCAAGGAAGCGGGCTTCGACCGCGTCAAGTTCGAGATCACCTTCGGCAACAACACCACCATGCAGCAGGTCTTCGAACTGGTGCAGGCCATGGGCGCCGAGGCCGGTTTCGACATCACCCTGCGTCCCGTCGAGTTCGCCTCGCTGCAATCGTCGCTGGCGCGTGGTGACTTCGAAGTCGGCCAGAGCGGCTGGTCGGGCCGGGTCGATCCCAGCGGCAACATCCACCAGTACCTCAGCTGCAAGGGCAACCTGAACGACGGCAAGTTCTGCGACCCCGAGGCCGACAAGCTGCTCAACGACGCCCGCGCCGAGCCGGACACCGCCAAGCGCCGCGCCATGTACGACAAGGTGCTGTCGGTGATGCAGGACCAGCGTCCCATCGTCTACCTGTTCTACCTGCCGTGGACCTTCGGCACGCAGAAGAAGCTGGAAGGCTTCGTGCCGTATCCCGATGGCCTGATCCGCCTGAAGGGCGTCAGCCTCGCCAGGAAGTAGGCATCAAGCCAGACGCGGGACCCGGTTGCGGGTCCCGTTTTTACTTATCTTGCGGCCACCGGCCTGCGCGCCGTCCGCAACAGGATCGCACCATGTTTACGACTCGCCCGGAAATCCTCGGCACCTTCGGTGTCGTGACCTCCACCCATTGGCTGGCCAGCTCGGCCGGCATGTCGCTGCTGGAGCGCGGCGGCAACGCATTCGACGCCTGTGTCGCCTCGGCCTTCGTGCTGCAGGTGGTCGAGCCCCACCTGGTCGGCCCGGCCGGCGAAGTGCCGGCGGTGTTCTACTCGGCCCGCACCGGCCGCGTCGAAGTGCTGTGTGGCCAGGGCACCACCCCGGCGGCCGCCACGCTCGAGCGCTACCGCGCCGAAGGCCTCAAGCTGATTCCCGGCAACGGCCTGCTGGCCACCGTCATTCCCGGCGCCTTCGACGCCTGGATGCAATTGCTGCGCGACCACGGCACGATGCGCGTGCGCGACGTGCTGGAACCCGCCATCTACTACGCCGAGCACGGCCACGCGCTGATGCCGCGCATCTCCAACACCATCGCCGGCCTGAAGGACTTCTTCCAGGCCCACTGGCCCACCACCGCGCAGGTCTACCTGCCTGGCGGCAACGTGCCCGAGGCCCGCAAGCTGTTCCGCAACCCGGCGCTGGCCGCCACCTGGACCCGCGTGCTGCAGGCCGCCGAACAGGCCGGCGGCGACCGCGAGCGCCAGATCGAGGCGGCCCGCGACGCCTTCTACCGCGGCTTCGTCGCCGAGGCGATCGACAAGTTCGCGCGCGGCAACGAGGTCATGGACGAAAGCGGCGAACGCCATCGCGGCGTGATCACCGCCGACGACCTGGCCGGCTGGTCCGCCAGCTACGACCAGCCCGCCACCTATGACTACCACGGCTATACCGTGGCCAAGGCGGGCGCCTGGAGCCAGGGGCCGGTGTTCCTGCAGACCCTGGCGCTGCTCAAGGACATGGACCTGGCCGGCGTCGGCCCGACCAGCGCCGAGTTCGTGCACCGCGTCACCGAGGCCATGAAGCTGGCCTTCGCCGACCGCGAGGCCTACTACGGCGATCCCGCCTTCGTCGACGTGCCGCTGGCCCAGCTGCTGTCCGACGAGTACAACGACGCGCGCCGCGCCCTCATCGGCGAACAGGCCTCGCAGGACCTGCGGCCCGGCCAGATCCCCGGTTTCGAGGCACAGGTGGCGCGGGTGATGGACACGCTGCAGCGCCTGTCCAAGGTCTCGGCCCCCGGCAGCGCGACCAACGAGCCGACGATGGCCGACATGCGCGCCTCGGTCAAGCGCGGCGACACCACCCACGTCGACGTCATCGACCGCTGGGGCAACATGATCTCGGCCACGCCGTCGGGCGGCTGGTTCCAGTCCTCGCCGGTGATCCCGGAACTGGGCTTCGGCCTGAACACCCGCGCCCAGATGTTCTGGCTGGAAGAGGGCCTGCCGGGCACGCTGGCGCCGGGCAAGCGTCCGCGCACCACGCTGACGCCGTCGCTGGCGCTGCGCGAGGGCCGGCCCTACCTGGCGTTCGGCACGCCGGGCGGCGACCAGCAGGAGCAATGGCAGCTGCTGTTCTTCCTGCGCCACGCGCACCATGGCCTGAACCTGCAGGAGGCCATCGACCTGCCGATGTCGCACACCATGCACTTTCCCTCGTCGTTCTACCCGCGCGACCGCAAGCCGGGCCATCTGGCGGTGGAAAGCGGCTTCGGCGCCGAGACCATCGCCGCCCTGCGCGCCCGCGGCCACCAGATCGAGGAGGTGCCGCAATGGTCGGTCGGCCGCCTGACCGCGGCCTCGCGCGACGCCGACGGCCTGCTGCACGCGGCCGCCACGCCGCGCCTGATGCAGGCTTACGCGGTCGGCCGGTGAGCCGCGTGCCGGCGCGCCCGCGAGGCGCGCGCCGGCACGGTTGCGACGATTTGCCGGCATGGGCTATCTTTTGCCCATGACGCCTATCCAGCAGAGCCCGGCGACAGGGGCTCGTCCCCTGACGGGACACGAACCTCTCTTCATCGTCCTGAACACCGGCTCCGGGCGCGGCGACGCGCAAGCGCTGCAGGACATCATCCGCCGCGTGCTCGACGAAGCGGGCCGGCGCTACCAGTTGATGCCGGTCGACGACCCGTCGCGCCTGACCGCCACCGCCCGCGACGCCGTGGCGCAGGCGCGCCAGGCGGACGGCATCGTGGTCGCCGCGGGCGGCGACGGCACCCTCAACGCCGTCGCCAGCCAGGTGCTGGGGCAGGGCGTGCCCTTCGGCATCCTGCCGCAAGGCACCTTCAATTACTTCGGCCGCCGCTACGGCATTTCGCAGGACACCGAAGCGGCGCTGCGCGGCCTGCTCGGCGGCGAGCTGCGGCCGGTGCAGGTCGGCCTGCTCAACGGCCGCCTGTTCCTGGTGAACGCCAGCCTCGGCCTGTATCCCCAGTTGCTGGAAGATCGCGAAGCCTACAAGCAGCGCTTCGGCCGCAGCCGCCTGGTGGCGTTGTGGTCCGGACTGGTGACCCTGCTGCGCGCGCCGCGCCAGCTCGGCCTGCGCCTGGAATACGAAGGCCGGGTGCGCGACCTGCGCGCGCCGACGCTGGTGGTGGGCAACAACCGCCTGCAGCTGGAACACATCGGCATCGACCCGACCGAACTGGACCGCAACCGCCTGGTGGCCATGGCGACCCGGCCGGTCGGCACGCTGGCGCTGTATGGCCTGTTGCTGCGCGGGCTGTTCAGCCGCCTGGGCGATGCCGAACACGTCGTCAATTTTGCTTTTGACCGCCTGGCGGTGTCCATCCGCGGACGCCGCCGGGTCAAGGTCGCCATGGATGGAGAGATTTCCTGGATGGATGCCCCGCTGGAATTCAAGGTGTCCGAAACGCCGCTGCCGTTGGTCGTGCCGGTCGATGCGCCGGACGGAGCGCGCCCATGACCCGCATCCTGCAATTCTCCGACACGCATTTCGGCACCGAGCGCAAGCCGGTGGTCGAGGCCGCCCTGGACCTGGCCCGCGCGCTGGCGCCGGACTTGGTGGTGATCAGCGGCGACATCACCCAGCGCGCCCGGCGCGGCCAGTTCGCCGCCGCCCGCAAGTTCATCGAGCGCTTGTCGCTGCCCGTGCTGGCGGTGCCGGGCAACCACGACATCCCCCTGTTCAATCTTTTCGCGCGCGCGCTCAATCCCTACGGCAACTACAAGCGCGCGCTCGGCGCCGTGCTGGAGCCGATCTACGAGACGCCGGGCCTGCTGGCCATCGGCGTCAACACCACGCGGCCCCGGCGGCGCAAGGACGGCGAGATTTCCGACGCGCAGATCGCGCGGGTGGCGCAGCGCCTGCGCCAGGCCAGACCGGGCCAGTTGCGCGTGGTGGTGGCGCACCATCCGGTGCGCGCCAAGGTGGAATCCGACCGATTCAACCTGCTGATCGGCCGCGAACGGGCGCTGTCGGCCTGGGGCCAGGCCGGCGTCGACCTGATCCTGGGCGGCCACATCCACCTGCCCTATGTCCTGCCCGCCAGCGCCAATCCGGCGGTGGCGGCCGGCTGGGTGGTGCAGGCCGGCACCACGTGCTCGCGCCGGGTGCGCGGCAACATTCCCAATTCGGTCAACGTGATCACCTGCGAAGCGGACGGCGACACGCGGGTCTGCCATGTCGAGCGGTGGGACTATGCCGCCGCCACCCACGCCTTCGCGCCGGTCGACAAGACCCTGGTCGCCGGCTAGCAGTGACGGGGCCATCATGAAGGGGGCGCGATGATCGATGCCGATGCGGCCTGGGTGGCCTCCCATGCGTTGCTCCTGTTCACGCTGCTGCCGCTGGGCGCCGCCGCCATCGCGGTGGCGCTGACGCGCGCCTATGCGCAGGCCGCGCCGGCCATGCGCATGGCCGGCTGGATCGGGGCGGTGGCCCTGTCGGCCGCGGCGTTCCTGGCGCTGGCCGCGGCGGTGACCCGTCCCGGCGTGGTGGTCGAGTTCGACAGCGCCCTGGCGGGCGCCCTCAGCATGTCGCTGGGGGATTCCGTGCTGTGGCTGCTGTCGTGGTTCACCACGCTCGGCGACCGGATGTTCCTCACGGTCCTCGCCGTCCTGGCGACCGCCGCGCTGCTGTGGCGGCGGCAGTGGCGGCTGGCGGCGTTCTATGCGGTGGCCACCGCTGGTGGCGGCCTGCTCAACCGGATGCTCAAGCTGGGTTTCGAGCGCGTGCGGCCCGAGCATGACCATGGATTCGCCACCGCGCTGGGCTGGAGCTTTCCGAGCGGCCATGCCTCGGCCGCCATGGCGGTGTACGGCGGGGCCTGCTACCTGGCCTGGCGCCTGGCGCCGGTTTCCTGGCGGCTGCCCGGCGTGGCGCTGGCGGCGGGGCTGGTGATGGCGATCGGCCTGAGCCGCGTGCTGCTGCAGGTGCACTTCGCCAGCGACGTGGCGGCTGGCTTCGCCATCACCTTCGTCTGGCTGTCGCTATGCGTGGCGGCCACCGAAGGCCTGGCGGGTTCAGCGCGGCGCGATCAAGGCGTTCAATAGCCGCGCGCCCGGCTCGCCCGCGCCCGCCGGCCGCAGCGGCGCGCAGGCATAACGGCCGCCGGCGCTGGCGATGGCCTGGTCCAGGCGCCGCGCGCGCTCGGGCGGCGGCGGCTCCAGATCCACGATCAGCTTGCCGGCCACCGGCGCGCTGACCTCGCCATCGCTGAACCGTTCCAGCGTGCGGTCGATCTCGCGCTCGCGCGGCAGGGCCAGCACGATGGTGTCGGACTCCGCCAGCGCCTCGCGCGCCGAGGTCGCCAGCGTGGCGCTGCCGCGGAAGTCCTCGCAACGGTCCGGATCGATGTCGTAGACGGTCAGGGCGATATCGGGTTCGGCCGCCAGCAGGCGGCGCGCCGCCTGGGTGCCGGTGTGGCCCATCCCGACGATGCTGATGCGCAGGCTCATGATTTGGGTACCGACCAGGTGCTGACGATGTGCGCCAGCGGCTCAGCGGCGCCGGCGGCGGTCAGGATGACCTCGCCGGCGGACAGGCGGCCGACCTTCAGCAACCGGGCGTCGGCGTGGATCGCGCCGGCCGGGCTCTTGCGCAGGAAATTGATGGTCAGGCTGGCGGTTACCGCGTGGGCCTGGCCCGTGGCGCCGACCACCGCGGCGTACATCGCCAGGTCGGCCAGCCCCATCAGCATCGGCCCGGCGACGATGCCGCCGAGCCGCTGATGGCTGTCGCGCGCGGGCAGGACGGCCAGGGCGGTGCCGCGGCCGATCCGCTCCACCTCGATCCCCAACAGCAGGGAAAACGGATGCTGCTCGGCCAGCAGCAGCCGGAAGTCGGCCAGGCTGATCAGCGACGCATCGGCGTCGTCGCGGGGCAGGGGGGAGGGCGTCATCGTTGTTCCAGCGCGAGGCAATAGTGATCCAGCAGGACATCGGCCTGCTGGCCCAGGGATTTCAGGCGGCGGGTGTGCAGCAGCAGCAACAGCCCGATCAGATAGGTAAAGACGTTCATCTGCTCTACCTGCACCGCCTCGGGCGGCCAGGACTTGGTCCGGGCCAGGGCCTGGCCCAGCACGTCGACGCACAGCCGCAGGCGCTGGTTCAGCCGCTCGTCCATGTCGCGGCCCAGGCCGCGCGGCCCCAGCCCCTGGAACAGGTACAGCCCCAGCGAGAAATCGGTTGGACGCTCGGCGTAGTAGCCGAAGAACGCCTGGATCGCCTGGCGGGCCGCCGCCGCGGGGCTGCCGCCCGACGTGGCGCTCAAGAGGTGGGTGTGCAGGCGCTGCAGCGATTCGTCCAGCAGGGCGCCGTACAGGACTTCCTTGCCCGCGAACCAGGGGTAGATCGCGCCCGTGGTGCAGCCGGCTTCCTTGGCGATGGCGCGCAGCGTGGTCTTTTCCAGGCCGTCGCGCTCGAAGACGCGCTGGGCGGCGTCCAGGATCATCTGGCGGCGCAGGGCGCTCAGGCGTTCATTGCGGTCGGCGCGCTGGGTGGGCGTGGGCATGGGCGGGGATCAGGACCATTGCATTGTTCCGAAATAATATCGTCGGTTTATTTAAATAACAATGTTATCGAAACTGACGGATGCCGGCTTGGCGGGCGTCCCCGGCGGTCGCCGCGAAAATGCGCCCAACCGGCCTGCGGGGAGTGCGGAAGGAGTCTGAAAGAAAGATCGTGGCGATTCGTTGTTTATTGGGGCCAGGGCTGAAAGTCGCGTGAATACGTGGTCGTCGGGAAAATGCAGGGTTAGCCCTAGTGGGATCGGTCTGATGTTGCAATATCCCAACAGGGCTGTCGCAAACCTGCACTTTTCTGGTGTCGACCATAGCCAGCCCCCCTGATTTTTGATGCAATAGCGTCAACTTCCCTTCGCGGAGTTAGGGGGGCGGCAGGCTGGTTTGCTGGATTGCTGCTCTTGTCACTCAAATCAACGGAGATTTCTTAAATGAAAAAGACTCTGCTCGCTGCCGCCCTGCTCGCCGGTTTCGCCGGTGTCGCCCAGGCAGAAACGTCTGTCACCCTGTACGGCATCATCGACACGGGTATCGGCTACAACAAGATCAGCGGTGCTGGCGATGCCAAGAACGGCAGCAAGATCGGCATGATCAACGGCGTCCAGAACGGTTCGCGCTGGGGTCTGCGTGGCTCGGAAGATCTGGGTGACGGCCTGCGCGCTGTTTTCCAACTGGAATCGGGTTTCGACTCGGGTAACGGCAAGTCGGGCCAAAACGGCCGTCTGTTCGGCCGTCAAGCCACCGTCGGTCTGGCCAGCGACGCCTGGGGTCAACTGGACTTCGGTCGCCAAACCAACATCGCGTCGAAGTACTTCGGCTCGATCGATCCGTTCGGCGCCGGCTTCAACGTCGCCAACATCGGTACCGGCATGAGCGCTGCCAACACGCAACGCTACGACAACATGGTCATGTACCAAACCCCGTCGTTCAGCGGCTTCCAGTTCGGCGTTGGCTACTCGTTCAGCGCCGATGACGGCAATGCTGACGGTTCGACCAAGGCTGATCCGGCTCGCGTTGGCTTCAAGACCGCCGACAACGTCCGCGCCATCACGACCGGCCTGCGTTACGTCAACGGCCCCCTGAACGTCGCTCTGTCGTACGACCAGCTGAACGCTTCGCACAACCAAGCCCAAGGCGAAGTCGACGCGACGCCCCGTTCGTACATGATCGGCGGTTCGTATGACTTCGAAGTGGTCAAGCTGGCCCTGGCCTACGCTCGCACCACCGACGGCTGGTTCGCCACGTCCAACCCGGCTGGCGCTTCGGGCTCGATTACCGTTGACGGTACGTCGCGCAAGCTCGGCTTCGGCACCAACCAGTTCGCTGATGGCTTCAAGGCCAACTCGTACCTGCTGGGTCTGTCGGCTCCGATCGGCGGCGCTTCGAGCCTGTTCGGTTCGTGGCAGCGCGTTGACCCGTCGAACAACAAGCTGACTGGCGACGATGCCACGATGAACGTGTTCTCGGCCGGCTACACCTACGACCTGTCCAAGCGTACCAACCTGTACGCCTACGGTTCGTACTCGAAGAACTACGCGTTCAACGACGGCGTCAAGGCGACCGCTGTTGGCGTGGGCCTGCGTCACCGCTTCTAATCGAAAGCAGGGCGTAAGTCCTGCCTAGATTCTTAGTGCATGAGCGGGCTTCGGCCCGCTCATATGAAACCACCCTTCGGGGTGGTTTTTTGTTTGCGGTCAGTCTGTTTTTACGGTAATTCGCGACCGCTGTGCGGGCGTTTTGCCCTGCCGGCGCGACATATCGGCGCGCGTGGCGGTAAGCTTGCGTGTCCCCCCTTGAATACTGCGATTGTTCCACTGGAGAAATGCAGTCTTTCACCCGCTGTTCACGCTACAGAGTTCAGCCGGAAGTAACCGCGCGAATGCTACAATCCTAAGGTTTGCGCATTTGACGGACGCCTGAATGAACCTGCAACAGTATTTCCCCGTCCTGCTGTTTATCGTAGTGGCCACCCTTATCGGGTTCGCGCTTCTGACGGCCGGCTCCCTCCTTGGCCCGCGGCGTCCCTACGCCGAGAAGCTATCCCCCTATGAGTGCGGCTTCGAAGCGTTCGAAGACGCGCGCATGAAGTTTGACGTGCGCTACTACCTGGTGGCGATTCTGTTCATTCTTTTCGACCTGGAAATCGCGTTCCTGTTCCCGTGGGCCATCGCCCAAGGTACGGTCGGGCTCGTCGGCTTCTGGACGGTCATGGTTTTCCTCGCCGTGTTGACCGTCGGCTTCATCTACGAATGGAAAAAGGGCGCGCTGGACTGGGAATAACCCGCCGGGTTATTTCATCACCGCACGCTATCAGAGACGAATATGGCTATAGACGGCATTCTCAAGCAAGGGTTCATCACAACCAGCGCCGACAAGTTCCTTAACTGGGCGAAAACCGGCTCCATGTGGCCCATGACCTTCGGCCTGGCCTGTTGCGCGGTCGAGATGATGCACGCGGGCGCGGCCCGCTACGACCTGGACCAGTTCGGCATCATCTTCCGCCCCAGCCCGCGCCAGTCCGATCTGATGATCGTCGCCGGCACGCTGTGCAACAAGATGGCGCCGGCGCTGCGCAAGGTCTACGACCAGATGCCCGAACCGCGTTGGGTGGTCTCCATGGGCTCCTGTGCCAATGGTGGCGGTTACTACCACTACTCGTATTCCGTGGTGCGCGGCTGCGATCGCATCGTACCGGTAGACGTCTACGTGCCGGGCTGCCCGCCCACGGCCGAGGCGCTGGTCTACGGCTTGCTGCAGATGCAGAACAAGATCCGTCTGACCAACACGATTGCGCGCTGAGTTTGCGCTCCGGTCCGCGGCCGCCGCAAACGCCGCCGCAGGACCCCGCGAAACAGCGTATCGGTTCACCTAAGCGTACAAGATGATGACCAGGCTCGAAACCCTGAAAAACAATTTGCAGACCACCCTCGGCGCGGACATCGCGCTGACCGAGGCGCTGGGCGAGCTGACGCTCGAAGTGCCCGCGGAGCAGTGGTTCTCCGTCTGCAACAAGCTGCGCACCGAAGCCGGCCTGCGCTTCGAAATCTGTATCGACCTCTGTGGCGTCGATTACCTGACCTGGGGCAACGGCACGCGCCAGCTGCCCGAGGAAACCAACGCCAAGGTGCACCGCGCGCGTTTCGCCGTGGTCGCGCACCTGCTGTCGGTCGAGAACAACTGGCGCCTGCGCGTGCGCACCTGGGCGCCGGACGACGAGTTCCCGATGGTCGCGTCGCTGATGGAATGCTGGCCGGCCGTGGGCTGGTTCGAGCGCGAGGCGTTCGACCTGTACGGCATCGTCTTCGAAGGCCACCCGGACCTGCGCCGCATCCTGACCGATTACGGCTTCATCGGCCACCCGTTCCGCAAGGACTTCCCGCTTTCCGGCACCGTCGAAATGCGCTACGACCCGGAACAGAAGCGCGTCATTTACCAGCCCGTCACGATCGACCCGCGCGAGATCACGCCGCGCGTGGTGCGCGAAGACACCTACGGCTTGGGACGTTGAATCATGGCAGAAATCAAGAACTACACGCTCAACTTCGGCCCGCAGCACCCGGCCGCCCACGGCGTGCTGCGC
>Ga0189292_10371_pt1 | contig 15484 bp, 13 predicted proteins | sample UW1oraminimetaG_FD_130317 | JGI IMG/M metagenome (GOLD analysis project Ga0189292, IMG submission 130317) | Marine microbial communities from the Costa Rica Dome - UW179A-orange mini metaG | ecosystem: Environmental > Aquatic > Marine > Oceanic > Photic zone | place: Costa Rica: the Eastern...
GCCGGCGGCGTGGCCGCCAGCAGGTCGTGCAGCAGCGGCGCGTCGTCCGCCTCGATCGCGCGTTGCAGCGCGGACTTGCGGTCGTAGCCTTCGCGCACCAGCGCGGGGTTGGCGCCCGCGGCCAGCAGAACGCGCACGGCATCCGCCTGGCGCGCGCCGACCGCGTCCGCCAGCGGCGTGTCGCCATTCTGTTCGGCGCCGTCGCCATCGACCGCCGCGCCCAGCGCCAGCAGGCGCCGCAGCACGGCGACGTCGCCCTTGCGGGCCGCCAGGTTCATGATGGGGCGCTCGTCGGCCTCCATCCTCAGGAAGACCGCCGCGTCGCCGGTCTGCGGTCCGCGCTGGTTGAACGGCATGCCGGCGCGCAGCAGCGGCACGGCGATGTCGCCGTGCCCCGCCGCCACGGCCGCCTGCGCCGCGTCCAGCCACAGGTCGCGGTCGCCGCTGGCGCCATAGCCCGTCTCCGGCGTCGTGCGCGGCCCCAGTTCGGCCAGCGCCGTGACCGCGCCGGCGTTGCCGGTGTAGGCGGCCAGCGCCAGCGGACTGACGCCCTCGCCATAGGCGGGCCGGGTGCCGGTGGCGGCCAGCGCCCGCACCACCTCGGCGCCTTCGGTCAGTTCGACCAGCGGCCCCCACGCCAGGTAGTCCGCGGCGTGGCGCGGTTGGCCCTGCGCGTCCTTGAAGGCCTGGCGCGTGGCGTCGTCGGCGTGCTCGTCGATATAGGCGAAGGGGCGCGCGGCGCCGGCCTTGAGCAGCGCCAGCACCATGCGCGTGGTCTGCGGCCGGTCGACCAGCCGCGGCAGATACGTCATGCGCACCGCGAATTCGAAATCGCGATTGAGCAGGAATTCGAGCGGGGTCTTGTTCTCGTCGCCGCGCTGGTCGGGCCGGGCGCCGGCGGCCAGCAGCATGTCCAGGATCTCGGGCGTGCCGTACAGCAGGGCCAGTTGCAGCGACGGACGGCGCGATTCGTAGGTGATGTCGTCGAGCGCCGGCCGGGTCGCCAGCAGCGCCGCCAGCATGCGGGTGCGGGCCGGCAGCGCGGCCTGATAGGCCTGGCGCAGGCGCGCCGCCTCGTCCGCCGGCATGTCCCAATACACGTGCTTGCCACGCTCGCCCGCCGGCCTCAGCAGCGCGTGCAGCAGCGGCACGCCTTCCAGCGCGTAGTCGCCCGGCTGCTTCACTTTGGCCAGCGCGGCGGTGAAGGCCGCCTCGTCGCCGGCGGCGGCGGCGCTGAACAAGGCGCGGGTCTCGGCGGTCTCGGCCGCCTGGTATTCGCGGTAGGGCGATACGCAGTCGCAATCGGACCGCGGCTTGGGTGGCGGCGCGGCGGGCGGCGGCGGCGGATCGATCTGGAATTCGGCCGGGGCCGGGGCGGGAGCGGGAGTGGATGCGGGCGCCGCGGCCGGCGCGCGGCCGCGCGCATCGGCCTCGGCCTTGTTGCGCGCCTTGATGGCGCCGCTATCGGCCCGCGCCGGCGGCGTCGCGGCCAGCGTCACGGCGGCCAACAGCGCCGCCAGCAAAGCGGCCTGGCGCATGCGGCGCGCAGGCTTGCGTGGTTCGTTCAACCGCATCGTGTCATCCCTGCCGGCCGGCCCGAGGGGGCCATGTTGTCCCACTATCGCCTGTGCGCGGCGCTTCAGAGATCGCGCGTCTCGCGCACCTGCGTGACCTCGACCCGGGCGCCGCCCTGGGCGAAGCTCAGGTCCAGGCCCTGCCCCGCCGCCAGATGGGCGGCATCGCGCACGATGCGGCCGTCGGCGTCCCGGGCGATAGCATACCCGCGCGCCAGCGTGTTGCCGGGATCGAGCGCGCGCAGTTGCGCGCCGGCCGCGGCCAGTTGGTCGCGGCGCCGCGCCAGCAGGCGCGCGTGCGCCTGCGTCAGCTGGCGCGAGACGGCGGCCAGGCGCTCGGCGCCGCGGCGGGTGTCGGGCACGCGGTGCGCCAGGCGCTGCGCCAGCAGATTGACGCGGGCGCCGCGCCGGGCCTGCGGACCGGTCCAGGCCGAGGCCAGCCGGTAACTCAGGCTGTTCAGGCGCTCGCGCTGGTGCTCCAGGCGCTGGGCCGGCGACACCAGTTGCGCGGCGGCGCGATCCAGCCGCTGCGCCGCGCGTTCCAGGCGGCGCTGCTGGCCGCGCACCAGGGTCTCGGCCGCGTACATGACGCGGCCCAGCAGTTCCGAGCGCGGCACGCAGGCCAGCTCGGCGGCCGCGGTCGGCGTGGGCGCGCGCACGTCGGCGACGAAGTCGGCGATGGTGAAGTCGGTTTCATGGCCGACGCCGCTGATGGTGGTGATGGCGCTGGCGTCGATCTCGCGGGCCAGGGCTTCGTCGTTGAAGCTCCAGAGGTCCTCGATGCTGCCGCCGCCGCGCACCAGCAGCAGCGTATCGACCTCGCCGCGAGCGTTCGCCAGGCGGACCTGCGCGGCCAGCCGGCCGGCCGCGTCGGCGCCCTGCACCGGCGCCGGATAGATGATGACCGGCACCTGCGGCGCGCGCCGCGCCAGCGCCGACAGCACGTCGCGCAGCGCGGCGGCATGCAGCGAGGTGATCACGCCGATGGCGCGCGGCATCGGCACCGGTTCGCGCTTGCGCGCCGGATCGAACAGGCCTTCCGCGTTCAACTGCTCTTTCAGGCGCAGGAAGGCTTCGTACAGATTGCCCAGGCCGGCGCGGCGCATGGCGTCGACCTGCAGCTGGTAGTCGCCGCGCGGTTCGTACAGCGACACCCTGACCCTGATTTCGACCTGGTCGCCCGCGCGCGGCACGAAGCCGACCGCGCTGGCGCGGCCCCGGAACATGACGGCGCGCACGGCGGCGCGGCTGTCCTTGAGCGTGAAGTACCAATGCCCGGAAGCCGCCTGCGTGAAGTTGGAAATCTCGCCGCGAACCCACAGTGCCGGGATGCTGCGCTCCAACAACTGCCCCACCGCTTGGTTCAGCTGGGCAACTGTCAGGATATCCCGCGCAAATACGTTGTTTGTGACTGCAAGTTCAATTGTCATAAGGCTTTCCGATGCGTACCTGTCCACAGGGCATACGTAGCGGGCCGCCATGATACCGCGTCCGGGCATTTTTGCCGCGGCTGGCCCGAAAGCTAGCAAATTCGACCTAAGAACATGATTTTTATGGAATTTCCGACCATACGCGGCTGCTCGAATTTGGAGCAAACAAGCGCAAGCCCTGTGCCCGCAAGCGTTCCGGCGAAGTTTTGCACAGAATTATCCACAAATTCTGTGGATAGTTTTGGCGGCCGGCCGCCCTTGCCACATCCCCGCCGCGCCGTTACAGTTTCGGCTTGATCAGATGCCGGCGCGTGGCCCTCCCCCGCCCCCCGGTGCACCTGGAGTTGACCGCTTTGCTTTCCATCTTGCGCGAGGCCGGCTGGCCGATCTGGCCCCTGCTGGCGACGTCCGTGCTGGGTCTTGCGCTGATCTTCGAGCGCTTCCTGTCGCTGCGCCGCAGCCAGGTCATGCCGCGCGGCCTGAACGAACAAGTGGCCGAGATGCTGCGCAACCGCCAGGATTCGCCCGAATCGCTGAGCCGCCTGGAACGCAATTCCCCCCTCGGCCGCGTGCTGGCCGAGGTCATGCGCCACCGCCACCTGCCGCGCGAGGAATTGCGCAGCGTGGTCGAGGACACCGGCCGCGCCGTGGCCCATGACCTGAGCCGCTACATCCCCGCCATCGGCACCATCGCCGTGGTCGCGCCACTGATGGGCCTGTTCGGCACCGTGGTCGGCATGATCGAGATCTTCGGCTCGTACACGCCCGGCGGCGGCGACCCCGCCCAGCTGGCGCGCGGCATCTCGATCGCGCTGTACAACACCGGCTTCGGCATCCTCATCGCCATCCCCGCCATGATCGCGCACCGCTATCTGCGCGGCCGCGTCGACGGCTACCTGAACGCGATGGAGCTGTCGGCCGCGCGGCTGGCGCGCGCCGTGTCGCACGCGCCCGCCCCGCGCGAGGACCGTCCATGAATTTCCGGGGCTCCCGGGGCGACCGCGACGAGCTGGACATCAACCTGATTCCGCTCATCGACGTCCTGCTGGTCATCCTCATCTTCCTGGCGGCGACCACCTCGTTCGCCCGCTTCACGCAGCTGAAGGTCACGCTGCCGCAGGCCTCCGCCGAACAGGAGACCCCGCCGGCGCTGGAAGTGGCGATCAGCCAGGACGGGCGCTATGCGCTCAACGGCACCCTGATCGACGTCTCCACGCCGCCCGAGATCGCCGACGTGCTGCGCCAGGCCGCCGCCGGCAAGACCGAACCGCTGGTGGTCATCAACGCCGACGCCCAGGCCACCCACCAGTCCGTGATCAACGTGATGGAAGCGGCCCGCCTGGCCGGCATCGGCCGCGTCAACTTCGCCGCCCAGACCACCCGGTGAGCGCGTCCCGCCCCAAGGCCTCGCTGCTTGCGCGCCAATGGCAGCACGGCGGCTGGCTCTCCACCCTGCTGCGCCCCCTGTCCGCGCTGACCGCGCGCGTGGTGGCGCGCAAGCGCGCGCGCTACCGCGACGGCCGCGCCACGGCCTACCGGGCGCCGGTGCCGGTGGTGGTGATCGGCAACATCTTCGTTGGCGGCACCGGCAAGACGCCGATGGTCATCGCCACGGTCCAGGCGCTGCGCGCCCGCGGCTACACGCCGGGCGTGGTCAGCCGCGGCTACGGCGTGAAGCTGGGACCGCAGCCGCGCGTCGGCCTGGGGGAACTGGAGGCGGCGCAATTCGGCGACGAGCCGGCGCTGATCGCGCGCGCCACCGGCGCCCCGGTGTCGGTGCACCCGCGCCGCGCGCTGGCCGCCCAGGCGCTGCTGGCCGCGCATCCGCGCGTCGATGTGATCGTGTCCGATGACGGCCTGCAACACCTGGCGCTGGCGCGCGACGTGGAAATCGTGGTGCAGGACCCGCGCGGCATCGGCAATGGCCGGCTGCTGCCCGCCGGCCCCCTGCGCGAGCCGGCCAGCCGGCTGCGCGAGGTGGATGCGGTGATCACCAACATCGGCGTGCCCGACGGCCGCGCGGCGCCGCCAGCCGACGCGCGGCCGCGCCAGGTCGCCATGTGGCTGGAACCCGATGACGCCCGCCAGATCGAGGGCGGCGCGCGCCGGCCGCTGGCGGCCTTCGCCGGCCAGCCGGACGTGGCCGCGGCCGCCGGCATCGGCAACCCGGAACGTTTCTTCGCCACGCTGCGGGCCCAGGGCATCGCGCTGGCGGCCACCCTGCCCCTGCCCGACCACCACGACTACGCGCGTTCACCGTTCCAGGAATTGGCCGCGCCCATCATCCTGGTCACGTCCAAGGACGCGATCAAATGCGCCGCCTTGCACGACGCGCGCCTGTGGGAAGTGCCGGTGCGGGCCGGCTTTTCCGACCCGCAACTGTTCGACTGGCTGGCGCAGGCATTGCGCCAGCGCGCCCCGCGCCAACCGGCCTAGAAGAACGCCGGACGCGCCGCGACCGGACGCCGGGCGTACTCCGCCAGGCCGCGCTTGCGCGCCGCCGCCGCGCGCAGCCGCAGCGCCGCCAGGACGCCGTGCACGATCACCAGCAACAGCGCCGCCGCCAGCCAGATCACGCGCGCCAGCGAAGGCCACGGATCGTCCAGCGAACGGCGCGCATCGACGTCCACGACCGTGTCGCCCGAGGCCTCGCGCTCGACCGCCGTGACCACGCCCGCGGCCTGGAACGGCTGGGCGCCATCGGCCGCCAGCATCGCGACCTGGCGGCTCCAGGACTGCAGCATGTCCGGCATCTCCTCGCGCGCCATCAAGGACGACAGATCGGCATAACGGCCGGGCCACACCTGCAGGACGACGCCGCCGCGCTGACGCGCCATCAGGTCGTTGCCGGCGCGCGCCAACACCTCGCGCAGCTGCGGCTCCATGCTGCTCTTGGCCAGGCCGCGCAGCTGGTTGGCGGCGCGCGTGATGATGACGCCCTCGTCGGCATTGCCCCGCTGCTTGAAGGCGCCGCCCTGCGCCAGCTGCAACAGCGCCAGCCAGTTGTCGGGTTCGTCGCGCGCCAGCATCAGGCTGTCGACGGTCTCGGCCTTGAGGCGATCGCACTCGGCGATGGCCTGGCCGGTGGCGCTCTCGCACGCCAGCTCGATGGTCAGCACCAGATCGGTCACGCGGCTCACCGTCACGGCCGACACGTTGCGGGCGTTGTAGGCGGCCAGCGGATTGCCGGCCAGGCTGCCGTAGACCTGATTGCGGACCAGCATGTCCATCATCGGGTTGGGCCGGGTCTTCAGAAAAGCGCCCGAATACAGCTGCAGCGCGGCCGGCGCCACGCGCAGTTCGTCGGCGCGGATCGCCTCGCCCTGCCAGCGGATGCGCTCGCAATCGAAGCGCACCTCGCCCTGGCGGTACGCGTCCGGCTGGAACTGGCAGCGGCCCGCGCCCTTCAAGGACACCAGGTCGCCGGGCGCGGGCGGATCCTGGACCAGCGCCGCGGCCGAGTCGTAGACGCGCGGCTGCGCGCCGCGCGCCCAGGCCGACGCCAGCGCGATGTCGCCGCGCAGGTCGGCGCCATCGATCAGGCCCAGCGCCACGCCGGCGATCAGGCCGGCCAGCGCCAGCGTCACGTGGCGACCCCAGGCCACGCTCGGAAACAGGCGCTGCTCCTCGTCCACCGAAAAGCGGTTGCCCAGGCGCAGCACGGCGTAGTCTTCCACCCGCAGGTCCACGTCGACGCGGCCGTCGTCCGGCAGCTCCAGGTTGGCGCGCCAATGGTCGGGCAGCGTCACCGGCAGCTTGTCGCCCAGGAACAGCTGGGTCGACACCGCCTGCGCGTTGGCCGGATTGGTCAGCACGATCGCGTTCAATTCGCCCCGCACCCGGTTCACCTTCTGCGCCGCGCCCAGCGGCCGCCGGCGCCAGGTCAGCCAGACGGCCAGCAGCGCCGGCGCGGCGGCCGAGGCCAGCCACGCCAGGCCGCCGCCCGCCGCGGCCACGCCCAGGCAGACGAAGGCCGCCAGCCACAGCAGGGCGGGCCAGAAGGCGATGCCGGACGGACGGCGCCAGGCGATCTCGGCGGGCGTTTCCTCGCGCTGGCTCAGGATCTCGACCCGCATGGCGTCGGCGAACTCGCGTTCGGCCTGGGCGTCGGACGCATTGCCGGCGTCCTGCGCGGCGGCCGCGTCGGCGTCGACCACGTTCTGCATCTCGCCCAGCTTGCCGCTGGACCATTGCTGGTTCTGCTTCTGCCGGCGCGCCTCGCGCTCGCGGCCGCCGGCCAGGTCGAATTCGCCGTTCAGCGCCACCACGATGGCGAATTTCTCCGTCATCACCACTTCGGCCTGGTTGTCCTCGCGCAGATAGTCGCGCGCATCGTAGGGCAGCACCACGTCGACGCCGCCCAGCGTGTCGTGCATGGTGGCCGCGCCATGGCCCGATTCCAGCCCGTGGCGCACGAAGGCGCCGCGCAGCGGGAACACGCCGTCATTCAGGAGCGCGACGCGTTGGGTCGGCTTGGCGGGCCGCACCAGGAACGGCTGCACCAGCGCCTGTTCCTCCGCGCTCAGCCGCCGCAGCGGCTGGCCTTCCTGCTTGAGTTCGCGCAGCGCGCCCTTGTTGTCACTGCGGCGCGCCATGTAGGTGATGGCGCTGATGACCGACCAGACCAGGATGATGAGCATCAGCCCGATGCGAAGGGTGTTGGCATCCATTGTTCTGTTTTTCCTCTTTCCTCACGTCGCGGCGGATCATAGCCACCATCCGTCCCGGAATTTCTAGCGCGAGCGTCAAAACATGACAATAATTAACAGAACCACCCATCCGGCGGCCCCGTTCACCGCCTCGCGCCGCGCGCCAGACGGCCGATCGCGGGCTGCGCGCGCCCAAACTGTTTTAGAATCCCGGTCATGGAATCCCGCCTTCTCGACATCCTCGTCTGCCCCCTGTGCAAGGGCCGCCTCGAACACGACCGGACCCAGGCCGAACTGGTCTGCCGCGCCGACCGCCTGGCGTTCCCGCTGCGCGACGGCATTCCCGTCATGCTTGAATCGGAAGCGCGCTCGCTGGACGACGCCCCCGTTTCTTCCTGACCCGCCCGCATCGTGAGCTTCATCGCCCTGATCCCGGCGCGGACCGCCTCGACCCGCCTGCCCGACAAGCCGCTCGCCGACATCGCCGGCAAGCCGATGGTGGTGCGCACGGCCGAGCGCGCGGCGCAATCGGGCGCCGCGCAGGTCTACATCGCCACGGATGACGCGCGCGTCCAGGACGCCGCCCGGGCCCACGGCCTGCGCGCCCTGATGACGCGCGGCGACCATCCCACCGGCACCGACCGCCTGGCCGAGGCCGTGGAACAGCTGGGCCTGCCCGACGACGCCATCGTCGTCAACGTGCAGGGCGACGAGCCGCTGATCGAACCCGAACTCATCGACGCCGTGGCCGCCCGCCTGGTCGACAGCCCGGAGGCGGACATCGCCACCTGCGCCTGTCCGCTGGCCGACGCCCAGGCGCTGTTCAACCCCAATGTGGTCAAGCTGGTCTGCGCCGTCGACGGCCGCGCGCTGTATTTCTCGCGCGCGCCGATCCCGTGGGCGCGCGACGCGCTGGCCGGCGGCGAGCGCGTGCTGGCCGAGGGCCTGCCCGCCTGGCACCACATCGGCCTGTACGCCTACCGTGTGTCGTTCCTGCGCCGCTACCCGACCCTGCCGCAAGGCGCGCTGGAACGGTTCGAGTCGCTGGAGCAGCTGCGCGCGATGGAGCACGGCCACGTCATCGTCGTCCATCGGGCGTCGCACCCTCCGGCCGCCGGCGTAGATACCCCGGCCGACCTGGAACGCGTTCGCTTGATCTATAGCAAACAGATATAAGGGTTATTTCGCATGGCGCGGCCCCGCAGAGGCTGCTGCGTTGCGGCATAATCGCTCGGATCACAAAAATTAAACCCCATTCAGGAGCACTCATGCGTCTCATCTTGCTCGGACCTCCCGGCGCCGGCAAAGGCACTCAGGCCGCGTTTCTCACCCAGCATTTCGGCATTCCCCAGATTTCCACGGGCGACATGCTGCGCGCCGCGGTCAAGGCCGGCACGCCCCTGGGCATCGAAGCCAAGAAGGTCATGGATGCCGGCGGCCTGGTCTCGGATGAGATCATCATCGGCCTGGTCCAGGACCGCCTGAAGCAGCCCGACTGCGCCAACGGCTACCTGTTCGACGGCTTCCCGCGCACCATCCCGCAAGCCGACGCGCTCAAGAGCGCCGGCGTCAAGCTGGACTACGTGGTGGAAATCGAAGTCCCCGAAGAAGACATCATCGAACGCATGAGCGGCCGCCGCGTGCACCAGCCCAGCGGCCGCAGCTACCACGTGCGCTTCAACCCGCCCAAGGTCGAAGGCAAGGACGACGTCACCGGCGAAGACCTGATCCAGCGCGACGACGATCGCGAGGACACCGTCCGCAACCGCCTGAACGTGTACCGCCAGCAGACCCGTCCGCTGGTCGACTATTACTCGACGTGGGCCCAGCAAAGCCCCGCCGACGCGCCGAAGTATCGCAAGATCTCCGGCGTCGGCGCTGTCGAGGAAATCAAGTCGCGCCTGTTCGACGCGGTCAAGAACTGACCGGGCGCTTCGATGGCTCCAGGCCTTCGGCGCCGGCCGGACGCGATGCGTTCCGGCCCCGGCCCGAAGGCCTTGTCGCATCCGGCGCCCGCCGCGCCGCTTTCATCCCTTGAATTGATCTGGTGGTAGAGACATGGAAATCGCGAACAAGGTATTCATCGTTACCGGTGGCGCATCCGGCCTGGGCGCCGGCACCGTGCGCATGCTGGTGGCCAACGGCGCCAAGGTCGTCATCGCCGACCTGCAGGACGGCCCTGGCGAGGAACTGGCCAAGGAACTGGGCCAGCGCTACGTGCACTGCGACGTGACGCAAGAGGCCGACGGCCAGCGCGCCGTCGCCGCGGCCAAGGAACTGGGCACCCTGTTCGGCCTGGTCAACTGCGCCGGCGTGGCGCCGGCCGCCAAGATCGTCGGCAAGAATGGCGCGCACCCGCTGTACCTGTTCCAGAAGGTCGTGTCGATCAACCTGATCGGCAGCTTCAACATGATGCGCCTGGCCGCCGAGGCCATGAGCGGCAACACGCCCGAGCCCACCGGCGAGCGCGGCGTGATGATCAACACGGCCTCGGTCGCCGCGTTCGACGGCCAGATCGGCCAGGCGGCCTACGCCGCCTCCAAGGCCGGCGTGGCCGGCATGACCCTGCCGATCGCCCGCGACCTGGCCAAGACCGGCATCCGCTGCATGACCATCGCCCCCGGCATCTTCGGCACCCCGATGATCTTCGGCATGCCGCAGGAAGTGCAAGACTCGCTGGCCGCCAGCATCCCCTTCCCCGCCCGCCTGGGCCGCCCGGAGGACTACGCCAAGCTGGTGCAGAGCATCATCACCAATGACATGCTGAACGGCGAGACGATCCGCCTGGATGGCGCCATCCGGATGCCCCCGAAATAAAAATGCCCCCACGCCCCCCCAATTTCCCGGGGGGCTTTTTTCTTTTGCAGTCACCTCAATGAGCCTGTTCCGTTCCGCGGCCACCGTCAGCAGCCTGACCCTGCTGTCCCGTATTTCCGGCCTGGTCCGCGACGTCCTGGTGGCGCGCGCTTTCGGCGCCGGCCCCATCACCGACGCCTTCTGGGTCGCCTTCCGCATTCCCAACCTGCTGCGGCGGCTGTTCGCCGAGGGCGCCTTCGCCCAGGCCTTCGTGCCGATCCTGGGCCATGCCCGCAACAACCGCTCCGAGGCCGAAGTCCGCACGCTGCTGGACCGCGTGGCGCTGCTGCTGACCATGGCGCTGATGACGGTCACGCTGATCGGCATCATCGCCGCGCCGTGGGTGGTGTCGGCCATGGCCAGCGGCCTGCGCGGCGCGGCCCGCGATACCGAATTCGGCGCCGCCGTCTGGATGACGCGGATGATGTTCCCCTACATCTTCTGCATGTCGCTGATCGCGTTCGCCTCCGGCGTGCTCAATACCTGGCGCCGCTTCGCCGTGCCGGCGTTCACGCCGGTGCTGCTGAACCTGGCCATGATCGCCGCCTGCCTGTGGCTGGCGCCGCGCATGGACGTGCCGGTCTACGCGCTGGCCATCGGCGTCATGGCCGGCGGCGTGGCGCAACTGGCGGTGCAATGGGTCGCGCTGGCGCGGCTGGGCATGACGCCGCGCTTTTCGCTGCGCTTTCGCGAGGCCTGGGCCGACCCCACCGTGCAGCGCATCCTCAAGCAGATGGCGCCGGCCACGCTGGGCGTGTCGGTGGCGCAGATCTCGCTGCTGATCAACACCAACATCGCCACCTGGCTCACGCCCGGCAGCGTCACCTGGCTGTCGTTCGCCGACCGCCTGATGGAATTCCCGACCGCCCTGCTGGGCGTGGCCCTGGGCACCGTGCTGCTGCCCAGCCTGTCGGCGGCCCACGCCCGCGACGACCACGACGGCTACAGCGCCCTGCTCGACTGGGGCCTGCGGCTGGTGCTGCTGCTGGGCCTGCCCGCGGCGGTGGGCATGGCGCTGCTGTCGGACGGCCTGGTGGCCACGCTGTTCCACTACGGCGCGTTCTCGTCCCAGGACGTGCTGCAGACCCGGCTGGCGGTCATGTCTTATTCGGCCGGCCTGATCGGCCTGCTGGCGGTGAAGATCCTGGCGCCCGGCTTCTACGCCAAGCAGGACATCCGCACCCCGGTGAAGATCGCCATCGGCGTGTTGATCCTGACCCAGCTGATGAACGTCGCGCTGGTGCCGCTGATGGCCCACGCCGGCCTGGCGCTGGCGATCGGCCTGGGCGCCTGCCTGAACGCGCTGGCGCTGCTGATCGGCCTGCGCCGCCGCGGCGTCTACCGGCCCGGCGCCGGCTGGGGCCGCTTCGCCCTGCGCCTGGTTCCGGCCCTGGCGGCCCTGGCCGCGCTGCTGGTGTACGCAGATGGTCGTATTGACTGGATCGCCCTGCAGGCCCATGCCGGCCATCGCGCGCTCTGGCTGACGGGCGTATTGGCGGCCAGCGCGGCCGTCTACTTCGGCATGTTGTTACTGTTTGGGTTCCGTCCCCGGGACTTCGGACGCCGGTCCGCCCGCTAATTTCCGGGGTTCGCACCCCAATCTCCGCAAAAAGCCGGCTACCCGCCGGCTTTTTTTTGCATTTGATTCGTCAAGAATTGACAAGCGGCCGGTAATCTTTGGTAAAAAACCTTTATTATTTACAAATTGCCATCGAAAGGATTCCCGCCTGGCTACCCAGGCGGCAGCTTGAAGTGAAGTACGCCCAAGGACAACCCATGGCGGACCAAGTCATCAATTGGTTACTGCTGCTACGCTCCGGTAAAGCGACGGCGCAGGACTACAACGATTTCCTGGCGTGGCGCGCGGCCGACCCCCTGCATGAGAATGCCTGGCAACAATTGACGGGCACTCTGGCGGGTTCAGGCTTTGGCCGGCTGGGCGACGCCTATCCTGCCGGTTACGCCACGACCGCCTCGCCGCCGCCCCCACCGCAGGTGGCGCCCGCGCCTGCCGTCACGCCCCCCGTCGTCGTGCCGCCGCGCCGGCGCTTCCTGACGGGTTCGCTCGCGCTCGCCAGCGCGGGCGCCTGCGCCGCTTACGTCGGCAATGCCTTCTACCCCTTGAGCAACGTCGCGGCGGATGCCGCCACGGCCACCGGCGAGCGCCGCCGCTACCAGCTTTCCGACGGCAGCCAGTTGCTGCTGGACGCGCGCAGCCGCGTCAACCTGGACTTCACCCCCGCCTACCGCCAGGTGCGGCTGCTGGACGGCGCCGTCACCGTGTCGGTGGCGCCGGACGCCCGCCGGCCCTTCCTGGTGCAGACCGCCGAGGGCACCGTGCGCGCCCTGGGCACCCGCTACATGGTGCGCCAGCAGGCCCAGCGCACGGTGGTCGTGGTGCACGAGCACGAGGTGGTGGTGGAGACCATGGCCGGCGCCCACGGCATCGTGCGGGCCGGCACCGGAGCGCGCTTCGACGCCTCGCGCATCGACACCCCGCGCGCCGAGCTCATGGCCGAGGCCGCCTGGGAATCGGGCTGGGTCGACGCCCGCGGCCGCCCGCTGGCCGAGATCATCGCCGCCCTGCGCCCCTATCGCAGCGGGTCCCTGCGCGTCTCCATGGCCGCCGGCGGCCTGCCGGTGTCCGGCCATTTCCCGCTCGACGACACCGACGCGGCGCTGACCGCGCTCGAAGACATGATGCCCATCCACGTGCGGCGCTATACGCCCTGGTTCGTCTCGATCAACGTCGCGGCCTGACCACGCCCGCTGACACGGGGCTGTAACGAAAAGCCGCTTCCGTTGTATACTCAGCACGGTGTTTTTATCCAGTAGGCGCAGCAGGGCCCACCAGGCGTTGATTCCTTCGATGCCCGCGCGGTCTGAAGCCCGGGTCAAGCTACCCGGGCCCTGCAGTCCGAGGCTTTCCTCGCAGCGCCCCCCGCCCGGTTGACGGGCGCTCCATCGGCAGACACGGCATTTAAAGCTTGCAATCCCCCGGGGACTTGCTAAAATGTTCGACTTTGCCGAATTCAACTTACATAGCAACATGGCCAATACCGCCCAAGCCCGCAAGCGCGCTCGCCAATCCGTTGAGCGCAACAAGCACAATTCCAGCCTGCGCTCGATGCTGCGCACCGCCATCAAGCGCGTTCGCCAATCCATCGCCGCCGGCGACAAGGCTGCGGCTGGCGAAGTGTTCCAGAAGGCGTCGAGCGTGATCGATCGCGTGGCTGACAAGAACATCATCCACAAGAACAAGGCCGCTCGCCACAAGAGCCGCCTGGCTGCCGCCATCAAGGCGCTGGCCTAAGCCATTATGCCGCCCTGCCTTGCAGGGCGTCATGAATACGGCAAATGAAGAAGGATGCCCGCGGGCATCCTTTTTTGTTGCCTGTCGTTGCCTGGCGTTGCCTGCCGCCATGGCCATGGGCCATGGCGACACTGCCGAGTGACAGTGGCCCACGGCAACTGTATCCGCCCGTCAGTCCTGCCGGGCCGCTAGGCGGGCACGGATCTGCTGGGCCTCGTCGCGCAGGGTCGCGGTGAAGGCGTCCACCAGCGGATTCTTGGGCCGGTGCTCCGGAAACACCAGGTTTACCCGGAACGGGAACGACCGCCGCAATGGCCGGATATGCAGGCCGCGGCCGATGAAATCCAGCGCCGTCAGCGGGTTGACGATGGCCAGGCCCAGCCCCTGGCGCACGAAGGCGCACACCGAGACCGCCGTCGGCGTCTCGATGATCGCGCGCCGCAGCACGCCCTCGGCCGCGAAGGCCTCGTCGATCTGGATCCGGTAGGGATCGCTGGACGACAGGCTGACGAACGGTTCGCCGGCGAAATCGGCCAGTTCCAGCGCCGGCCGCGCCAGCAGGCGATGGCCGTCGGGCAGCACGCAGACCTCGTCCACTTCCAGCAATAATTCCAGCCGGGTGCCGGCCGGCTCCAGTTCGTGCTCGGTCAGGCCCAGGTCATAGCGCTGGGCCGTGAGCCATTCCTCCAGGAACGGCGATTCCTGCGCCTCCAGCGCCAGGCTCACGCCCGGGTAGTCCTGGCTGAAGCGCCGGAAGGCGCCCGGCAGCAGCGAATGGGAAAACGCCGGCAGCGCGATCACCGCCAGCTGCCCATCCTGGAACGCGCGCAGGCGCGCCGCCGTGGACGCCACGCGCTCCAGCCCGGCGTATGACTGCCGCACCTCGTCGTACAGCGCCAGCGCCGGCATGGTGGGCCGCAGGCGGCCGCGCACGCGCTCGAACAGGGCGAAGCCGATGGTCTGCTCCATGCGCGCCAGCTCCCGGCTGACGGTGGGCTGCGAGGTGAACAGCAGGTCGGCGGCCTTGGTCACGCTGCCGGCGATCATGAGGGCGCGGAAGACTTCGATGTGCCGATGCGTCAACATGCCAAACCCATATCAGGAATGAATCGATGTGGAAAATCTAAGCATTTTACTGGATGACCCGGCGCAGGCATGATGCTGCCCTGATTCCCTACCCCGTCACCGCTACAAGGTTCACCCCGCAATGGCTTTCGATCCGCGCCAACTCACCCAACTCGCCGCCGAGCACGGCACCCCGCTGTGGGTCTACGATGCCGCCGTCATCCGCGAGCGCATCGCCCAGCTGCGCCGATTCGATGTCATCCGCTACGCGCAGAAGGCCTGCTCCAACCTGCACATCCTGCGCCTGATGCGCGCCGAGGGCGTGATGGTGGACGCGGTGTCGCTGGGCGAGATCGAACGCAGCCTGGCCGCCGGCTTCGAGCCCGCGGGCGAGCCGGCCGGCGTGGTGTTCACGGCCGACCTGATCGACCACGCCACCCTGGCCACCGTCATCAAGCACGGCATCACCGTCAATGCCGGCTCGCTCGACATGCTCGAACGCGTTGGCCAGCACGCGCCGGGGCACCGGGTGTGGCTGCGCATCAACCCGGGCTTCGGCCACGGCCACAGCAACAAGACCAACACCGGCGGCCCGCA
>Ga0189292_10372_pt1 | contig 15449 bp, 14 predicted proteins | sample UW1oraminimetaG_FD_130317 | JGI IMG/M metagenome (GOLD analysis project Ga0189292, IMG submission 130317) | Marine microbial communities from the Costa Rica Dome - UW179A-orange mini metaG | ecosystem: Environmental > Aquatic > Marine > Oceanic > Photic zone | place: Costa Rica: the Eastern...
AGTTCGATGTCGCCCAGGCCATCCTTGTAGCCGATCAGGTTCGGGCAGCGCTCGGCCAGCTGCTCCAGGTGCGTCGCGGTCAGGCGGCAGACGTTGCGGTTGTAGACCACCACGCCGATGTTCACCGACTTGCAGACCTGCTCGACATGCAGCGCCACGCCTTCCTGGCTGGCCTCGGTGAGGTAGTGCGGCAGCAGCAGCAGACCCTTGGCACCCAGGCGCTCGGCTTCCTGCGCCATCTGGATGGCCAGGCGGGTCGGACCACCGACGCCGGCGAGAATCGGCACCGTGCCGGCGCAGGTGTCGACGGCGGTCTTGATGATCTCGCTGTACTCGCGCGGCTCCAGCGAGAAGAACTCGCCGGTGCCACCGGCAGCGAACAGCGCCGAGGCACCGTAGGGGCCGAGCCATTCCAGGCGCTTGACGTAGCCGGCGCGATTGAAGTCGCCCTGCGCGTCGAAGTCGGTGACCGGGAATGACAGCAGGCCGGAAGAGAGGATGGCCTTCAATTCTTGTGGGTTCATTATTCGAGCATCCTGAATGCATGTTGAGGAGGTACAAGGGCGTCAGCCTTGAGATACGTTATCGTACAACTAAAAATAGTCCAACCGTTTTTTCTGTGCATTTTCTTCAGCACTGAAAGCTTAATGAAAGCTTTCTGCTTTTCACTCGCCCGGCCAGGTCAATCACCATGAGGGCGGCAGCTTAAAAGGCATAAGCAGCTGCGGATGACCCAGCTAAATGCACTGATGATTTCGTTTGACAGGTGACGTAGCGAACTGTAAAAACCCCCCATAGTCGTACGACAACCTATAACCACAATAACAATAGCGAGGCCCCGGACATGTTCCGCAATTGCCCGTCCCCTGCGCAGCCACTGGCTGCCGATAACGCCATCCGCCGCGCTGCCTCAGCAGATGCGTGCACAGCGCCCGCCCCGGTCGCTCGCCTCGCCTGCAGCGGAGGCCGCGCACAATGAGTCAGCCGTCCAGTGCAACACCCCGCGTCCAGAGGATGCAGGTCATCCCGGTGGCCGGCCACGACAGCATGCTGCTCAACCTCTGCGGCGCCCACGCCCCCTACTTCACCCGCAACCTGGTGCTGCTCACCGACAATGCCGGCAACACCGGCATCGGCGAAGTGCCGGGTGGCGAAGGCATCCGCCAAGCGCTGGAGCGCTGCCGGCCGCTGGTCATCGGCCAGCCGATCGGCCTTTACAACCGCACCCTGAACAGCCTGCGCAGCGCCATCGCCGGCAACGCCGCCGGTACGCCGCAAGCAACCCGCCACGAGGTGACCTCCGCAGCCGAGGCCGCCGTGCTGCGCCAGCCGCACGAGATCAACCTGCGCTTGGACAACGTGATCACTGCGGTCGAAGCCGCGCTGCTCGATCTGCTCGGCCAGCACCTCGACGTGCCGGTGGCCGAGCTGCTCGGTAGCGGCCAGCAGCGCGACGCGGTGCCGATGCTCGCCTACCTCTTCTATACAGGTGATCGCCAGCGCACCGACCTGCCCTACCTGGCCAGTACCGGCGAGGACTGGTACCACCTGCGCCATCAGAAGGCGCTGACCCCTGACGCCATCGCCCGCCTGGCCGAGGCCGCGCATGCGCGCTACGGCTTCGCCGACTTCAAGCTCAAGGGCGGCGTGATGCGGGGCGCGGAGGAGATGCAGGCGATCGCCGCGATCAAGGCACGCTTCCCCGATGCCCGCGTCACCCTCGACCCCAACGGCGCCTGGTCGCTGGACGAGGCCATCGCCCTGTGCAAGGGCCAGGGTCACCTGCTGGCCTACGCCGAGGACCCCTGCGGCCCGGAGAACGGCTATTCCGGCCGCGAGATCATGGCCGAGTTCAAGCGCGCCACCGGCATTCCCACCGCCACCAACATGGTCGCCACCGACTGGCGGCAGATGGGCCACTCGCTGCGCCTGGAGTCGGTCGACATCCCGCTCGCCGACCCGCACCTCTGGACCATGCAGGGCTCGGTGCGCCTGGCGCAGATGTGCGAGCAGTTCGGCCTGACCTGGGGCTCGCATTCGAACAACCATTTCGACGTCTCGCTGGCCATGTTCACCCATGCCGCGGCCGCTGCACCGGGCCGTATCACCGCCATCGACACCCACTGGATCTGGCAGGAAGGCCAGGAGCGCCTGACCCGCGAGCCACTGCAGATCGTCGACGGCCAGGTGCGCGTGCCCGAGCGCCCGGGCCTGGGTATCGAGCCGGACATGGACCGGATCATGAACGCCCACGAGTTGTACAAGAAGGTCGCCAGCGGCGCGCGCGACGACGCCATGGCGATGCGTTACCTGGTGCCTGGCTGGACCTATGACCCGAAGAAACCCAGCCTCGGCCGCAATACCTGAACCCGCAGCCCAAACCCGGAGAACTCCAATGAAAACAATATTCCGCGCCTCCCTCCTTTCTGCCCTCGTCGGCATCGCCGGTCTCGCAGCTGCCTCCACCGCGATGGCCGCCGATGTGAAATGGCCGACCCGCCCCGTGCAGGTGGTGGTGATCGCCAACCCCGGCGGCGATACCGATTTCAACGCCCGCACCATGGCCAAGTACTTCAACCAGATCACCGGCAAGAGCATGGTGGTGACCAATATCGCTGGCGGCGGCGGCACCCTGGCCGCCGAGCAGGTCAAGGGCGCGGCAGCGGACGGCAACACCATCCTCCTCACCCACCCGGGGCAGCTGATCGTCAACGAGGTCGCCGGCCTCACCGAGGACAGCTACGAAACCTTCGACGTGTCGTGCATCGCCGGGGTCGACAAGAGCACCGTATTCGTCGCCTCCAAGCAGTCCGGTGTGACCAGCATGCAGGACCTGGTGGATAAGTCGAAGGCCAAGCCGGGCAGCATTACCTACGGCACCGAGATGGGCAGCTTCTCCCACGTGCAGGGACTGATGCTGGAGAAACTGACCGATACCAAGCTGAAGATGGTCGATGGCGGAACGGTCGCCGATCGCGTGGTGGGCATGCTCGGTGGTCGTCTCGACCTCGGCGCGATCACCTATGGATCGGTACAGGATTACGTCAGCGGTGGGCAGATGGTCGCCCTCGGCCAGCCCAACGAGGAGCGCAACGAACTGCTCGGCGAGGTGCCGACGCTAAAGGAGCAGGGCCTGGACATCACCATGGACAAGCCCTACGTGGTGGCTTTCCCGAAGGGCACCGACCCGGCGATCGTGAAGAAGATGGCCGACCTGATGAAGCAGATCACCGAGATCCCCGAGTACGCCGAGGACCTGAAGAAGTTCAAGCAGCCGGTGGCCTACTACGGCACCGAGGAAGCCAAGGAAATCCTGGCCAAGACCCGCGAAGACTTCATGCAGTTCAAGGACGAGCTGCGTCAGGCCAAGAACTGATCCCTGACGTGTCACCAGCCGGCCACGCCGGCTGGCTGTCTCTCCTCGCGCACGGAGGTTTGCGATGACCACTGCGAACAAGAAAGAACTGACCATCGGCGTGGCCATGCTCGGCGCCAGCATCGCCTATCTGGTGATGGCCTACCGCGTACCCGGCCACGACGGCATCGATGCCGCCACCGTCCCCACCCTGCTGGCCATCCTGCTATGCCTGCTGGGCCTGCTGCAGACCCTGAGCGCTTTTACCCGCCACGCGCAGGCTGCAGAGAGCAGCAGCGATACGCCGGACCAGCCCAAGCCAACCGTTACCGAGCCGCTGACCGTGCTCAAGACCCTTGGCCTGATCCTGCTTTACGTCGTACTGCTGGGCCCGGTGGGTTTTCCCATCATGACTGCGATCTACCTGTACCTGCAGTTCATCGTGCTGACGCCTGTGGGCCACAAGATTCGGCACCTGCTCTATGTCGTCATCGCGGTAGTCACGTCGGGGTTCATCTACCTGCTGTTCCGCGAGGCCTTCGATCTGTTGCTGCCCGCTGGCCTGCTGAATTTCTGAGGAATCGACCATGCTCGACTTACTGCAGCAAGGCTTCGGTGCCGTCTTCTCGCTCAACATCCTGCTGCTGATGCTCGGCGGCGTTGCGGTTGGCATCGTGTTCGGCGCCGTCCCCGGCCTGTCGGCGACCATGGCCGTGGCGCTATGCCTGCCGCTGACCTTTACCATGGGGCCGCAAGCTGGCCTGTCGCTGCTGGTCGCGCTGTTCATCGGCGCTACGTCCGGCGGCCTGATCTCGGCGATCCTGCTGAAGATTCCCGGTACACCGTCGTCCATCGCCACGGTGTTCGACGGCGGCCCATTGATGGAGCAGGGCCTGGGCGTGAAGGCGCTCGGGGTCGGCATCGTGTTTTCCTTTCTCGGCACCATCTTCAGCATCATCGCGCTGATGTTCATCGCCCCGCAGCTGGCCAAGGTCGCGCTGAGCTTCGGCCCGCACGAATACTTCGCCATCGCGGTGTTCTCGCTGACGCTGATCGCCACCCTGTCGGCCGGCTCGATGGTCAAGGGGCTGTTCGCCGGCACGCTGGGCATCGCCGTATCCACCGTCGGCATCGCGCCGGTCGAGGCGGTGCGCCGCTTCACCTTCGGCGTCAGCGAGCTGAACGGCGGCTTTTCCATGCTGACGGTGATGATCGGCATGTTCGCCGTGGCCGAGGTTATCAAGCTCGCCGAAACCGGCCGGCATGCCGTGCGCAGCAAGGCCGGCTCGGTGAGCATGAAGGACATCAAGGGCTTCGGCTTCTCGCTCAAGGAGTTCCGCCAGGAGCTGCCCAATGCCAGTCGTTCGGGCCTGATCGGCCTGGCAGTGGGCATCCTGCCGGGCATCGGCGCCGGCACCTCCAACCTGCTCTCCTACATCGTCGCCAAGAAGCGCGCCAAGCAACCGGAAACCTATGGCAAGGGCAACATCGGCGGCGTGGTCGCCAGCGAGACGGCGAACAACGCCGGCATCGGCGGCGCCATGATGCCGCTGATGACCCTGGGCATTCCCGGCGACACCACCACCGCGATCCTGCTCGGCGGCTTTCTGATTCACGGCATCCAGCCAGGGCCGCTGCTGTTCATCAGCCAGGGGCCGCTGGTCTACACCATCTTCGCCGCGCTGTTGGTGGCCTCGGTGATGATGCTGTTCATGGAGTTCTACGGCCTGCGCCTGTTCATCAAGCTGCTCGACGTGCCCAAGCACATCCTGCTGCCGATCATCCTGGTGCTCTGTGTGGTCGGTGCGTTCGGCCTCTCTAGCCGGCTGTTCGATGTATGGTCGATCCTGCTGTTCGGGCTGCTAGGTTACGGCTTCGTCAAGGCGGGCATGCCGGTCGCGCCCTTCATCATCGGCTTCATCCTCGGGCCGATGGCGGAGACCAACCTGCGCCGCGGCCTGATGCTCTCCGACGGCAACTTCGCCTCCTTCTTCACCAACCCCATCGCCGCGACCTTCCTCGGGCTGGCCCTGGCCTTCGTGCTCTGGCAGCTGTACAGCGCAATGCGGCCCAGGACCGGTGTTCTCGGCCAGGTGCTGCGCACCTGAACCTGCGCCCCTCTGCGCCAGCAGAGGGGCTGCCGTCACGGCTTGGTGCCGAACGTCTCGCGCGCCAGTGTCCAACCCACCACCTGCTCGCTGAGGCTCAGCCCCAGCCCGGGCCGGGTCGGCACCTGCATGCAGCCATCGCGGATCTCGAGTCGCTCTTGGAACAGCGGCTCGAGCCATTCGAAATGCTCGACCCACGTGGCATGTTCGTAGGCCGCAGCGAGGTGGATATGCAATTCCATGACGAAGTGCGGCGCCATGACGATTCCGCGCCGCCGCGCCGCCTCGGCCACCTGCAGAAACGGCGTGATGCCACCGATGCGCGGCGCATCATGCATGATCACGTCCACCGCCCCGCGCTCGACAAAGGCACAGGCTTCGGCCGCGCTGCCGAGCATCTCGCCAGTGCCGACCGGGGTGATCAGCTGTGCAGCCAGGGCGGCGTGGCCTTCAAGATCGTGGGCGTCCAGCGGTTCCTCGATCCAGGTCAGCTCGAGCTCCTCCAGCGCCGTGCCCATGCGTGCCGCGGTGGTGCGGTCCCATTGCTGGTTAACGTCCACCATCAACGCCACCTCGTCACCGAAGTGCCTGCGCAGCGCCGCGACCCGCCGCAGATCGGCGCGCCGGTCTGGCTGGCCGATCTTCAGCTTGATCCCGCCGATACCGCGCGCGCGGGAGGCCTCGGCCTTTTCGATGACCTCCTCGATAGGCGCCTGCAGGTAGCCGCCGGAGGTGTTGTAGCAGGGCACCGCGTCGCGATGGGCGCCAAGCAGCTTGGCCAGTGGCAGGCCGACGCGACGCGCCTTGAGGTCCCAGAGCGCGGTGTCGAAGGCGGCAATGCTCTGCACTGCCAGGCCGCTGCGCCCGATCGAGGCGCTGGCCCAGCTCAGCCGGCTCCACAGGCGGGCGATGTCGTTGGGGTCTTCGCCCAGCAGCAGCGGCGCCAGCTCCCGCGCATGGGCATATTGCGCCGGGCCGCCGGTGCGCAGGCTGTAGCTGAAGCCCAGCCCCTTATGACCCTGCTGCGTCTGCAGTTCGACGAACAACAGGCTGACCGACGCCAGCGGCAGCTGTCGCCCGGTAAGCACCTTGGCGTCGCTGACGGGCCGCTGCAGTGGCAACTCCACAGCACGCAGGCCGATCCAGCTGATGCGGTCCGCTTCATAGAGGTCGCTCATTCGTGTGTCGCCGCCTCGCCAGTCTGGGGATGCGCTGGATAATCCGCCGGCTGATTGATACGGTCCAATTCATTAACGCACTCGATTGATACCAGGAACGGATCAATGTTCGAACTCGCCCAGCTGCGCTGCTTCACCACCCTGGCCAGCGAACTAAATTTCCGCCGTGCCGCCGAGCGCCTGAACATGACGCAGCCGCCGCTGAGCCGGCAGATCCAGTTGCTGGAGCATCAGCTCGGCGTCGCGCTGTTCACCCGCAGCACGCGCTCGGTGGCGCTCACCGCCGCCGGTCGTGCCTTCTTCGTCGAGGCCCAGGCACTGCTCGACCAGGCCCATCGCGCCGCCCAGCGGGCCCGCGCCGCCGCGCTAGGCGAAAGCGGCTCGCTGACCATCAGCTTCGTTGCCAGCGCGGTATACGATTTCCTGCCGCGCGCCATCACCCAGGTGCGCCGGGAACGGCCAGGCGTGGCCATCAACCTGCTGGAGACCACCACCTTCGAGCAGCTGCAGGCACTGCGCGCGCGCCGGGTCGACCTGGCGGTGGTGCGCGAGCCGTTGCAGCAGCCGGGACTGGTCAGTGAATGCCTGCTGCGCGAGCCCTTCGTGCTGGCCACGCCGGCCGATCATCCGCTGGCGCAGCATCCGGCGCCGACCCTGGAAATGCTCCACGGCGAGCCGTTCATCCTCTATGCCCATGGCGCCTGGCAGCCGTTCAACGAGCTGCACACCGGGCTGTTCCGCGCCAGCGGTATCCAGCCCGAATTCGTCCAGTCGCTGGGCTCGACGCTGACCATCCTCTCGCTGGTCAACGCTGGCCTCGGCATGGCGCTGGTGCCGCACGGGGCCAGTGCGATCCGCTTCCAGCAGGTATGCTTTCGCGAGCTGCCACTGCCGGCGGGCATCTGCGCCCAGCTGCACCTGGCCTGGCGCGACGACAACGACAACCCGGCGCTGGAGGCGGCGCGCAATGCCGTGCGTCAGGCGGCCCGCGATATCGCCCGGGACCTGCCGCCAATCCAGCCCCAACACCATGGGACGGGCTGCTGACGGCCACGAGTTGACGTTCAAATGGTCGACCAGAGCCGGGGCTATTCAGGCTGTGACGATGCGCTGCTCGACGCTAAGCAAGGACCAAGAGTGCAGAAAAAGCCTTCGCAGCCCGCCCCTAAGCCAGCAGCCTCTCGCTGCTTGTTGCGTCCACCGCCGCATCCAGCTCAGCCCCAGCCAAATGCGTTGCATAGTGCTCCATCAGCTCCGACTCCCAAGAAGCGACCTCGTCCAATATGCCGGCCGCCTCATCTTTCGTCAGTGCAAAATGCTCATGCTGGCTAAGCAGGTTAGCTCGACTTAGGAGAGTACCGTTGATACCAACTTCCATCGCCAGCCCCTGCGCAGGCCCCTCTCCCAGTACGGGAAGAACGTCATACATAGGCGAGAGGCGCCAAGCTCCTTCCTGCCAGATCACTGCATGGTTGCGAGGATGATCGTCACAGTTCCCTACCAGAGCGTTGTAGGCCATTCGCCTGTAGAGCTCCTGCCTATCAGAATCCGGCGCACCTCTGCGGTACAGCTCATCGGCGAGCGCCGCGTAGATCCACCCGTTGCTGCGCTGCACGTGCCATTCGGCATCGAGAAGAGTTAAGCCACTCATCATCGGAATGCGGCGAAACCTTGCATCATTCGCTGACCATTCTCGGTCGAATCGCTCCACTAGCAACGTGTTGCCTCTTTCACTTTGATGGAGTGCTGTCCGGGCAACATTCATCCCCTTGGTAGCCGCAAAAGTCATGCAGGCATACTCGAATTTCGGCAGGTCGTAGTGATCAAATTTGTCGCGTGGCTTGGCAAGAATCAGCTTGTGATCAAAGCGGTACGTGCGCTTGGGCCTGGCGCCACCAACAGCTGAGCGCTGATCCCGTATTCTTAATGCCTCCAGCTGCTCAGCGCTCAGCTGGCTGTCATAGATCGCAGCGCAAATATCTATGAAATGATCGAGCCCTTTGGCTTCAAGCATTTTCACAGGCCTTTCGCCTATACCCGGCCTCGGGGTGCGATCTTCGCCAGCCATGATGTTTCCGGCGCGATCTTCGTTAGGAGATAACAGCAGGAGCTGGATCGGAGTGAGCTCTCCCTTTCGGGTGCGGCGCAACAGGCGTTCTCCCCAGCCATCTGGCATCGCATCATCAATGAAGCCGGGAACGCCGCCATTCTTATGTACCTGAATGGGTCGAGTGGAGAGCGGATACCGTATCGGATCAGGCACCCAACGCTTGGCTTCCACGATCTCCGGCGCATAGACGAAAGTTCCCGTGCGACCAGCAAGGGTCAGCCTGCCCACCGTCACAGTCTCACCCGTTTCCGGACATTCCATGTAGATGTAAGCGCGCGACATTAAAAGTCCTCCGCGCCGCTGCGCGGCAGCCTGACGCGCTTGGTCGTGTTGGTTTCTAAAGAGGTGAGATCAAGCGCAGGGTCATCGATCAGCGCCTGGAAAACCCGGTCAGAGATCCCAACGGTAAACAGCGCGAGCATGAAATCGCGCAACGAAACACCTTCAGCCTTCCCCCCCTCAATGTGTCGAACAGCTCGGAGAGAAATCCCAGCCCGCTCTGCAAGGTCAGCCTGTCGTATCCCCATGCGCAGACGCGCCTCCTTCACCAGAAGGCCTATACGGTAAAGCAGAGAGGTACTTTGAACAGGGAAAAAGTCTTTCATAAGGTGGCACCAAGCGACATCCTACAAAGGATAAGGTACTACCAATCGCACACTAAGCAACCTTTTCAGACAGTTAATGAGGCTTCTTATAGCATCTTAATCAACATAAAGTATCATTAATAGATATCTTATCTAAGAAGAACAACCCCGGCACGGTAGATCAACTCTCGGATTATGGGCGGTAGATCGATCCAGTTCGGCACCAGATCAGCCAGATCAGCCTTCTGCTGCGCCTGGCAGCTTCTGGAGTCAGCAGCCCGTCACAGCTGCAATATCAGAAGCGGACAACACCCTCTATAGCATTGGTGGTGGCTGGCAAGGCGCAGCGTCGATAGGCCGAAGCCTTCATTGGCCTCTGCGCCATCGACTGCTCGAACGAATCTGTACCGCCCGATCCGACGCCAACTGCGCTGTTCCGTTGCGGTAACACGCCCTAATCTGGCCGGCTGGACATTGAATGACGTCGTCGATCCGGCGCTGCCACTGGAGGACTCATGCATGACTGACGCAGATAGCGAGCTGCATCATTTCGACCGGCGCATGGTCTGGGCCGGTTTTCGCCAGCTCGCGCCGATTTCAATCTTCGTCACCCTGTTCGGCGCCGCCTTCGGCCTCGCCGCGGTGCAGACCGGGCTGGACGATTCGGTGATTTTGGCGATGAGCGCGCTGGTGTTTGCCGGCGCCTCGCAGTTCGCCGCGCTGGAGCTGTGGGGCACGCAGGTGCCGCTGTTCACCCTGATGATCACGGTGTTTGCCATCAACGCCCGCCACCTGCTGATGGGCGCCACGCTCTACCCCTGGTTGCGCCAGCTGTCGCCGGGCAGGCGCTACGGGGTGATGCTGATCGCCTCGGACGCCAACTGGGCGATGGCCATGCAGGCCTTCAACCGCAACCGCCCGGGATTCGGCCTGCTGCTCGGTGGTGGCCTGGCGCCCTGGTCGTTCTGGGTGGTCGGCAGTTGGCTGGGTATCCATTTCGGCAGTGCCGTCAGTGATCCTAAGCGCCTGGGCCTGGACATGGTGATGGGCTGCTTTCTGCTGGCAATGGTGGTGGGCGGCGAAAAGAACCTGCGCATGCTGGTGATCTGGAGCGTTGCCGCCGGCGCCTCGCTGCTCGCCTTTCGTTACCTGCCGGAGAACAGCCACGTGGTGGTGGGCGCGCTGGCCGGCGGCGCAACCGGGCTGCTGTGGAAGGAGAAAGCACGTGAATCTTGATGCGACGGGCGCCGGCGCGCTGATCGTGGTGCTGGTCATGGCGCTGGTGACGCTGGCGACGCGCTGGGGCGGCGTCTTCGTCATGACCTTCGTGCCCATCGGCGACCGAGCCAGACAGTTCATCACCGCCATGTCCGGTTCGGTTCTGGTGGCGATCGTCGCGCCGATGGCATGGCAGGGCGACAGCGGCGCCCGACTGGCGCTCTTGGCCACGGCAGTGACCATGCTGGTGCTGAAGAAGCCGCTGCCGGCGATTGCCGCCGGTATCCTCGCCGCGGCGCTGGTCAGGCAGTTCTGAACAGCAGCGGCCAATCGCGGCCGCTCAGGGTGCCCGCCCGGCAGTATCCATAAGCAGTCATTACGGTGTGTGCCGGCAGCGCTTCGCCATCGAACTGGCCGCGCACCGCCATCGCTGTGCACCCGCCTCACCGGCAAGTCATCATACAACTGCCGTTAACGTCGTTGACGCCTTCCCGGGCTCATCAGTCGAAGGCGCCGCTCCATTGGAGCCCTCTGTCGCAGCGCTTTCACCAGGTCAACTCACAGCAAGTGGCGCTGAGGAGCGATATATCTCATCAAATACGACTTTAAGCGTGTTGACATTCACACAACCAGATGCTGATATTTAGCACATGTCATATGACAACAGATGACTTCAAGAACAATAACGACAGGCACCCCGATGACTACCACTCCGACACCCCCATTCGGCCGTCTTCTGCTCACTGGTGCAGCGGGCGGCCTCGGCAAGGAGCTGCGTGCACGCCTGCAGCCCTACGCCCGCATCATCCGACTGTCCGATATCGCGCCGATGGCCCCGGCAGCCGGCGAACATGAGGAGGTCGTGCCTTGCGACCTCGCCGACAAGGCGGCCGTGCATGCCCTGTGCGAAGGCGTAGATGCCATCGCCCATTTCGGCGGCGTCTCCGTCGAGCGGCCGTTCGAGGAAATCCTCGACGCCAATATCCGCGGCACCTTCCACATCTACGAAGCGGCGCGCCTGCATGGCATCAAGCGCGTGGTCTTCGCCAGTTCCAACCACGTGATCGGCTTCTACCCGCAGTCCGAGACCCTGGATGCCCACGCTCCACGCCGCCCGGATGGCTACTACGGTCTGTCCAAGTCCTATGGCGAGGACATGGCGAACTTCTATTACGACCGCTACGGCATCGAGACCGTCAGCATCCGCATCGGCTCCTCGTTCCCCGAGCCGGCCAACCGTCGAATGATGAGCACCTGGCTCAGTTTCCGCGACCTCACCGAGCTGATGCGCTGCGCGCTGTTCACACCTGCGGTCGGCCATACAGTGGTCTACGGCATGTCCGCCAACCGCGACGTGTGGTGGGACAACCATCTGGCAGCTCACCTGGGCTTCAGCGCGCAGGACAGCTCCGAAGTGTTCCGCGACAAGGTCGAGCAGCAACCGCCGTACAGCGCCGTGGACCCGGCCGGCATCTATCAGGGCGGCGCCTTCATCGCGGCCGGCCCCTTCGACTGATCGCCCCCCTTCGCCCGGGTACAACAACAAGAGAAACGCAATGGCCAGTGAAGCTGAACTCATCGCAGACCTGCGCTGCGCCACCGGCGAAAGCCCGGTCTGGGTCGCCGCCGAACAGGCGCTGTACTGGGTCGATATTCCGAATCGCGAACTGCTGCGCTGGAACGCTGCCGACGGCCAGCTTTCCCGCTGGCAGGGCGAGCAGATGCTGGCCTGCATCGCGCGCCACGGCGACGGCTGGGTGGCCGGCATGGAGAGCGGCTTCTTCACCCTGCAGACGCGCCCGGACGGCCGGCTCGACAGCCGCGCGCTGGCGAGCATCGATCACCAGCTGCCCGCGATGCGCATGAACGACGGCCGTTGCGATCGCCAGGGGCGCTTCTGGGCCGGCAGCATGGCGCTGGACATGGCCGCCGGGCATCCGGTCGGCGCGCTGTACCGGCTCGATGACCAGGCCGCGCGCGAGCCGCTGGTGCCGCAGCTGGACGGCTTTATCGTGCCCAACGGCCTGGCCTTCAGCCCGGACGGGCGAACCATGTACCTGTCCGATTCGCACCCCAGCGTGCAGAAGATCTGGGCCCTAGATTACGACCCCGACAGCGGCACGCCGACTGGCCGACGCCTGTTTGTCGACATGCTCGACTACCCCGGCCGACCGGACGGCGCCGCGGTCGATGCCGACGGCTGCTATTGGATCTGCGGCAACGATGCCGGACTGATCCACCGTTTCACGCCCGATGGCCGCCTGGACCGCTCGCTCGCCGTGCCGGTGAAGAAACCGACCATGTGCGCCTTCGGCGGCTCGCGTCTGGACACGCTGTACGTCACCTCGATCCGCCCCGGCGGCGATCTCAGCGACCAACCGCTGGCCGGTGGCGTCTTTGCCCTGAACCCCGGTGTTACCGGACTGGAGGAACCCGCTTTCAACTGAAAAACCAGGGAAGGGCCGCTTGCCCGACCTCGCTTCTCGCAACGCTGCACACCAACAAAAACAAGATGGAGAGTGTCATGAACCTCAAACGCAAGTTGCTCGTTACCGCCCTTCCCTTCGCCTTCTGCATCAGCGGTCTGGCCCACGCCATGACGCTGAAGATCGCCGAGATCCACCCGGCCGGTTACCCGACCGTAGTCGCCATGGAAAACCTCGGCAAGAAGCTGGAAGCCGCCACCAACGGCGAGATCAAATCGCGCATGTTCGCCGGTGGCGTACTCGGCTCCGAAAAGGAAGTGATCGAGCAGACCCAGATCGGAGCCGTGCAGCTGACCCGCGTCAGCCTCGGCTCGGTGGGTCCGGTGGTGCCGGCCACCAACGTCTTCAACATGCCCTTCGTGTTCCGCGACATAGACCACATGCGCAAGGTGGTCGACGGCGAGATCGGTCAGGAAATCCTCGACGCCATCACCAACTCGGACTTCAACATGGTCGGTCTGGCCTGGATGGAAGCGGGCAGCCGCAGCCTGTACACCAAGAAACCGATCCGCCGCATCGAAGACCTCAAGGGCATGAAGATCCGTGTGATCGGCAACCCGCTGTTCATCGACACGCTCAACGCCATGGGTGCCAACGGCATCGCTATGGACACCGGCGAAATCTTCAGTGCGCTGCAGAGCGGCGTGATCGATGGCGCCGAAAACAACTCGCCGACCCTGCTCGAACACAACCACTTCCGCGTCGCCAAGCACTACACCCAGACCCACCACCTGATCCTCCCCGAGCCGCTGCTGATGTCCAAGGACACCTGGAACAAGCTCAGCCCCGAGCAGCAGGAGACGGTGAAGAAACTGGCCAAGGAAGCCCAGCTGGAGGAGCGCGATCTCTGGGTGGCCAAGGAAACCGCCAGCAACGAGAAGCTCAAGGCCGAGGGTGTCGAGTTCATCGAGGTCGACACCAAACCTTTCTACGACGCCACCGCCCCGGTCCGCGAGAAGTACGGCGCGCAGTTCGCCGAGCTGATCAAGCGCATCGAAGCCGTTCAGTAACCCTCGTGCAAGCGCATCGCGGCGGCCCGTGCCGCCGCGATGCCACCGGTGGAGTCTCATGAAAAACCTGGTTCTAGGCGTCAACGACGCCATCTACCGCGCCTGCGTCATCGTCGCCGCCCTGGCGATCGTGGTCATGGCGACGATCATTCCCTGGGGTGTGTTCAGCCGCTATGCACTGGGCCAGGGCCTCGGCTGGCCCGAGCCGATCGCCATCCTGCTGATGGTGCTGTTCACCTTCGTCGGCGCCGCCGCCAGCTACCGCGCCGGCGCGCACATGGCGGTCCAGGTGCTCAGCGAGCGCCTGCCGGCCGCAGCCCAACCCTTTGTCACCCTGTTCGTGCGCCTGGCCATGGCCGCCATCGCCCTGTTCATGCTGATCTGGGGCTACAAGCTGTGCGTCGCCACCTGGAACCAGTACCTCAGCACCCTGACCTGGATGCGCGTCGGCATCAGCTATGCGCCGATCCCGCTGGGGGGGCTGATCACCCTGCTGTTCGTCATCGAACAACTGCTCTACGGCGACCAGCACAAGCGTCGCGTCGTCGATTACGAGAACTGCGAAGATTCCAAGGAGTCCGTGTAATGGATGCCGCCATTCTGCTGGGCAGCTTCATTGCCCTGATCCTGCTGCGCGTCCCGGTCGCCTATGCCCTCGGCCTGGCCACCCTGATCGGCGCCTGGTACATCGACATCCCGCTGCACGCCGTGATGATCCAGATCGCCGGCGGTGTGAACAAATTCTCCCTGCTGGCCATCCCGTTCTTCGTCCTGGCCGGCGCGATCATGGCCGAAGGCGGCATGGCGCGGCGCCTGGTGGCCTTCGCCGGTGTGCTGGTGGGCTTCGTTCGTGGCGGCCTGTCGCTGGTCAACATCACCGCGTCGACCTTCTTCGGCGCCATCTCCGGCTCCTCTCTGGCCGATACCGCCTCGGTGGGTTCGGTGCTGATCCCGGAGATGGAAAAGAAGGGCTACCCACGCGAGTTCTCTACCGCCGTGACCGTCAGCGGCTCGGTGCAGGCACTGCTCACCCCGCCGAGCCACAACTCGGTGATCTACTCGCTGGCCGCCGGTGGCACGGTCTCCATCGCTGCGCTGTTCGTCGCCGGCATCGGCCCGGGCCTGCTGCTCAGCGCCACCATGGCGACGCTGTGCCTGCTGTTCGCGCGCAAGCGCAACTACCCCAAGGGCGAAGTGATCCCGCTGCGTCAGGCGCTGAAGATCTGCGTCGAGGCGCTGTGGGGGCTGATGACCATGGTCATCATCCTCGGCGGCATCCTCTCCGGCGTGTTCACCGCCACCGAGTCGGCGGCCGTCGCCGTGGTCTGGGCCTTCTTCGTCACCATGTTCATCTACCGCGACTACAAGTGGAGTGAACTGCCGAAGATGCTGCACCGCAC
>Ga0189292_10376_pt1 | contig 15322 bp, 12 predicted proteins | sample UW1oraminimetaG_FD_130317 | JGI IMG/M metagenome (GOLD analysis project Ga0189292, IMG submission 130317) | Marine microbial communities from the Costa Rica Dome - UW179A-orange mini metaG | ecosystem: Environmental > Aquatic > Marine > Oceanic > Photic zone | place: Costa Rica: the Eastern...
ATCTTGGTGGTGTCGGTGCCGGTGGTCGGCTCGGTGACGCCCATGGACTGCAGCCGCAGCTCGCCGCTGGCCAGCTTCGGCAGGTAGTAGCGCTTCTGCTCCTCGCTGCCGTTTCTGAGCAGGGTGAACATGTTGTACATCTGCCCATGAATGGTCCCGGAGTTGCCTCCGCAGTGGTTCACTTCCTCGAGAATCACCGAGGCTTCGGCCAAGCCCAGGCCCGAGCCGCCGTACTCTTCCGGAATCATCGCAGAGAGCCAGCCGGCTTCGGTCATGGCGGTGACGAAGGCTTCCGGGAAGCCCTTCTTCTCGTCGATCCTGCGCCAGTACTCGGCGGGAAATTCGGCACAGAGGGCACGCACGCCTTCGCGGATGAAATTGAGTTCTTCGTGCCTAGCGTCCTGGTAGTTGTGATTCGTCGTCATCTCGATACGTTCTCGTTGTTAGAGAGGTCGCCCCTCACCCCAGCCCTCTCCCCAGAGGGGCGAGGGAGCTATCCGGTGTACGTCGGAAGTCATGCCTTGTCAGATGGCATCGCGTTTACGCCGATCTAGAAGCCAGACACCGACCAGTCCCCTCGCCCCCTTGGGGAGAGGGTTAGGGTGAGGGGGCGGAGTCCCGCCATACAGCTCACTCGAATTCCACTTCCGCTTTCTGCGCCAGACCGTTGTGATCGCCTGCCCAGAGCTCAGCCTTGCCGGGCGAGACGATGCGGCCACCTACTTCGAATTGCTGTGGCACCACCAGCGGGCGCAGGCCGCGGTAGGCAAAGCGCCGCAGGCGGGCGTCGGGATTGGCGCGGCAGAAGGCACGCAGATTCAAGGTTGCGATCAGCGGGCCGTGAACGACCAGACCGGCGTAGCCCTCGGTCTCGGTGACGTAGGGCCAGTCGTAATGGATGCGATGGCCGTTGAAGGTGACCGCCGAATAGCGGAACAGCAGCGTCGGCGTCGGCGTTACCGCCTCGCGCCAGCCACCGGCGACCATGGGTTCGCCACTGCTGGTATTCGGCGGGCTCGGCTCGCGGTAGACGATGTCCTGTTCCTCGCGGATGGCCAGGCGCCCATCCTGCAGGTAGTCGTGCTGCACGGTGACGAACAGTAGCGCACCGGTGCGGCCGTGTTTTTCTTCGATATGTTTGATGGTGGATACCCGGCGCGCCTCGCCACCGGCTTCCAGCGGACGAAGAAACTCGACCCGGCCGCCAGCCCACATGCGGTTGCGGTTGTCGGCCGGAGGCAGGAAGCCGCCGCGCGCCGGGTGACCGTCCTCGCCCAGACCGCTCTCGGCGATGGGCTCCTGAAAGAAGCACCATTGCCACAACGGCGGCAAGGCCTCGCCATGAGCGGGGGTGGTTTCGCCGAATGTGCCGGCGATGCGCATCAGCAGGTTGCGGCTGAGCTGGTCGTGCACTTCTTCGCTACGGCCGATCCAGGCAGTTATGTCGGTCATTCCAGTCTTCCGGCTGTATTGTTTCAGGAAGGATGCACCCGCCTCGGCATATTGAGAATTTGCAATTACCGAGGCCAGCGTTCGGCTAAGCTGAACGCCTACAGTCTTTCTGAGCGTGTCCATGCATTTCGATCTGGCCGACTTGCGCCTGTTCATTCATATCGCCGAATCTCCGAGCCTGACCCAAGGTGCTCGGCGAGCGCATCTGTCTCCGGCAGCCGCCAGCGCCCGGATCAAGGCGCTGGAGGGGCAGCTGGATAGTCGTCTGCTCTACCGCGACAGCCGCGGTGTCGAGCTGACGCCGGCCGGACACAAGCTGCTGCAGCACGCGCGACTGATCATGCGTCAGGTCGATTACTTGAAGAGCGAGTTCACCGAATACGGCACCGATTCGGCCGGACATATCCGTATCTTCGCCAACACCACCGCGGTGACCGAATTTCTGCCGGAAGTGCTGGCCGGCTTTCTTGCCGAGCGCCCCGGCGTCACGGTGGACCTGCAGGAAAGGCTGAGCCGCGACATCGTCCGTGGCGTGCTCGACGGCAGCACCGACATGGGCATCATCGCCGGGCCGGTACGCGCCGAGGGCCTGCAGGTGCTGCACTTCAGCACCGACCGCCTGCTGCTTGCCGTGCCGATCGGCCATCCGCTGGCAGGCGAGCAACAGCTCACGCTGCGCCAGACGCTGGCCTATCAGCACATCGGCCTGCACGAAGGCAGCACGCTGCTGACCTTCCTGCGCGATCAGGTGGAAAAACTCGGTGGTCAGCTATCGCTGCGCATCCAGGTCTCCAGCTTCGAAGCGGTGTGCCGGATGATCGAGGCCGGTGTGGGTATCGGCATCATTCCTGAATCTGCGGCAAGGCGGCACAGCCGCACCATGCAGCTTGCGCTGGTGGCACTGGACGAACCCTGGGCTGTGCGCGAGCGCAGCATTCTGGTTCGCGAACTGGACGCGCTGCCCGGCAGCGTGCGTGCGCTGATCGCAACCCTGGTCCCCAGCGACAAGGTCTGAGCGAACGTTACGCTCCGGATGCTGCCGAAAGGCGGGTAGCCCCGCTTCGGCGGACCATCGCAGGGAGCCATAATGTCCGCACTCACCAACAGGCTGTTTCGCCTGTATCACCGGGTAACCGGCAGCATCGCGTTTTACCCCACGCTAATAGCCGTTGGCCTCGCCGGCCTGTGCATCGTGTCCATCGTGCTTGAGATGACATGGCTGCAGTCATACAAAGAAGATCTGGACCTGGGGTTGGTTAAGAACGCTGAGAACGCGCGCCTGATTCTCGGGACGCTGGTCGCCGGCATCATCTCGTTGATGGTATTCAGCTTCTCGATGGTGATGGTGGTGCTCAACTCGGCCGCCTCGTCCCTGTCGCCGCGGGTCATTCCCGGGCTGATCAGCAGCCGCAGTCATCAGGTGGTGCTCGGCGTCTACCTCGGCACGATCATCAACTCACTGATGCTGATCTCGACGATTCAGGAAGGCGACGATATCAACGTACCGAGCCTGGGCATCTTCCTGGCGCTTGGCCTCGGCGTCATTTGTTTGTGCCTGTTCGTTTACTTCATCCGCTCCATTTCTCTATCGATCCAGGTCGACTTCATCCTCAGCCGCGTCTACAAGCAAACCCATGCCCAGCTGCAACAGCGCATCGAGCGACTGGAACACTGCAAGGTCGCAGAATGGCCGGACGACAGCGGTTGGCAGACCATCCGGGCGCGGCGCTCCGGCTATTTCAAGGCACTGAACATTTCTGCCGCGCAGGCGCTGCTCGACGAACAGGACGCCTGCATGACTGTGCAGGTGCACTACGGCTTTTTCGTCATGCCAGGGCACCCACTGATACGACTGAACCGCGAGCTGGACGAACGCTGCGTGGCGCAACTGCTCGACTGTTTCGATTTTTACGTCGAGGAATACGCCCACCGGCATTTCTTCTTCGGCTTCAAGCAGATCATCGAGATTGCCGTGCGCGCGCTAAGCCCGGGCATCAACGATCCGGGAACGGCGATCAAGGCGATCGACATGATGGGCGTGCTGCTCAGCGAACGAATGAAGTTGCCGGACCACGATGTCGCCCCCGAGCAAGGCGCGCCACGGATCTTCCTCAGCGAGCTCGATCTGCATCAGATGCTCCTGCTGGCGTTCGGCTCGCTGCGCGCTTACGGCAAAGAGGATCTGCAGGTGCTGCTGACCTTGCTTCAGGCATGCAAGAACCTTTTGTTCAGTGCGACGGACGCCGAGGACGAGCGCGTAATCCTGCGCCACGCTCAAGCAATCCTCGAACAGGCGGCTGCCTCGCTAGACGGCGCATTGGATCGGCAGGCTGTAGCCGAGGCGGTGCAGCTATTAAATCTGGCCGTACGACACGCAGCGCCGCTGGAGAACACCCTCGCCAGGCAGTGCTGAAAGACGTGCTCTACCCGATAGCAGCAGCGTGATGTCGCTCGCTTACCCAGCACTTCAATCCAGCTCTCTTAAACCAAACAGTTGCCTTCCGACGTTCACAATACAAAACGCGCCGCGACTTGTTTTCAGCTATCTCGTTATTTAGGGTGTTACCGATGAAAACCTTGATTGCACCTATCAGCTCCCTGCTCGCTGGCGTGGCACTGCTCCTGCTGGGACACGGACTGCTCAATACCCTGCTTACACTGCGCGGCGTTGCCGAAGGCTATTCGACCGGTCTGATCGGTCTGCTGATGTCCGGCTATTTTGCTGGCTTCTTGATCGGCACCTGGCTCGCGCCATCGCTGATCCGCCGTATCGGCCATATCCGCACCTTTGCCTTCTATGCTGCGCTGGCGGCAGTGGCCGTGCTGTTGCACGTGCTGATCGTCAACCCATGGGTATGGCTGGTACTGCGGGTGCTCTACGGCGTTTCGCTGGTCACGCTGTACATGGTTATCGAAAGTTGGCTGAACGCTCAGGTCAGCGGCGAGAAGCGCGGCCAGGTATTTGCTCTGTACATGGCGGTTAACCTCGGCGCGCTAGCGGCTGCTCAACAGCTGTTGAGCCTCGACACGCCGATGAACTTCACGCTGTTCGCGCTGGCGGCGATTCTCATCAGCAGCGCGCTGATGCCGATCACCCTGACCCGCCAGGCGCAACCCGCACTGCCGGACATGCCGGCCACCGACTTGCTGCAACTGGCCCGTATCGCTCCGCTGCCGTTGATGGCAGCCGGTATTTCCGGGCTCACACTGGGCGGCTTCTGGGGCCTGGCGCCGGTGTATGCGAGCCAGGTCGGTTTCGATGCCGCCGGCGTCGGCCTGCTGATGAGCATCACCATTCTCGGCGGTGCAGTGCTGCAATGGCCGATCGGGCTCTTCTCGGACAAACATGACCGGCGCGTGGTGCTGCTCTGGGTGGTGGCGATCGCCGCGGTGCTGGCGTTGATCATCACACCAATTCTCGCGGGCTCTTTGCTGCTGGGGCTGATGTTCCTCTGGGGCGGGCTAGCGTTTTCGATCTACTCGATTGCTGTGGCGCAAATGGTCGACCAGCTGAATCCGGACGAGATCCTATCCGGCTCCAGCGGCCTGTTGCTGGCCAACGGTTTCGGCGCAGCATTCGGGCCAGTAGTCGCAGGTGGCTTGATGCACCTGTTTGGCGCCATCGCGCTGCCACTGTTCTTCGCGGTGACGTTGGGCATTCTTGCGATCTACTCGTTCTGGCGCCCGCGCCGCGTAGTGGATCTGGTGACCGAACCGCACGGCCATTTCACGCCAATGCTGCGTACCAGCCACACGGTGTTGGAGCTGATGCCTGACACGCCGGAAGTTGAAACTGCGCCAGTTTCCGATGAGCCCGAGATGGTCGACGAACATCCGGCTGCTCACGAAGAGCCAGCTTCGCCACGAACAGGCACCCTATAAACCCAGCGAGGCGGGACCATGGAGTCCATGGGCCGGTTAGAATTCGATTTTGCCGCGCCCTGCCTTGATCGCACCACGCTTGCTCTTGCCCTCCAACCGGCGCTTCTTGGAGCCAAGCGTCGGCTTGGTCGGACGGCGCGCCTTCTCCACCTTGGCCACGCTGCGAATCAGCTCCGCTAGCCGCTCCAGCGCGTCGAGGCGATTTTGCTCCTGGGTTCGATAACGCTGCGCTTTGATAACCACAACCCCATCTGTGGTGATTCGGCTGTCACGTAGCGCCAGCAGCCGCTCCTTGTAGAACGCCGGCAATGAAGACGCTTGAATGTCGAAGCGCAAGTGCAAGGCGCTGGATACCTTGTTGACGTTCTGCCCACCTGCACCCTGGGCGCGTATGGCGGTCAGCTCGATTTCGGTATCGGGCAGCTGCACGGTATTGGAAATTTCCAGCATGAAAGCTCACGACGGACGATGGGCGCTGATGATTGTCCTATGCCCTGTGCGTCACCGACACACTTTTTAGAACATTGCCCACCTGAAGCCGCACGCTGTTCGGCTAAGGTAAAGCCCCGCTTCTACGGATAAATCCATGGACTCGATTACCCAGGCCCTACTTGGCGCCAGCGTACAGGGCGCGATGCTCGGACGCTGGCAGGGCCGCAAGGCCCTCGTTTATGGTGCCGTACTCGGCACGCTGCCGGACCTCGATGTGGTCATCGATTACGGCGATGCGGTCGCTAACATGACCTATCATCGTGGCTTCAGCCATTCGTTGTTCGTTCTGAGCCTGGTAGCCGTGCTATTGGCTTGGCTGGTCAGGAGGTTCAGGCCGGACCTGGGGTATTCCGGCACGCGTCTTTTCCTGACGATCTGGCTGGTACTGATCACCCATGTGCTCCTGGATGCGTTCACCAGCTATGGCACGCAGCTGCTCTGGCCGCTAACGACACCACCAATCGCCTGGTCCAGTGTATTCATCATCGATCCGCTCTACAGCGTGCCCCTGCTCGTCGCAGTGCTGGTGGGTTTGCTGTTCGGACTGCGCGGGCGCACCGCCAGATGGCCCGCCTACGCGCTGGTCATCTCCACCTGCTATCTGGGCTTTACCCTGGCCGGCAAGCAGATGGCTGAGCATCGTGTAGAGGCGACTATGGCCAGTCAGGGCATCAATGCAGAGCAGATGTTCAGCACGCCGACGCCTTTCAACAGCCTGTTGTGGCGGGTGATCCTGGTGGATGGCGAGCACTATTATGAAACGCTGGTCAGTTGGTGGGACGACGCACCTCCGGTGCTGGTGCGCCTGCCGCGCAACGCTCATCTGGCCGCCAAACTGAGTGACTCAGAGCAGCACGAGCGATTGAGGTGGTTTACCGGGGACATGCTTCGCTATGACGTGGATGGCAATCAGCTGCTGGTAACAGATTTGCGGCTGGGCATGACCGGCTTTCATCCATTCCGCTTCCCGCTTGCGGAGCGCGCCACCGAAGGTTGGCAGCTTATCGCGCAGCCTGAGCGACTGCCGGCCAACCGGGGCGACATGAGCCGCCTGGTCAGCCTGTGGCAACGTATCTGGCAACAGGAACCAGCGCTCCCCCTGGCGGCCTGGGCAGCTGAGCTGAACGGTAATCGCTGAGTAAGCGGCTCGAAGGGTTCGAGCCGGCTGCCTCCCTACGAGCATCAGGTGCGGAACTGACGAACCAGCTCCTGCAGTTCCAGACCCAGCCGTGCCAACTCAGCGCTGGCGCTGGCTGTGTGTTCCGTAGCGCTGGCGCTCTGGTCGCCGATATCCCGCACGCGGGTCACGCTTTCGGAAATGTTCTCCGCTACAGCGCTCTGCTGCTCGGCCGCGGCAGCAATCTGCTGGTTCATCTGCTCGATGGTAGACACCGATTCAGTGATTCGCCCCAGCGCGACACCGGCTTCATTGGCCAGACCCACGGTGCGTTGCGTAAGATCGCGACTGGTCTGCATCTGCTCAACAGCCTGCTGCGCAACCCGCTGCAGATTTGCGATCAGCCCTTCGATTTCTTCCGTGGAATCATGGGTGCGCCGCGCCAATGCACGAACCTCGTCGGCCACCACCGCAAAGCCACGGCCCTGCTCACCAGCACGGGCCGCTTCGATGGCCGCATTGAGTGCCAGCAGATTGGTCTGCTCGGCGACAGCCCGGATTACCTCCAGCACGCTACCGATGCGCCCGCTTTCGGCGTGCAACGCTTCGATCGCATGGGCCGAATGATCCACTTCCCCCGCCAGGTTACCGATCTGCTTGACCGCATCCTGCACCACCAGATCTCCCTGGCGTGCCTGCTGGTCCGCCTGACGGGCAGCCGTAGACGCTTGCTCGGCGTTGCGTGCGACCTCCTGCACTGTAGCGGCCATCTCATGCATCGCCGTGGCCACCTGCTCGGTTTCAACCCGCTGGGTCTGTACACCAGCACTGGTCTGAGCGGTCACGGCTGACAGCTGGTCGGCAGCGGACGCAATCTGGCTGACACCGCCGTCAATACGACCGATAAGGTTGCGCAGGCTTCCAGTCATTCCGTGCATGGCATTCTGCAGCTGCCCGACCTCGTCACGGCGTGAGCTTGCCTCAGAGTACGTCAAGTCACCACCGGCAACCCGCTGCGCCTGTTGAACGGTGCTGCGAAGCGGCCCGACGATCATTCGCGAGATCAATGTGGCAGCAAGTAGCCCAACGAGGATTGCCAGCGCACCGATCACGCCAAGCAGCATGTAGCTGCTGCTGCGCTGTTGCTGCATGGCCTTGCTGGCGTTGGCCAGCGCCTCATCGGCGGCACCTATTACCACTTCCGACTGCTGGGCCATCGACCGTTCAAGCGCGAGCCGCTCACCACGGTTCTGACGAAACTCGTCAAAGGCCAACCGGTACTGGTCGAGCTCGGCCAACGCCTTGTCCATGGACGCCTTTTGGTCGTCGTTCAGCCAGATCTTCAGGTTGCTGCCGATGGTGGTCACGTTTCCGTGCAGGTCGCTCCAGCTGGTGGCCGCTTCGTCAGAGCTGTTGGCGACGAAGACATTCTCCAGGGTACGCATGTCCAGAACCTGCTTGGTCAGGCCGGAAGTCGCTTCTGCGACGGTAAGGGGGTCGCTGCCCTTGAGCCGATCACCCTCCAAGCGCAACACCCGCACCGCGTCGTACATATCCAGTTCGATGAACTCGAACTCTTCACGACTGACCTGTGCAGCGTCCTGCATCCGCGTACGCAGTGCCACACCGCGTTCGATCAACTGCATGTAACGGTCGAACTGTTGCCCGTACTCTTGCGCAGCCTGGCTTATCCGAGTCAAGTAAGCGCGCTCGGCTGCACTGGAGCTGGCCGTCAAGCCGGATAGTTCCTCGTTGAGCAGCTGCAGCGACGTATGCAACGCATCGGCAGAAGACGGCTGACGGGTCAAAGCGTAATCACGCTCCGCACCACGCGCCGCCAGGATGGATGCGTTGACACTAGACAGCTGCTCGATCTGCTGCGCGCGGCCAAGAATTTCGTCGACGGCAATGAATCCGGTACTGGCTACGCCGAGCGTGAGCAACAGCACTAGGCCGAAACCACCGATGAGCTTTTTGCCGACCGAGAGATTGGTAAATAAATTCAGCACTGGTTCCATCAGAAAGCTTCCACAAAGAGGCACGATTTGGAAGTCGGCAGAGATTGCTAATAGTTGAGTGTTCCAGCCGGATATTTTTGGCGCTTTAGAGCTGACGGACGGAATATCAAACGTCTGGGCCAGCGGTGCGCGTTGCTTTTCAACCATTTGACGGGCGACACCAGTTCGCGGCTCGGTCGCGTCTGCCAAAACCTACTCACTGGTCAGGCACAACAGGCGTGCCGCTAGCTAGTGCTGCAGATGCCCGTAGAGCCGAGCGTAAAGCCCACCATCGGCAATGAGTTGCTGGTGATCGCCGTCTTCAGCGATACGGCCACCATCGAATACCAGTACCCGATCTGCCTGCTTCACCGCCGACAAGCGATGAGCGATGATCAGGGTAGTGCGACCTTGAAGGAAACGGTTGAGCCCTTGATGCAAGGCGTACTCGGTCGCCGCATCCAGAGCCGACGTGGCTTCGTCGAGAATCACGACTTTCGGCTCGGCAAGGATCATTCGCGCGACGGCCAAGCGCTGCCGCTGGCCGCCGGACAGGCGTACGCCGGACCGCCCGACGATGCTGTCGAGCCCCTTAGGCAACTGGCGAATCGTGTCCGCCAACTGAGCGATATCCAGAGCACGCCAGCAAGCCTCATCGTCGAGCTCACGACCCATCATCAGGTTGGCTCGCACGGTGTCGTTGAACAGTGCCGGGTGCTGCAGTACCACCGCAACATTGTCACGTACGGTACCGAGTCCGATGTCCTCGAGTGGCACGCCACCGAATTGGATCTGCCCGGCTTGCGGTTGATACAAACCCAATAGCAACTGCACCAGTGTGCTTTTTCCTCCACCACTGGCCCCGACGATAGCGACCTTTTCGCCTGGCGCGATGCTGAGGTCGAGTCCTTCGAGAATTGGCTCATCCTGATAAGCGAACTGCAAGCCACGCACTTCGATCGCGACCGTCGTCTGACCGGCGAAAGGGTCGCGACCACCGGCATACTGCGGCTCGTCCGCCCTTGCCAACAACTGGTTGATCCGCCCCAGCGCGCCGCCTGCAGCGTAGAAGGCGTACTGCAAGCTCAGCAGTTGTTCCACCGGGCCGATCATGAACCAGAGGTAGCTGAACACCGCCAACATCTGACCGATCGACAGATCTGAAAACAGTACGGTGAGCATCGCGGCGGCACGAAAAACATCAATACCGAACTGGAATAACAATCCACTGGCGCGGTTGGACGCATCGGTCTTCCACTGCGAGGCGATCGCGAAGTCGCGCACTTCCCGTGCGCGCAGCCCCAGACGGCCGAGAAAAAATCCCTGACGGTTACCGGCGCGCACCTCCTGAATAGCATCGAGGGTCTCGGTCAGCGCCTGCGTGAAGCGCGACGTGCTGTCGTTCTCCAGCTTTTTCAGGTGTTTCACTCGCTTACCCAACTGCACCGTTGCGTAGATCACCAACGGATTGAACAGGAGAATCAATAGCGCCAGCTGCCAGTGCATCCACACCAATATGGCTGCCGTACCTATGATCGACAGCACAGCCACCAGCAGGCGACTGAGCGTATCGCCAATAAATTTGTCGATGGTCTCCAGATCTGTGACCAGATGCGCCGCAACCGTGCCGCCGCCGAGACTTTCGTATTCGGCCAGGGCAATGCGCTTGAGCCGCTCAATGAGGCGTATGCGAATGCGATAGACAATATCTTTGGACAATCGCGCGAACAGACGCGCCTGCAGCACGTTGAACACCAGCGCGCTGGCGCGCAACACTAACGTGACGCCCAGCATAAGACCGATGTAACCCGCTGCACTTTCCCAGCTGGCCGGCAGAAAGCGGTTCATGACCTGTAGTGCGGAGTCACCTGCACCGAGCAGCACTTCGTCGACTAACAACGGCAGCAATAACGGAATCGGTACGCTGCAGAGCGTCGCCAGCACGGCAACCAGATTTGCCAATATCAAGGCCTTGCGATGGTGCAGAGCGAGGCGGCGAATCTCCGCCCAGCTGAGTTGGTCAGCCATGGGCGTTGCGCTCCAGCCATCGAGCCAAAAGCGGCGCCAAAGCTAGCAGAGGCTGATAGCCATTGGTGACCAGCGCTACTTGCCCCTCATGTTCGGCCAGCAAGGTCGGAAAGCCGGCGATGCCCAGATTTTCCACCCAGGTGAAGTCAGCCGCGGTATCCGCCTTGGTCGCAGGGTCGTCGTAACGCTCGGCAAACTTGCTCCGCGATAGCCCTGCTGTCTCGGCCAGCTCCACCAACACTGACGGCTGAGTCACGTCGCGCCGGTGCTCGTAGAATGCCTGCTGCATAAGCAACGACATCGGCCACACAAGCGACTCGTCGAGGCCGCGGGCCGCGACAAGGGCCCGGCAGGCCGGCTCGGTGTCGTATACCAATGATTCAGGCAAACCCTGCTCCAGATCGAACGCCTGCCCCGTCGCAGAGTGCACAGCTTGCCAGTAGGACAGCGTGCGCTCTCGCCCGGCCTGATCCATCACGCCCCTTTCACGGCGCAAGCCGCCGACCCGCAGCCCGAGCGATACGCCCTGCCCTTCGGCTTGCTCGGCCAGCGCCTGCATTACCGGGGCGAAGCCCCAGCACCAGGAGCACATTGGGTCCATTACATAGATCAGTCGGGCCACTTCGATACTCCAATGGCAGGCTGGCGCAGCAGCCAGTTGGCTCAGCGGTCTAGTTTGCGCGGGTCGCGGCCGATGGGATGTGGCTGATTGCGCTGACGCGCCAGCTCAATCTGTTTCTGCCGTTCGCGAGCGCCGGCGCGCGTCTTCTCACTTAACGTATCCCAGCAATGCGGACAACTGATACCCGAAGCGTAGTGCTCCGATTGCCGGTCTTCCACGGATAGCGGAGCACGACAGGCATGGCATAGATCGAACTCGCCGACACTGAGATCATGGCGTACGGTCACCCGGTTATCGAACACGAAGCAGTCGCCCTGCCAGCGACTTTGCGTCTCCGGCACCTCCTCCAGATACTTGAGGATGCCGCCCTTGAGGTGATAGACCTCTTCGAAGCCCTCGCCGAGCATGTAGCTCGATGCCTTTTCGCAACGGATGCCACCGGTGCAGAACATCGCGACCTTCTTGTGCTTCGCCGGATCGTAGTGGGCCTTGATGTAGTCAGGAAAGTCTCGGAACGATTTGGTCTTCGGGTCGACCGCACCTTCGAACGTACCGATTGCCACTTCATAATCATTACGCGTGTCGATCAGCAGCACTTCCGGATCGGCGATAAGCGCGTTCCAGTCCTGCGGCTCGACATAAGTCCCAACCCGCCGATTCGGATCCACACCCTCGACGCCGAGCGTGACGATCTCCTTCTTCAGCTTGACCTTGGTGCGATAGAACGGCTGCTCATCGCAGTACGATTCTTTGTGGTCGATATCAGCGAGGCGGGCATCGCGGCGGAACCATTCGAGCAGTGCATCGACGGCCTCGCGTGTACCGGACACCGTGCCATTTATGCCCTCCTCGGCCAACAATAACGTGCCCTTGATGCCGTTGTGCATAAGGGTTTCGAGCAGGGGTTCGCGCAGGGCAATGTAATCAGGCAGCGATACGAACTTGTAAAGCGCTGCCACAACGATTCTTCGTGTCATGAGTGCTTCCACCAGTGGTCACCCGCGCAAAGGGTGGACCGATACAAACGAGAACGCCGGCGTGGGCCGGCGCGAGCGGGAAGTCTAACAAAGAACGCCCTGAGCGGTCCTGCGTGCCGCTCCTACTTATGCCCGCCAGCACATACTGGGGACGCCGGAACCGCGCGTTGCTGCGCCCATTCCTCTGGGGTATAGGTGTGCAGCGCCAGAGCATGGACCTGTTGCATCAGCTCGCCCATCGCTGCGTAAGCCTGCTGATGTCGCTTGACTGAGTTCAGGCCGGTGAACCGCGGACTGACGATCACTGCCTTGTAGTGGGTTTCCTGTCCCCGGCTGTGCATGTGACTTTCATCGAGCACTTCGAGGTGTTCGGGCTGCAGGGCCTCCTGCAGAGCATTCTGGATCGAATCGATTTTGCTCATTACCTGGGTCTCTCAAGGCTTCTGTTTTTCGAGCTCGGCCGTCATGTCGGCCAGCAACTTGTTCACTTCCGGCACGGCACCCTCCAGCTTGACCTGGGTGAGCTGAGCAGAACGCGCATTAAGCTCAGGCAACTTCGTGAGCATCTTTTTGCCCAGAGGAGACTGATAGAAGTCGATCAGTTGATTCAACTCGGTTTCGGAAAAATGGCTGGTGTAAAGGGCGACCAGATCGGGTTTCAACTTGTCCCAACCTATGGCCTTGTCCAGCGCCGTGTTGGCCTGGGCCTGGTAACGCTCGAGCATCGCTTTCTTATCTTCAGGCGCCTGGGCCTCGGCGAATCGTTGCGCGAACATCTGCTGCACCTGGGCATATACGGGTACCGCGAGCCGATCAGCATTAGCTAGCTGCAGGAACCGCTCTGCACTCCCAGCGTGACTCGCATTATCGGCCAAAGCCGATGAGCTGATACAGATAAACAGCATTGCAGAGCGCAAGGCCTGAGTCCGAAACGTTGGCATTGGAAATCCCTTGGGCAGGCTATAGGTAGCCATCAATGGACACATTCTGCGCCGGGAGTTCCAATGCCTCAAGCCGCGAGCGGTACGTTAGGGGAACCGCCGGCACCGCAAGGCACCCTAACCAGTACTATCGAGCAGGAGCATTTCATGACGCGTACAGAAACCGACAGCCTGGGACCAGTCGAAGTACCGGATCAGGCTTACTGGGGTGCCCAGACGCAACGTTCACTGAGCAATTTCGAAATCGGCACGGAGCGCATGCCGATCGAAGTGCTACACGCGCTGGCCTTGATCAAGAAAGCCGCAGCACGGGTGAATGATCGGATTGGTGACCTGCCGCCCGATGTGGCTCGCCTGATCGAACAAGCCGCAGACGAGATCCTGCATGGACAGCACGACGATCAGTTCCCGCTAGTGGTCTGGCAAACCGGCAGCGGCACGCAGAGCAACATGAACGTCAACGAAGTCATCGCGGGTCGCGCCAACGAGCTCGCTGGCGGCACGCGCGGGGGCAAGTCTCCCGTTCATCCCAATGATCATGTGAACCGTGCTCAAAGCTCCAACGACTGTTTCCCGACAGCAATGCACATCGCTGCGGCCAAAGCGGTCCATGCCAAGCTGCTTCCCGCGCTAGCGGAACTCTCTGGCGGTCTAGCAGAGCTCTCGGTCCGGCACAGCAAACTTATCAAGACCGGACGCACCCATATGATGGATGCCACTCCGATCACCTTTGGCCAAGAGATGTCGGCCTTCGTTGCCCAGCTGGACATTGCCGAACGCACGATTCGTCAGTCCCTACCGGCCGTGTACGAACTGGCGCAGGGCGGTACTGCCGTAGGAACCGGCCTGAACTCCCCACACGGGTTCGCCGAAGCCATTGCAGCGGAGCTTGCAGCGCTTTCGGGCCTTCCGTTCGTATCTGCGCCCAATAAATTCGCTGCATTGGCGGGACATGAGCCGCTGGTAGCTCTGTCCGGTGCATTGAAGACCCTGGCTGTAGCCTTGATGAAGCTGGCCAATGATCTTCGCCTGCTTGGCTCAGGCCCACGCGGAGGCTTTGCAGAGATACGGTTACCCGCCAACGAGCCTGGGAGTTCGATCATGCCGGGCAAAGTGAACCCGACCCAGTGCGAGGCATTGTCGATGCTTGCCTGTCAGGTGATGGGTAACGATATGACCATCAGCTTTGCCGCCAGCCAAGGGCATTTACAGCTGAACGTGTTCAAGCCGGTGATCATTCACAACCTGCTTCAATCGATTCAACTCCTTTCCGATGGATGCCGCAATTTCAACACTCATTGCATTGCCGGACTCGAACCGGACCCGGCACGCATGGCGGAGCATCTAGAGCGCGGACTTATGCTGGTAACAGCGCTGAATCCCCATATCGGCTACGACAAGGCAGCTGAAATTGCTAAAAAGGCCTACGGGCAGGGTACGACATTGAGAGAAGCGGCAATGGAACTCGGCTATCTGACCAGCGAGGAATTCGATCAGTGGGTTCGTCCGGAAACCATGCTCGAATCGGGGCAGCGGGAATAACCGAAAGGCCGGGCGGGACTACCTACTCGCCCCGTTTACCGACCTCACCCGGCATGTGAGCTGCTGGCTGCAACCGGCCTGCCTAGTAAACGGTCGGAGGCACGGCAGTGCATGTGTCAGCCTTTAGCCCGGCAGCTTGATACTTTCTCACGCGCAAAAGCAAACCCCCGACCGGATTTCTCCGATCGGGGGTTTGGGATAAGAGCTTGACGATGACCTACTCTCACATGGGGAGACCCCACACTACCATCGGCGATGCGTCGTTTCACTAC
>Ga0189292_10377_pt1 | contig 15316 bp, 11 predicted proteins | sample UW1oraminimetaG_FD_130317 | JGI IMG/M metagenome (GOLD analysis project Ga0189292, IMG submission 130317) | Marine microbial communities from the Costa Rica Dome - UW179A-orange mini metaG | ecosystem: Environmental > Aquatic > Marine > Oceanic > Photic zone | place: Costa Rica: the Eastern...
AAATACGTGGCGCAGGCGATGCTGCACTGCCTGCGCCTGGAAGCCCGGCTGGCGGCCGGCGGCGCATGACCTCGCCCTCGCCCCTGGCCGCGCCCGGCCTGTACGGCGCGATCGACGATTCGCTGGAACAGGCGGCCGAATGGTATGCGCTGCTGCGCTCCGGCCAGGCCGCCGCGGACGACCACGGCCGCTGGCAGGCCTGGCTGGATGCCGATGCCCGCCACCGCGAAGCCTGGTCGTACGTCGAACGCATCAGCCAGCGCTTCGATCCGATCCAGCGCAGCCCGGTGCGGCGTCCGGCCACCGAGGCCTACCGCCTGGCCCGGGCGCGCCTGACCCGGCGCCGCGTTGTGCTCGGCCTGGCCGGCGGCGGCGCGCTGGCCTGGATCACCGTGCGCCACAGTCCGGTGCCGGACCTGGCGCTGGCCTGGATGGCCGACCACCGCACCGGCACGGGCGAAATCCGCGAACTGGCGCTGTCCGACGGCACCCGCGTCTGGCTCAATACCGCCAGCGCCTTCGACGACGACTATGACGCGCAGGTGCGCCGCCTGGTGCTGCGCTCGGGGGAAGTGCTGATCCAGACCGCGCCCGATCCCGCCCGCCCGTTCCTGGTGTCGACGCCGTATGGCCAGCTGCGGGCGCTGGGCACGCGCTTCACCGTGCGCATCGACGGCGCCGACGCCCTGCTGGCGGTGTATGAGGGGGCGGTGGAGATCCGCACCGCCGACGGCGGGCTGACCCAGGTGGTGCCGGCGGGCCGGCAGGCGCGCTATTCACGCACCGCCATCGACGCCGGCGCGCCGGCCGATCCGGCCCGCGAGGCCTGGTCGCGGGGCATCCTGATCGCGCAGGACATTCCCTTGTCCGAGGTGCTGCGCGAGCTGGCCCGTTACCAGAGCGGCCATCTGGGCGCCAGCGCCGATGTCGCCGGCATCCGGGTGCTGGGCAGCTACCCGCTGACCGAGCCCGACCGCGCGCTGGCGATGCTGGCCGCCGCCCTGCCCATCCGGATCCGCCGCAGCCTTCCCTGGTGGACCTCGGTGGAGGCCCGGCCCTAGGGCCGGCGGCCCCCGCAAGGCGCCCGTCACAGACCGCGGCGTTTTTTTTCAAAAAGTGGTTCCGGCTTTTGTCTTCTCGTTCGATCAAGCAGAGGTAAGCGACCCACGGCGTCCCGCCCAGGGTCGCCCGGCCTTCATCCGATCGAGAGAAATATCCTCATGTCCCGCAAGTCTCCCCCCTCGTTCCCCCGGCGCCGTCCGCTGTCGCTGTTGCAGGGCCTGGCCGCTGGCGCGCTGCTGGCCACGGCCGGACTGCCGGCCGCGCAGGCGCAGGACGCCGCCCCCGGCGCGCAAGCCGCCGCGCAAGCCACCCGCCGCTACGACATTCCGGCCGGCCCGCTGAGCGCCACCCTGACCCGCTTCCTGGGCGAATCCGGACTGTTCCTGGCCGGCTCGACCGAGCTGGCCCAGGGCCGGACCAGCCCCGGCGTGCAGGGGGTGTACAGCGCGCCGGCCGCGTTGCGGGCGCTGCTGGCGGGCACCGGGCTGCAGGCGCGCATCGGCGCGGGTGGCGGCTACACGCTGGAGCCCGCGCCGCAGCCCGCCCCGGGCGACGCCGCCGTGCTGCCGTCGATCACGGTGAACGGCAACCGCGAATCGCCGGCCGGACCGGTCAGCGGCTACATCGCCACCCGCACCATGGCGGCGGGCAAGGACGATTCCGCCCTGGCGGAGACGCCGCAGTCCGTGACGGTGGTCACGCGCGACCAGATGAACGACCAGGGCGCGCAGACCATCACCGATGCGCTGCATTACGTCGCCGGCGTCAACACCTCGGCCTACGGCGAGGACCCGCGCTATGACTGGATCACCATGCGCGGCTTCAACCAGTCGGTGTTCGGCATGTACCGCGACGGCCTGCGGGCCTCCGGCAGCAAGATCGGCATGCGCATCGACTCCTACGGCCTGGAGCGGCTGGAAGTGCTCAAGGGCCCCAGCTCGGTGCTGTACGGCCAGAATTCGCCCGGCGGCCTGATCAACGCGGTCACCAAGCGGCCCACCGACGACCCGCTGCACGAAGTGACGCTGGGCGTGGGCAGCCACGACCGCAAGCAGGCCCAGTTCGACCTGGGCGGACCGGCCACGGCGGACGGCACCCTGCTGTACCGCCTGACCGGCAACGTGCGCGACAGCGACACGCAGATGCGCTACGCGCCGGACGACCACGCCTACATCGCCCCCGCGCTGACCTGGAAGCCCAACGCCGACCTGTCGCTGACCGTGCTGGCCAACTACCAGCACGACCGCGCCGCGTGGGGCCTGTGGTACCCGCGCACGGGCACGCTGTTCTCCAGCCCGTGGGGCCAGATCAGCTCCAGCTTCTATCCGGGCGAGCCGGACTTCAACCGCTTCGACCGGACCCAGAAATCGCTGGGCACGCTGCTCGAGTACAAGCTCGGCGGCGATGCCGTGTTCCGCCAGGGACTGCGGGTCGAAACGATGAACTACGACGCCAAGTACGTGCGCGGCCGCGCCCTGCTGAACGATGACTACGACCTGGACGAAAGCGGTCACCTGCTCTATCGCGACGCCAACCGCAATCAGCTGCGCTCGCGCGTCTACACCATGGACAACCAGCTCGCCTGGACCGCGCAGACCGGCCCGGTCACGCATCGGCTGCTGGTCGGCCTGGACGCCAGCCTGACGCGCTACAACGACCGCCAGTGGTCGGGCAGCGCCCCGGTGCTGGACATCCTGGACCCGCAGTACGGCCAGCCGATACCCGACCCCACCTCGCCCTGGGCCCGCGACGTCACCGCGCGCCAGACCGGCATCTACTTCCAGGACCGCCTGTCGCTGGGCGAACACTGGATCCTGCGCGGCGGCGTGCGCCACGACCGCGCCCGCACCGAGACGCGCGATCCGCTGGGCACGCTGGACCTGAACCAGCGCGACAGCGCCACCACCTACCAGGCCGGCGCGCTCTACCGCGCCGACAACGGCCTGTCGCCGTTCGTCAACTACGCCGAATCGTTCCAGCCGACGGCCCAGGCCAGCAAGGACGGCTCGCCCTACCAGCCCACCCGCGGCCGCAGCGTGGAAGCCGGCCTGCGCTACCAGCCGCCGGGCGAGCACATGATGCTGACGGCGTCGGTCTACGACATCCGCCAGAACAACGTGCTGACGCAGGATCCGAACGACCCGACCAACTCGATCCAGGCCGGGCAGGTGCGCTCGCGCGGCATCGAACTGGAAGGCACCTGGGAACCGACGCCGCAATGGTCGGTGCTGGCCAGCTACACCTTCCTGGATGCGAAGGTCACGCGCAGCAACACCCCGGGGCAGGAAGGCACGCGGCCGCAGGACGGCTGGGGCACGACCTCGCCGCGCCACATGGCATCGCTGTGGGTGAACTACCGGCTGGCCTCGACGGCGCTGCGCGGCGTGTCGATCGGCGGCGGGGTGCGCTACATGGGCAGCACGCTGGACTACGGCCCGACCGCGGCGGATCCGGACAACGCCTACGCCACCTCGGTCAAGACGCCCGCGTACACCGTGTACGACATGGTGCTGGGCTATGAGCCGAACGCGCACTGGCGCATGCAGTTCAAGGTCGCCAACCTGTTCGACAAACTGTACGTGGCGAACCCATGCGGCGGCTCGCCCCTGAACGCCTGCTACTACGGTCCGCGCCGTACGCTGCTGCTCAGCACCACGTATCGCTGGTAGGTCGACGCGATGGCCCTGCTACGCCGCCTGCATCGCTGGGCCGGCCTGTTCCTGGCGCTGTTCCTGTTCGTGTCAGGCCTGACCGGCGCCATCATCTCGTGGGATCACGAGCTGGACGAATGGCTCAACCCGCAGCTGTTCGACGCGCCCGCCGCGGCCGGCGCCACGCCGCGGTCCGCGCTGGCGCTGGCCGACGGGCTGGAGGCGGCCGACCCGCGCCTGCGCGTGGCCTATCTGCCGCTGGCGGTGGAGCCGGGCCATGCGCTCGGCGTATCGGTGGTGCCGCGCATCGATCCGGCCACGGGACGGCCCTACCCGCTGGACTTCAACCAGGTCACGCTCGATCCGGCGACCGGCGCCGTGCGTGGCGCGCGCGAATGGGGCCGGGTGTCGCTGGCGCGCGAGAACCTGATGCCGTTCCTGTACAAGCTGCACTACACCCTGCACCTGCCCGATATCGGCCGGGTGGAACTGGGCACCTGGTTCATGGGCATCGTCGCGATCGTGTGGGCGCTGGACAGCCTGATCGCGCTGGCGATCTCGTTTCCCAGCCGCAAGGCGTGGCGCAAGTCGCTGTCGTTCCGGCTGCGCCAGGGACGGCCCAAGCTGGTCTTCGACCTGCACCGTTCCGGCGGCGTGTGGGTGTGGGGCCTGCTGCTGATGGTCGCGGTGACGTCGGTGTCGATGAACCTGGGACGCGAGGTGGTGCGGCCGCTGGTGGCGTTCTTCTCGCCGCTGACGCCGGACATCTTCGCCCTGCGCCGGCCCGCGCCGCCCGCGGCGTTCCAGGAGCCGGGGATCACGCGCGGCCAGGCGCTGGAGATCGGCCGCGCGCAGGCGCGCCAGCGGGGCTGGACGCTGCCGGCCGGGGCCCTGTTCTACAGCGCGCCCTATGGCCTGTATGGCGTGAATTTCTTCGAGCCCGGCGACGACACGCCGTCGGGGCTGGGGCGTCCGTGGATCTACCTGGACAGCCAGAGCGGCCAGGTGATCGGCGACCGCGTTCCCGGCCGCGGCAGCGCCGGCGATCTGTTCCTGCAGGCGCAGTTGCCGCTGCACACCGGCCGCATCCTCGGCCTGCCCGGACGCATCCTGATGTCGGCGCTGGGACTGGTGACGGCCATGCTCAGCGTCACCGGGGTGTTGCTCTGGGCCCGCAAACGCCGCGCCCGGCATCTGGGGCAGCGCCAGGCGCCGCTGGCCGTCGCCAGGCCCTAGCGCCGCGCGCCCGTCAGCGGCCGCGGCGGCGCCGGCGGCGCGGGCTCAAGGGGCGCGGCCTGCAACGACTGGATTTCCAGTGGCGAACGAGCCTGCGCCACGCACGGCAGGATCCAGCCCTCTTCCTTCTCGTCGCGCGACAGGCCCGGCCATTCGATGCGGTAGGCGATCTCGCCTTCCAGCATCAGGCACATGCAGGCGCGACAGGTGCCGTTGCGGCAGGAACTGGGCAGCTTGATGCCGGCGGCCTGGGCGGCCGCCAGCAGGGTCGAATCGGCATCCGCCTCGAAGCGCAGGCCGGACGGTTGCACCAGGACGGGAAAGGCGGGCATGGTCGCGGGATCGTTCGTCTTGTGAAGACAGCGGCGCGGGCCGGCCTTCAGGGCAGGCCCTGGAAGGCCGCGGCCCGCTCAGGCGGGCTGCTCCTGCCAGTCCAGCTGCCAGGCGCCGGACAGCACGTTCTGCAGCCACAGCGAGCAGGTCAGGGTCTTGGCGTCAGTGACCTCGCCCTTGGCGCAGGCCGCGAACAGTTCGTCCGGATGGGCGCTGAAGACATCGAGGAATTCATCCTGGTCCAGCTGTTGCGGACCGGCGCGCAGGCCGCGCGCGAAGTAGATGTGGATGATCTCGGTAGAATAGGCGATGGCCAGGTGCAGCGCGCCGGCGCGGGCCCACTGGGTGGCGGTGTAGCCGGTTTCCTCGAGCAGTTCGCGCTTGCCGCAGGCCAGCGGGTCTTCGCCCGGATCGAGCTTGCCGGCGGGGAATTCGGTCATGACGCGGCCGATCGGATAGCGGTACTGGCGTTCGAGCAGCACGCGGCCGTCATCGAGCAGCGGAATCACCACCACCGCGCCCGGATGCACCACGTATTCGCGCGTCGAGGTGTGGCCGTTGGGCAGGCGGACGGTGTCGTTGCGGATCTTGAGGAAGCGGCCGTCGTAGGCGGCCTCGCTGGAGACGCGTTCTTCGAACAGATGGGAATCGGGCTTGTCGGTCATGGCGCGGCGTGGGAAGAGGCAGGCGCCGGCGCGCAAGGCGGCCGGCGCGAAGAGCTTGCAGCTTACCATCGGGCCCGTCATGACTGCGCCGATGCCGCGCCGCCGGCCACGCGGCGTTCAGCCGCCGACGCGGATCACGATCTTGCCGAAGTGACGGCCCGAGGCCAGGTGCTCGAACGCGGCCGGCGCCTCGTCGAATCCGTAGACGCGGTCGATCACCGGCGCGATGCGGGCGCGGTCGACCAGCCGCGTCACGTCTTCCAGCATCTTGCGGCTGCCCACGAAAATGCCTTCCAGGCGCTTGTTGCCGGCGATCAGCGCCAGCGGCGACACCGGCACCGAAGCAAAGCCGCTGACGCCGCCAATGATGCCGACCGCGCCGCCATGACGCACCGCCGCGATCGAGCGTTGCAGCGTGCCTTCGCCGCCCACTTCCAGCACCACGTGGGCGCCCTCGCCGCCGGTCGCGCGCAGCACTTCGTCCTGCCATTCCGGCGTTTCGCGGTAGTTGATCAGGTCATCCGCGCCCAGTTCGCGCGCCCGCGCCAGCTTGGCGGCGCTGGACGAGGTGATGATGGCGCGCAGGCCCGCCGCCTTGGCCAGTTGCAGGCCCCAGATCGAGACCCCGCCGGTGCCCAGCAACAGCGCGGTCTGGCCGGCGCGGGCGCGGCCGGCGACGAACAGCGCGTTCCAGGCGGTGACGGCGGCGCACGGCAGGGTCGCGGCCTGCTCGTCCGACAGGGAATCGGGAATGGCCACCAGGGAGTGCTCGGAGAAGACGACTTCGCCGGCCAGCACGCCGTCGCTGGCGGCGCCGGGCGCCCGCGCGGTGTTGGCGGGCGTGGGCTCGCCGTCGATCCAGTCCGGCAGGAAGGCGCCCATGACGCGGTCGCCCGCCTTGAAGCGCGTGACGCCGGCGCCCACCGCCAGCACCTCGCCGGCGGCGTCGGAAGCGGGCACCACGGGGCTGCCGGCCACCTTCAGGTAATCGCCGCGGGCGACCATCAGGTCGCGGAAATTCAGCGAGACGGCCTTGATGCGCACGCGCACCTCGAAGGGGCCGGGTTCGCGCGCCGCTCGCTCCACGCGCTGCAGCGAGCCGATGCCTTGGCCGGCGGTGATCTGGTATGCCTGCATGATGATGTCCTCTGGGTGATTCGGGAAACGCCGTCCAACACGGGACGGCGCGGTATGGGTACGATATAAGGGAACCAGACTACCCAGTGGCGGCATTTATTCACTTGAATGTCGCCCTATTGGAACCAATACCCCGCAGGACACCCCATGGCCACTCCCTACTCCCACGACCGCCTGGGCGGCATCGAGGTCTTCGTGCAGGCCGCCGAAGCCGGCAGCTTCGCGCTGGCGGCCGACCGCCTGAACCTGACGCGCTCGGCGGTCGGCAAATCGATCGCCCGACTCGAAGCGCGGCTGGGCGCGCGGCTGTTCCACCGCACCACGCGCCAGCAAAGCCTGACCGACGCCGGCCAGGCCTACTACGACCGCTGCGTGCGGGCGCTGGCCGAGCTCTACGACGCCGAGGCGGAACTGGACAGCGGCCGGCGCGCGCCGCGCGGACGGCTGCGGGTCAGCGCGCCGCTGGTGTTCGGCCGCCACTGCGTGGCGCCGGTGCTGCGCGAACTGGCCGCGCAGCACCCGCAGCTGCAGATCGACATTTCATTCAACGATCGCGTGGTGGACCTGATCGAGGAAGGCTACGACCTGGGCATCCGCATCGGCCCGCTGCCCGACAGCTCCAGCCTGGCGGCGCGCCGCCTGGGCCTGCAGACCATGGGCATCGGCGCCGCGCCGGCCTACATCGCCGGGCACGGACGCCCCGTCACGCTGGACGAGATACGCCAGCACGCCGGCGTGGTCTATGCCCACGGCGGCGTCGAGAAAGGCTGGTCGGTGATGGGACCGGATGGCCAGGTGATCCAGCTGCACCTGCCGCCGCGGCTGCGGCTCGACGACCTGCAGGCCATCGCCGATGCCGCCATCGCGGGCGCCGGGCTGGCGTGGCTGCCGTGCTGGATGCTGACGCACTACGTGCGCAGCGGCGAGCTGGAGGTATTGATGCACGGCGACCGCATGGCGGCGCAGGACGTGCATGCCGTCTGGCCGCAGGCGCGCTACCTGCCGTCCAAGACGCGCGCCGCGATCGACGCGCTGGCGGCACAGGTGCCGGCGATGCTGGCGAAATAGCGGCCAAGCGGGCCGCGCCACGCGAATCGGCGCAACGCGCCACAACCCGGCGCTGCCCGATGCCGGCACGCACGGTGGCGAACCGGCATCGCGGGCGGCCTGTCAGTCGAACTTGCGGCGGGCATCCAGCGCCAGGCCGGCGCCGATGCTGCCGAACAGGTCGCCCTCGACGCTGCGCGCCTGCGGCACCAGCGCCGAGACGCAATCGCGCAGGCGCGGCACGCGGCTCGAGCCGCCGGTGAAGAACACCGTGTCCACGTCGGCGGGCGCGACGCCCGCGTCGCGCATCAGGACGCCGACGGTCTGCTCGATCTTCTCGATCAGCCGCGCCACGCTGGCGTCGAACGACGGCCGCGTCACCTCCACGCCCAGCTCGGGCGCGATGCGCGACAGGTCAATGCGCGCGGCGGGACCTTCGGACAGCGCGATCTTGGCCTCTTCGACCTGCACCGCCACCCAGTGGCCGGCGCGCTGCTTGACCAGGTTCAGCAGCAGGTCGATCTTGTCGCGGTCGCCGGCTTCGGCGCGGATGTAGGCAAAGTGTTCGGCGGCCTTGCGGGTGTAGGCCTGGTTGATGGTGTGCCAGCAGGCCAGGTTGCCGTACTGCGTGGACGGCACGTCCTTGCCGCTGCGCAACTGGCTGCCCAGGCCCAGCAGCGGCATGACGTGCGCCAGGCTGAGCTGCTTGTCGAAGTCCACGCCGCCGATGTGCACGCCGCCGTAGGCCAGGATGTCCTCGCGGCGATCCGGCTTGGCGGCGCGGCCCGGCCCCAGGCGGATCAGCGAGAAGTCCGAGGTGCCGCCGCCGATGTCGATGACCAGCACCAGTTCCTCGCGGTCGATCTGCGACTCGTAGTCGAAGGCCGCGGCCAGCGGCTCGAACTGGAATTCGATGTCGGTGAAGCCGACGCTGCGCGCGATCTCGCCCAGCGTGTCCTGGGCGGTCTGGTCGGCGGCGGGGTTGTCGTCGACGAAGAACACCGGCCGGCCCAGCACGGCGCGCGTGAAGTCGCGGCCGGCGGCGGTCTCGGCGCGGCGCTTGAGTTCGGCGATGAAGCGCGTCAGCAGCACGCGGAACGGGATCGAGCGGCCCTGCACTTCCGTCGAGCCATCGATCAGCGAGCTGCCCAGCAGGCTTTTCATCGAGCGCATCAAGCGCCCGTCGTAGCCCGCCAGGTAGTCGGAGATGGCCGCCCGGCCGTAGCTGACCTCGGCGTCTTCGTCATGGAAGAAGATGGCCGAGGGCAAGGTGGTCTTGCCGTCTTCAAGGGCGAGGAGCGCGCGCTGGTCGGGGCGGCTCCAGCCGACGGTGGAGTTCGACGTGCCGAAGTCGACGCCGCATGCGGTGGAAATCATGGAAATTCGGGGGGCTGAAAGCAAAACGGCGCACAAGTGTAGCCGCAACCGCCCGAAACGCCATGTCAGCCCGGGCGGCGCAGCGCCACGGCCACGAAAACCAGCGTCACGGCGGCGGCCAGCAAGCCGCCGGAAAAACCGGTGACGTACCCCATCCGGGCGGCCACGCCGGTGATGAGCGACGAGGTCAGGATCTCGCCCAGGTCGCGCGCGCTCTGGACCGCGGTCATGTCGGTGCCGGCCTGCGCGCCGCGCGCGGCAAAGCGCATCGCCAGCGTCATCATCGCCACCGAGGCCGCGCCGGCGCCAAAGGCGCCCAACGCCTGCGCCGCGTAGGCCGCGGCCGTCGGCTGCGGCGCCCAGCCCTGGGCCTGCGCCAGCCACGCCAGCGCCGCCGCGCCCGAGGCCGCCAGGCCAAGCGCCAGCGCGCCGCGCGCGCCGATGCGTCCGACCAGCCAGGCGCCGCCGCCGCAGCCCAGCAGCACGGTCACCGCGCCCCCGGCCATGCCGAGCCGTCCCACCGCCTCCACCGCCCAGCCCGCGTCCACCAGGAACAGCTTGGACAGGCCATAGCCCGCCACCGCCGTCATCGCCGACAGGAACGCCGCCAGCGCCAGCGCCCAGCCGCCCGGCCGGCGCGCGAAGCCGGCCAGCGTGGCGCGCCGGACGGCGGCGGGCAGCGCGGTTTCGCGCCAGCCCGACGCCATCAACAGGCTGAACGCGACCACCGCGGCCAGCAGCGCCAGCGCGCCGCCCTGCCCCAGCCAGCCCGCCAGCACCAGGCAGCCCGGCCCGCCGGCGAAAAAGCCGATCATGGTGCCGCCCACCTGCACCGCGTTGGCGCGCGCCAGCGCCTGGCCCTCGAAGCGCTCGGCGGTCAGGCCGTCGGTGGCGATGTCCTGCGTGGCGCTGGCCAGCGAGGCCAGCGCCATCAGCGCCACCACGCACGGCGCGCTGGCCGCGGACACGCCGGTCACGGCCACCGCCGCCAGGCACGCCAGCACGATGCCCTGCATCGGCAGGATCCAGCTGCGGCGCCGGCCCAGCGCCGGCCGGTAGCGGTTGTCGACGACCGGCGCCCACAGGAATTTCAACACCCAGGGCAGCCCCACCAGCGGCAGCCAGGCCAGCGCGTGCAACGGCGCGCCGTCGCGCCGCAGCAGCGTCGGCAGCGCCTCCATCGCCACCCCCAGCGGAATGCCCTGGGAAAAATAGAGCGCGCCGATCATGATGAACAGGCGCGCATTCGCGGTTTGCTTCACGTCGATTTCCTTCAAGCTTGCGTTGCCGCGCCCACGCGGCGGTGTTCACTGCCCTGCCCGGGCGTGACGAACAGGATGCGGGCCGGACAGGCCACGTGCAGGCGGTGCCAGACGCCGCGCGGCACCACGGCGCCGCGCCGCGCGTCCAGCAGCACGTCGGTCTCGGCGCCGGCCTCGTCCATCAGCGTCAGCACCACGCGGCCTTCCAGCACACAGAGCATTTCCTCGCCGGCCGGATGCCGTTCCCAGACGTCGCCGTGCACGTCGGCGTCGCTGGCCGCGGCCTTGATGCCGACCAGCCAGCCTTCGTGCGGCGCCAGGCGCCGCAGCCTGCCGATGTCGCGCATGCCGCCATCGCCGGCCAGCGCCATGAAATGATCGAGCCAGTCGAACACTGGCACGGGCGTCGTTGCAGCCACGTTGTCTCTCCTTGAAAAAAGGGATGGACGGCGCGCCCGCGCCATCTATCGATCGCACACCGCTCAGTACTCGGCCCGCAGGGTCAGCATGACGTTGCGCGGTTCGCCGTAGCGGTTGTTCCAGGCCGTGCCCGACAGGCTCTGGTAGTAGCCGCGGTCGAACACGTTGTTGACGTTCAGCGCCGCGGTCAGGTGCTTGTCGACGCGGTAGGCCAGGCGCAGGTCCACCAGCGCGTAGCCGCCCTGGCGCAGCGTGACCGGACCCGACACGGTCGAATAGCCGGACTGCACCTGCAGGCCGCCGCCCACGCTCAGGCGCCGCTGCATCGTCGGCAGCGCATAGTTGGTCCACAGGCGGAAGATGTGCCTGGGCGTGAAACTGGCGAAGGGCTGGCCGCCGGCCTGCGTGTCGGTCAGGTACTTGCTGGTGTTGAAGGTGTAGCCGGCCGCCACCGTCCAGTACGGCGTGATGCTGCCGCTGGCCTCGGCCTCGAAGCCGCGGCTGCGCACCTCGCCGCCCGCCACGTAGTAGCAGTTCTGGCCGACGCAGGGCCAGTCCGGATCCTGCTGCGCGCGGTTCTTCTGGCGGATCTGGAACGCGGCCAGCGATACGTTCAGCGCGCCGTCCATCAGTTCGCCCTTGATGCCGGCCTCGTAGTTGGTGCCGGTGACCGGGTCCAGCCCCTGGCCGTCGCGCGTCAGCTGGCTCTGCGGCTGGAACACCTCGGCATAGCTGCCGTACAGCGACCACTGGCGGTCCAGGTCGACGATCAGCCCGCCGTAGGGCGTGAATTCGGGATCGATGCGCTGGCGCGAACCGGGCGCGTCCTGGTTCCACCAGCTCATGCGTCCGCCCAGCACCAGCGTCAGCGGATCGGCCAGCGAGAAGCGCCCCATGCCGTAGACGCCCTGCTGGCGGGCTCGCGTCTCGCCCGGCGAAGTGTAGGGGCCGACGCCCGGCTCCGGCACGCCATGCGGGTCCCAGTCGAACACGTTCACCGGCACGCGCAGCGCCGGCGTCAGCTGGCCGGTGTACTGCTCGGTCGTGGTGCGCTGGGCATTGCCGCCGAACAGCAGTTCGTGGCGGCGGCCGAACAGTTGCACCGGGCCGCTGACATAGGCGTCGACGCTGGCCTGGGTGTTGTCGAACTTGTAGGCGCCGCCCATCAGCGCCGAGCCCAGGCCGGTCTGGCGGTCGATGGCGCCGTAGGCGCCGGCGTACTTCAGGTTGCTGTCGGCGGTGAGATAGTTGGCGCTGACCTTGGCGCTCCAGCCCTGGCCGAAGCGGTGCTCCAGATCCGCGAACACCCGCGTGGTGTTCCAGTTGAAGCGGTCCCAGGCCGCGTCCAGGTAGGTCGAGCGCTTCAGCCCGATGTCGCCGCCGTCCTTGTAGCGCGGCACGCCCGCCATGTTGGTGGTGGAGCGGATGCGCTGGTATTGCAGGCCGGCCGACAGCACCGTATCCGGGCCCAGGTCGACCTCGCCGATGCCGTAGAACAGCGCCGACTTCTGGTCCGCCACGTCGTAGAAATAGCCGCGGTCCTCGACCGCCGTGACGAGGCGGCCGCGCACGCTGCCGCTGTCGTTGAGCGGGCCGCCCAGATCGGCCTCGGCGCGGTAGCGGTCCCAGCTGCCGGCGCTGAGCGCGCCGCTGAAAGCGAACTCACGCTGCGGCCGCTTGCGCACCAGGTTGACGGTGGCCGCCGGGTTGCCGGCGCCGTGCAGCAGGCCGTTGGCGCCGCGCAGGATCTCGACGCGCTCGTACACCGCCATGTCCTGCGGCGACGCGGCCATGTTGCCCATCAGCACCGGCACGCCGTCCTGCTCGTACGAATCGACCTTGAAGCCGCGGGCGTAATAGGCAGTGGTCAGCAGCTGATAGGGCTGCACCGTGATGCCGGTGGCGTGCTGCATGACCTCGTCCAGGCTTTGCAGGTTCTGCTGCCGCATCTGCTCCTGGCCAATGACCGTGATCGATTGCGGCGTCTCGCGCACCGTCAGCGGCAGCTTGCCCATCGTGGGCGTCTGCGGGCTCGCCGCGGATTCACCGCTGACGGTGACCGCCGGCAGCGTCGCCGCATCGCCCGCCGCCTGCGCCAGCGCCGGCCCCGCCGCCGTCAACGCCAGCCAGACCGGCCAATGACGCGCCCCGCCCTTGCGCGGCCGCGCCGCCCCGTTCCTGAACCTTGATCGCACCGCCGTTCCTCTTTCCTGGTTGTTGAGAATTATTCTCAAACCATTCTAGGGAGCGGCGCGGCGCGCCACTGGCGATTGCGGAAGTCCCGCTATCGATTGCGGAAGTTTTTGCCGGCGAGGCGGCCGGCGCCGGCCAGGGCGTGTCGCGCGACGCGCCCTGACCGGCGCAATGACGGCGGTCAGTACTCGGCGCGCACCGTCAGCATGAAGTTGCGCGGCTCGCCGTAGTAGTTGGTCCAGTTGGCGTCGCTCAGGCGCTGGTAGTAGACGCGGTCGAACAGGTTGTTGGCGTTCAGCGCCACCGTCACGTGTTTGTCGACGCGATAGGCCACGCGCATGTCGGCCAGCGCGTAGCCGCCCTGGCGCAGCGTGATGGGCCCGGAGACGTTGTAGAAGCCCGACTGCACCTGCACGCCCCCGCCCACGCTCAGGCGCCTTGCCAACGCCGGCAACGCGTACTCGGTCCAAAGGCGGAACATGTGCCTGGGAGCGAAGCTGGCGAGAGGCTGGCCCGCCGAACGGGTGTCGGTCAGGTAGCGGGTGGTGTTGAAGGTATAGCCCGCCATCAGGTTCCAGTAGGGCGTGATGTCGCCAATCGCCTCGAGTTCAAAACCCCGGCTGCGCACTTTTCCGCCGGAAATGGAGGGGCAGTTGCGGCCCCGGCAGGGCACCACCGACGGCTCGGCCTGCGCGCGATCCTTCTGGTCGATCTGGAACAGCGCCAGGGACACGTTCAACGCGTCCGCCAGTTCGCCCTTGATGCCAGCCTCGTAATTCGTGCCGGTCATTGGATCGAGCATCTCGCCCTTGCGGTTCCTGTCGCTCTGCGGCTTGAATACCTGCGCGTAGCTGCCGTACAGCGACCATTGGCGATCCAGGTCGAAGATCAGTCCGCCGTAGGGCGTGAACTTGGCGTTGACGCGCTTCTCGGCGGTGGGCGACGCCAGATGGCTCCAGTCCAGGCGGCCGCCCAGCACCAGCGTCAAGGGATCGGCCAGCGAGAAGCGGCCCATGCCGTACAGGCCCTGCTCGCGCTCCGGATTCCTGCCATCGGACGTGTAGGGGCCGACGTCGTAACGGGGCACATCATGCGGATTCCAGTTGAACACGTCGATGGGCGTGCCATGGACGCCGCCGAGCGCGACGGCGTTCGAGTTCTCCCATGACGTGCGCAACGAATTGGCGCCGACCAGCAGCTCGTGGCGCCGGCCGAACAGTTCGATCGGCCCGCTGGCATAGGCGTCGAAGCTGGTCTGATTGTTGTCGTAGCGGATGCCCTGGCCGTAGAGCGTCGTGCCGGCGCCCGTCTTCGGGTCGACCCCGCCCATGCCGGTGAGGTACTTCATCTCGGAGTCGGACTTGAGGTGATTGACGCTGAGCCTGGCGGTCCAGCCCTGGCCGAAGCGGTGCTCCAGGTCGGCGAACACGCGCGTGGTGTTCCAGTTGGAATGGCTGTCGATGGATTCGAGGTTGGTCGAGCGCTTCAGGCCAAGCGGGCTGCCGTCCTTGTAGCGCGGCAGGCCGCCCATGCTGGGCGGCGGATTGGAACGCACCTGCTGGGTCTGCAGGCCGGCCGACAGGACCGTGTCCGGCCCCAGGTCGACCTCGCCGACGCCGTAGAACAGCCCGGTCTTCTGGTTCGCGGCCTGGTAGAAGAAGCCGCGGTCCTCCAGCACGCCGACGACGCGGCCGCGCACGCTGCCGCTGTCGTTGAGCGGACCGCCCAGGTCCGCCATGCCGCGATAGCGGTCCCAACTGCCGGCGCTGAGTTCGCCGCCGAAGGTGAATTCGCGTTGCGGCCGCTTGCGCACCAGGTTGACGGTGGCCGCCGGATTGCCGGCGCCATGCAACAGACCGTTGGCGCCGCGCAGGATCTCGATGCGTTCGAAGACAGCGATGTCTTCGGGCCCCGCCGCCACGTTACCCATCAT
>Ga0189292_10378_pt1 | contig 15204 bp, 17 predicted proteins | sample UW1oraminimetaG_FD_130317 | JGI IMG/M metagenome (GOLD analysis project Ga0189292, IMG submission 130317) | Marine microbial communities from the Costa Rica Dome - UW179A-orange mini metaG | ecosystem: Environmental > Aquatic > Marine > Oceanic > Photic zone | place: Costa Rica: the Eastern...
ACAGCGTGTTTGTTGTTCGTCGATCAGACGCATTGAAGGCGCCAGAAGACTTCGCAGATGCAAGGTTTGTGTTTAACGAAGCCTTGAGCCAGTCAGGTTGGGCAGCACCACAATTATGGGCTGAAAAAAGGGGGTTTAGCTTCAAACCGCATATTAAATCTGGGGCTCACATTGCAAGCGCGCGCGCAGTGGCAGATCACAAGGCTGATATTGCAGCGTTAGACGCTGTATCTTGGCGCCTGCTTAGGAAGCTCGAAGATTTTACAAAAGACTTGTCTGTCATCGGACGAACTGACCATACACCAGCGCTCAGCTTCATTACGCGTTCTGGGGAAGACCCCGAACCCTATCGTGTCGCTTTCACCAAGTCTCTCCACGAATTGCCAAACATTCACAAAACCGCCCTTGGCCTATGTGGAATCGTCGCGATACCGGAGGCTGAGTACTTGGCTCTTCCAACTCCAGAAGCGCCAATCATTTGAACAAACGCCCGCAAAAACCGCAGCTTCCCTAGCGTCAACTCTTGAAAACCGACGCATTCTACGGCCTAGTTGCGCTTGAACACTAAGGAAATTCCAAGCACTCGTGTTAGATCAATCGGCACCCGTTATCGAGATCCGCGATCTCCATAAAGCCTATGGCGCACTTGAAGTGCTCAAAGGCGTCAGCATTTCCGCAAATCAAGGCGACATTGTTGTTCTGATCGGTTCGTCGGGATCAGGTAAGTCCACCTTGTTGCGTTGCGCCAATCTGTTGGAAGACAGCCAACAAGGCGAAGTTCTATTTTGCGGGGAACCTGTTCGCTGGAAAGGAGATGGCCTTGGGCGTCGTCCGTCTGATCGCAGTCAGATCACACGCATCCGCACAAACCTGTCTATGGTATTCCAGCAGTTTAACCTCTGGGCGCATATGTCGATCCTGCAAAACGTAATGGAGGCGCCGGTTCAGGTCCTCAAGGAAAACCCAGCCGAGGTCGAAACCCGTGCACGCGGTCTTTTGGATAAGGTCGGCATCGGTGACAAGTGCGAGGTTTATCCCGCACAATTGTCGGGCGGCCAGCAACAGCGCGCAGCGATTGCACGTGCGCTTGCCATGCAACCAAAAGCATTGCTGTTTGACGAGCCAACAAGTGCGCTCGATCCCGAACTCGAGCAAGAAGTTGTTAAGGTCATCAAAGACCTTGCAAAAGAAGGTCGAACGATGCTCATCGTGACACATGATATGCGACTGGCAGCCGATGTTGGCAGTCATATCGTTTTCCTTCATAAGGGCCTCATCGAAGAAGAAGGCCCGCCCGACGCTGTTTTCGGAGCTCCTAAGTCCGAACGTTTGCAGCAATTCCTGAGCCACAGTCAGCATTGAGAATGACTGGGCCAACCACCCAACTGGGAGAATAATTATGAAAAAACTGGTTCTTACGACTGCAGCCCTCGCCTTGACGGCAGGTGTCGCTTTCGCTGGTAGCCACTCTGTGGTCCGCATGGGCACTGAGGGCGCTTACCCTCCCTACAACTTCATCGATGACAGCGGTGAAGTCGCAGGCTTTGAGCGTGAACTCGGCGATGAGCTGTGCGCGCGCGCAGAGCTGACTTGCGAATGGGTCACCAACGAGTGGGACTCAATCATTCCGAACCTCGTATCCGGCAACTACGACACAATCATTGCCGGCATGTCGATCACGGCAGAGCGTGATGAGGTCATCGACTTCACCCAGAACTACACCCAACCGGATCCATCCGCCTATGTTGTGGTCGCTGGCAACGAAGGTCTGGACGTTAAAACCGCTGTTATCGCCGCGCAGGCCAGCACCATTCAAGCCAGCTTCATCGCGGGTATGGGCGCAAGCCTGATCGAATTTGCAACACCAGAAGAAACTGTTGCAGCCGTGAAAGCGGGTGAAGCTGACGCCGTTCTGGCGGATCGCGCCTACCTTGCGCCTATCGTCGAAGCGGACGGTGAATTGGCGATGCTTGACCAGCAAGAACTGATCGGTGGTGGCGTTGGCATGGGCCTGCGTGAGAGCGACGGAGATCTGCGTGCGAAGTTCGACGCGGCCATCCAGTCCATGAAGGATGATGGTACCCTAAATGCATTGATCGCAAAGTGGGAAATCGGCGAGCTATTCTGATCGCTGACAGAATTCAAATTCGACGAAGGGCCGCTACTCAGCGGCCCTTTTTCTTGGCCGTACAAACCGTCGTAGACGAAATGAAAGGAGCAGAAATTGGTCCATTGGTTAGGCCCTACATGACTTATTTTGCCGATGTCTCATCCATGTTGGCAGGCCCAACGCATGCACCATGGCGCGCCGCAAGGGAAAATGATCTTTGTCACGACAAACGGAGACGTTGATCCATCTGAAGGATACCAATACCGCGCCGTTGCCCGCATCGATGCAGTCACTTTTACCCCTTTGGTCAAAATCCAATAGGCCGCGACCGACAATAATAACCCCGCGAGCCCAAAATCTGAGCCAGCATCCACGTGATCTCGTTGACAACCTTCGCGCAACCCGGAATGTGGTGCGCCAAGGAGAAATGATACGTGTTCAGCTTCTGCACTGACCCAAGCACCCTTGAAAACTTTCAATGGGTTGCCTGCTATTTGACAACAGGTAAGCACCTCAATCTGTACTATGCGTTTGGTACGGTGCTGCTGCTTTTGGCCATAACCGCCCCAATTGCTTTGGGCTTTGGCTTTATGGGGGCCACCGCGGCACGGTCTTCGATTGCGCCTTTGCGCTGGTTCGGTAAGGGCTATACGTCGATTGTCCGAGGTGTTCCCGACATCGCATTCTTTCTGTTTTTTGTAATCGCGCTTGATCAAGCGTTTGAATACATACGCCACCGCTGGAAATGTCCCGACTGGACCGACCCAATCCGGCAGGGAAATGATTTTCTGGTGTGTGCCGACGCAAAGCTTCCACTTTCAAACGCAGCCCAGTGGTTGCACGAGGTCTATGGGTTCTCGCTCGCGGTTCTAACCTTTTCGATCGTTTTTGGAGCGTTTGCGGCAAATGTGCTCTTTGGCGCGATGCGTGCTGTGCCACGCGCACAAATAGAAACTGGTGAGGCCTACGGCATGACCACGCGCCAGACCTTTTGGCGCATTATGGTTCCGCAAATGTGGGTCTACGCGCTTCCCGGACTGTCAAACCTCTGGATGGTACTGATCAAGGCAACGCCTCTGCTGTTTTTGTTGGGGATCGAAGACATTGTTTACTGGGCGCGCGAGCTTGGCGGAACAAAGACGCCGCGCTTCACCGAGTACCCACATGGCGACTGGCGCATGTGGTATTTCCTGTTCCTTCTGGTTTTTTATCTGGGCTTCACCAAAGTTTCAGAGGTCGTATTGGACCGCATCATGCTGCGTCTAACACATGGACAGGCCACGACAGGCGGCGAAGCGCAAAGGAAGGCGGCGTAATGGAGGAATGCCTTCAAACGATTTCACAATACGCGCTCCGCTCCGTTGGGATCGGTGAGCGCATGTTGCCCCGTACAGATTTCACACTTTGCCAGCAATTCACGCTGATAGGCTCCGGTATGATCTGGAATGTCTATTTTGGAACCCTTGCATTGCTTGCTGGTTTTGTACTGGCTGTCTCAGTTGCTGTGGGAAAAACTTCAGAACACATGCTGATCCGCAAAGCGTCCGAGTGGTTCATCTTTGTCTTTCGGGGCTCACCGCTCTTCATCCAGTTCTTCTTTGCCTATTTCCTGTTCCTAAATCTTAAAAGTGTCAGTTCATTTTTTGATCCGCTCACTGCGGCTTGGCTTGGCGCCCTGATCGTTTTGTTCCTGAATACTGCCGCCTATTCAGGGGAAATATTCTACGGCGCGCTTAAGTCTATCCCAAAAGGCGACGTCGAAGCTGCGGACGCTTACGGCCTGTCAGGCATGATCAAGTTTCGCCGCATTACCTTTCCAACAATGCTGCGCCTCGCTTGGCCTGCCTACACAAACGAAGCGATCTTCCTGTTCCATGCGACGACGCTTGTTTACTTCTCGGGCTTTCCTGCGCGTCAGCAAGACGGCGACGCGCTCTATTACGCCAACTATTTCGCTGACAAGACCTTTAACCCCTTCATACCCTACCCCATCGTGGCGGGCTATTTCATCCTTCTGACCTTAATTCTGATCGGGATATTTGGAGCTGCAAACCGTCATCTGAACCGCCACATTGCGCCCGAACAACGCTCGCGTTTGAAAATGCGCATGCAGGTGATCCGCTGATGCAGCTTGGTATCCTAAATTGTGGGCAGCCTCCGGAATCCGTCAGTGCCGTTCATGGGAATTACGCTGTTTGGTTTGAAAACCTCTTCGGACCGCATGGAATTAACCAAAGCGTATGGGATGTCGAAAATCTGATTTTTCCAGATGACCCTTACGATGCGGATGCTTGGTTGGTAACCGGATCACCCCATGGTGCTTATGAAGCACACGCCTTCATCGAACCCCTTGAAGAGTTCATTCGGGATATTCATGCCGCCCAAGTCCCCATGGTTGGAATTTGTTTCGGACACCAGATCATAGCGCAGGCTATGGGCGGGAAGGTCGAAAAATTCGAAGGCGGTTGGGAGTTCGGCCGAAGGTCTTACGAAACCGCATCGCTGGGCGAGGTCCGTTTAACTGCTTTCCATCAGGATCAAGTGGTTGAACTGCCTCCGGGGGCGGAAGTTGTCGCAACCACTCCTGGATGCCAATATGCGGGCCTCGCTTATGGACATGCCTGCATTACACTGCAGCCTCACCCCGAGATCGACCCGGTGATCCTTGCAGACTACATTTCACGCTTCCGGGCTGATAAGAAAGACATCCCAGCGTTGATGATTGAAAAAGCTGCTCTTGACCTGAGCCTTCCAACGCAAGAGCTGGAAGTTGGAGCATGGTTGGCTGAGATCTTGTTACAAGGAAATTAGGTCTTACTTAGCTTCCAAAGTGGTTTACACGCGAGCCACCCCGCTGTCGTGCGCGCAAATACAAAATCCCAAACACCGGAAATTCTAGGCTTGAATCCCGCTTACCTGCGAGAAACTCAGCCCTTGGCTTCTAGCTGCTTCTGCAACGCTGCCAGTTGTCGCTTAATCTCGTCCAAGTCAGTGCCCTTTGCAGGCTCTGCCTCAGGCTCCGGTGCTACTTCAGCCTCCGGTTCAGGCGAGGATCCAGCAGATCGCCATCCCCCCATCATCGTATTTAGGAAGGCTTCTTGCTGCTTGCGCCATTGATCCATCCCGGGCATCGAAGCCAGAGGGTTGGACATATGGGTCATGTTTTCAACCATCTTCGATTGGCTGTCCCGAAGCATCTCAAAGGAAGAGGCAAGGAATTGCGGTACCATCGATGCAGCAGCAGTTGGGGAGTAACTTCTCACCAAATCGGTCAGCACATTGATCGGCAGAACATTTTCGCCCCGGCTTTCATGCTCGGCAATGATCTGCAGCATGTATTGTCGGGTTAGATCGTCACCCGTCTTCAGATCTATAATCTGCACATCACGCCCATCACGAATAAATTGCGCGATCGTTTCAAGCGTCACATAGTCACTCGTTTCAGTGTTATAGAGCCTGCGCGATGCATAGCGCTTGATCAAAAGCGGTTCGCCCGAAGTATCAGCCATATGTGCATCCTTCCCCATTTCTGCACTGCCGCACATCGCAGTAGCAAAAGCCTATTGCAGCGCAGCACAAAAGAAAAGGGCGGGTCCGAGGACCCACCCTTTGATCTCTCACCAACAGGGAGGAGGTCGGTGATCGATGTCCAGAAAGCGCTTACTTTGCAGTAGCTGCTTTCTTTGCTGCAGTGGTCACATCAGCGGTGGCTTTTTTGACGGCTGCAGTGGTTTCTTCCTGCAGGTCTTTACCAGCGGCGAGCATCAGCTCAACAGTTTCCATCTGAACTTTTTTTGCGATTTCTGCGAACGCAGCCATGTTTTCTGCAGCGATCTCTGCAGATGCAGACGCAAAGTCGGTCAACGACTTGGTGTAGTCGGTTGGCTCATCCTTGACGGCTGCGACTTCACTCATCTTCGAAAGAGTCTCTTTGGTCCATTTTGCGGACAGCTCAGAGGATTTGCCAGCTGCGTCGAGAGCAACCTTAGACATCTTCTCGCCCAAAGCCGCCTGGCTCTTGAACGCATCCTGCATCGCAGCGGAGTCCATTGGGAAGGACTGCATCATTTCGGTCATGTATTTTGTGAAATCATCGGCTTTTGCCATCGGTCTTCTCCTTGGATCCCGGTTATGGGATTTAAATTACACTGCCCGTCACACGGGATTCACTGTCTCTGCAAACGATATACCTGCTGCACTGCAGCATATCAAGTATTTTTTGCTGCAGTGCGGCATATTCTATAAGACCATTTTATTACAGAGACTTATGAAGCCTTCACTTTGAGAACATATGTTCCAGGAGCAGTGCAAAGCACCTTATTTGTAGAATCGCCAGGCTGCCGGGGGGCAACCTTTGCACCAGAACGACGCGCGAGCCATTCGCACCAACGCGGCCACCAGGATCCATCATGGAAGGCTGCCGCATCCATCCATTCATCAGGCGTGTCAGGTAAATCGCCCTCAACGGTGTAGTGACCATACTTCTTTTTCGACGGTGGGTTGATAATCCCCGCGATATGTCCGGACTGAGAGACAATGAAATTCTTGTCGCGGCTGCTGTACTGTTTAAACCCGACATAGGCCTGTTTCCACGCCGCGATGTGATCCGTCTCAGCGGCAATGGACATCAACGGTGTCTTCACATGCTTCAGTGACAGCTTTTCGCCCATCAGTTCGAACTCACCAGCCGCAAGTTCATTATTCTGACACAGATGGCGCAAGTATTGCACCACCATTGGTCCGGGCAAATTGGTGCTGTCGCCATTCCAGTGTAGCAAATCGAATGCGCGCGGGCGCTCGCCCAGCATGTAGCTGCGGATGGCAGGTCCGTAGACCAGATCATTCGCGCGTAGGAACGAAAAGGTCCGAGCCATAAAGAAAGAATGCAAATATCCTTTCTCGGCCACCTCGCGCTCGATCCCATCAACGAAATCATCGTCCAGGAATACGGCCATTTCACCGGGATCACTGAAATCAACCAAAGTGGTGAAGAATGTCGCTGAGCGCACGGATTTGTCTTTGCGCTTGTTTAGCAGCGCCAGCGTCGCAGACAATGTTGTGCCACCGATACAATACCCTACAGTATTAACCTGTTTCTCGCCTGTTATTTTCTTGGCTTCCTCAATCGCCTTCAAGAACCCTTCTTCGACATACGTATCAAGCGTGACGTCAGCATGGCTTTCGTCAGGATTGACCCAAGACACCATAAATAGTGTGAAGCCCTGCTCTACGATCCAGTTTATCAGTGAATTCTTCTGGGTCAGATCCATCACGTAGAATTTGTTGATCCAAGGTGGAAAGATTACAAGCGGTGTCTTATGCACTTTCTCCGTCTTCGGTGCGTACTGGATCAGCTCAAACATTCGGTTGCGAAAAACCACAGACCCTTCGGTTGTCGCGAGGTCCTTGCCCACCTTGAACGCTTCCGGATCAGAGAGCGTGACCAGCAAGTCCCCGTCATTGCGCTCGATGTCGCGCACAAGGTTTTCCAGACCGATCACCAACGACTCCCCTTCTGTTTCGACAGCACGGCGTAGGGCCTCGGGGTTGGTGTTCAGAAAGTTTGCGGGCGAAAACAAATCGACGATCTGGTGAGTGAAAAACTCAACCCGTCGCTTATCGGCCGGATCAAGCCCCTCAAGCTTCGACAGTGCATCGTCAATGGATCCCGCAGTGATGAGATACTGTTGTTTGACGAAGTTGAAATAGGGATGCGTATCCCAAAGCGGATCCTTGAAACGCTTGTCACCTTTGTGAGGATCATCTGGAACAGAAATCTTACCCTGCGCCAGCACATGCTGAGCTTCGACCAGATGCTTTACGGTTTTGCCCCAGTAATTTACCTGCTGTTCGATTATCTTTGCGGGATTGGCAATCATGTCCGCCACATAGGCACTGGCAGCCTTCACGTAGACGTCCTGCCCGGGCCCCTGCAGACCGGTATCATGGCTCTCGCGTTGTGACAGCGCCACAACAAGCCGCTGCGAAAGCTCTTCGATCTTTGCCACATTGGCGTTCAGACGCTCGAGATCTTCACCCATCGGTTTGTTTTCTGAACCATTTGTGGTGTCTTCGGTTGTCATGACGACCATTTCCTTTTACTTTGCACCCGCAGAATACCGTCGCCTGCACGGGGAGGCAAAGCGACCAAATGAACCGGGGAGATCCGGTCTTTAAAGGAACACATTATGCGTTACCTCGTGATGTACGACATGATGGAAAGTCTACGGAATACCAACCAATGGTTGGGCGCCACAGCTCAGGCCATGGGCTCTTACCCGCAGCTGGGCCTTGTTCCGAACCCTTTCTTCCGCACGCTTGCAGCTTGGGGTGAAGTCACCGAGCGCAGTTTTGCGCGTATGGTCGCCAAGCCAGACTGGAACATAAATTCGGTCGTGGCCGAGGACGGGCGCGATCACGTGGTCAATGTCGAAACTGTTGTCGAACGCCCATTTGGCGATCTTATCCGCTTCGACGTGCTCGGACGGCCAGAGAAGAAGCGCCGCGTATTGCTCGTTGCGCCCATGTCCGGTCACTATGCAACCCTGCTGCGATCCACCGTTCAATCGCTTTTGCCTGATTGTGAGGTCTGGATCACAGATTGGCATAACGCGCGTGATATCCCCGTTTCAGAAGGCAAGTTCGACGTTGAAGATTACACTGAGTATCTTGTCGATTTTATGAAAGAACTCGGCCCTGACATTCACGTTATCGCCGTTTGCCAGCCCGCCCCCCTAACACTTGCTGCGACGGCATATCTCGCGGGAGAAGATCCCGAGTGTCAGCCACGCAGCCTGACCCTGATCGGCGGACCGATCGACCCTGATGCGGCCCCCACAGAGGTTACAGATTTCGGAAACCGGGTCACGATGGGTCAACTTGAACAGCTCGTTCTCCAGCGCGTTGGCTTTAAGTATCCAGGTGTTGGCCGCATGGTCTATCCGGGCCTACAACAGCTTTCGTCTTTCATGGCCATGAATGGCGAGCGGCATTCAAAGGCCTTCTTCGACCAGATCCTGCGCGTCGCCAAAGGCGAAGCTTCCGACCACGACGCTCATAACCGTTTCTATGATGAATACCTTGCAGTCATGGACATGACAGCGGAATTCTACCTTTCGACCGTTGAGCGCGTCTTCAAGACGCGCGAAATCGCACGCAACGTATTCACCGTGCGCGGAAAGCCTTGCGATGCCGGCAAAATCACAACAGTCGCGGTCAAGATCGTTGAGGGCGAAAAAGATGACATATCCGCTCCGGGGCAATGCCTTGCCGCACTGGATCTGCTGACCGGTCTGCCAGACGAAAAGAAAGCCAGCCACGTGGAGCCGGGCGCCGGCCATTACGGGATCTTTGCGGGCAAGTCCTGGCGCAACAATATCCGCCCGTTGGTGCTTGAGTTCATCGACGCAAACAGCGCCGCTCCCGCAACCCGCATGACCGCCGCAGAATAACATACTATGCCCGGTGACCTAAGCTTCGCTTGCATTTGTGGCACAGTCACCGGTCATCTCGACGAAAAAGCTGTTTCAAATGGAACCCACGTCACGTGTGGATGCCGCAGCTGTCGTGCCGCGACCAAGCACCTTACAAGCAAGACGGTTCCTTTTGTCGATGTTTACCTGACATCTTCCCACCACGTTCATATCGATAGCGGATTTGACAAACTTGCTGCGCTCAAACTCAGCCCAAAAGGTAGCAATCGTATTTATGCGACCTGCTGCGGTGCGCCAATCTCAGTGATCGAGCATACCCAACGCTTATGCTTTACCTCGATCTACACAAATCGTCTTTCTGAATCAGACCGCATAGGGCCCATCGTCGCTCAGGTTTATCGCCACAAACCGGATGACAGACGTCATATCGGCTTGGGCAAAGTTGTTCGCCAGGTCTTGGCACGCGCTCTCTCTGACCGCCTGACTGGGAAGTGGAAATCATCAGTTTTCTTTTCCGATCCAAAGACCCTCACCGTGCCGCAAGTTCTGATCGAAAAGGACGCCAAGGCTGTGGCCTACACCTGATCTTCCCAACCCTCCGGCACCCGCGCCGAACTGCGAACAATCAAGCGTCCGCTGATCTCGCGTTTCTCGGACCTGCGGTTCGGATCATCGATCTGGCCCAAGAGCAGGGAAACTGTGGCTTCTACCATCCGGTTTGATGGTTGCCGCCATGTGGTCAGCTCATAAGCGCCCCAAGCGGCCAGCGGCACGTCATCATATCCAACAACCGAAACATCTTCTGGCACGCGCAGGCCTAGACTGCCACGTAACTCGTCCATGACCGCACACGCCATGTGATCGTTTCCCACAAAGATTGCGTCGGGATGAGCGCCATTCTCAAACATTGCGGAGGCGGCCTTTATTGCATCTTCGCGGCGGAAATTCCCGTCAAGAACAGCCACCGGGTCAATGCCCGCCGCTGCAAGTCCAGACAGAAATCCATCCCGTCTATCTCGCCCGGTCGAAGCCCCCGTCCAACCTGCGATATGCGCAATCCGGCGATGCCCCCCTGCAATCAAAAACTCAGCAATCCGCCGCCCACCATCAACATTGGCTGACGTGACCGAAGACAATCGTTCATCATCCTGACCCCGGTTGAACAAAACCACAGGGATGCCGGCGTCTTCACAACGGTTTGTAATCTCATCCGATATACCGACACTGGCGGTGATGATCCCGTCCACGCGGTAATCCATCAACTCATCGACCACCTGGTCGACGTTTTCACCTGTGCCCGGAGAAATAAAAACCAGCAGGTGGTACCCGTTGTCCTGCAAAGCCTTGCTCAGACGCTCGAGAGCATCGGGGTAAAACTGATTGTCAAGATAAGCGACGATCAGGCCAATAATCTTGGATTTTCCGGTGATTAATGATCGCGCCAAAACGTTGGGGCGATACCCCAGTTCTTCTGCCGCAGCACGTACTTTATCAGCGGTCTTCTTTGAAACCGAGGCTCCAGGCGTGAACACGCGGCTCACCGCCGATTGGCTCACACCTGCCAGACGCGCGACATCCGTTGACGTTATTTTTGCACGCGCCATCAGCCAGCTGTCCAACCACCATCGATCAAAAGCGATGTTCCAGTTACCATTGCCGATGAGTCAGAAGCCAGAAACGCAACGGCCCCCATTATGTCTTCGACCTCAGCAATCCGGGGCAGCTTGATCTTACTTTCGATCCAGGCCCGCTTTTCAGGATCTGCAAACGTTGGCGCTGTCAGGGGCGTGCGAATGAATGTCGGACAGATGGTGTTGATCCGAACGCGTTTGGGTCCGAATTCCATGGCCATGGCTTTTGTCATACCCTCAACCGCGTGCTTGGTTGCGCAGTAAACGGCACGATCGATCCCACCGACATGACCCATCTGGCTGGATATATGAATGATGGAGCCGCCGTCTTTCATACCGGTGGCAGCATTGACCGACAGAAAATAGGCTGCCTTCACATTCACAGCCATTACGGCGTCATAGTCGTCCGGTTTTGTCTCTGAGGCCGGCGAATGTCGCGCCATCCCGGCTGAGTTGCATAGGATGTCAAATGGTCCGTGTGCTTTAAAAAATGCCGCTTGCGCATCGAGGTCCGTGACGTCCAGCCTGTGGCCCTCCGCGCTGTGGCCTGCATCTGTCAGCGCGTCAACGGCCTCGGCCAGTTCGTCCGCACTGCGGGCGGCAAGCACCACATGGGACCCCTGCTCTGCCAGAGCTGCGGCGCAGGCCAGTCCAATACCCCGACTTCCTCCGGGGACAAGCGCGCGCCGACCATCAAGTCGGAAAGAAGGAGTTATCGGAAGTGTCATGGAAAGCCTTTTGCATATTTATGCAAAATCAGTAATCAGCTTAGTCCGAGCTGTCGAGGGGCAAGCCGGGGTAGCTGATCCCCCGAAAAGGTGGAAAGTCGACATAGCGTTGTGCTCGCATTGGATCGGGTGTGTCGCCGCGCCGAAACAGAACGCCTTTGGGAGGCGCATAAGACAAAATGCGCTGCTCTGGCTCCTCGCGCCAAGTGATGTTGAAGGCCGCATCCTTTGGAAAGAAATAGATCTCGTGGAAATCGAAGTGATCAAAAAGCCACCACGCGAGATCACGCCAGTCCCGTCCACGATTGTACTGCGCGGCAAACCAGGGAGTCCCAACGCTCACGCACGCCCCAATGCGCCCTTTCGCATCGCGCTTGTCCCAAATATGGGCGGCGAAATTCTTAGGCGTTGCAGCCATCTTCTGTGGCTTTACATGCGTGGCGCCAAAATCGTTCAGTGCAGGACTTCGGTAGCCTGAGCGAATATCGATTGGGCCAAATGTCTCGACAAGCGGTTCAAGCAACTCAGATGCCAGCTTGCGGCCCGTTTCGATCGCCAAGTCTGGGTCTTCGGGTAGGTTGGGCCGTCCGTAAAAATTCGAAATCTCGGAATAGACAAAATTGCGCATCTGGAAATGACGTGACAGCCTGACGCGACCGAACTCTTCCAGCGACAGATAGCTGCGCGGACTACGCATCTGCGCCGTTCCACTGGAACGATCCGTCAGCCCCCAAGATCGAAAACGGATTATGCGCAATTTCCCAAATATGCCCATCCGGATCTTGGAAGTGCCCGTGATGCCCGCCCCAGAACACGTCTTTCGCCGGGTTCAGAATATGTCCTCCTGCGGAAGCTGCCTTATCAAGGATCAGCGTCACCTCGTCCTTGGTCCGGACATTGTGACTAAGTACCATCGCTCCAGACCCAAGTGCATCTACAGAAAAACCCAGCTCTTGTGCCAAGGCCTCTTTGGGATAAAGCCCAAGGGTCTGGCTGATTAGGTCAAACGCCACGATCCCATCTTGGGTTTCAACCTGCGTCCACCCCAGCGCTTCATAAAATGTCGCTGCGCGTCCCATATCCGATACAGCAAGCGTGATAAGCGAAATCCGTTGTTCCATTGACTGAAGCTAACCTCCGGCAGTTTCGACCCAAAGTGTTGTTTCCTGCAGTAAATCGAAGAACCGCCCCTGCAGATGCGCATAGTCAATCAGGCCCTGACAGATAGGGTCAACTTCATTCAAAGCAGGTATGCGCTTTGCACTTAGAAGTTGCGTTGGCGCGCCTGTGTGTTCGAGCGCATTCGTCTGGGATCAGGGGAGAGCGCTGATCCAATCCACCATCAGGTTTGTCATGATCGGAGTATGTGCAGGGCTCAGGATATCTCCCACGATCACATGCCCGTCAGGATCAACGCCATCCATTGGTCCAGGCATTTCAACGGAAACCGGTGCCCCCCAACGATCTAACATTGCACGCGTTGCGTCAGCACTGACGACTGTGTCGTGCTCAGAGAAAATGAAATAAGCTGGCACGTCCACTTCCGAAAAATCCTGCGCCAGACTTTCGCGCATAGCTGTTGCCATGGTCACAGTTGCGACCGTGGGATACTGCGTTGTCCATTGTGCACCATGCGCTTCATTTCGCGGCGTGAATTTACGTTCTTCACCGGCGAGCAGGGGAACCCAGGCGCGCGCGAAAGGCATATGCAACAACGCAGCCATCGGGTTGGCGATCTTGAAATTGGGCGAGATCAAAATGATGCCCGCCAAAGCGTCTGAAATCTGAGGCTGCGTCGCGGCCCAAGCCGCCAAAGTCCCTCCTGTTGAGACGCCTAGAATAACCACTTCGTCGCCAAGAGCGCGCCCGATCTCCATCGCTTCGGCCACATCATCCAGCCAAGCCTCAGCGCGCGGTTCCGCCATGGCAGCTCCGTCACGACCATGCCCTGCCAACCTGGTCTCAAACATGTTCGCCCCCAGTTCTTTGGCAATGTTGGCCTGAACCGGCGACATCTCGTTATTACTTGCCGAAAACCCATGCAGATAGATGATCGACAATGGTGTGCGTGCCCCCACCTCACCTGCCCAGGTGATACGTTTGGCAGAACTCGGACGCAGATCGGGAACCTGCGCCTCTTGCTCTTCAAGCCAAGCATCAAGCTCAGCCGCCTCTGGCAGGTTGGGTGCGTTGGCGACGCCCGACACCTGTTCGCGCGGCCCCAACCAAAGGTACAAAACGAGGACCAAAACCAATAAAAGAAAGCGACCAAGCCATTTTCCAAGCTCACGCATGAGTTATGCTCCTATTCTCTGGATGACGTCGGAAACGCTGACTTCGAGCAGCGCAAGACAGTCTGGGGAGGAAAACCGGTGGTCCGCGCCATCGACCAATGTCAAACGCATGTCAGGTGATTGAGCCCGCTCCAACAGCCTTAAAGCAACGCTCAGTTCAACATCTTCATCTGCTGTGCCTTGCAAGAACCGAACCGGAAATGGCAGATCAATATCTTCCCGTAGAACAAGGCGCTGTCTACCTTCGACGATTAGCTTCCACGTAATCGGATAAGGGTCGCCGTAATCTGAGGGAAGATGAACAACACCCTTCTCCGATATCTCTTCAATCTGTGCCGCATTGAACCCAGCCCACATGCTATCTTCTGTAAAGTCGGGTGCCGCTGCAATAGTGACCAGTCCGCTGACGTGCGAAGGCAGGAACTTTGCAAGGAGGAGTGAGATCCACCCCCCCATTGAGGATCCAACCAGCACCTGAGGCCCTTCGGTCAGGGCCTGAAGCGCCTGCCCTGCATCTTCGGCCCAATCGCCAATGCACCCCTCCAGAAAGTCGCCCCCAGAGAGGCCATGCCCGGAATAGTCGAACCGGAGGAAAGCCCGGCCTGTGCGCTGAGCCCATTCTTCGAGGAAAATGGCCTTAGTGCCTTCCATATCCGAACGAAAGCCACCCAAGAAAACCACTCCCGGAAGGGTACCTTCCGTTTTGTGATATGCGACCTTACGCCCTTGTGGCGTGGTCAGGACCTGCGGGTCCGCCATTGTCCACCTTCCCCTCTTTTTTGTACCGTCAGCCTAACGAGGGTTGTCCTTTCAGGGAAGCTGTCTCATCCCAATTGTGCCGTGGGGTCACGCAAACTCTGCAAACGAGCAGCGGCCACACGACCAAAGCTTTGTGTCAGCGATTTGCGCCGGGTAGCGGCCAGTTTCGTCTCAGGGCCAAACCGCTGAATCTCGGCGTCATATGCGTCGGCGAGGATCAAACCGGTATCCTCCGGCAGCAGCTCCAAT
>Ga0189292_10379_pt1 | contig 15189 bp, 18 predicted proteins | sample UW1oraminimetaG_FD_130317 | JGI IMG/M metagenome (GOLD analysis project Ga0189292, IMG submission 130317) | Marine microbial communities from the Costa Rica Dome - UW179A-orange mini metaG | ecosystem: Environmental > Aquatic > Marine > Oceanic > Photic zone | place: Costa Rica: the Eastern...
AACGCCAGGGTCGGACCGTGGAACAGCTCGAGCACCCACTCGTTGCCATTCAGCTGGCGCAGCGGGGCGATGGCGCTGTGGGCGAAGACACCGTAGGTCTCTTCCAGAATTTTCTTGAAGTCGGCATCAGGAATACTACCGGCAACGAACGGCCGCATGACCCGGAAGGCAAGCTCGTGATACGGCAGACCGGCCCAGGAAGCGATTTCTTCCACGGTAAAACGGGGCAGGTTCTCCGGCACGTAAAGGCCGCCATCGCTGGCCAGACCAGTAAGCAGAACGTCTTCAAAATTCAGGGCTGGCGCCTGGCCACGAGTGCTGATGTAGCGCATTTCATCAAACCTTCGGTTTGCGCGGCAGGCTCACACTGCAGGCGTCAGGCTGTTCCATGCCTGCAGCTTGCGGCCTGCAGCATGGTTAATTGAGCTGTTCGACGCGGATGCGCACGACCTTGTCCACTACATCGTCGAGCGCTTCCAGCGCAGCGATGGCATCGTCGATGCGCTGCTCGACCACTCGATGGGTAACCAGAATGACCGGCACCAGGCCGTCCTGCTCCTCAGCCTCTTTTTGCATGATCGATTCGATGTTGATCCCGCGTTCAGAGAGGATGCTCGCAACCTGAGCCAGCACGCCCGGATGATCCTTGGCCTGGATCCGCAAGTAGTAAGCGCTTTCGCAGGCGCTGATGGGCAGAATCGGATGGTCGGACAACGAGTCCGGCTGAAACGCCAGATGCGGCACACGGTTATTCGGGTCGGTGGTCAACGCGCGGGTGACATCTACCAGATCGGCAACCACTGCCGAGGCGGTCGGATCCATGCCAGCACCCGCGCCGTAGTAGAGCGTGCTGCCGACAGCATCGCCATTGACCATAACGGCATTCATCACGCCATTGACGTTGGCGATCAAGCGGTCGGCTGGAATCAACGTGGGATGGACGCGCAACTCGATACCGGCGTCGGTGCGCCGAGCGACACCCAGGTGCTTGATGCGATAACCCAGCGCCTCGGCGTAGTTCACGTCAGCCGTGGTCAGCCGCGCGATACCTTCGGTGTAGGCCTTGTCGAACTGCAGCGGAATACCGAAAGCGATCGAGGCCAGGATGGTCAACTTGTGCGCAGCGTCGATACCCTCGACATCGAAAGTCGGGTCAGCCTCGGCATAACCCAGCTCCTGGGCTTCCTTGAGCACGTCCTCAAAAGTACGCCCTTTCTCGCGCATCTCAGTGAGAATGAAGTTGCCGGTACCATTGATAATGCCAGCCAGCCAGTTGATGCGGTTGCCGGCCAGCCCTTCACGAATCGCCTTGATAACAGGGATGCCACCCGCGACCGAGGCCTCGAAGGCAACGATTACGCCCTTCTCGCGCGCCTTGGCGAAGATCTCGTTACCGTGCACAGCGATCAGCGCCTTGTTGGCAGTGACCACGTGCTTACCGTTCTCGATAGCCTTGAGCACCAGCTCCTTGGCCACGGTGTAGCCACCGATCAACTCGACGATGATATCGATCTCAGGGTTGTTCACCACATCGAAGAGGTTCGCCGTAACGGGCGTCGCACCGGTATCGCACTTGGGGTTCGGATGCCGAGTGGCAATCTGCGCAACCTCGATTCCGCGCCCGGCACGGCGGGCAATCTCCTCGGCGTTGCGTTTGAGCACATTAAAGGTACCGCCACCGACGGTTCCCAGCCCACAGATGCCAACTTTCACCGGTTTCAAGCTGAACTCCCCATTCACAGCGAAGCGATCGGACTTGCCGATCGACAAAAGAGTCGCACATTACGAAGGGAGCAGCTTTTAGTCAATCGGCCGCGGCCCCGCAGCTAGCGAGATGAGCCGCCAAGACCCAAGCGCTGATGCCATTGCGCGAGCGACTCATCAGGATACTCGGCAAAGCAGCGATCATCCGCCTGCACGTGCGGCTCGACCCAGCTTGCCTTGGAGTCGAGCATCAGATGCGTATGCTCCGGTGGTATGGGCAGCTCGGTGTCGATTGCGCTAGCAAACGGGTGCATCAAATCGGGCCAGGTCGGATCCCACAACCACAGTGCACTGGCGCAAAGCCTGCAGAAATTACGGCGCCCCTCGCTGACGCTCACTTCACCCGTTTGCGGATCGGTCAGCCGCGCCTGATAGACACCGAGATGCTCACGACCTTCAACCTGCAAGGTTCTATAGTCGCCGCCGAGATTGATGGCGTAGCCACCACCGCCCGCCGTCTTGCGACAAATCGAGCAGTAACAGCGCATAAAAGGATAGGGCTGTGCAGACTCAAGACTGAATCGCACCGCCTGACAGTGACAGGAACCTTCGAGCTTCATCGCGACCTACCTCGTTCAGACCTAAAGGGTTTGAACGCGACAGGCCACGCAGTTCCAAGGCAACCCTTCGGCCCGGGGTAATCGGACCAATGGCCAGCCCCTCACTCGGCCGCGAGCGCGACCTCGGCCAGCTGTGCCGCCGGCTGATAGCCGGGAATCATCTGCCCATTTGCAAGGATGATGGCCGGCGTGCCCTGCACACCGATCATCTGACCCAGCTCGTACTGCTTGGCGATCGGCGTCTCACAACTAGCCGCAGCCAGGTCCTCACGAGCCTTGGCCTTGTTCATGGCGTCCTGACGATCCTTGGCACACCACACGCTGGTCAGGGTATTGGCCCCATGACTACCCATTCCTTGCCGCGGGAAGGCCACGTAGCGGACTTCCACGCCCAAACGGTTCAGCTGCGGCACTTCACTGTGCAGCTTCTGACAGTAGCCACAATCGGTATCGGTAAACACGGTGATATGGGTCTTGGGGTTCTTGGGTGCAAATACCACCATCTCACCGGCCGGAATTGAATTGATCTGTTTGGCAACCGACTTGCTCTGCGCCTGCTCGGTCAGATTGACAGCCTGACCGTCCTTGAACTGGTAAAGATAGCCCTGGATCAGGAACTGCCCATCGGCACTGGCATACAGCTGCCGGCCGCCCTGCAGCTGGACTTGATAGACCCCTGGCATCGGGCTCTCGGCAATCGCCTCAATAGGCATGTCCGGCTGGATCTTCTGCAACGACTGCCGAATTGCCTGATCCGGATCGGCGGCCATTACAACGGTGCTGGCCAGACCGAAAGCGGCGGCAGCGAACAAACGAATCACGCCCATGGGAACTCCTGGCAGCGACGATCAAGGAAAGACGCAAAGCCTAACATAGCAGTGCACCACAAACTGCTGGCTGCGTCGCCAACGTCTGCCTGAGCTCAGCCAGCGACGGAACGGGCGAAGGAGTTACATGCACCCACCGAACATGCCGGCACGCTGCTGCGAGCAGCAGCCGACGCCAGCTTAGCCTCGCGGATGATGCGTCGCATGCAGCTCTTGCAAGCGCGCACGGGCGATATGGGTGTAAATCTGAGTAGTCGACAGATCACTATGGCCGAGCAGCATCTGCACGGTGCGTAGATCCGCACCATGGTTGAGCAAATGCGTGGCGAACGCATGACGCAGCGTATGCGGTGAAATCGAGGCCGCGACCCCGGCGACCTTGGCGTGCAGCTTTATCCGATGCCAGAACGTCTGGCGGGTCATCTGTACACCACGCAGACTGGGGAACATCACGTCACTCGGCTTGCCGGCGAGCAGCTGATCGCGTGCGTCGCGCTGGTAACGCTCCAGCCAGTGCAGAGCCTCATCACCGAGGGGCACGAGCCGCTCCTTGTTGCCCTTGCCGAAAGTACGCAGCACGCCCTGCCGCACACTGACCTGCTCCAGCGTCAGGCTGATCAGCTCAGTCACTCGCAAACCGCAGGCGTAGAGCACCTCAAGCATCGCTCGATCACGCAAACCAAGCGGCTCACCAATATCCGGCGCCGCTAGCAGCGCTTCCACATCGGATTCAGACAACGCCTTAGGCAAGGGCCGCCCAAGCCGCGGCAGGTCAACTCGCAAGGTCGGGTCCACGGCGACATCCCCCTCGCGCAACAGGTAGCGGTAGAAACCTCGCAGCCCCGACAGGAACCGCGCGGTAGATCGCGCCTTGTAACCATTGTTCAACCGCCACGCGAGGTGATCAAGAATGATCTCGCGCCCAGCCACCGCCAACTTCACACCGCGCTCACTCAGCCACCCATTGAATAGCGCGAGGTCACTGCGATAGGCCTCGCGACTATTGTCCGCCAGGCCTTTTTCCAGCCAGAGGGCATCGAGGTAACGGTCGATAATGGGATCGTCGAGAGCGGGCATGAAAGCTTCAATGAAAGTAAGGCGTGACAGTTTTCCATACGAGGCTCGCCACTGCCAGAGCACAGCCCGCGCGCATCCATACCACCAGGCACCTGCGCCCAGCTGACCGGGATAAGCGCCTCATTAACGAAAGGGCATAAACGAAAAAAGCAGCCCGTAGGCTGCTTTTTTTTTGGAAGAAGCGGTATTAAACCAGCTTTTCCTTGATGCGTGCGGCCTTGCCGGACAGCGCGCGGAGGTAGTACAGCTTGGCTTTGCGCACGTCACCGCGGCGCTTGACGCTGATGCTTTCGACCATCGGGCTGTAGCTCTGGAAGGTACGCTCGACGCCCACACCGTTGGAGATCTTACGAACAGTGAAAGCACTGTTCAGGCCGCGGTTACGCTTGCCAATCACTACGCCTTCGAAAGCCTGCAGACGCTGACGGTCGCCTTCCTTCACCTTTACCTGAACGATCACGGTGTCACCCGGCGCGAACGGCGGGATTTCTTTGGTCATCTGCTCGGCTTCGAGCTGCTGAATGATCTTGTTGGTCATGCTGTGCTCCTAAGGTCAACCCGGTGGGCTGCCATCGATACGTTAACTATCGTCCCGCTGGCGGATGTATTCCGCCAGCAGCTTCTGTTCTTCTCCAGAAAGCGAGCGGCTATCCAGAAGATCAGCGCGTCGCTCCCAGGTCCTTCCAAGGGACTGCTGCAAGCGCCAACGCCGGATGTGTTCATGGTTGCCGCTAAGCAGCACCTCAGGAACACATTTATCCGCATACACCTCAGGTCGCGTGTAGTGCGGACAGTCGAGCAGGCCGTCGGTAAACGAATCCTCCTCGGCGGAACCAGCATGACCAAGGGCGCCCGGAAGCAACCTGGTCACCGCATCGATCAGCACCATTGCCGGCAGCTCGCCACCGGACAATACGTAATCACCGATCGACCATTCCTCATCCACGTGCGCTTCGATGAAGCGCTCGTCGATACCTTCGTAACGACCAGCTATAAGGATGAGTGCATCCTCGTTCGCCATTTCGCGGACATCAGCCTGCTTCAGCTGGCGCCCCTGCGGCGAAAGGTAAATCACCTTCGCCGTCTCGCCCGCGGCTTGTTTGGCATCAGCCAACGCAAGCTCGAGCGGCTTGATCTTCATCACCATGCCCGGGCCGCCGCCAAATGGTCGGTCGTCCACGGTCTGGTGGCGGTCTTCGGTGTAGCTTCTAGGGTTCCAGCAGCTCAGCTGCAACAACCCCTGCTTTACTGCACGACTGGTAATCCCGTAGTCGCATATAGCCGCGAACATTTCGGGGAACAGGCTGATGACTTCAACGCGCAAAGCGGCCATGCCGTTCAGAAATCCGCGTCCCAATCGACCTGCATCTCGCCTGCTTCCAAATCGATCTTCAACACACACTGATCGGTGTAAGGCAGCAGTCGCTCACGATCATCCAGGCTGCCAGCACAAGGCTGGACGACAAGAACGTCGTTAGCTCCAGTTTCGAGCAGGTGGTCTACCACACCGAGCAATTGCGCGGCCTGGTTAAACACCTTCAAACCCAAGAGCTGATACCAGTAGTACTCACCGTCGTCCAAGTCGGGCAGTTCGCTACGCGGGACACAGATCTCGAAGTCAGCGTAGGTACGCGCAACTTCGCGGTCATCCAAGCCCTTGAGCGTTGCCACCAGAATCTTTCCCTGGAGGCGCCCCTTGATCAACTCGATCTGCTTGACCTCGTCACCTCGCCTCAGCGTCCAGCGGCGATAGCCCAGCAGATTGTCGATCGGATCGGTAAAGGAATAGACCTTTACGTCACCGCGCACGCCATGCACCGAAACGATCTTGCCTATGACGACCAGGTCATCGGCCGGAGCAGACGTTGCATTCATGTGATTCAGGCAGCGGCCTTAGCAGCTTCCTTCAGCAGCTGAGCAACGCGCTCAGACGGCTGTGCGCCCTGGCTCAGCCAGTAAGTAGCGCGCTCCTGGTTTACAGAAAGCTTCACTTCCGCACCGGAAGCGATCGGGTTGAAGAAACCGATGCGCTCGACGAAGCGACCATCGCGCGGGTTGCGGCTGTTGGTCACGGTCAGGTGGTAGAAAGGGCGCTTCTTGGAGCCGCCACGGGCGAGACGAATAGTTACCATGTGAACATCGTTCCTGTAGTCGGTGCTAACTTAAGGCACACACTTACTTAAAATGGGCCTAGGCCCGAAAGGCCGCACATTTTAAGGAATGCCGGGGATTTTGCAAACTCTTTTACTAATGGCGTCAGGCAGACCAGCGCAACACCGGACCGCAGGCAAGAGGAAGTCTTTTCACCCCTACCCAGGCCCATGACCATTCGCTGCGGCACTCTAGAATTTCGGCATACCACCGCCTGGTAGCATTCCGCCCATGCCGCGCATCATCTTGGCCATGCCGCCCTTGCCGGTGACTTTCTTCATCATCTTCTGCATCTGCTTGTGCTGCTTGATGAGACGACCGATGTCCTGCACCTGAGTGCCGGAGCCCATAGCAATTCGACGCTTGCGCGAGCCGCTGATGATATCGGGATTACGCCGCTCGGCGGGGGTCATCGAGTTGATGATCGCCTCCATCTGCTTGAACTGCTTCTCCGCCGCACCCTGGGCATGCCCCATCTGCGACAGATTGACGCCACCGATCGATGGCAACTTGTCCATCAGTCCGCCAAGACCACCCATGTTCTTCATTTGCTGCAGCTGGTCGCGGAAGTCTTCAAGGTCGAAGCCCTTGCCCTTCTTGAGCTTCTTGGTGAGCTTCTCGGCCTTTTCACGATCAAGGGTTTGCTCGGCCTGCTCGATGAGGCTGAGGACATCGCCCATACCGAGGATGCGCGACGCAATACGATCCGGATGGAAAGGCTCCAGGGCGTCGCTCTTTTCGCCCATGCCAAGGAACTTGATCGGCTTGCCAGTCACATGGCGCACCGACAGCGCCGCGCCGCCACGGGCGTCACCGTCGACCTTGGTGAGCACGACACCAGTCAGCGGCAACGCCTCGCCGAACGCACGAGCGGTATTCGCCGCGTCCTGGCCGGTCATGGCATCTACGACGAATAGCGTCTCGGCTGGATTGATCGCGGCATGAACTGCCTGGATCTCAGCCATCATCTCGGCGTCGATCGCCAATCGCCCAGCGGTATCCACCAGTACCACATCGATGAATTTGAGCTTAGCTTCGCGAATCGCTGCCTGGGCGATATCCACTGGCTTCTGGCTGATATCGGACGGGAAGAAGGTGACACCAACTTCAGCCGCCAGCGTCTCGAGCTGCTTGATGGCTGCCGGGCGATACACGTCCGCAGACACCACCAGCACCGTCTTCTTCTTGCGCTCCTTGAGAAAGCGCGCCAGCTTGCCCACGGTGGTGGTCTTACCCGCCCCCTGCAGACCAGCCATGAGCACCACAGCCGGCGGCGTTACCTGAAGCGCCAGATCCTCGTTCGCCGCGCCCATCAACTCTTCCAGCTCGGCACGAACGATTTTCACGAACGCCTGCCCCGGCGTCAGACTCTTCGACACCTCAGTGCCGACTGCGCGCTCCTTGACCCGATTGACGAACTCCTTGACCACCGGCAGTGCAACGTCGGCCTCAAGTAGGGCCATCCGCACTTCACGCAGTGTGTCCTTGATGTTGTCCTCAGTCAGCTTGGCCTTCCCGGTGACGTGGCGAAGCGTTTGTGAGAGGCGATCGGTTAGGTTTTCGAACATGAGCCATTCCACGCTGGATGTGCTGAAGGGCGCGATTATAGAAGGTGGAAGCGCCGGGCCGGTACCCCGACTGCATCGCTTTTCGGTTTTACCAAGGCTTGACTTGCTTTTGCACAACGGCGTTGAGAGCCAATCTCGCTTAGCACCCGGGCCCGATGTGACGATCAGTACACTGCCGCCGGCTTTTGCGCCTCGGGTCTTTGTGCCACACTCACGACCTTTCGAGCCCGTTACCGGAACTTATGCACCCTCTGCTACCCAGCCTTGCCGCCGCTGCGCTTTACGCCGGCGTCACGGGTTATCAAAGTTTGCGCCTGGCACAACGCGCCGCGCCGGACAAACGCCTGCTGCTTGCCATTGGCTTGCTCGCCCTGCTCGCCCACGGCACCAGCCTGTTTATGCAACTGCTCTCACCGAGTGGCTTGCACCTCGACTTTTTCACCGCGTCGAGCCTGATTGCTGCGGCAGTCATCTTGCTGATCTTGCTGGCACTGTACCGAATGCCGGTAGAGAATCTGCTGCTGTTGCTTTTTCCGCTGGGCTGTTTGACCGTGCTCTTCGCACAGTTCGCGCCGTCGGGCACGGCACCGGCGATCGCCGAGGAACCCGGCATACTCGCGCACATCCTGCTGTCGATCCTGGCCTACGGCATGCTGACCATTGCTGTGTTCCAGTCCTTGCTGTTGCTGCTGCAGGATCATCATCTCAAGCACAAGCACCCCTCCGGTCTAATCCGCAACTTTCCACCGTTGCAGACAATGGAAAGCCTACTGTTCGGCTTTCTCTGGGCGGGCTGGGTATTGCTGTCCGCTTCACTACTATCCGGATGGCTGTTTCTCGATGACCTTTTAGCTCAGCACCTGGTCCATAAGACACTCCTCTCGGTGGTCGCCTGGGTCGTCTTTGGCTTGCTACTGTGGGGCCGCCACCAACTTGGCTGGCGCGGCTACAAAGCCATCCGCTGGACGCTGGTCGGTTTCTGCCTGCTGATGCTGGCGTATTTCGGCAGCAAGCTGGTCCGCGAATTCATCCTGCATATCTGACGCAAACAGGCTAACTCGTGGAAAATCTACATCCTGGCTTTCTAGTCGGACTGCTGGTCTTTCTGTTGCTGTGCTCGGCATTTTTCTCCAGCTCCGAAACCGGCATGCTCAGCCTCAATCGCTACCGCCTCAGGCATCAGGCCAAAGAGGGGCATCGAGGCGCACGGCGTGCCAGCGAACTGCTCGCACATCCCGACCGCCTACTTGGCACGATTCTGGTCGGCAACAACTTCGTCAATATCCTCGCTTCCTCCATTGCCACCGTGCTGGCCATGCAGCTCTGGGGAGAGGCCGGTATCGCCATCGCGACCATCGGCCTGACCATCATCCTGCTGATTTTCGGCGAAATCACGCCCAAGACGCTGGCCGCATTACGCCCGGAGATCGTCGCCTATCCGGTCAGCCTGCCGTTGAAGATGCTGCAAAAGGTGCTGTATCCGCTGGTTGCGTTGCTCGGCTGGGTAAGCAACGGGCTGCTCAAGCTGCTTGGTGTCGACGTATCCAACAAGGGCAACGACAGCTTGTCTACCGAGGAACTGCGCAGTGTCGTACGTGAATCCGGTGCCGACCTGCCACTGAATCGGCAAAGCATGCTGCTGGGCATCCTCGACCTCGAACGGGTAACCGTCGACGACATCATGATCCCGCGCAACGAGGTCACCGGCATTGATCTCGACGATGACCTGGAGTCGATCATAGGACTGTTGCGCACCACGCCACACACGCGTCTGCCGGTCTTTCGCAACGACATCAACCAGATCGAAGGCATCGTCCATATGCGACAGATCGCCCGACTACTCAGTCATGACCAGTTGACCAAGGAAAGCCTGCTGGAAGCCTGCAACGAGCCTTATTTCGTACCGGAGAACACGCCGCTGTCCACCCAGCTGCTGAACTTCCAGAAGCAGAAGCGCCGAATCGGAATTGTGGTCGACGAATACGGCGATGTACGCGGCGTCGTCACGCTAGAAGACATCCTCGAAGAGATCGTCGGTGAATTCAGCAATCAGGACGTACTGCGCAGCCCGGATATTCATCCGCAGGATGACGGAACCCTGGTTATTGATGGCGCGGCCTATATCCGCGAGGTGAACCGAGCGCTGGAGTGGCAACTGCCCTGCGACGGCCCCAAGACGCTCAACGGCCTGATCACCGAAGCGCTGGAGCATATCCCCGACAGCGGCATCTGCTTACAGATTGGCGACTACCGCCTGGAAATCCTCCAGGCGGCAGATAATCGCGTGAAGAGCGTAAGGGCCTGGACGATCAGCGCCTCGCCATCGTCAGAGCAGGAACCTGCATAGCAGCACTCGCCACGCTTATAACTGGACGTTCACCGCACCTGCCGCTCGCAGCGCCTTTTCGCGCGCTGCTTCGATGGACGTATCACGCGCCAGCGCCACCCCCATACGACGCTGACCACTCACGCCCGGCTTGCCAAACAGGCGCAGCGCGGTATCCGGCTCGGCGAGCACGGCAGAGAGATTACCGAAGCTCACCTCGGTGGATTCACCCTCTACCAAAATCACTGCAGAAGCCGCGGGACCCATCTGGCGGATACTTGGAATCGGCAACCCAAGAATGGCCCGCGCATGCAGCGCGAATTCGGACAGATCCTGCGAAACCAGTGTCACAAGACCGGTATCGTGAGGGCGTGGAGAGATTTCGCAGAACCACACCTGTTCACCTTTGACGAACAGCTCGACGCCGAAGATGCCGCGTCCGCCCAGCGCCTCGGTTACTGCCAGTGCGATGCGCTTCGCCTCGGCCAGCGCCGCCGGCGCCATCGGCTGTGGCTGCCACGACTCCTGATAGTCACCCCTCTCCTGGCGATGGCCGACCGGCTCACAGAAGCTAGTGCCACCCTCGTGGCGCACCGTCAGCAAGGTGATTTCGTAATCGAAGTCGATGAAGCCTTCGACGATGACCCGGCCGCGACCTGCGCGACCACCTGCCTGCGCATAATCCCAGGCGGCATCGATATCAGCTTCGCTGCGCAACACCGACTGCCCCTTGCCGGACGAGCTCATAACCGGCTTCACCAGGCAGGGAAAGCCCAAAGCCATCGCCGCCGAGCGACACTCTTCCAGCGAATCCGCGAATCGGTAGGGTGAAGTCGGCAGTCCCAGCTCCTCTGCGGCCAGGCGACGAATGCCTTCGCGATTCATCGTCAGTTGCGCGGCTCGGGCCGTCGGAATCACGGTGTAACCTTCGTGCTCCAGCTCAACCAGCGTGGCGGTAGCGATGGCTTCGATCTCCGGCACGATGTAGTGCGGACGCTCCTGCTTGATCACAGCGCGCAATGCGGCGCCGTCGAGCATGTCGACCACATGGCTGCGGTGCGCGACCTGCATCGCTGGCGCATTGGCGTAGCGGTCTACGGCTATCACTTCGACGCCGAGGCGTTGCAGCTCAATAACCAGCTCCTTGCCAAGCTCGCCGCAGCCACACAGCAGGACGCGCGTAGCGCTGGAAGACAATGGTGTGCCTATTCTTGGCATGGAATCCTCGCGACTCTAGAAATACAAACGAACCCGGCACGCGCCTACATCAGCTGCCCACTGAGACGAAGCCGCTCGCTGCAGCGTTGAAGCACCTCGCGGCGCTCCTCGTTGCCCATCAACCCCCAGCGGCGAATTTCGTCTGCACTGCGCTGGCAACCGACGCACAAGTCATCTTCATCCAGTGCGCAAAGGCTGACACAGGGAGATGCAACCGGCTTTTCCTGCGTGTTCACTCATCGAGCTCCAACTCACGCGCATAGCGCTGAGCGTTGTGCACGTAATGGGCCGCGCTCGCTTCGAGCATCTTCTTCTGCTCGTCGCTCAGCTCGCGCACTACCTTGCCTGGCGAGCCGACCACCAGTGAGCCATCGGGAATCTCCTTGCCCTCGGCGATCAGGGTGTTGGCGCCGATGATGCAGTGCCTGCCGATCTTGGCGCCGTTGAGCACCACCGCATTGATGCCGATCAGGCTGTAGTCGCCCACCGTGCAGCCGTGCAGCATGGCGTTGTGGCCAACCGTGACACCGGTACCCAAGGTCAACGGATGCCCCATATCGGTGTGCATGACGCTGCCGTCCTGGACGTTGCTGTTTTCGCCGATATGGATCAGCTCGTTATCGCCGCGCAGAACGGCACCGAACCAGACACTGGCGCCGGCATCCAGCCGAATTTTCCCAACCAGGGTGGCATTGGGGGCTACCCAGCTTTGCGGATGCGCATCGACCCGCGACTCTCCCAGACGGTATTTCACGACACACCTCTTTCTTATCAGTTTGAATGGATCGCCGGCCGGGCTCCTATATGGCGCCGAGTCGGCGTCGCTCAGGGTTCGCTGCGCCCGGACAAGTCGATGAATGCGGCAGGCGCGCGGCGCATTTCAATACCGGCGTCGTACACCACATTGACCAGCTCGACGATCATGATCGCCGTGAGGCCCCAAATCTGGTATTCGCCGTAGCGGTAGGACGGGATGTACCAGCTCTGCCCCTGGTAATCGATGCGGTGCGTAACCTCGCGAGGGTCCTCGCAGAAGAATTCCAGCGGCACCGAGAAGACCGAGGCGATCTCCGCATCGTTGGCGCGGTATTCGACGTAATCCGGCACCAGGCCAACATAAGGCGTGACGTGAATGCCATGCACCGACACCAGGCTGCTGAGCGGACCGACAACCTCGACCATGCCTGGCGCCAGGCCAACCTCTTCCTCGGCCTCACGCAACGCGGTGTGCAGTAGATCGCGGTCTTCCGGATCGCGGCGACCGCCGGGGAAAGCCACTTCTCCACCATGGGTGGAAAGACCAGCGGCGCGAAGGGTCAGCACCAGCTCCGGCGATTCGCTGCGGGTGATAGGCATCAATACAGCCGCTTCGGGCAGGCGGCCTTCCGGCTCCAGGAGATGCGGGGAATGAGCGCGCACCCGGTGGAGTATTGTGTCCAGCATGAATTTTCTCATTTCGTCTTTGATCGGCATCATGGCATGAAAGGCGCAGCGGCCCAAGGCCTGGGGGGACGCCAATCACAGCCGTCAAATGCCTCGCCGCGATGTCAATGTTTGAACGGCGAAACGTGATCGTTCTTCGTACCTGATCGCAACGTTACTACGTTGTCCAAACGGCGCGGAAGAAACAAGATTTGCCGCAACCAACAGGAATTTACCAATGAAGTACTGCAACCAGTGCGGCAACCCGGTGCTGGTCCGTATCCCCGATGGCGACAACCGCCCACGCTTCGTCTGCGACGCCTGCCAGACCGTCCACTACCAGAACCCGCGCATCGTCGCCGGCTGCGTGCCTGTATGGGATGACCGTGTGCTGCTCTGCCGTCGCGCGATCGAGCCAAGGCGGGGTTACTGGACTTTACCGGCGGGCTTCATGGAAAACGGTGAAACGCTGCAGCAGGCCGCAGAGCGCGAGACGCTAGAGGAAGCCTGCGCCAGGGTTCGGGACTTGCAGCTATATACGCTGTTCGACCTGCCGCATATCAATCAGGTGTACATGTTCTTCCGCGCTCAACTGGTCAATCTGGAGTTCTGCGCCGGGGATGAGAGCCTGGAAGTCAGGCTCTTCCATCAACAGGACATCCCTTGGTCCGAGCTGGCTTTTCCCACCATAGGCCGTACCCTAGAATGCTATTTCGCGGACCGGGTTCAGCAGACCTTCCCGGTGCGCAACGAAGCCATGACAGGCTATCGCAACCGCCAGCAGGACCAGGCCAGATCAGACTGAATGGCCTACCGGTCCGACTCGCATTTACAGGTCTGATGTAGTTCGACAGGAATGCCTCGATGCGTTGGCTGCTCGCTTTGCTCTGCCTCACTTTTACCGCGCTCGCTCACGCCAATGCGACGCCCAGCCTGGACGGCTCGCGCATCGACAAGGTCCTTGTGATCAAGTCGGAACGCAAACTCCATCTGGTCAGTGCTGGCCAGACCCTCAAGAGCTATCGCGTTTCGCTCGGCAAGCAGCCCAGCGGAGCGAAGGTCCGCGAAGGCGACAAGCGCACACCCGAAGGCTTCTACTGGATCGACTGGCGCAAGACCAGCGACAAGTACAACCTGTCGATGCACATTTCCTACCCCAACGCCCGCGATCTGGCCCGCGCGCAACAGGAGGGGGTACCGCCTGGAAGCATGATCATGCTTCACGGCACGCCGCTGGATGAGGAGTATCCGGAGTGGTTCTTCCATACCCTCGACTGGACCGAGGGCTGCATCGCACTGAGTAACAGCGACATGCGAGAGATCTGGGGACTGGTCAAGGATGGCACGCTGATCGAGATTCGCCCCTAGTAGCCGGCAGGCCAGACCAAGGCAATTCTGGCTGGGTTGCCCGCCTCAGAACTGCATATCGGACAAGCGCCAGACATCGAAGGCTGGCGTCTCGTAAGGATGGGCTTTCTTCATTGCTTTGACTGTTTCGTGAATGAGCTCGTCCGCCACGACCATTTCGACCTTCCACTCGGGCACATGCTGCAGCTGGCCGAGCTGCCCGATAAATGGCTGGCTGCCGTCCAGCGGCCGATACTGCCCCTGCCCCAGCATTTGCCAGCAGCAGCTGTCATACGCACCGATGCGACCCGCGCCCGCGGCGAATACTGCTTTCTTGACCGCCTCCAGATGACTGTCTGGAACATAGAAACACAGCTTGTACATCGACCTCTCCGTGTAGATGAGCCCAACCTCGACCGGCCGAGCGAACTGGCATTCTGCCATCCGTGTGCACGCAGAATAGTGCGTCGCGTCATAGCTCAGACGACACTTTGCGCTGCCGGTTCATAGACCTTCGTCACAAATGAAAAAGCCCGCCGATGTGTTATCGGCGGGCTTTTTGAGAGCGGCTGGATTGACCCAACCGGTCAGTCGACCCAGACCCGTGCGTTACGGAACATGCGCATCCAGCCACCGTCCTCCTGCCACTCGTCAGGACGCCAGGAGTTGGTCACTGCGCGGAACACTCGCTCAGGGTGCGGCATCATGATGGTCACGCGGCCGTCGCGGCTGCTAAGACCGGTGATACCGCGTGGTGAACCGTTCGGGTTGGCCGGATAGCGCTCGGTGACCTTGCCGTGGCTGTCTACATAGCGCAGCGCAACGGTGCCGGAGAGATCGGCCTGCAGCATGGCCTCTTCGCTTTCGAACTCCGCATGGCCTTCGCCGTGAGCGATGGCGATCGGCAGGCGTGAACCGGCCATGCCCTG
>Ga0189292_10380_pt1 | contig 15185 bp, 16 predicted proteins | sample UW1oraminimetaG_FD_130317 | JGI IMG/M metagenome (GOLD analysis project Ga0189292, IMG submission 130317) | Marine microbial communities from the Costa Rica Dome - UW179A-orange mini metaG | ecosystem: Environmental > Aquatic > Marine > Oceanic > Photic zone | place: Costa Rica: the Eastern...
GGGATGGGGGCGACATTGAACGCTGCGGTGGCGATGGGCGCCTATACCCTGACGGATCGTGCCACGTGGCTCAGTTTCGGGAACCGTGGTGCGCATCAGGTTCTGCTCGAAGGCGACCCTGCGCTCTTCAACCAGTATGGTGTGATTGCGGTGTCTCCAGAACACTGTCCGCGTGTGAAGGCAGATGCGGCACAAGGCTTCGTGGACTGGCTTATTGGTCCAGACGGACAAAGCGCGATTGCGGCGTTTCAGATAAACGGCACACAGCTTTTCGTTCCAAACGCGAAGTAGGGCTTTACGTTCCAGCACAGGTCGCAAATGTTGAAACGGCTCGAGACCATCCCGCTTTGTTGAGTGCGCCGTAGTGCTCCCGAATGCAGGCTTTGCGATGTTGCAGGGACTTTCGCTTTGAGAGGCAAAAGCGTCGCCGAGGCTTTTTGGCGTAACTGTCGGTTGCGGCTCATAATTGCCTTTCAACACGACTGCAGCGAATGGCAGCTTGGAGCCCACTTTGACTGATGCTGTAGAAAGAACGTATGTCGGCTTCGGCTAATTGGCGGTCATTGTTTGCACTCATGACGTCGAGCGACAAGGATCGGCAAGCCAAAGCATAATATCCCGAGGATACCACCGATAAGTTGGAAACTGGAAAGGTAGAGCCCACCGACAATCGAAATGCCTAACAACATAAAGCATGTTGTAACGCAGATTGACCAATGCGGAACCTGCCCTTTGCGCGACTGAAACAAAGTAGCTAATAGGATGAAACCCAGAGCCAGTGAAAAGAAACCCATCAAAAGTGACGTGCCTTGAAACAGATCCCAAGCCGAAACATCGCTTCCCTGTAATGCAACCGGACCAATCCCCACAAAACGTGCTCTTAGATCAACCCCAGCCAATTCAACGAGGTGAACATAAGTGTGCAAAACGCCAATGAAAATGAACGCGATACTCCCAGCGGCGAAGGTCGTCCTAGCAAATTTGACCATCAGATCCCTCCAAACAATACACTAGTGTTTGGTGATAGCAAAACCGCTGGCTCAATACAAGACACTAGTGTATGTTTTGAGAGTGACTCGATTGACCAAACATGACTGGGTCCAGTTTGGACTGACCATTCTGAAGACCGAAGGCTATTCACAGCTAAAGGCCGGAACTTTAGCTAAGAAGCTCAATGTATCGCGCGGTTCCTTTTATTGGCACTTTGAAGATTTGAATGCGTTTCATGCAGCGCTGATTGCCCAATGGCAGAGCGCAAGCGAAAGTTTGGCGTCAGCATTGGGACCGCCCCTGAGCCCGCACCAAAAGCTGCAATTCTTGATGAGCGCGACATTGGAGGCAGATTTTGAACTGGAGCGCGCATTTAGAGCTTGGGGTCGCGAACACTGCGACGTTGGTTTGCAAATTGAACGCTTGGATAGGATGAGGCTGTCTGTCGTGCAGTCCATCGTTGAAGAGGCCGTCAACGAACCCGCAAAGTCCGAAAGCCTTGCAAAATTTGCCTATGCTGCAGCGATCGGTCTGATGACCATGGGGAAGGAGAAAGTGGGTCTCACCGAAGCAGAATTAGCAGACGTGGTAGCGGCGCTGTTGGGAAAGGAAAACGCCTAGCAGTATTTGACACGTGCGCAGATTGTTGAAATCTTCCGTACTGGGGTGGAAACACAAAGATTTATATAGCGGCCATTGGTGCAGCCGCAGCGAAATGGCGCAATGTCCGCAAATGGACAATTTGCATGAAATGCCTCGACGTTCGCTAAGCTGAAAAACCAGCCGTTGGACGATGCTGTACCAAAGGCTGGTTTCTTGATCTGTTTCTTGCGCCGAAGTGTCGTTAAACGATCAGAGAAACGCGACGATTGCGCATAGCGCGAACCGTACCCTTCCGAGTGAGACAAGAAATGCAGATTACCGAACCTTCCCGCCAGATTGATGTCGTGCATCGCACGGATGTTTTGGTTGTCGGCGCAGGTCCCGGAGGGTTGGCTGCCGCCCTGGCTGCGGCGCGTGCCGGGGTCGATGTTACGCTGGTGGAACGCTTCGGGTGTTTTGGCGGCAACATCACGACCGTCGGCGTTGAAGGGTTTGCGTGGTACCGCCATGAACAGACCGTCGAGGCGAACGGTATTGGCCGCGAATTTGAAGACCGGGCTAAGGCGATGGGGGCTGCTGTCCCTGAATCTCAATCCCTCAGCTACGAGCTCGACAGTGAAGGGTTCAAAGTGGTTGCAGATCAGCTGGTCGAGGAAGCTGGCATAACCCCAATGCTGCACCGCCTTTTTGTTGCGCCGATCATGGAAGGCGACCGGATCACTGGTATCATCACGGAATCCAAGGCCGGTCGCGAAGCCATCCTTGGTAAGGTTGTGATTGACGCCACAGGGGATGCCGATATCGCCCAACGGGCCGGGGCGCCGGTGACGCACCCTCCGCGGGAAGAATTGCAAGCCGCAAGCGTGATGTTCCACGTTGCGGGGGTCGATAAAGCCCGTTTCATGGAAGAGGTGCGCGCGAACCCACAAACCTATTCGGATTGGTCAACTGGCGAATGGACGGTCGAGACAGACGGCAAGGAGGACGAAATGTTTTCGCCCTTCCTCAAGAAGCCGTTTGAAATCGCGCGCAAGGCCGGGGTTATCCCAACTGATCTGACCACTATCGCGGGCACCTGGGGTGCAGTCCATGACAGCGGTGAGATGACCTATATGAACCTGGTCCATCTCGACAATTGCGATGGGACCGACCCAAAAGACCTGACGCATTTTGAAATTGAAGGCCGCCGCCAGGCGATGATGGCCATCGAGGCATTGCGCCGGTTCGCACCTGGCTGTGAGGGCGTCCGACTGCGCAACTTCGGTATGACACTGGGTGTGCGGGATACGCGCAAGATTAATGCGGTCTACAATATGACAGAAACCGACGTGCGCCAGGAAGCCCGGTTCGAGGACAGTATCGGCATCTACCCGGAGTTCATTGACGGCTACGGGATCCTCATCTTGCCAACCACGGGACGCTACATGCACATTCCCTATCGGTCGTTGTTGCCTAAGAAAGTTAAAGGTTTACTGGTTGCAGGACGCGCCACCGGCGGGGACCGCATCGCGCATGCGGCAACGCGCAATATGGCGTGCTGCGCGGTTTCGGGCCAAGGGGCGGGCATTGCAGCAGCTCAGGCCGTGAAGTCAAACTCAGAACTGGATAACATTGATCTTGTTGCCATCTACAAAGAGCTTGACCGGCAAGGCGTGCGCAGGCTGTGACTTTGCAGGCGTACCTGACGTTAGAACCGTTTTGAGGATTTACGATGCAGCCCACTAAATCCATCGCGCTTGTTGCGCATGATGCTCGCAAAGATGACATGGTTGACTGGGCGAGCCGCCATGTTGAGGACCTTGCCAACCTCAAAATCTATGCCACAGGCACGACAGGGCAGCGGTTGATCGATGGAACGGGACTTGAGGTCGAAAGGCTTAAAAGCGGACCTCATGGAGGGGATGCTCAATTGGGGGCGCTGATCGCCGAAGACAAGCTGGATGGCTTGATATTCTTCATCGACCCGCTGTCAGCGCTGCCGCATGACGTTGATGTGAAATCGTTGCTGCGCCTTGCGATCCTTTACAACACGCCCATGGCCGTGAACCGCGCGTCAGCGTCAAGTGTCCTTGCGCACATGTTGCAAAGTGACCCTGAGTAATGCCCACCGTCATGGGGTGCATCGCTGATGATTTTTCCGGAGCAACTGATCTGGCAGGCCTTTTGGCGCGATCGGGCGTGCGGGTATCGCTGCGTTTGGGGGTTCCAGACGCGCCGCCTGAACAGACAGCGCCCTTTGAAGTGATCGCTCTGAAATGTCGAACGGCGCCGGTTGAAGAAGCCGTTTCCGAGTGCAGAGAAGCGCTAAGTTGGCTGCAACGCGCTGGGGCAAAGAGGTTTTTCTGGAGGTACTGTTCGACATTTGATTGTACGCCGGCCGGCAATATCGGACCGGTTGCCGAGGCCTTGATGCATGATCTTGGTGTGGCACAAACCATGTATTGCCCCGCTTTCCCCGAAAATGGTCGGGCAGTTTTCATGGGCAATCTCTTTGTTGGATAGGAGCCTCTCGCAGAAAACCCGATGAAGGATCATCCTTTGACGCCGATGCGCGATAGCAACCTGATGCGTCTGTTGGCGCCGCAGGTCACCAAACCGGTTGGGTTGGTGGATCGGTTATGTGTGGCAAACGGGGCTGAGGCGCTTTGGATGGAGCTTGAGCGTCTTGATGCAAACGGTGTCGCTCATGTCGTGATAGATGCCGTATCGAACGAAGACCTCTTCGTGATTGCACAAGCCTGTCGGTCAATGCGTTTGATGACCGGGGGCAGCGCGGTCGCCATGGCCTTACAAGCCCTATATCTTGAGGATGGGACGCTCTCGGCCGATACACCGAAGTTCGAACAGCCCGCGCTTGGACCCGGTGCCGTTGTGCTTTCGGGAAGCTGTTCTGCGATGACCCGTGCCCAGGTGCGCAGATATCTCGAAGGCGGGGCACCCAGTTTTCAGCTTGATCTGGTCGCGCTTGCCGAGAGCGGGCCAGACGACGTCCTGAACTGGTTTGGCGCGCAGTTCCTGACCGGGGACAGGCCGTTGGGAGCCGAATACAAACCAAATGGACCTACGGAAGCTTCGCTGGGCTGGCTGCCGCGCGCCGGTTAGGTGCCGTATCGACGAACGGCGCGGGCTTTGGTAGGCAGCGCCATGACTTCAGAGCTGCGTCAGAAACCATCGCGTCTAAGCGTTGCCCCGATGATGGATTGGACCGATCGGCATTGCCGAAGGTTCCACCGTGCATTGTCGCGTCATGCCTTGCTTTATACCGAGATGGTTACTGCGCCTGCATTGGTCAAAGGCGATGCCCGGCATCTTTTGCGCCATGACACGACGGAGTACCCTTTGGCCCTGCAGCTTGGCGGGTCAGATCCCGCGGAACTGGCGGAAGCCGTGCGCATTGCCTGTGGAGAGGGCGATTTCTACGAAATTAACCTGAATGTAGGCTGCCCGAGCGATCGGGTTCAGTCAGGCTTCTTCGGTGCGGTTCTGATGGAGCGACCGGGTCTTGTTGCGGAATGCGTGGCCGCCATGATCGGAGCCAGTGATGGTCCCGAGATCACCGTGAAGTGCCGGATCGGTGTCGATGACCAGGTCCCCGAAGAGGTGCTTCCGGACTTCCTGTCGCGCGTAAGTGCTGCCGGGGTAGGGCGCTTTGCCATTCACGCACGCAAGGCCTGGCTTCAGGGATTGTCCCCAAAGGAAAATCGCGAAATTCCTCCTTTGGATTATGATCTGGTCCGGGCGATGAAAGGCATGTTTCCTGCACTTGATTTGTCGATCAATGGTGGAATTGGCACCCTCAACGGAGCCGAGGCATTTCTGGAACAGGGGCTTGATGGCGTCATGTTTGGTCGTGCGGCCTATCACGATCCAATGACGGTTCTGTCGCAAGCGGATCGGCGAATTTTCAAGTCCGGCGAGGACAGAACGGCGATGGACGCAATCGATGAAATGCGGCCCTACATCGCGGCGCATTTGGCTGAAGGTGGAAAGTTGGCGCAGGTCACACGGCATATGCTGGGGCTTTTTGCCGGACGCCCCGGCGCGCGGATTTGGCGGCGGGTCTTGTCCGAACATGGACATCGCCAAGATGCTGGGCTCGAGGTCATGGATCTCGCGTTGTCCGAGATGCAGGCGCGCGCCGCCTGAGGGGGCCATTGCCTCTTCTACGAGCGCGCGCTAGCTACCCCGCGAACCCGGAGACAAACGACCTTGCCAGAAATGTCATTGCTACTGCCGCTTGCGATCTTGCTGATGCTCATTGGTGCATGCGCGGGGATACTGTCTGGCTTGTTGGGCGTTGGCGGCGGCATTTTTCTGGTACCCGCGCTCTTTTATGCGTTTTCAGCCTTGGGCTATACCAGTGATGCCCTGATGCAGATTTGCCTCGCAACATCGCTTGCTACGATTATCGTGACATCGGTCCGGTCCATTCAAAGTCACAACAAGAAGGGCGCAGTTGATTGGGATATCCTGAGAACCTGGGCCCCTGGGATTGCTGTAGGCGCGGTGGTCGGCATGCTGACGGTGTCAGGCCTGGAAACACAGACCTTGCAGGTTATCTTTGGCGTTATGGCGCTGATTGTCGGTCTCTACATGGGGTTTGGACGCCCTGAATGGCGATTGGGTCACGCTATGCCAACGGGGATGACCCGGATTGTGATGTCGCCGACCCTTGGGTTCTTCTCTGTTTTGATGGGTATCGGCGGTGGCAGTTTCGGCGTTCCGCTGATGAGCCTTTATAACACGGCCATCCATCGCGCGGTCGCAACGGCAGCTGGGTTTGGTGTGATCATCGCTGTGCCAGCCGTTATCGGCTTTGTGTTTGTTGAAACACCTGCCATGGCCCCACCGTGGAGTATCGGTTTGGTCAACGTACCGTCCTTCATTCTGATCATTGCGATGACATTAATTACAACACCTTACGGGGCGAAGCTCGCGCATTCGATGAATGCAAGACCTCTGAAACGTGTCTTTGCAGTCTTCTTGATTGCGGTTGCGCTTAATATGCTCCGCCAAGCGCTGTTATGAGCCTTTCGGATCGCGGTTGGCAGGTTTTCCCGGCAGAGCCTGCGACAATCGATTGGGCGCGATCTGTATCGACAGAGGTTTCTGACGCCCTCAAAACAACCGAGCGACGTCATGGGGCCACCTGGGCGCCCGGTGTCGATCTTCTCAAGAACGATGCCTCAGGTGCCATCGCGGGGGGCGTTGCACTCTTAGGGGAAGCTCTCGTTGCAGCCCAATCTCTGTTTGGCCCGCTTCCGCTTCATGCTGCGCAGGTTTCGGCGGTTTGGCCAGGATATCCGAAGCAGGATCCTGAGGAAAGCGATGCAAACCATCGCTATCGGCGCGCCCGGGATGCCGCGCATATTGATGGCTTGTTGCCAGAAGGACCAAATCGGCGGCGTCATCTGCGCGAACCCCACGCTTGGATTTTGGGGATTGGCCTGACAGACACACCAGCTGCGCCGCTTGTTGCGTGGAAAGGGAGTGCGCCGGTGTTTCGAAAGGCATTTACGAGCGCTTTTGAGGGGGTGCCGCCGGAAAGCTGGGGTGATGTTGACGTCACTGATCTGTACCAGTCCACCCGACGTAAAGTTTTTGAAACGTGTGCGCGCGTCGAGATACCGCTCCAGACAGGAGAGGGGGTTTTGTTAGACAGGCACGTGCTGCATGGGGTGGCGCCTTGGGCAGGTCAAGACACAGGCCCGCGCGTTACAGCGTTCTTCCGTCCTGAACTTCCAACCACTGCGGAATGGCTTTGATCCGAGGCTGCGTTACGCCCCCTTAGAGCTTTGGCGCCCGCTTCAGCCGCGCGGCACGGCCACCGCGGCGGGTAACAGGCGCTTTTTCACGTGATGGCAGTTCGCGCATAATCGCGGCCCGTTCATTAGAACTCATAGAACTCCAGCGTCCAATTTCGTCAATAGATCGCCCGCAGCCGGTGCACAGACGGGTTTCGGGGTGAACCACACAGATGTTCACGCAAGGGCTTTCGATTTCTGCCCGTTTCCAGACCTTTTGTGTCATTATGCATTTGCCTTCATGTGCCGGAGCCGATCCAGAGCTCCTTGCAGGATATAGGACGCTGCTACGTGGTCTATAACCTCTGCGCGACGTTTTCGTGTCGTATCCGCTTCCAAAAGGGCCCGTTCAGCGGCCACCGTGGACAGACGTTCATCCCAAAACCCAATGGGAAGAGGGGTGCGCGCGGACAGATTTCTGGCAAAAGCGCGTGTAGACTGGGCACGTGGCCCTTCAGACCCGTCCATGTTGCGTGGCAGCCCCAATACCAGCCCGCCAATATCCCGGCTGGCAAGAAGTGCCTCTAAGGCGTCGGCATCCACGCCGAATTTCTTGCGACGGATCGTGTCCAGAGGTGTGGCGACGCACCAAAGCGGGTCTGATACCGCGACGCCGATCGTTGCAGTTCCAAGATCAAGGCCTGCCAGAGCACGCATCGGGGGCAAGGCTGCCAGAAAGTCTTCCACCGCATCATAAACCGGCATTACTGTTCGACCCCTGCGTCGCGGGCCGCCTCAAGGATCACGACACGGTTGATGTCGTCCGGGAAAACCTGTTGGGCTTCGCGCCAGATGGCTTCGGCCTCTTGTGTGCGCCCTAAAACGCCATAGGCACGGATCAGACGGGCCCATTCTTCCGGCGGCCCACCTTCTGTTCCCAAACGCTGGGCGAGGCCGCTGACCATGCCTTCAATCATCTGAAGACGATCGGCGGCTGTCATGTCTTGAGCCGCTTCAATATCCTCGCTCGAGGGGCCGCGGACTGGGCCTGCGCCGCGTTCTGGAGGCACATAATCGACGCCTGCCTGCATGGCCGCAAACTCGATCTGGTCACGAATAGGATCCTGCCAGGGCGCATCCGCGGGGCTTTCTGCCAGCAGTTGCGCCCAGATCCGAAAGGCGAGATCTGCTCGGCCAGTCTGGGCAAACATCAAGCCTGAGTAATAGCGTGCAACCCCATTCAAGGGATCGAGGTCCAGTGTACGGCTGATCACAGCTTCTGCTTCGGGAGACACGTAACCACCCGCTGCCAGCACCATCATGTCGGCCAGATCGGTGTAGTCCCTGGCGCGTACGGCTTCACCTTGCAACTGGACAACGCGGGCTTGTGCCTGCCAGGCCGCGCCATAATTGCCGAGACTCGCTTCTTGCCGAGCGAGAAGTCGGTGTCCTTGCAGATCATTCGGCCGTTCTGACACAACTGTCCGCAGCTGTTCGACAAGCTGCACATAGGCCGGATCAAACGCGTCGAATGAAGGCGGTGGGTTGCGTTCAAGCGTATCGGCTTCTGCAAAGGCCTGACTTGGGCGGTCTGCGCGCGCCTGTTCTGCCATCTCGATGCGATCAGCCAAAGGCAAATCAGGATAGCCCGGAGCTCCAAGCCAGGAATACGCACCGAAGCTGCCAGCGATCACTAAGACCGCAAGACCGACGGCAAATGTGCTGGCTAAGGGAGGCGCTGTGCGCGTGTCGTCGGTTTCGCCCTGTGCGGTCTTATCCGCATCAAGGATGCGACGCGAGATCTCTAGACGAATGCGTTCTGCCTCGTCTTTGGACACGATGCCCCGCGCCACGTCGCGATCAACCTCCTTGAGTTGGTCGCGATATACCTGCAGGTCATAGGCCGCTGCAGGTGCCGCTGCCGCGCGTGTGCGTGCGATCACAACAGTAAATGCAACTGCTACGACGACGCACATTACTGCCGCCACTGCCCAGAACATTCCCTGCATCCCTTTTCTTGTTCCAAATCCCCATCTAAAGCCCCGTTAGCGAGCTGGAAAGGGGCAGCCGCAAGTGGCGCGTGAATTTCTCCTGACCAGAGCCCTATCAATCTGCGGCAATTGCGGGCAGATGTCGGTTTTTCAGCCCATAACGACGTGTTTACTCTTGGGTCCGGGACGCACCCATTGCACATAAGGCCAGTGATCTTCTGACCCCTCAAAGGGACCCCGCCCATGCGCCGATATTCTGCCTTTGCGATTGCCCGAGAAGCCGCTCGTTACCACACGGGTTGGGAACGCGCCTGGCGCTCGCCCACACCAAAATCCGACTACGAGGTCATCGTGATCGGGGCAGGGGGTCATGGGCTGGCCACCGCCTATTATCTGGGTAAGAACCACGGCATTACGAATGTGGCGATCCTTGAAAAAGGATGGCTGGGCGGCGGCAACACCGGCCGCAACACCACAATCATTCGCTCGAACTATTTGCAGGATCCGTCAGCGGCGATCTACGAAAAGGCGCGTAGCCTGTATGAGACCTTAAGCCAGGACCTGAATTACAACGTCATGTTCTCGCCGCGCGGCGTTCTTATGCTGGCCCAGACCCAGCACGAAATTCGTGGCTATCAGCGCACCGCGCATGCCAATGCGATCCAGGGTGTGAAGACCGAATGGATTGGACCGCAGAAGGTTAAGGAAATCTGCCCGATCATGAACATTCACGGGCCGCGCTATCCTGTGCTGGGCGGGCTGTGGCAGGCCCGCGGCGGTACTGCCCGGCATGACGCCGTCGCCTGGGGCTACGCACGTGCGTGCTCGGATATGGGGATGGATATCATCCAACAATGCGAGGTCACGGGCGTTGAACAAAAAGGTGGCGTTGTCACTGGCGTTCAGACCACCAAAGGTCGGATCGGCACCAAGAAGCTCGCTATTGTGGTTGCAGGTCACTCTGGCGTTCTGGCCGACATGGCGGGGTTCCGTTTGCCGATTGAGTCGGTTGCGCTGCAGGCGCTTGTGTCTGAGCCTATCAAACCGTGCATGGATATCGTCGTGATGGCCAATACCGTTCACGGCTATATGAGCCAGTCCGACAAGGGCGAGATGGTGATCGGCGGCGGTGCAGACGGGTATAACAACTATACCCAGCGCGGATCTTTCCATCACGTTGAAGAAACCGTACGCGCCTTGGTCGAGACGTTCCCGATTATTTCGCGCCTGAAGATGCTGCGCTGGTGGGGTGGGATCGTGGATATGACGGGCGATCGCTCACCCATCCTCTCCAAAACGCCCCTAGGTAATTGTTTCATCAACTGCGGTTGGGGGACAGGTGGGTTCAAGGCCATTCCGGGGTCCGGCTGGGGCATGGCTGAGCTGGTGGCGAAAGGCGAACCTGGACCGCTGACGGCAGAGTTTGGGCTTGATCGGTTTACGCAAGGGCGGTTCATCGACGAGAGCGTCGCGGCAGGGGTGGCGCATTGATGATATCGTCTTTCCGACTTGGTCTGTCCCGCTCTGAAAGGTGCCCCGCGGTGACCCGCGTTTTGAGCAGAGAGCCCCGCTTCACCGAAACCCTTTCATCCGATGGGCCCGGCTTTCCGCAGGCCTGCGCACGAAATACCCCTCGATCGGAGCGTTGCTCATGCTGATCCTCGAATGTCCCTACTGTGGCGTGAAAGCCGACGAAACCGAGCTGCATGGCGGCGGCGAAGCGCATCTGAAGCGCTATGGACCGGGCTCGTCTGACGCGGATTTTGAAGGGTATCTGTTTCACCGCAAGAACCCCAAGGGCGTTCATTTTGAACGCTGGCGGCATGTAAACGGGTGCGGAAAATGGTTCCACGCTGCCCGGTGTACCGCAACGCTTGAGGTTTTTGGAACATATCCGGCACAGGTCACGGCGCCTCCGAAGGCACTGATTAACAAGATCAAAAAGAAACGACCCGACTGGGAGGGCTGGACATGAGCACCCGTCTCGCCACAGGTGGTCGACTGATCGACCGCAACAGCCGTGTGGAGTTTACCTTCAATGGCAAACGTTTCACCGGTCATAGCGGCGATACGCTGGCCTCGGCGCTTTTGGCCAATGATCAGATGCTGATGGGGCGTTCGTTCAAATACCATCGCCCAAGATCGGTCATTGCGTCCGGTCCCGAAGAAGCAAACGCGCTGGTTGCGCTTGGGCAGGATGCGAAGATGGAGCCCAATGCAAGGGCCACCACAACTGAGCTTTTTGAGGGCCTGAGTGCAAAGAGCCAGAACCACTGGCCGTCGCTCGATTATGATATTGGAGCGGTGAACACAGCTATCGCGCGCTTCCTGCCCGCAGGGTTCTACTACAAGACGTTCATCCATCCGCGTCCGTTCTGGAAGCACGTGTTTGAACCGTTCATCCGGCAGTCTGCGGGTCTTGGTCCTGCGCCGAAACAAAAAGATCCAGACAGGTATGAGCATTTCTACGCGTTTGCGGATCTGGTGATTATCGGCGGGGGTGTTGCAGGGCTTCACGCCGCGCGTGTCGCGGGCGAGGCCGGGCTGCGCGTTATCGTGATGGAGCAAACCTTGGCCTGGGGCGGTCGCAGCCTTGTCGATGGCGGTACAATCGAAGGTGTTTCGGTTGAAGCATGGGTTAACGCGACCGTTGAAGCGCTTGAAAGCATGGAAAATGTAACCTTGCGCCTGCGCTGCATGGGGGCGGGTGTGTATGATCACGGCTATATGCTGGGTTATGAGCGCCTGACCGATCATGCACCTGTTGATGACTTGCCGCGCCATCGGCTATGGCGGGTACGTGCAGGGCAGGTTCTGTCAGCCACGGGGGCGGTTGAACGTCCATTGAGCTTTGCGGGCAATGATGTGCCGGGTGTCATGCTGGCCAGTGCCCTTCGCGATTACGTGGTAAATTTTGGTGTTTCTGCGGGAGACCGCACCGTGGTTGTGACCAACAATGACGACGCCTATCGCACTGCCATCGCGTTGCACGAAGCGGGCCTTGCAGTGCCTGCTGTTATCGATGCGCGCTCTGAGGCTGATAGTGAATTGCCCAACAAGGTCAGAGCCTTGGGGATCAGAGTTGAGACAGGCAAAGCCATCGCCAAAGTCAAAGGTGGAAAGCGCGTCAAATCGGTTGGCCTGTGTTTGCAGGCGGGCGAAGGGGCCGTTTTGGAAGAAATCCCGTGCGAGGCCGTGGCGATGTCGGGCGGTTGGTCTCCGATTGTGCATTTTTGGTCTCATACGGGCGGCAAGCTGAACTGGGATGCCGATGCAGCGATGTTCCGTCCAGATCATGCGCGCGCGCCGACGGGCGAAGAAGGTCAGCAAAACCAAGGGATTGCCGGTGCGGCCAATGGTGAGATGACGCTGGGGGCGGCTCTTTCGGATGCCCACGCGCAGGCCCGTGAGGCCGTCAAGCGCGCCAAAGCCAAGTTGCCGGGTACAGCGTCGCCAAAGGGCGAAGCGCCTGCCGAGGCGCCCCTTGCACCGGTTTGGATCATGCCGCAGGGCGCGAATGCAAAGCTGCGCGCGAAAATGTGGCTCGATTTTCAGAACGACGTGAAAGTGTCAGACGTGCAGTTGGCAGCACGTGAGGGCTATGAGAGCGTGGAGCACACCAAGCGTTACACAACTCTCGGCATGGCAACAGATCAAGGTAAGTTGAGTAATATCAATGGCCTTGCGATCCTGTCTGATGCGATTGGCGCTGATATTCCGAAGGTTGGGACGACCACGTTCCGTCCGCCGTACACACCGATTTCGATGGGGTCGATTGCAGGCGAAGCGCGTGGAGAAATCTTCCAGCCGCTGCGTCGGACACCGATGCACGAATGGCACGAAGACAACAAAGCGTATTGGGAGCCGGTCGGCCAGTGGCGCCGTCCCTATTGCTATCCGCGTTCGGGGGAAACCCACACCGAGGCCGTCAATCGCGAGGTGATCAACACACGCGAGAATCTCGGGCTACTGGACGCATCCACGCTTGGCAAGCTGCTGGTCAAAGGATCTGATGCGGGCAAGTTCCTCGATCTGATGTACACCAACATGATGTCGAACCTGAAGGTCGGGCGATGCCGCTACGGTCTAATGTGCTCGGAGAACGGGTTTCTGTCGGACGATGGTGTTGTAGCTCGGATCGATGAAGACACATGGCTCTGCCACACCACCTCGGGCGGCGCAGATCGCATTCATGCCCATATGGAAGAGTGGCTCCAGACCGAATGGTGGGACATGAAGGTCCATGTCGCGAACCTGACAGAGCAATACGCGCAGATCGCGGTTGTGGGTCCACATGCACGTGACGTTCTGGAAGATCTCGACGGTATGGATGTCTCAAAAGAGGCGCTGGGGTTCATGGACTGGGCAGATGGAGAGCTGGCGGGCATTCCGGTGCGCGTTTTCCGCATCTCGTTCTCGGGTGAGCTGTCTTATGAGATTGCAACGCCTGCGGCGCGCGGATTGGAGTTGTGGGAGAAATTGCACGAGGCGGGCAAAGCCTATGGTGCAATGGCTTACGGAACTGAAGCCCTGCATATCATGCGCGCCGAAAAAGGCTTTATCATGATTGGCGACGAAACAGATGGCACCGTGATCCCGCAGGATCTGGGGCTAAACTGGGCGATCTCGAAAAAGAAAGAGGACTTCATCGGCAAGCGCGCGCAGGAACGGACCTTCATGACCAATCCTGACCGCTGGAAGCTCGTGGGACTGGAGACGGTTGTGCCAGAAGAAGTGCTGACCGATGGAGCCTACGCGACGGCTGATGGTACAAATGGAAACGGGCAGGGCAATGTGCAGGGCCGAGTGACCTCAACCTATTTTTCACCCACGTTAAACCGCGGTATCGCGATGGGGCTTGTCCACCATGGCCCCGAACGAATGGGTGATGTTCTGAATTTTCCAACCACCGATGGACGCGTGATCAAAGCAAAGATCGTCGATCCTGTGTTCTATGACAAAGACGGGGAGAAACAGAATGTCTGATGTGATGGCCCCTTTGGCAACTGTCACCGCCTTGCCAGCACAGGGTATGATCACTATTCGCGGTAATCTTAAGGATGCGGGGTTCATAGCGGCGGTTAAGTCTGCGTCAGGTCTGGATGTGCCAGCTCAACGGCAGATCGTGACACAGGAAGAACTTGCTTTGGCTTGGATGTCCCCTGACGAATTGCTTCTTCTCTGCGGTTACGAAGACGCCCCCGTTTTGACCAATGCAATGACCGAAGCATTTGGCGATCAATTTGCGATGGCGGTTGTGGTGTCTGATGCGCGGGCCGTTTTTGATCTTGAAGGCCCCAAAGTCCGCGATGTTCTCGGAAAGCTCGCACCTGTCGACATGGCACCGGGATCATTTGGGCACGGTGAAATCCGGCGCACCCGCCTCGCCCAAGTTGCTGCTGCCTTCTGGTTGACCCGCGATGACAGTGCTCGACTTGTCTGCTTCCGATCCGTCGCGCAATACGCAAAAGATCTGCTGAAAACATCAGCAAAACCGGGCACTGAAGTTGGATATTTCTAGCCATACACCTTGACCTCAAGGCGCTTAGTCCTCTTATACGGTTCAAGTTGTCAGACCTACTTTTAGGAGAATTCCCATGGCTTTTGAGCTTCCTGATCTGCCCTACGCCCACGATGCTTTGGCCGGCAAAGGCATGTCCGCCGAAACGCTGGAATACCATCATGACCTGCACCACAAAGCCTATGTCGACAACGGCAATAAGCTGATTGCGGGCACCGAATGGGACGGCAAGTCGATGGAAGACATTATCACCGGCACATATGACGCCAATGCGGTTGCTCAGAATGGTATCTTCAACAACATCAGCCAGCTTTGGAACCATAACCAATTCTGGGA
>Ga0189292_10381_pt1 | contig 15146 bp, 12 predicted proteins | sample UW1oraminimetaG_FD_130317 | JGI IMG/M metagenome (GOLD analysis project Ga0189292, IMG submission 130317) | Marine microbial communities from the Costa Rica Dome - UW179A-orange mini metaG | ecosystem: Environmental > Aquatic > Marine > Oceanic > Photic zone | place: Costa Rica: the Eastern...
AGAGCTTGACCACGCGGAACTTGGAAATGTCGCCGCCGAATTCCTGCAGGCGCTTGGTGGCCCAGGGCGACATGATCGAGTTCAGGTAGCGCGGCGGGATGCCGTAGTCCTCCTCGAGGATCTGCGCGTCCTCCACCGGGTTGAACAGCCCCAACGGCGATTCGAATACCGGCGAGCCCTTGATGGCGTAGAAGGGCACGCGTTCCATCAGTTGCTTGAGCTTTTCGGCCAGCGACGACTTGCCGCCGCCCACCGGGCCGAGGAGATAGAGGATCTGCTTCTTCTCTTCCAGGCCCTGTGCGGCGTGGCGGAAGTAGGAGACGATCTGGTCGATGCATTCCTCCATGCCATGGAAATCCTCGAAGGCCGGATAACGGCGGATCACCTTGTTGGAGAAGATGCGCGACAGTCGTGGGTCGGTGGAAGTGTCCACCAGTTCGGGCTCGCCGATCGCCATCAGCAGGCGCTCGGCCGCGCTGGCGTAGGTTCGTGGGTCCGCCTTGCACAGATCGAGGTATTCCTGGAGTGAATATTCCTCCTGGCGGGTCGCTTCGAAACGTTGCTGGAAGTGGCTGAAAATGCTCATGACTTCACCTCGATCGATGCACGAATAGGCGCGTCATCAGGCACTCTGGAGCACGGCCGAAGTGGCGGCCAGTGGAGTTCCCCCGAACACCTAATGGTCGAAACCCTGAATTCCGTCAGCCGTTTCCCGGCTTCGTTTATTTGGATGGCCTGAACTCAAGGATAGTTCGTATTCGGCAAGGTCAAGGCGGGGGAGGGATTTTAAGCGCTGCCGTTCAGCGGGCCAGAGCGCCTAGCCCGCGGTTGGCGGGCAATCGGGAGGAAATAAATTTTTACGCTTGTTCTTCGCCGCGCTCGACATCGGCTGGATAGGTGTGCCTCCAGAGTTCGAAGCCGCCGTCGAGGCTGTAGACGTCCGAAAAGCCCTGATTGACCAGATAGGCTGCCGCGCTCTGGCTGGAGTGACCGTGGTAGCAGGTGACGATCAATGGCTGGTCGAGATCGACCGAGGCGATGAAGTCCGGCAGCGAATGATTATCCAGATGCAGCGAGCCGCTGATGTGACCGTTGGCATAGCTGTGCGGATCGCGAATATCCACGATCACGGTGCCGCTGCTGCGCATGGTCTGAGCCTGTTCCGGCGGGATGCGTTTAAAGTCTGTCATGCGTTTTTACCGTGTTCACATTCGCAGCGATGCATTTCGCCGCTGTCGAGGTTCATCAGGGTCATGGCGTTGCCCCAAACGCAGCCGGTGTCCAGCGCGAAGACGTTTGGCTCGTCGCACTGACCTTCCAATGCGGCCCAGTGGCCGAAGATCAGCTTGACGTTGCGGGTCTTGCGGTTGGCATGGCTGAACCAGGGTGCATAGCCGGCTGGGGCGCTGTCGGCGCCTTCCTTGGCTTCCAGATCGAGGGTGCCGTCGGCTTTGCAGAAACGCATGCGGGTGAGGTAGTTGGTGATCAGGCGCAGCCGCGGTACGCCGTGCAGCTCCTTGTTCCATTTCGATGGTTGATTGCCATACATGCCATCGAGGAACGGCATCAGCAGTGCGTCGTCCTGCAGCGCCTGCTCGACTTCCGTGGCACGTTTGAGCGCTTTTTCCAGTGACCATTGCGGCGGAATGCCGGCATGCACCATGGCGGTGTGGCGCGCTGCGTCGTAATGGATCAGCCTCTGCTGGCGCAGCCAGTCGATCAGTTCGGCACGGTCTGGCGCATCCAGAATAGCCTGCAGCGTATCGGATTTGCGCATGCGCTCGATGTTGTGTGCCACTGCCAGGAGGTGCAGATCATGGTTGCCGAGGACGGTGATCGCGGACGACTCGAGGTCGCGCACGAAACGCAGGGCTTCCAGCGACTGCGGGCCGCGGTTGACCAGATCACCGGCCAGCCACAGACAATCCCGCGAGGGGCTGAAGTCGACCCGCTCCAGAAGGCAGGTCAGGGGTTCGAGGCAACCCTGCAGGTCGCCGACGGCATAGGTCGTCAATGCAATGCTCCGGGTACGGCAAGGCGGAACGGTGCGATGACGGCATCGAAGCTGTGACCGTCCTCGGCCACCATCTGATAGCTGCCCTGCATGCTGCCGACACAGGTCGGCAGCAACGTTCCGCTGGTGTAGACGTGGTGCTCGCCCGGTGCGATCAACGGTTGTTCGCCGATGACGCCGGCGCCACGCACTTCCTGCACGTGGCCGTCGCCGTCGGTGATGATCCAGTGTCGCGACAGCAGCTGCGCCGCCACCTCGCCTTTGTTCTCGATGGTTACGGTGTAGGCAAAGGCATAGCGGTTTTGTTCCGGCTCGGATTGCGCGGCCAGATAGCGGGGCGTGACGCTGACGTCGATGCGGTAGCGTGGGTCTTCGGTCATGGTCAGCTCGCGGGAGGCGCCAGGGCGGATGCCCTAGCTGCGCTCGGTCAGTTGATCGGAAAGGCGGACGAAGGCCGCCAGGTCCAGCTGTTCGGGGCGCAGACTGCCATCTACGCCCGCTGCCTCGATGGCTTCGGCATCCAGCAGGCCCTTGAGGGTGTTGCGCAGGGTCTTGCGCCGTTGATTGAACGCCTCGCGCACGACGCGCTCAAGCTGGCGGTGATCGCGCGCCGGATGAGGCAGCGTCTCGTGCGGCACCAGGCGAACGATCGCCGAATCGACCTTCGGTGCCGGGTTGAAGGCACCCGGGCCGACGTTGAACAGATGCTCCACCCGGCAGTGATACTGCACCATGATCGACAGCCGCCCCCAATCACCGCCGCCAGGTTGCGCGGCCAGCCGCTCGACCACTTCCTTCTGCAGCATGAAGTGCATGTCACGGATCAGCTGTGCGTGTTCGAGCAGGTGGAAGATCAGCGGGGTCGAGATGTTGTAGGGCAGGTTGCCGACGATGCGCAGGCTGGCCGGCTCCTGGCTGAGCCGGCTGAAGTCGAACTTCAGGGCGTCGCCCTGGTTCAGGTTGAAGTTCTCGCGCCCGGCGAACTTGGCCTGAAGGATGGGGATCAGGTCCAGGTCGAGCTCGACGACATCCAGCTGGGCGCCGCTGTCGAGCAGCCCTTCGGTGAGGGCACCCTGCCCGGGACCGATCTCCACCAGTCGCTCACCCGGCTTGGCGTGGATCGCCCGCAGAATGCGGTGGATCACGCCGGCGTCGTGCAGGAAGTTCTGGCCGAAGCGTTTGCGCGCGCGGTGTTGGTAGTCGGACATGAAGGCAGCTCCAGGCTTCAAGCCGCAAGCGTCAAGCAAGAGCGTAAAGCGAAAAATGAAAGGAGCGAAGCTTACCAGCTGAGTCGCCGGGCCGGCACCCATTGCGAGACGGATGCCGGGGTGGACCGGCATCCTAAGCTGCGCCCGACATCTGGTAGGCCGTTTCCAGCGCGACCTGCAGGCTGCCGATGTCGACGCGGCCGGTCCCGGCAAGGTCCAGGGCGGTGCCGTGGTCCACCGAGGTGCGTACGATCGGCAGGCCGAGGGTGACGTTGACCGCTGCGCCGAAGCCCTTGTACTTGAGCACCGGCAGGCCCTGATCGTGATACATCGCCAGCACTGCATCGCAGTGTTCGAGGTGCTTGGGGGTGAACAACGTGTCGGCTGGCAGCGGGCCGATCAGTTCGATGCCCTCCTCGCGCAGACCCGCCAGCGTCGGCTCGATGACTTCGATTTCCTCGCGGCCCAGGTGGCCGCCTTCCCCGGCATGGGGATTCAGGCCACAGACCAGAATGCGTGGGCGGGCGATGCCGAACTTGCTCACCAGGTCCGCGTGCAGGATGCGCGTGACCCGCTGCAGACGCTCGGCGGTGATCGCATCGGCGACATCCCTGAGCGGCAGGTGGGTGGTTACCAGCGCCACACGCAGGCCGCGCGTGGCGAGCATCATCACCACCTGTTCGGTGTGGGTCAGCTCGGCGAGAAATTCGGTGTGTCCCGAGAAGGGAATGCCGGCTTCGTTGATCACGCCCTTGTGCACCGGGGCGGTAATCATGCCGGCGAAACTGCCGTCCAGGCAGCCGCGCCCGGCGCGGGTCAACGTCTCCAGTACATAGTGAGCGTTGCGCGGGTCGAGCTGGCCTGCCGTCACCGCTGTGGCGAGCGGTGTGTCCCAGACGTACAGACAGTTGGCTGGCGCGGGCTCGCCGGGCCAGTCCTGCGGTCCGGCATCGCGTAGTTCGATGCTCAGCCCCAGCTGTTCGGCGCGCTGGGCCAGCAGCGCGCGGCTGGCGATGGCCACCAGTGGCCGCGGTTGCGCCTGGCGTGCCAGCAACAGGCACAGATCCGGGCCGATGCCGGCCGGTTCGCCGGGCGTCAGAACGAAGGGGCGGGACGTGGGCATCGAGATTCTCCGCTAGGCATCGGGCGGTGATCCGCCGGAAATGAAAACGGGGTGGCGACCCTTCGGCCATCACCCCGCATTGCTGTTGCGTGTAGGTACCGCGTGCAGCTTAGAGCTTGACCTCGACGTAGGCCTCGTCACGGATCTGGCGCAGCCAGGCCTGCAGCTCTTCATCGTACTTGCGGTTGCGCAGCAGGCTCAGCGCCTGTTGCTCGCGGAACTGCTCGCTGGCATCGGTGGCGCGGCGGCCGAGCACCTCGAGGATGTGCCAACCATAGGGCGACTTGAATACCTGGGACAGCTCGCCACTGGGGGTGTTGGCCATGACTTCACGGAACTCGGGCACCAGCGAGGCCGGATCGATCCAGTTCAGGTCGCCACCGTTGAGAGCCGAACCCGGGTCCTCGGAGAAGCTCCTGGCCAGCTGAGCGAAATCTTCGCCGGCATTGATGCGGTCACGCAGACGCTGCACCAGCAGACGGGCTTCTTCGTCGCTGCGGATCGCGCTCGGCTTGATCAGGATGTGACGCACATGCACTTCGTCGCGCACCTGCGTCTCGCCACCACGCTTGTCCAGCAGCTTGAGCATGATGAAGCCCGGCGGCGTACGCACCGGCTGGGTCACTTCGCCGACCGACAGCTCGCGTACTTCTGTGTCGAACGGTGGCGGCAGCTGGGCGGCCTTGCGCCAACCCATGTCGCCACCTTCCAGCGCGTTCTCGCTGCCTGAGCGGGACACGGCCAGGCGGGCGAAGTCCGCGCCCTGCTGTAGCTGTTGATAGGTGTCCATGGCCGTCCGCTCGGCAGCCTGGATGGTGGCCGAGTCGGCACCTTCCGGCACGGCGATGAGGATATTGGCCAGGTGGTATTCCTCGGACAGCTGCAGCTTGCCGAGATCCGACGCGAGGAAGTTCTGCACCTCCTGATTGGACACCTGGATACGCTCGGCGACGCGGCGCTGACGCACACGGCTGATGACCATCTCGCGGCGGATCTGCTCGCGGGCGGTTTCCAGACTCAGGCCGTCACGGGCCAGCGCCTCGCGGAACTGCTCCAGCGACATGTTGTTGCGCTGGGCGATGGTGCCCATGGCCTGGTTGAGTTCTTCGTCGGAGATGCGGATGCCGGAGCGCTCACCGATCTGCAGCTGCAGATTCTCGGTGATCAGGCGCTCGAGCACCTGTTGTTGCAGCACGTCGGTCGGCGGCGCATCGGCGCCGCGCTTCTCGATGGTCTGCTGGACCTCGCGCATGCGCTGATTCAACTGGCTCTGCATGATGACGTCGTTATCGACGATCGCCACCACGCGATCCAGTGGTTGAACCTGGGCGAGGGCCGCAGGCGCGAGGGTCGCACCGCTCAGCAGCAGTGCGCCGAGCGCGAGCGGGCGCAGTACTTCAGAAAGCTTGGTCTTCACGTTCACGGTAGCCTTGGATGCCTTCGTCGAGGAAAGTTTCGGTCGCATTGCCGACTACGCCGCCGAGTCCCTTGAGCACGATCTGCAGGAAGATCCCGCGGTCCGGCTCGTCGTTGCGGTCGGGGTTGAGGCTGGTCTCGTCGTAGTCGACCCAATAGCGATTGATCAGGCGCAGCTTCCAGCAGCAGCTGTCGTACTCGAAGCCACCGAAGGCTTCCAGCGTGCGGCTGCGGCTGTAGTCGTGCTGCCAGCGGGCGATGACGCTCCATTGCGGGACCACCGGCCAGATGACGGAGAAGTCATGCTGGTTGATCTTGTAGTAGTCCTTGATGTACTCCGGCGAGTCCGGCGTGCCGTAATCGCCGCCGTAGGTCCACTCGCCGGTCGCTTGGTCGAAGCGCATGGTGTCGTTGCGATAGCGATAGCCGAGGTTGATGATCTTGCCCGGGTTTTCTTCCGGTTGGTAATGCCACATGGCACTGCCGGAGCGTGTGCTGTGGCTGTCCGGATCCCAGTTAAAGGTCGAGGTGAAGCGCCAGTCGCGGTTGTAGCGGTACATGTACTCCAGCGCATACGGCGATACGTCCGAGGTCGCATTGGAGCGTGTGCGGTAATCGATACCACGCAACTGCACCTTGCGGTCCTCGAAGTAGAACGCTTGGCCGATGCTGAAGCGCTGGCGCTCGAAGCCGTTGGGCTCGACCCAGCGGCTGGTTACGCCGAGCGAGACCTGATTGGCGTCGCCAATGCGATCCTTGCCGGAGAAACGGTTGTCGCGCCACAGCGAGGAATAGCTGAAGCTGCTTTCGCCCGTATCGAAAATCGGAATGTCGTCCTGATCTTCTTCCGGTACGTAGAGATAGAACATGCGCGGCTCAAGGGTCTGCCGATAGTCCTTGCCGAACCACTGCGTGTCGCGATCGAAGTACAAGCCGCTGTCGACACTAAGGATCGGGACGCTGCGGTTCTGGCTGCTATCAAACGACTCATAGTCGGCCAAGGTGCTCTGGCCGCGTCCATCCAGGTCGAGATCGTACTGGGTGTAGGCGTACTTCAGCGACGGATTGAGGAAGCCCCACGACCAGTTAAGCGGCAGGCTGACACTGGGCTCCAGATGCAGGCGCTCGCCCTCGGCGCGGGTCAGGCCCTGTAGGCGATCGTCGTACCAGCGGTGCTCTTCCAGGCCGGTGTTGCCATCTTTGTCGGTAAAAAAACCACTGCGCAGGCTGCGCTGGAAGCTTACGAATTCAGTCTTGTAGGCGAAGTTCAGGCCGCCCGGCTGGAACGGCAGACGTCCGTCCAGGGTCAGCTGTGGCAGGCGCTCATAAGGCGTGATGTCGGCGACGGTGGCGCGCTCATAGGCGTGCACGTTCAGGCGTGCGGTATAGGTGTCGCCGCGGTAAGTAAGCGTGCCGCGCTGATCAAGATGATCCGGGCGGTCGATGCTCAGATTGGTATCCAGATCCTGGAAATAGTACGGGTCGCTGATATCGGTGTAGTCGACCTCGGCGAGCCAACGCGAATCCAGGCCGGTACGGTTCTGCCAGCTATACATCCAGCGCTGGTCTTCGTACTCGGACTGCAGCTTGCGATCATCGTTGCTGTCGTCCAGATACGCAGCGCCGAACTGACCTTCGCTGCTGCGCGTCAGGTAGCGGAACTCGCCCTCCATCAGCAGGCCGCGGTCGGTCATCAGGTGCGGGTACAGCGTGGCGTCGAAGTTCGGCGCCAGGTTGAAATAGTACGGCGTCTGCACGGAGAAGCCGTTGTCGCTGGAGGTACCAATGCTCGGCGCCAGGAAGCCCGACTGGCGGCGGTCATCAATGGGGAAGTGGATATAGGGGGTGTAGAACACCGGAATATCCTTGACCCGCAGTGTGACGTTGGTCGCCGAGCCGAAGCCGGTGGCCGGGTTCAGCGTGACGTTGTTACCGCGAAGGTGCCAAGTGTTCTCGCCCGGCTCACAGCTCGTGTACGTCCCATCCTTGAGGCGGATGATTGCAGTTTCCTCGCGCTTGGCGTACTGCGCGCTGCCGCGGACCTTGCCGGAATGCACGACATACTCAGCGTTCTCCACCTTGGCTTCGCCACTGTCGAGAAAGATCTCGGCGCGGTCACCGACCAGCAGCGCATCGCGGTCGCGGAAACGGACATTGCCGGTCAGCTCGCCGCGATTCTCCAGCTGGTGCAGGTTGGCTTCGTCTGCTTCGACCTGGATGCTGCCTTGGCGCAGAACAACCTCACCAGCCAGGGTGGCAATCTCCTGTTCCTGCTCGTAGCGGGTTGCCTTGGCCGACACATAAGTCGGCGCTTCGCTCATCGGCGTCGTGTCGAACTTGCCGGGCCGGTCGGGCTCGACATAAGTACCGGCGCAATAGGGACCGGTTTCGGCTAGCTGAGCCGGGGTTAGCTGCTCGCGCGGAATCCAGTCGAGGTGACTGTAATCAGCGCTACGCGAAGCTAGGGCGCGGCCCTTGCTCTCGGTGACCAACTTGGTGCTGGCTGTCGCCTGCTGCTGGGCCCTGGCGGTCGTCGATTTCTCGGTGCTCGCCGTGCTTACGGCACTGCCGCTGTGCACTGGGCGCGGCGGTAGGGTCGGGCTGGCCGCATTGGACGCGCAATTCCAGCCGCCCGAGGCATCGGGCTGGCAGGCGAATTGTTCGGCTGCGAAGACAAAAGGTACAGCTACCGGTTGCAATGCAAGCAGACCGCCAGTAACCAGTAGAGGGAATTTTTTACGAAACGCGGGGTATTTGACTGCCATCTTGTTTTTTGGTCCGTGCTTGCGGCGAGCCATCGGCCGGCTGGGCCGCACGCCTCTCGATGGGCTGAGAAAGATGCAGGATAATAAAGCATGACCCGCCTATCGGCTAGCGCCGTGGAGACCCCCTGGATGCCGCATCAAGATCAACGCCTGCTGGACCTTAGCGCCTGGCTAGAGCAACAACTGCCTGAACTCTTCGAACGCTGCGGCTGGGGCGATGTGCCAGCCGCCGAGCTCACGGCTGCCAGCAGCGATGCCAGCTTTCGGCGTTATTTTCGCTGGCAAGGGGGGGAGCGCAGTCTGATCGTGATGGATGCACCGCCGCCACAGGAAGACTGCCGGCCTTTCGTCAAGGTCGCTCAGATGCTGGATGACGCCGGCGTGCATGTACCGCAGATACTGGCGTCTGATCTAGAACGCGGCTTCCTGCTGCTGCCTGATCTGGGCCGTCAGACTTATCTGGATGTCATCGATCAGAGCAATGCCGAGCAGCTATTCGATGATGCTGTGGAGGCCTTGCTGAAATTCCAGCTGCAGCCGGTGACACAGCCGATGCCGGCTTATGACGAAGCCTTGCTGCGTCGTGAACTGCAGCTGTTCCCCGACTGGTACGTGCAGCGCCATCTCGGCCATACGTTCACTGAAGCGCAGCAGGCTGCCTGGGAGCGTATCTGCCGGCAGCTGATCGACTCGGCGCTGGCGCAGCCGCGGGTGCTGGTACATCGCGACTACATGCCGCGCAATCTGATGATCAGTGAGCCCAACCCTGGCGTGCTGGATTTCCAGGACGCGGTGCTAGGCCCGGTCAGCTACGACATCACCTCGCTGTTCAAGGATGCCTTTCTCAGCTGGCCCGAGGCGCAGGTGCAGGAGTGGCTCGAAGGCTACTGGCGCAAGGCGCGTGCCGCTGGCGTCGCGCTGCCCGAGTCACTCGAAGAGTTCCTGCGTGCCAGTGACCTGATGGGGCTGCAGCGCCACCTGAAGGTGATCGGCATCTTCGCGCGAATCTGCCATCGCGACGGCAAGCCGCGTTATCTGTCCGATGTGCCGCGCTTCTTCGCTTATATCGAGGCCGTGCTGGCGCGCAGGTCGGAGCTGGCCGAGTTGCAGCAGCTGCTGGCTGAACTGCCGCGGGAACCGCAAGCATGAAGGCGATGATTCTGGCCGCCGGCAAGGGCGAGCGGCTGCGCCCGCTGACGCTGCACACGCCCAAACCCTTGGTTCGTGCTGCTGGCGTGCCGCTGATCGAGTACCACGTTCGTGCACTGGCAGCCGCGGGTTTCGAGGAGCTGGTGATCAACCACGCCTGGCTCGGCCAGCAGATCGAAGACTATCTGGGCGACGGCAGCCGTTTCGGCGTGATCATTCGCTATTCGGCAGAGGGCGAACCTCTGGAAACCGGTGGCGGGATTCACCGGGCGTTGGGGCTGCTCGGCGGTGAGCCGTTCCTGGTGGTCAACGGTGATATCTGGACCGACTACGATTTTGCCCAGCTGAGACGACCGCTTCAGGGGCTCGCGCATCTGGTGCTGGTGAACAATCCGTCGCACCACCCCCAGGGCGATTTCAGCCTTGTCGGATCGGCTGTCACGGAGCCTGCGGTCAATGGCGACGCGCTGACCTACAGTGGCATCTCCGTCTTGCATCCTGCGTTGTTCGAAGGCTGCCAACCGGGTGCGTTCAAGCTGGCGCCGTTGCTGCGCGGCGCCATGGCAGATGGGCAGGTGTCCGGCGAGTGCTTTGGCGGGGCCTGGATCGACGTGGGAACCCACGAGCGCCTGGCGGAAGTCGAGCAACTACTGGAGGCGCGACGCTGACATGTTCTGGCCCATCACGCTGTTGGGGCTGCTGATCGGCTGGTTGCTGGCCAGCATTCCGGGGGCATTGCTCGGCGGTCTGCTGGGTCAGGTGCTGGATCGGCGTCTGGGGCTCGATTCGTGGGCCAGCCTGCGTAAGCGCCTGGCCGGCACGCCCGTCCTGCAAGGCAACGAATTACTCTTCTTGTTGCTGGGCCGTCTGGCCAAGAGTGGCGGACGAGTGACCCCTGCCCATATCCAGGCCGCCCGCGACGAAATGCGCCGACAGGGGCTCGACGCCGTGGCGCAGCGGCAAGCCATCGCTGCGTTCAATCGTGGCAAGGCCAGCGGTGACGGCCTGCGCGACACCTTGCAGCGCCTGCGAGGCCAGCGCGAAGAGAGTCGTCGTTTGATCCAGGCTTGCTGGCGCATGGCGCGCGCGCAGGGGCAAATCGGCGCTCGCGAACATGAGCTGGTGCTGCTCTGGGGCAAGTGGTTGGGTTGGAATGCAGCCGAGGTGGCGGCGCTAGATCCAGGCGTTACTCGGCGCAAGGAGGCGCCCGCCGGGCGTGGAGGTGCCTACGAACAGGCATTGCAGCTGCTTGGCGTGCATCAGGATACCGACCCGCAGTTGATCAAGCGTGCTTATCGGCGTCTGCTGAGCAAGCACCATCCGGACAAGCAGGCGGGGGCAGGCGCAAATGCAGCTCAGGTTCGCGATGCCACCGAGCGGACCCGCGAACTGCACAGCGCCTACGCACTGATACGCGAACGACGTGGTTTTCGCTGATGTGTACCTACCGTGCCGGCTTGCGGTCCAGCCAGCCACGTACGCGGCGCACCAGTTGTTCCTGCGCGCCGAAGCGGTCGTTCTCGACTGCGGGCAGCGCCACCTGGCGGTAGTCGGGATGATCTGCGCGTCGCGCAGCGTTGCGCCGTTGTAGCGCCTGCTCTTGGGCGGGCCGGCGAGTGCTGGTATAGAAATCACCGACGCCGATCTTCAGCGCTGCGATATAAGTCTCTATTGGCTGATCGGGCCGTGATGGTGCGCGCGGATCAATCACGATCAACTGGCCGACTTCCTTGGGCTGAAGCTGCGTCAGGTACTGACTTGCCCAGTAGGCACCGGTGCCATGGCCGACCATAACGATCATCGGTGCCTGCAGCGTGCGCGCATGCTCGATGGCAGCATCCAGGCGCGCCAGCATACGCTCGGCATCAGTTGGCGACGGCGTGTCCTGCTCGTCTTGCGTAGGCGTTGATTCGTCGTTGTCGGCGCCTGCCGTCTTCTCAGGCAAGTAGCCCGCCGAAGTCGTTTGCGCGGCGGCCGGCTGGGCATCGGTGGCGTCAGGCTCAGTGTCTTCCACCGATTCGGGCTTTTCTTCTGCAGTCGGGGTTTCTGCCGCTGGCGGGCGCGGGCCAGGGCTCAACGCCGGATCGGCGGGCGTCAGGCTCAGGGTATGCCAGCCATGTTCGGGGAGGCCGCGCCGTAGCGGGCCGATTGCGCGTGGCCAATCGGCGGTTTCGCCTTCGCTTGGCACGATGACGAGCACGCCGCGGGCCTTTGGTGTGTTCGCCGGCTGCCAGAGCGCGAGGAACCTGTCCTCGTCGCCTAGTTGCAGCTGGGCGGCGGCTTCGAGCTGCCGTTGCAGCCCTTCGGCCAGCGCCTCGCTGCGATTGCGCGGCGATGGTCGTTGCGTTGCTGTTGGCTCGTCCGTCAGTGCTTCCTGAGCCGCCTCCGGTTCCTGCGCCGCCGCCATGTACGGCATGCCGCCGCCAAGCGCGACGCCGAACAAAAGCACTAGGGCAGGCAAGCGACGCATGGATTGTCTCCGCTATGGGTGTCGGCACCACACTGGCGCCGGCAGGGGTTATGCATTACAACAGCGTGTCGGCACGCCCATCAATTGCGTGAATATATGCTCGCCTCAACCCTGCGTTTCCTTCTCCTCATTAGCTTCATGCTGCCTTTAGCGGCCAGTGCCGTGACGCTCGACGACGACAGCCGTGCCTGGCTGGAGCAGCATCCGGAGTGGCGTGTGGGGGTGGTGATGGGCGCGCCCTATGCCGAGTATGACCAGCGCCAGCGGCGCCTGTCAGGGTTTCATGTGCAGCTGATGGAGCATCTAGCGGACGATCTCGGCGTGCGCCTGCACTGGCGCCGCTTCGCTGACGAAGACACGCTGGAAAAGGCCGCCCGCGAGGGCCTGATCGATGTGGCGCCGGGCCTGCGCCAGACGCCGGCTGGCCTGCGGCTGTGGCGCTACAGCGATCCCTTCCTGCGCATTCCGCGTTTGCTCATCGGTGATCGCGGCGGTCCGCGCGCCATCGACCTGGAATACCTGCACCCGAGCGAACTGGTTTCCGCCGTCGGGCCGGGGCCGATCACCGAGTTTCTTGCCAGCAACTATCCCAATATCACCGTGCTGACGGCGACCAGTCAGGCCGATGCGCTGCGTCAGGTGCTGGAAGCCAAGGCCAGCTATGCCGTGATCGACGAGTCGGTGTTCGCGCGGCTGTCGCAGCAGGTGGAGTACGACTCGCTGGCCGTAGTCGGTGATCTGGGCAACCCGCAGCTGCTGCGTATTGCGTCGCGGCGTGACAGCCCCGAACTCGCTGCCGTGCTCGATACGGCGCTGCGGCAATTTCCGGCGCGGGAATTCAGTCAGTTGCAGGAGCAGTGGCTCAAGACCCGCAGCATCGACCTGGGTCGCGAGGTCAGCTACTGGCGCAGTCTCAGCCTGCTGCTCGGCGTCCTGCTCCTGGCCTGCCTGCTGATGCTGGCCTGGCAGCGCCGCCAGCACGGCCTGCTGGAAAGTCGATTGAAGACCGCCCGCCGCGACATCGAGCTGCGTGAGGCGGCCGAGGAAGCGCAGCGACTCACCCAGTTCTGTCTCGATCACAGCACCGTCGGCATCCTCTGGCTCAACTGGGACAGCCGCGTGCGTTACGCCAATCAGGCCGCCGAGGTGCTGCTCGGGCATGCCTCCGGGGGATTGCTCGATCACCCGCTGGAGACCTTCGACCCGGCGTTGGGCATGGATGCCTGGCTCGCGCGCTGGCGCGCCGCGCGCACCGGCGAAGACGACCGCCAGGTGCACGAATGCGAATGGCTGCGCGCCGACGGCCAGCGCTTTCCGGCGGCGGTCACCTACAGCTTCCTGCGCTTCGGCAGTCGTGAATATCTGGTGGTCTTCCTTGCCGACATCACCGAGCGACGTCGCGCCAGCGCCCAGCTGCAGGAGAGCGAGGCGCGCCTCAAGGCCATGGCCGGCAACGTGCCGGGGCTGGTGTTCCGCCTGGAGCGCGACGGGCCGCAGGCGCCGGTTCGGGTCGCCTATATCAGCGAAGCCAGCCAGCGCCTGGTTGGCTATTCCGCCGAGCGCCTGTTGCAGCCGGGGCAGGGCATCCGCAGCCTGGTGCACTCCGATGACGAGGCCGGCTACTGGGCCAGCCAGCAGCTGGCGCTGGAGAAAAGCCAGGACTGGCGCTGGCAGGGGCGCATTCTCAATCGCGATGGCGACGTGCGCTGGGCCGATATCCGCGCTTCCGTGCGCGGCCAGCCGGATGGCCGCCAGGTGTGGGACGGTATCGTCTGGGACATCACCGAGAACAAGCGCATCGAGCTGGAGCTTGATGCCTCGCGCGCGCAATTGCGCCAGCTGGCCGCGCACCTGGAGACGGTACGCGAGGAAGAGAAGGCGCATATCGCTCGGGAGGTGCACGACGAGCTGGGCCAGGTGCTGACCGTGCTCAAGCTGGAAACCTCGATGTGCGAGCTGGGTTTCGCCGAGCTCGATCCGGCCCTGGCGCAGCGGCTGGAGAGCATGAAGCGGCTGATCGCCCAGCTGTTTCAGCGTGTGCGCGATGTCGCCACCGCCCTGCGCAAGGTCGCCGGTGGCGGGCGCTACATCGACCCGGCGCTGGCCGATCGCATGGTCTTCGAGGTTGGCCTGACCGATTCGCGGCCGCCCCACGCGCTGCTTTCCGAACGCGAATACTCGGTGTTCGAACGGCTGGTGCAGGGCGATTCGGTGAACGACATTGCCGGCAAGCTGGCGCTGAGCAGCAAGACCATCAGCACCCACAAGGCCCGCCTGATGCAGAAGCTGGCGGCGCATTCGGTGGCCGATCTGGTGCGCTATGCCATGGAACACAAGCTGGTCTGAACGCCAGCCGCCGACCCGCCGTGTAGGGCGTTCCCTACACGCGACTCTCCCTCACGCCTAGGCCAATCGCTCCGCTGTACCGATTTTTCCGCCGCCGCTGCGCTTCTACGCTGTGGCCACGGTTCAACGGTTACGCAGGTGCAGCAGCATGGTCGAGTCAACGGCGAACGATATCCTGGTGAGTTTTCGCGGCATCCAGAAGAGCTATGACGGTGAGTCGCTGATCGTCAGGGATCTGAATCTGGACATCCGCCGCGGCGAATTCCTCACCCTGCTCGGGCGTCCGGCTCGGGCAAAACCACCAGCCTGATGATGCTGGCCGGCTTCGAGACGCCCACCGCGGGGGAAATCCTCCTCGATGGCCGGGCGATCAACAACGTGCCGCCGCACAAGCGCGACATGGGCATGGTGTTCCAGAACTACGCGCTGTTCCCGCACATGACCGTGTCGGAAAACCTGGCGTTCCCGCTCAGCGTGCGCGGCATGGCCAAGCCGGACATCAAGGAACGGGTCAAGCGCGCCCTGGCGATGGTCCAGCTGGAGGGCTTTCGCAACCGCTATCCGGCGCAGCTCTCCGGCGGCCAGCAACAGCGCGTGGCACTGGCCCGCGCGCTGGTGTTCGAACCGCAGCTGGTGCTGATGGACGAACCCCTGG
>Ga0189292_10382_pt1 | contig 15097 bp, 15 predicted proteins | sample UW1oraminimetaG_FD_130317 | JGI IMG/M metagenome (GOLD analysis project Ga0189292, IMG submission 130317) | Marine microbial communities from the Costa Rica Dome - UW179A-orange mini metaG | ecosystem: Environmental > Aquatic > Marine > Oceanic > Photic zone | place: Costa Rica: the Eastern...
CGCCAAAGACCTGAAGGGCAATGGCGCTCGCGTCGTTCTGGAAGGCCACACCGACGAGCGTGGTACCCGTGAGTACAACATGGCTCTCGTCGAGCGTCGTTCCAAGGCCGTTCAGCGTTACGTGGTACTGCAGGGCGTTTCCCCGGCTCAGCTGGAACTGGTTTCCTACGGCGAAGAGCGTCCGGTTGCCATGGGTAACGACGAGCAGTCCTGGGCTCAGAACCGTCGCGTCGAACTGCGTAAGTAATTCGTCATGCGAAAGTACCGCCACGCTCTGACTTTTACAGTGCTCGCTCTGCCGCTTATGGCGGCAGCTCAAGTGCCGGTTGTGGATTACGAACAGGGTGCCGCTAGCGGCAACCCTGGCTATTCCACGGCCGCGCCGAGCGGTGACGGTGCCTATGCCGGAGGTGGAACTGCTGCTCCATCTTCGGCGCAGGGCATGCTCTTCATGCAGCTGCAGCAGATGCAGGAAGAGATCGCGCAATTGCGCGGCATGCTTGAGGAACAACAGAATCAGATCCAGCGCCTGCAACAAGAGGGGCTGGAACGTTACAAGGATATCGATCGACGCCTGTCGAGCGGGTCCGCCTCCATCAATCAGTCCGCGCCATCGGGTGATGCAGCCTCTTCGGCCGGAAGTACGGGCACTGCTCGCGCCAGTCAGGGCCAGTCGCCAAGCGCGTCGAGCGATCCTGAACAGGAAAAGCTCTACTACGATGCCGCTTTCGACCTGATCAAGGCGAAAGACTTCGATAAGGCTAGCCAGGCTTTCGCAGCGTTCCTGCGTAAGTATCCTGAAAGCCAATACGCTGGCAATGCGCAGTACTGGCTGGGCGAGGTCAATCTAGCCAAGGGTGATTTGCAGGGCGCCGGCCAGGCATTCGCTCGGGTTAGCCAGGCTTATCCGCAGCACAACAAGGTGCCGGATTCGCTCTATAAGCTGGCTGATGTCGAAATACGCCTGGGCAACCGGGACAAGGCTCAGGGCATTTTGCGCCAGGTGATTGCCCAGTACCCGAATACTTCAGCTGCACAGTTGGCTCAGCGTCAGCTCAATCGCTGAAAACACGCTGGCGACAACGAACGAAACCCGCCCATCGTGCGGGTTTTTTCGTTAGAATCGCCGCCCCTATTTCCCGCAACGGAGGCGGATGGCCTGTTTAGCCGTCACGCCCGTGGCTGATATGACCCTGCGAATTACCGAGATTTTCTACTCGCTGCAGGGGGAAACACGAACCAGTGGATTGCCGACTGTGTTCGTACGCCTGACCGGCTGCCCCCTGCGCTGTCAATATTGCGATACCGCCTATGCGTTCAGCGGTGGAGAGCTGATGACGCTCGATGCGATCGTCGAGCGTGTCGCGTCCTACAACCCCCGTTATGTCTGCGTAACCGGCGGAGAGCCTCTGGCGCAGCCCAACTGTCTGCCATTGCTGCAGCAACTGTGTGATGCGGGGTACGAGGTTTCCCTCGAGACCAGTGGTGCGCTCGACATTTCTGCGGTAGATGAGCGCGTCAGTCGCGTGGTGGACCTGAAAACCCCGGGGTCCGCCGAGGTTGCACGCAATCGCTACGAAAACATCGCCTGCCTCACGCGTAACGATCAGGTGAAGTTCGTCATATGTTCCCGTGAGGACTATGACTGGGCCGTCAGCAAACTAATCGAATATGGTCTGGATAGGCGGGCGGGTGAAGTGCTCTTTTCGCCAAGTCACGGTCAGGTCGATGTTAGAGAACTCTCGGACTGGATCGTTGCCGACAATCTGCCCGTGCGCTTGCAGTTGCAGCTGCACAAGATCATCTGGAACGACGCGCCCGGCCATTGAGTTCGTGGGTTTGTTGCTGGTTTGTGGCTGGTTTCTGGCTGTGACCCCCGCTTTGAAGGAATTGCACGATGAACGATAAGAAAGCAGTCATTCTGCTGTCCGGCGGACTTGATTCGGCTACGGTCGTGGCTATGGCCCGTGATCAGGGCTACGCCTGCTACACCATGAGTTTCGACTATGGGCAGCGCCATCGCGCCGAGCTGCAGGCCGCCGAGCGCGTTGCCAAGCAGTTGGGTGTGATCGAGCACAAGGTGATAGGCCTCAACCTCAATGGTATTGGCGGCTCGGCGCTGACGGATGAAAGCATTGATGTGCCCGAGACTCCGGGCGAAGGCATTCCGGTCACCTATGTTCCGGCGCGCAACACTGTTTTCCTTTCCCTGGCGCTGGGCTGGGCGGAGGTGCTCCGCGCGCGGGATATCTTTATCGGAGTCAATGCGGTGGATTACTCCGGCTACCCAGACTGCCGGCCGGAATTCGTTGCGGCATTCGAGCGCATGGCCAATCTTGCTACCAAGGCTGGTGTGGAAGGGCAGGGCTTCCGCATCCTTGCTCCGCTACAGGAGCTGAGCAAGGCGCGTATCGTCCAGGAGGGGGCTCGTCTGGGTGTGGATTACGCGATGACCGTTTCATGCTACCAGGCTGATGCGGATGGCCGTGCCTGTGGCAAGTGCGATAGTTGCCGCCTGCGTGCCGCTGGCTTTGCCGAAGCCGGCTTGCCTGATCCGACCCGCTATTTCTGAGCTTTCTTCGCGCTCGATCAGGGTTTTCTCAAGGTCGTGTCGAGCGAATCTTTTTTAAAAAAAAGTTTGTTTTCATCAATCAAATCAGTATCATGCGCCCCGCATTGGGTCGTTAGCTCAGTTGGTAGAGCAGTTGGCTTTTAACCAATTGGTCGTAGGTTCGAATCCTACACGACCCACCATATTTCTCCTTCGGGAGTACAAAAAGCCGGAGACCTTCCTAGGTCATCCGGCTTTTTTTATGCCCGTAGTTCAGTGTTAGCTGGCTTGGGTTTCACCTTCGGTCATAAGTCGCGTTTTTATCTACGACCTTAGTAGGTGGCTCAACAGTTTTTAAACGTAATAGACTGCGGGCTTCCTGATTGTCCGTTGGTTCGAGGCTCAAATGTATTCTGATCGCATCCGCTTGTCCTCTCTGCAGAGCAAGGTCATGAGCGCCCAAGAGGCCGCTTCCCTTATTCGCGACGGCATGACCGTTGGCATGAGCGGTTTCACCCGTGCGGGCGAAGCCAAGGCCGTGCCCCTTGCGCTGATCGATCGCGCCAAGGATGAAAAGCTGCAGATCAGCCTGGTCACCGGCGCCAGCCTGGGTAACGATCTCGATGGCAAGATGGCTTCTGCGGGGCTGCTGGCCCGTCGCATGCCGTTCCAGGCCGATCCGGTACTGCGCAAGGCGATTAACGCGGGTGAGGTCATGTTCATCGACCAGCACCTGTCGCATACCGTCGAGCAGATGCGCAATCATCAGATCAAGCGCCCTGACGTCACTATCATCGAGGCGCTGTGCATTACCGAGCAGGGTCACATCGTCCCGACCACTTCCGTAGGCAACTCTGCCAACCTGGTGATGTTTGCCGACCAGGTGATCATCGAGCTGAATCTGGCGCACAACCTGAACCTGGAAGGCCTGCATGACATCTACTTCCCAGGCGAACGCCCGAACCGTGGTCCGATTCCGCTGACCCAGGTCGATGACCGCCTCGGTGCCACCTCGATCCCGGTCGATCCCGCCAAGATCGCTGCTATCGTCATCACCGATCAGCCGGATTCCTACTCCACGGTTACTCCGCCGGACGAAGACACCCAAGCTATCGCCAACCATCTGGTTGAGTTCTTCAAGAGCGAAGTCGAAGCTGGTCGTATGGCGAAAAACCTGGGCCCAATGCAGGTTGGTATCGGCAACATTGCCAACGCCGTCATGTGCGGCCTGATCGATTCGCCGTTCGAAGACCTGGTCATGTACTCCGAAGTACTGCAGGACTGCACTTTCGAGCTGATCGATGCGGGCAAGATGACCTTTGCTTCCGGTTGCTCCATCACCCTGTCCGAGCGTTGCAATGATCGCGTGTTCGGCAACCTTGAGAAGTACAAGGACAAGCTGATCCTACGTCCTCAAGAAATCTCCAACCATCCTGAGCTAGTGCGCCGTCTTGGCATCATCGGTATCAACACTGCGCTCGAATTCGACATCTATGGCAACGTCAACTCCACTCACGTGGGCGGCACCAAGATGATGAACGGCATCGGCGGCTCGGGCGATTTCGCACGTAACGCCCACATGGCCATCTTCGTGACCAAGTCGATCGCCAAGGGCGGCAACATCTCCAGCGTCGTACCGATGGTCGCTCACGTTGACCACACCGAACACGACGTGGAGATCCTCGTGACCGAGCAGGGTCTGGCTGACCTGCGTGGTCTGGCGCCGCGCGAGCGTGCGCGTGTGATCATCGACAACTGTGTGCACCCGTCCTACCGTGACGTGCTGAACAAGTACTTCGACGATGCTTGCAAGAAGGGCGGTCAGACGCCGCACCTGCTGGGCGAGGCCATGCAGTGGCACATCAATCTGGAAGAACGTGGACACATGCTCAAGGGCGAGTGATCCAAACAACCGCCGGCTGATGCCGGCGGTTTTCATTTGGCAGGGGTGCAATGCCCTGTTGTCGCGCAACCCCCCCTCGCTTTCCCTTTTATCGACGCTTCGGCTAGTATTCCTGCCCCGTTGAACGGCAGAAGTCCCGTCTGACTCTGCGCTCCTCGTCTCTATCGACTAGTCCGAATTCTCGGTTTACGCCGTTATACTCGGCGTTTTGTGCAATCCCGTGCTGGCAGGCCCCGTCCATGACGCAGATACCCGAACGCATCCTTGTACAGGCTCACCTGGCGGCCAAGCAGCCCAAGCCGCTCACGCCTGAGCAGGAAGTGCAGCTGCGCGGCGAGATCGCCGCCGAGTTGAAGCGCCAGAATGCAGTGCTGGTGGCGCATTACTACACCGATCCGGTAATCCAGGCGTTGGCAGAAGAAACCGGCGGCTGCGTCTCCGACTCCCTGGAGATGGCGCGCTTCGGCAATGAACATCCGGCGCAGACCGTTCTGGTGGCTGGCGTCAAGTTCATGGGCGAGACAGCGAAAATTCTCAACCCCGAAAAGCGTGTGCTGATGCCGACGCTGGAAGCAACCTGTTCACTCGATCTGGGTTGCCCAGTTGAAGAGTTTTCGGCGTTCTGTGATCAGCATCCGGAGCGTACTGTGGTGGTTTACGCCAACACTTCCGCCGCGGTAAAGGCGCGTGCTGATTGGGTGGTGACATCCAGTTGTGCGCTGGAGATCGTCGAAAGCCTGATGGATAACGGCGAGAAGATCATCTGGGCGCCGGACAAACACCTTGGCAATTACGTGCAGCGCGAAACAGGTGCGGACATCCTGCTCTGGGATGGAGCCTGTATTGTCCATGAGGAGTTCAAGTCCAAGCAGCTGGCGGACATGAAAGCCCTTTATCCCGATGCAGCGATTCTCGTGCACCCGGAGTCGCCACAGGCCGTGGTTGAGCTTGCCGATGCCGTAGGGTCCACCAGCCAGCTCATCAAGGCGGCGCAGACCTTGCCGCAGCAGACATTCATCGTTGCGACGGATCGTGGCATCTTCTACAAGATGCAGCAGCTTTGCCCTGAAAAGACCTTCATCGAAGCCCCGACCGCCGGTCAAGGCGCGAGCTGCCGCAGCTGCGCGCATTGCCCCTGGATGGCGATGAACACCCTGGAGCGAACGCTCGAGTGTCTGCGTGCGGGAAGCAACGAGATCTTTGTCGATCCGGCGATCATCCCGCGTGCGGTCAGGCCACTCAAGCGGATGCTCGATTTCACCCAGGCCGCGCGTCTGAAACAGGCAGGCAACGCCTGAGGTCGCGGCTGCGCTGAGCCTTCAGCCGCCTTTGGTGAGTTAGCGCAGCATTTCGTCGATCATGCGCTTTTCATCGATCAGCTGTTTCTGGCGCGCGTCGATCCGTGCGGAAATCTGGAAGTTGCTCGCGCGGCGTTTGGCCAGGTTCAGCTGCTCGATGCCCTGGTCGTAATCGCCTACCAGTGCGAAGTACTCAGCCCGCGCCTGATGCAGCCCGACAATGTTGCCGCTCAACCCGCGGACTTCGGCTACCTGATACCAGATATCGGGATCCCGTCGGCGCTGGTCTACGAGTCTGTCGAGCTCGCGCTCGGCCTGCTGCGTTTCCCCCCGCTCCATCAACAGATCAATATGCATCTGGCGCACGGGATAATTGCCTGGATACAGCTGCAGCAGGCGCTCCACGCGCGTCTGGGCCTGCTGTAGGCGATTGGAAGTAATGTCCAGCTCGATCTGCGCAAGGTTATAGGTGAGGTCATCCGGTGCTTTTGTCAGCAGCGGTGCCAGGGTACTGCTGGCGTCGTCGAGTTGCCCTGCCTTGATCTGTGCGAGTGCCAGGCCATAGCGCGCCGCATCCATTTCAGGGTTGTCGTTGAGCATCGCGCGAAAGCGCTTGGCCCCGACGCCCGGGGTGCTTTCAAACTTCAGCTGAGTGCGAGCGCGCATCAACTGGTAACGCAAGCTGTCTTGAGCGCCGCCCTGTGGGTATTGCTCCGCTCGGTTCGTTGTGTCGGCGATGCGCGATTCGCTGACCGGGTGCGTCAGCAGAAACTCCGGGGGCTTTTGGTCGTAGCGATATTGCCGCATCAGGCGGCCGAACATTGAAGGCATTGCGCGAGGGTCGAATCCGGCCCGCTCCAAGTTGACGATGCCGATACGGTCGGCTTCCTGTTCGTTCTGCCGGGAAAATCGGCGCTGAGCCTGAATCGCTGCTGCTTGAGTAGAAACGATGGCGGCGATTCCAGCGTCCCCTGCACCGGCCGCTGCGGCTACGACGCCGGCCAGCATGGCTGCCATCATCGGCAGCTGCATGCGCTGCTGCGCTTCAAGGCCTCGGGCAAAGTGGCGCTGCGAAAGGTGCGCCAATTCGTGTGCCATCACCGAGGCGTATTCGGCCTCGGTTTGTGCATGGATGAACAGGCCGCCATTGACGCCGATAATTCCTCCGGGAGCGGCAAAGGCGTTCAGCTGAGGACTGTCCAGCAGTACGAATTCCAGGCGGCGATCCTGCAGCTGACTGGTTTCGGCAAGGCGGTACACGCTGCTTTCGACGTAGTCCTTGAGTTGCGGATCTGAAAGCTGCCTGACCTGTCCACGTAGCAGGCTGAGCCATGCGCGGCCGAGTTGATGTTCCTGCTCCGGCGAGACGATGCCGGAGCTGGCATCGCCTAGGGACGGTAGATCGTTGGCCAACACGGGTTGGACGAGCAGGCAGGTGAGCGTGAGGAGGGCAGGGCGCAGCAGTTTCATCCAGACAGGCTCATTGAAGTGAGAACGGCTACTGTAGCCTTGACCTTAGCCAGCTGGCCAGAGCCCCGCTGTGCTAGGTATGCTGCGAGGCTTTTCTGTGGAGGCGAACCATGACTGAAGCACGACCGCAGTCGCTCGAGTGCGATGCCGAACTGGATGCTGTCGGGCTCGAGTGTCCGATGCCCTTGCTCAAGGCCAAATTGGAACTTAACCGGTTGGCCAGCGGTGCGGTACTGAAGGTCGTTGCCAGCGATCCGGGTTCGCAAAGGGATTTCCGCAGTTTCGCCAAGCTGGCCGGCCATGCGCTGTTGCATGAGGAGGTCGAGAACGGTCTCTATCGCTATTGGCTGCGCAAGGCCTGACGATTTTGCTTCGAGGAATTACATGATCAAGGTATTACGCGGTTGGATGCAGCGTTACTTCTCTGATGAGGAGGCGGTCGTTCTCGCGGTTCTGCTGTTTCTTGCATTTGCGGCCGTGCTAACGCTGGGCAAGATGCTCGCGCCGGTCTTGGCCGGTCTTGTGCTGGCCTTCCTGATGCAGGGGCTCGTAGCTGCTCTGGAGCGCCTGCGCGTGCCGCATTCGCTGGCGGTCTGGCTGGTGTTCCTGATGTTCATCGGAGTGCTTGTTATTTGCCTGCTGTTCATCGTGCCGCTGCTCTGGCAGCAGGTGCTGACGCTGTTCAATGAGCTGCCACGCATGCTGGTTGAATGGCAATCGCTGCTGTTGTTGCTGCCTGAGCGCTACCCGCAACTGGTCACGGACGAACAGGTGCTGCGTGGCATCGACTTCATGCGTGGTGAGATCGGGCGTTACGGTCAACTCGTGCTGACATCGTCGTTGTCCAGTCTCCCGTTGCTGATCGGGCTGATGATCTACCTGGTACTGGTGCCCATTCTGGTGTTCTTCTTCCTCAAGGACCGCCAGCAGATCAGTGACTGGATCAAGGGCTACCTGCCACGCGAGCGGGGCCTGATCACGCAGGTCTCCCAGGAAATGAATCTGCAGATCGCCAACTACATCCGCGGCAAGGTGATCGAGATCCTGATCTGTGCGGTGGTGTCGTATGTGGTCTTCGCCGCTCTGGGGCTCAACTACGCGGCGCTGATGGCGATGCTGGTGGGGGTGTCGGTTGTGGTGCCCTATATCGGCGCCACCGTCGTTACCATACCGATCGCGCTGATCGGGATATTCCAGTGGGGGCTGGGTGACCAGTTCTTCTATTTGATGGTGGCTTACGCGATCATCCAGACCCTGGACGGCAACGTGCTGGTGCCGTTGCTGTTCTCTGAGGCGGTTAACCTGCACCCGGTTGCGATCATCTGTGCGGTGCTGCTGTTCGGTGGCCTCTGGGGCTTCTGGGGTGTTTTCTTCGCAATCCCTCTGGCCACGCTGTTCAAGGCCGTTCTCTACGCTTGGCCGCGCGGGCCGGCTGCGGTGGTAGTGCCCCCCAGCGAATGAGGTGCAAAAGGCTGGCTCAGTGCCAGCCTTTTTATGCTTCGTTCAACGCCTGAGCAGCTTGGAGCACTGCGTCCACATGGCCGGGCACTTTCACTGAGCGCCACTGCTGCCGCAGTACGCCATTGCGGTCGATGAGGAAGGTGCTTCGGTCCACGCCGAGATACTCCTTGCCATACAGCTTCTTCAGCTTGATGACGTCGAAAAGCTGGCAGAGTTGCTCGTCCTTGTCGCTTATCAGCTCAAATGGGAAGCTCTGTTTGGCGCGGAAGTTCTCGTGAGTCTTAAGGCTGTCGCGGGATACGCCAAACACCAGCGTGTTCGCTGCGAGAAACGCCCCATGTTGATCGCGAAAGCCTTGTCCCTCGGTCGTGCAGCCGGGCGTGTTGTCCTTCGGGTAGAAGTACAGCACCACCTGTTTGCCAGCCAGCGACTCGAGATCGATCAATTGACCGCTCGTGGCCTGGGCCTGGAAGGAAGGAACGGGACGGTCGATTTCAACGGCCATGTTGGCTCCTGATACTGGTCTTAAGGATTCTGCGGGCGCCAAGGCTCGATCAGTGCATCGAGGTTGAGCGCATCAGCAAAATCAAGGAACTGGTCGCGTAGCCAGCTGATCTGGGTGCCGGCTGGAAGCGTGACGGTCAGTGTGGCGTTAAGCATGGTCCCGCCGGTCTGCGGTGCCTGATAGGTATCGCAGGTCAGGCTCTCCAGTTCGACGCGGTGGTCGATGAAGAACTGACACAGTTCATTGAGGATGTCGGGGCGAAAGGCCGCGCTCACATAGGCTACATAGGGCAGCGCTTGCGGTCGGGTTTCCAGCGCCTCGCTGCGTACCACGTTAGCGGTGAACGCGTGCTTCTTCGCAAGCCCTGGCAGAGTGGTTTCCATCCGGGCCAATGCGTCCCAGCTGCCAGTGACTTCCAGAACCAGCGCACTGCATTCGCCATGACGGGTCAGCCGCGTGCTGACCACAGCGCAGCGATTCTCGTTGGCGGCGCGGCAGAGCACATTGGTCAGCTCCATCGGGTTGGCGCCGAGTGCGCTGATGACGAGAAATTGTTCGCGGGGTAAAGGGGGGGTGGACATGCAGCATTCCTGGCGGTGGTGAATCGGTCGGCCAGCCAAGCCGAAAACGGTTAAGGGTAGCGAAAAGCGAGGTCGGAGGGAATGCGCGCTGCCCAATGGAGGTCTTTGGCGGATGCATCCTGCATGGCGCTCGGGTGCTTCGTGCGGCGTGCTTCACGCTACTCGCAAAGCGTTGGGGAGCCTTGTACCATTACGCCTCTTTTATTTCTTCCGGCAGGAGTGGTTGCATGATTGCGGGCAGTATGGTGGCGCTGGTCACGCCCATGGATGCGCAGGGCGGTCTGGACTGGGAGAGCCTGAGCAAACTGGTGGACTTCCATTTGCAGGAAGGCACCAATGCAATCGTTGCTGTCGGGACTACGGGTGAGTCGGCCACGCTGAGTGTTGCCGAGCACATCGAAGTGATTCGGCGTGTTGTCGATCAGGTCAATGGCCGCATTCCGGTGATTGCCGGTACGGGCGCCAACTCCACCAGCGAAGCCGTCGAGCTGACCGAGAACGCCAAGACCGCTGGCGCAGACGCCTGCCTGCTCGTGACCCCGTACTACAACAAGCCAACCCAGGAAGGCCTGTATCTGCACTTCAAGCACATTGCGGAAGCAGTAGCGATCCCGCAGATCCTCTACAACGTGCCTGGTCGTACGGTGTGCGACATGCTGCCGGATACCGTCGAGCGCCTGTCCAAGATATCCAACATCATCGGTATCAAAGAAGCCACGGGCGATCTCAAGCGCGGCCAGGAAGTCCTGGATCGCGTCAGCAAGGATTTTCTCGTCTATTCGGGCGATGATCCCACCGCCGTCGAACTCATGCTGATGGGCGGCAAGGGCAATATCTCCGTGACAGCGAACGTGGCGCCGCGCGCCATGAGCGACCTCTGCGCCGCGGCAATGGCGGGTGATGCCGACACTGCCCGTGCGATCAACGAGCGTTTGATGCCACTGCATCGCGCTCTGTTTCTGGAAGCCAACCCAATCCCGGTCAAGTGGGCATTGCACGAGATGGGCCTGATGGGCAATGGCATCCGTCTGCCGCTGACCTGGCTGAGTCAGGGCTTCCAGGAACCGCTACGCCAGGCAATGCGCCAAACCGGCGTACTGGCTTAATAACAAAGGAATACGCATGAAGCGACTGGCCGGACTCTCGACCCTTGCCCTGATGATCTCTGCAACTAGTGGCTGCGGCTGGCTGTGGGGCGACGATGGATACTTCCGCGACCGCGGTAGCGACTACCTTTCGGCGCGCCAGACCGCGCCGATGCAGGTGGCAGTCGATGGCGAGACCCGCCCGCTCGACCCACTGCTGCCGGTACCGCGCCAGGTTGCCGACAGCACCAGCACCGGCAAATACGAAGTGCCACGTCCCCAGCGCCTGCAGGTGGCAGCGGACGTCAGCAATTTCAGCGTGCAGTCGTCAGGGGATTCCCGCTGGCTGGTAGCGCAGTACGCGCCATCGCAGGTATGGATCGCCGCGCGCCAGTTCTTCACCGACAAGGGCTTCAGCATCGCTGACGAACGCCGCCAGACTGGCGAGTTCGCCACTGCCTGGCAGACCGCTTCTCAGTTGGACGAAGCGCTGGTGCGCAACCTGGGCATTCAGGACGGCGAAACGCGTGTACGTGTTCGTGTCGAGCCCGGCGTGCAGCGCAACACCAGCGAGATCTTCGTCGTTAGCGTCAAGCGTCCAGCCGGTAGCAGCACCGACGTTGCCTGGCCGGAAACCTCAGCCAACAAGGAGCTCGACCGGGTACTGCTCGACGAGCTGCAGGTCAGCCTGAACCGTAGCGCCCGTCAAGGCGGCTCCGTATCGCTGCTGGCCGAGCGGGACTTCGATGCCCCGAGCCGTGTAAACCTGACCGAAGACGGTAGCGGCAACCCACTGCTGCAGCTGGACAGCGACTTCGACCGCGCCTGGTCCAGTATCGGTCGTGCGCTTCAAGCAGCGGACGTGCGAGTCGACGATCTTGATCGCAGCCTCGGTGTTTACTACGTGAACCTCAGCGAGCGCGCCAACGACCCGGATGACAAGCCAGGGTTCTTCAGCCGCCTGTTCGGTGGTTCGCCTGATAAGGACGAGATCGAAGCACGGGCCGAGCGCTACCAGCTGCGCCTGACACGTGTCGGTAATGGCGTTCAGGTGACGCTCGACAAGAGCATCGACAGTGTTGCACCGGCGGACGTCGCACGCCGGGTGCTCAGTCAGATCAAGGACAACCTGGGTTAAGCGCAAGCTGCCCTGTAACACGACACGGATAGGCGAAACCTCATGGTTTCGCCTGTTTCGTTTCTGCTGACCTGCCAACTGCGGAAGTTTCGTATGACCACTCCCAACGCCCTCAGCCTGAAGAAGATCTATTCGGGCAAGGTTCGTGATCTCTACGAGATCGACGACAAACGCATGCTCATGGTCGCCACCGATCGCCTTTCGGCGTTCGACGTCATTCTTGCCGAGCCGATTCCGGAGAAGGGCAAGATCCTCACCGCTATCTCCAACTTCTGGTTCGACAAGCTCAACGGCCTGATCCCTAACCACTTCACCGGAGACAAGGTCGAAGACGTGGTGCCGACCGCCGAGTTGCCTCTCGTAGAGGGGCGGGCCGTGGTCGCCAAGCGCCTCAAGCCCGTAGCAGTGGAGGCCATCGTTCGTGGCTACATCGTTGGCTCTGGCTGGAAGGAATACCAGAAGAGCGGCACCGTCTGCGGTATCCAGTTGCCAGCCGGCCTGAAAGAAGCTGCCAAGCTGCCGCAGCCGATCTTCACGCCCTCGACCAAGGCCGCTGTAGGCGATCACGACGAGAACATCTCGTTCGAGCAATGCGAAGCCATCATCGGTAGCGAGCTGGCCGCCCAGGTGCGAGACGTTTCCATCGCACTCTACAGCGCTGCGGTCGAGTACGCGGCCACCCGCGGCATCATCATCGCCGATACCAAGTTCGAATTCGGGCTCGATGAAGATGGCACCCTGACCCTGATGGATGAAGTGCTGACACCCGACTCCAGCCGTTTCTGGCCGGCCGATAGCTACGAAGAAGGCAAGAACCCGCCGAGCTTCGACAAGCAGTTCGTTCGCGATTGGCTGGAGTCCACCGGCTGGAACAAGCAGCCTCCAGCGCCTGCCGTACCGGCAGATGTCGCGCAGAAAACCGCTGACAAGTACCGCGAAGCACTTACCCGGCTGACCGCCTGATCAGCGCATGCTAGCGGATTCGCCAGAGTCCGCTTGTGGAAGACGCCAAGAGGCTGAAAAACGGTAAAAAATCTGTGCAGTTGGGGTTCGACAAACCTGCTCCAGCTGCTATGATGCGCGCCGCTGGAGAGATGCCGGAGTGGCCGAACGGGACGGATTCGAAATCCGTTGTACCCTCGCGGGTACCTAGGGTTCAAATCCCTATCTCTCCGCCACTATTTGAAACACTGGAAGCCCCGCCGCACTAAGCCTGCAGCGGGGCTTCTCAGTTTTCGGCGCTCCGTTTAGGACAAATTTAGGACAAAAACGGCACATTCAAGGCCGTTCAGCGCCGCTTTGCGCCGTCCTGAACCCCATCATTTCAGATACGATGCCAGCCATGCTTTTGGTGTCTGTCGGTATCCATCGGCCGTAGTGCTTCTTCACCATAGTTGTGTCGGTGTGCCCAAGCTGCCGGGCTACCCACTCGACCGGGACATAGCTCGATAGGGCTTGGCTGGCAAACGTGTGCCGACACTGATTGGCGCCACGATGGCGGACGCCAGCTTTCTTCAGATGCGCCGTGAACCACTTGCTCACGGTCTTGCCATTCCAGACGACGCCACTTGCTGAGTTGCGAAACAGTGGTGTGATCGTCTCCTTCCTTCTCGTCACGTTGTCGCGCTGGACCACCTCGATCTTGATCGGCTCCGATCCTTTGGCGTCTTCCAGTACCTGCCGCAGCAGCTCAAGCGCCGGGTCGATCAGTTCGACCGTTCGTGTGCGGCTGCGCTCCTTCGGCACCTTGTAGTCGCCCACGACCAGGGCGCGCCGCACATTGACGATTCCCGCATCAAGGTCCAGGTCTTCAATCGCCAGCGCCACGATCTCTGACAGGCTCAGCCCGGCCCAGCAGTTGAATAGGACCATCCGCACGTCGGTCATCCGCTCCGGGTCGGCCTTGGCGATCTGCTCGATTTCCTCGCGGCTGAACGGGTCGGCGTGCTCAATCTCGCTGTCCGTATCGACGTTGGTGATCCGGTCCAGCGGGTTCGCCTTCAAGATCCCGTCGCCGAACGCATCGGCCCAAACGCCACGAACCACGGTGAACACATCATTGACGGTCTTCGGTGCCAGGCCGGATTTCAGAAGCTGCGCCTGGAACAACTCGAGATCGCTCTTGCTGATGTCCACGATCCGGCGCTTGCCGAATTTCTCATCGACTCGCCTGGCCTTGCTGGCGTAGTTGATCACCGTGCTCTCGGCCTTGCGTGCCCGCATCACCTCAAGCCAGCGGTCGATCCCTTCCTTGACCGTCCGCCTAGTGTTGGGTCCGCCCGATCCAGAGAAGAACACTGCTCGCGGCGATTCCGGGAAATGCGCCGCGTAGTCGAATCGCCCCTCCTTGATCTCGGCCAGTATCGTGCGGCGCTTGTTGTCGGCGTAGGCGATCGACGCCTTGTTGATCTTCGATACGCCTGGCAGCGGCTCCCGGCACCGCTGGCCGTGGAGCATGAACGAGATGCGCAGTTGCTTCCCGTTGATCTCCACGCCGGGCGGTAGCTTTATAACTGGCCCCCCATCCATGCCTCAATCTCCCTTCTGTTGTAGACGACTCGGTTGGCCGGGTCTTTTCGCCAGTGCTTCCCTTCCAGCCATTGGACACGCAGCATCGCCATCAGCGGATAGGCTGGTCGGCCGCCTTCTCCCTTTGGGTAGTGCGGCTCGATCAAGGCAATCAAACCCTTCCATGGCACAACCCGATCCATCTCGATCAGGAACAATTCCTTGCGGGTCTGCTTGCGCTTACCGGCGTACTCGGCGTCAGCAAAGGTCATCTGCTTCATCGGAAACTCGGGCGTGTGGACAGTCTGGGCATTTTGCCAAATCAGGAAGTCTTCTTCAGAGTTTCTATAGTAGCGATAGGCCATGCATGAGTAAAACTCATGACACCTGTGCATTTTTTCCTTTTGATGTATAGCGCTCCCACCTTTAACAATGGAACTCAATCAGATCACGTAAGTAAACGAAGTCGTTTATAGCTATTAACCTGGCAAATAAATAGGGCATATTAGATAATCTGTCTCCATGAAAATAGATGCCCGTAAACTCAGCCCCCAAGAACAACGTGAAAAGCGCTCCACGGCCCTACGCATGCGTGAG
>Ga0189292_10384_pt1 | contig 15057 bp, 12 predicted proteins | sample UW1oraminimetaG_FD_130317 | JGI IMG/M metagenome (GOLD analysis project Ga0189292, IMG submission 130317) | Marine microbial communities from the Costa Rica Dome - UW179A-orange mini metaG | ecosystem: Environmental > Aquatic > Marine > Oceanic > Photic zone | place: Costa Rica: the Eastern...
CCTCTTCTGGCGTGGACTTGAACAGGATCGAAAGAATCATCGCGTTGACGCCCACCGACTTACCGGAGCCGGTCGTACCGGCCACCAGCAGGTGCGGCATCTTCGCGAGGTCGGCGATAACCGGCTTGCCGCCGATATCGTGGCCCAGAGCAATGGTGACCGGCGATTTGGCGTCGTCATAAGGCGCAGAAGAAAGGACCTCGGAGAAGCGCACGATCTGGCGATCCTCGTTGGGAATCTCGATACCTACGGTGGTCTTGCCCGGAATGACTTCGACCACACGTACACTGATCACCGCCAAGGAGCGCGCAAGATCCTTCGCCAGATTGGAAATGCGGCTGACCTTGACGCCTGCCGCGGGCTGGATCTCAAACCGGGTAATGACTGGGCCTGGATGAACGGACTCGACGATGACCTCGACGCCAAACTCCTTGAGCTTGATCTCCAGTAGCCGCGACATTGCCTCCAACGATTCCGGCGAGTATTGCTTTTGCTGCTTTTCCGCGGCATCGAGCAAGGAAATCGGAGGAAGGCTGCCCTCGATCAGCGGATCGACGAACAGCGTAGCCTGCTTCTCTTTGAGCACACGCTTGCTCGGCTCGGCCGCCTTGGGCGGAGCAGGCGGCGCGATAACCGGCGCCACACGCTTGTCACGTTCGCTCATGTGCTTGGCCAGGGATTCATCGCGCTCGATGATGCGCTCCTTGACCTTGGCCTGCTCACGACGGTCACGCACCATGGGCGCTGCCACCTCACTTACCACGTCGTCCACTTCACGGAGCTGGGCAACCATCTGCTTGCGCTCCGCCCGGGCATTCCACCAGCGGCTGAAGACGCTTTGGATGAGTTCTATCAGATCGAGCGTGATCTTGCCGGTGATATCCATCACCTTGAACCAGGACAAGTCCGTAAAAACGGTCAAGCCAAACAGGAAGAACGCCAACAGCGCCAGGGTACTGCCCTGCACGTTGAGCGAAAGTACGGCTAACTGCCCGAGACTTTCACCGAGCGCACCACCGGCCGAAGCGGGCAGACCGGCGGCAGACTGGAAATGGATGTACGCCAAGGCCGAGCCGGACAGGATCAGGAACACCAGCCCGATCAAGCGCCAGGAAAACAGCCAACCGTTCCACGCCCAGGCCTGATGCCGCGCGCGAAACACCTGCCAGGTTTTGACGCCCAGCAACAGCGGGAACAGGTAAGCGAAATAACCGAGCGCCATGAACAGAACGTCGGCAAACCAGGCGCCAGCGCGCCCCGCAGCATTGCGGACCTGATCGACATTACTCGTATGCGTCCAGCCGGGGTCGCCCGGATCGTAGGTCAGCAGAGCCATCCACAGATAGACGCAGAGCGCACCGAGCGCAATCAACGCGCCTTCCTTGAGGCGATAGTGCAGTTGTTGTCGCCAGACAGTTGCCGGCGCGGGAGATGAGGAATTCTTCAAAACGCTTTCTTTCCTGCGCCTGCGGCGCGATGAACCGTAGTCAGCCAGAACCCTGGCATTGTACGGGTTTGTCGATTCGATGGCATGCGGGTTCCGCGGCGGCTTGGGCTTTTGCCAATGCTTCGGTGTAGCATAAACGCCCGATTTCCCGGCGCGGCTCGACTGGAGCACGCTTCTCTATTTGCAACAAAGGCTTATGAGGGCTTTTTATGAGTGAAGTCAAGCATTCGCGTCTGATCATCCTCGGCTCAGGCCCGGCCGGTTATACCGCTGCGGTATACGCTGCCCGCGCCAATTTGAAGCCATTGATGATCACTGGCATCCAGCCAGGCGGCCAACTGACCACCACAACCGAAGTAGATAACTGGCCCGGCGATGTCGAAGGTCTGACCGGCCCGGACCTGATGGTCCGCATGCAGAAGCACGCCGAACGCTTCGACACCGAGATCGTCTTCGATCACATCCATACCGCAGAGTTGCAGCAGCGTCCGTTCACCCTTCGAGGGGATAGCGCCGTCTATACCTGCGATGCCCTGATCATTGCCACCGGTGCTTCCGCGCAGTATCTCGGCCTGCCTTCGGAAGAGGCGTTCGCCGGCCGCGGCGTCTCCGCCTGCGCTACCTGTGACGGATTCTTCTACCGCAACCAGGTCGTCGCCGTGATCGGCGGCGGCAATACCGCGGTCGAGGAAGCCCTTTACCTGTCCAACATCGCCAAGGAAGTCCATCTGATCCACCGCCGCGACAAACTGCGGTCGGAGAAGATCCTGCAGGACAAGATCATGGATAAGGCGACCAACGGCAATATCCGTCTGCACTGGAACCACACGCTCGAGGAGGTGCTTGGTGACGCGAGCGGCGTGACCGGCGTTCGACTGAAGAGCACGCTTACCGGCGAAGAGAACAAACTCGACCTCGCTGGCGTATTCATCGCCATCGGCCACAAACCGAACACCGACTTGTTTCAAGGCCAGCTGGAAATGAAGGATGGTTACCTGAAGATCAGAGGCGGCGGAGAAGGCGACGCGACCTGCACCAGCATTGCGGGAGTCTTCGCAGCCGGCGACGTGGCCGACCACGTCTATCGGCAGGCAATTACCTCTGCCGGTGCTGGCTGCATGGCGGCGCTGGACGCCGAAAAATACCTCGACAACTGATCATGCGGCGGGCTACGGCCCGCCCTCCCCTACCAGCGTGGCGATATGCTGACTTGGCTTAAGCGCGACGACCTTACTTTCCCCCCTCTCGAAACGGCTCTGCGTGAACCCAACGGCCTACTGGCGGCCGGAGGCGACCTGAGCGCCGAGCGGCTAGTGGCTGCCTATCGCCATGGCTGCTTCCCCTGGTATCAGGATGGGCAGCCATTGCTATGGTGGTCGCCCGACCCACGTACCGTCCTCTATCCGCACGAACTACACGTCTCCCGCAGCCTACGCAAACGTATCCGCCAGGGGGACTACGAGGTCACACTTGATCGAGCATTCAGCGATGTCATTCAAGGCTGTGCCGACCCTCGCAGTTATGCCGAAGGTACCTGGATCACCACACCAATGCAGCAGGCCTATATCAGGCTTCACGAAATAGGCTTGGCGCACTCGGTGGAGGTTTGGCGCGACGAACAACTCGTCGGAGGACTCTACGGACTGGCCATCGGTAAGCTATTTTTTGGCGAGTCGATGTTCAGTCGCGCAACCGATGCATCCAAAGTCGGGTTCGTCACCTTGGTGGAACGACTGCGTGAGTGGGAGTTCGCTTTGATCGACTGCCAGATGCCCACGCGGCATCTGGAGAGTTTCGGCGCTCGCAGCATCACGCGAGAGGCGTTTGCGGACGCACTCGCCGCGTACCTGGATTGCCCCAGCACAGCAGACTGGCGCGCCTAGTCGGCCATCATAAGCTGACCTACACTGAGTTCATGATTTCTGAGAGTTGACCATGACTTCACTGGCTCGCCTCAAGTTCTACGCCACTCAGCCCCATGCGTGCAGCTACCTGCCCGATGAACAGGCCACCACACTGTTCCTCGATCCAAGCCAGCCGATGGACGTGCAGGTGTATGCGGAGCTTTCGGAGATGGGATTTCGGCGCAGTGGCGATCACCTATACCGCCCCCACTGCCAGCGCTGTTCCGCCTGCATTCCGGCGCGTATCCCGGTAAGCGCACCAGACCTGAGCCGTCAACAGAAGCGAATCCTGAAGCGCAACGCCGACTTGCAGGTTCATAGCGTCCGCCCAGCTTTCAGTGAAGAGCTTTACACCCTTTACGCCACTTATATCGATAAGCGCCACGCCGATGGCGACATGTATCCGCCCAGCCGAGACCAGTTCAACACCTTCCTGGTACGCGACCTGCCGTTCTCACGGTTCTATGAGTTCCGCCTGAACGGGCGGCTGCTGGCTGTGGCCGTAACCGACGTACTGCCTAACGGATTATCCGCGGTCTACACCTTCTACGACCCTGAAGAAGAACGCCGCAGCCTGGGGCGCTACGCGATCCTCTGGCAGATAGGTGAGGCCGCGCGTTTGGGGTTGAAAGCAGTCTATCTCGGCTACTGGATCAAGAACTGCCGAAAGATGAATTACAAGACCGAATATCGCCCCATCGAACTGCTGGTTAACCAGCGCTGGGTTACGCTCAGCTGAAGTCCTTGGCTCATCGACCCATTTCGGGCACAATGCTTGCCGCTTTTGCCCGCGCACGCATGCGCCGGGTTACTCATTTGGACACCGAGGACTTTACTGAATGTCGAAAGAAGACAGCTTCGAAATGGAAGGTACTGTCGTCGACACCCTGCCTAACACCATGTTTCGTGTGGAGTTGGAAAACGGGCACGTCGTTACTGCGCACATCTCCGGAAAGATGCGCAAGAACTACATCCGGATTCTTACCGGTGACAAGGTTCGCGTTGAACTGACCCCCTACGATCTAAGCAAGGGTCGCATCACCTACCGCGCCCGCTAAGCGAGCTGCGAGAAAAAATGCCCGGTTCTTACCGGGCTTTTTTGTTGGCGCAGCAAACAGGGGGAACGGCACTGGTGCAATGCCAAAAACGAAAACGCCCGGCCGAAGCCGGGCGCTAGTTACAACTTACAATCAGGCCAGCTCGGCAGTAGTCTCGAATTCGAAGAACGGCTCCCCGCCACGAATATCGATATGCACTACCCCGCCATGCTCAGCCAACTCTCCGAACAGAATCTCTTCAGCCAGTGGCCGCTTGATCTTGTCCTGAATCAGCCGCGCCATTGGACGCGCGCCCATCTGTGCGTCATAGCCATGCTCGGCCAGCCATCCGCGGGCCGCATCCGACACCTCTAGCGTCACATGCTTGTCTTCCAGTTGCGCCTGCAGTTCGATGAGGAACTTGTCGACGATGCTCTTGATCACCTCGTGGCTCAAGCGACCGAACTGGATGATGGTGTCCAGACGGTTACGGAACTCCGGCGTGAAGCTCTTCTTAATGACTTCCATCGCATCAGACGCGTGATCCTGCAAGGTAAAGCCAATGGAAGCGCGCGCCGCGGTCTCCGCCCCTGCATTCGTGGTCATGATGATGATCACATTACGGAAGTCAGCTTTACGCCCGTTGTTGTCCGTAAGCGTGCCGTGGTCCATAACCTGCAGAAGCAGATTGAAGACTTCGGGATGCGCCTTCTCAATCTCGTCAAGCAGGAGCACGCAATGCGGTTGCTTGGTAATCGCCTCGGTGAGCAATCCGCCTTGATCAAACCCGACATACCCTGGGGGCGCACCGATCAGTCTCGATACGGTGTGGCGCTCCATGTATTCGGACATGTCGAAGCGCACCAGCTCCACACCCAGCGCCCTGGCAAGCTGCCGCGCAGCTTCAGTCTTACCAACACCAGTAGGGCCAGCGAAGAGGAATGAGCCGACGGGTTTATCCGGCGCCTTGAGTCCGGCACGGGAAAGCTTGATTGCGGTGGAAAGAGAGTCGATTGCGTCGTCTTGCCCAAAAACAGTGAGCTTGAGGTCACGCTCGAGATTTCGCAGCAACTCCTTGTCCGAGCTGCTGACGTGCTTTGGAGGAATTCGCGCGATTTTCGCAACGATATCCTCGACCTGCTCTACCTCGATGCGCTTGACTCGACGATCTTCCGGCTGCAGGCGCTGATAGGCACCCGCCTCATCGATCACATCGATAGCTTTGTCGGGCATATGGCGATCATTGATGTAACGGGACGCCAGTTCGGCTGCCGCACGAAGCGCCTCATCGCTATATTCGATGTTGTGGTGCTGCTCGAAGCGCCCTTTGAGGCCGCGCAGAATGCCAATGGTGTCCTCGACAGACGGTTCGGTGACATCAACTTTCTGGAATCGACGCGCGAGCGCACGATCCTTTTCGAAGATCCCACGAAACTCCTGGAACGTCGTAGAACCAATGCAGCGAATCTCCCCTGAAGAAAGCAGAGGCTTGAGTAGATTCGATGCATCCATTACACCGCCGGACGCAGCGCCAGCGCCAATGATGGTGTGGATTTCGTCGATGAACAGAATTGCATGAGGCCGCTTGCGCAACTCCCCGAGTAGTGCCTTGAACCGTTTTTCAAAGTCACCACGGTATTTCGTACCGGCCAGCAGCGCGCCCAGGTCCAACGAGTAGACGACGCTGTCAGCCAGCAAATCGGGCACTTCATTGTCGACGATACGCTTGGCCAACCCTTCGGCAATGGCTGTCTTGCCCACACCGGCCTCGCCAACCAAGAGGGGGTTATTTTTGCGGCGACGCGCCAGAATCTGCGCTACTCGCTCCACCTCGTTCTCGCGCCCGACCAATGGGTCGATCCGCCCCTGGCGCGCCAGCTCATTCAAGTTGCTAGCGTATGCATCCAGAGGATTACTCGAGGCACCCGGCTCCCCTCCATCCTCGTCCTGCATCTCCGCATCGCCTTCCGGATTGCCGGCACTGCCAGGCACCTTTGAAATACCGTGGGCGATGTAGTTAACGACGTCGATGCGTGCAACGTTCTGCTGTTTGAGCAGGAATACAGCCTGGCTCTCCTGCTCGCTGAAAATCGCCACCAGCACATTGGCCCCGGTGACCTCACGCTTGCCGGAGCTTTGTACGTGGAAGACTGCACGCTGCAGAACTCGCTGAAACCCAAGCGTAGGCTGGGTTTCGCGCTCTTCATCGTGCTGTGGAATAAGTGGAGTGGTGGAATCAATGAACTCCTGCAGATCGTGCCGCAGCTTGTCCAGGCTCGCGCCACAGGCTCGCAATACGGTCGCAGCCGCTTCATTGTCCAGTAGGGCCAACAGGAGGTGTTCAACCGTCATGAACTCATGACGCTTGGTACGTGCCTCTTTGAAAGCCAGATTCAGAGTGACTTCGAGCTCACGGTTCAACATAGCTTCACCTCTTCCCCAGCAGTCGGAGTTAACCGTCCTTCTCGATCTCACAAAGCAGCGGGTGCTGGCACTCCCTTGCATATTGATTCACTTGCATCGCTTTGGTTTCGGCTACGTCACGGGTATACATCCCGCAGACCGCCTTCCCCTCGGTATGAACGGCCAGCATGATCTTGGTGGCCTGCTCCCTGCTGTGATTGAAAATACCTTCCAGCACCTCGACGACGAAATCCATCGGCGTGTAGTCATCATTAAACATGACAACTTTGTACATCGGTGGTGCCTTTAATTCAGGCTTGGCCTCCTCGACCGCGAGGCCAGTGGCATCGTCCTCGTCCCCTAAGGGCCGATCCTGATTGAATGTTAGTCGAATCTGAGCAATAGCATGCATGCGCATAACGGTTCTAGGTCGTGGCACGGGGGCCAGATAAATATGGACAGCTTCGCAGCCAGCTGACGAGTCGCCTTGACTATCGGCAAAACGGTGATACAAACAGTATGTGCCTACAAGGGCAAACGGGTTGCGCAACATGAGGCCTCGGGCTGCATAAGCGCGGAATGAAATGGATGTTACTCCAGTAATGGACTCATTTGCAGAGGGATAACAGCATGCTAAGCGGTAAGGTCAAGTGGTTCAACAACGCCAAAGGCTATGGGTTCATCGTAGCAGACGGCGGCGATGAGGACCTGTTCGCCCACTACTCGGCCATCCAGATGGAAGGCTACCGAACTCTCAAAGCTGGGCAAGCAGTCGTGTTCAACATTCTGCAGGGTCCGAAAGGCCTACACGCTACCGACATCAGACCGCAGCAGGTCGTGTCTGAAGCGACGACCCCTGCTGTTGCCCAAGGCGTTTCAACAGTAGACGCCTGACTTTTTATGAAACAAAACAAAAAGGCCGATCATCTGATCGGCCTTTTTTTGTACACCCGCTTTTACATGTGACTGATCATTGCATCGCCGAATTGCGAGCAGGACATCAGCTGCGCACCGTCCATCAAACGCTCAAAGTCGTAGGTAACGGTCTTGGCGGCAATGGCGTTTTCGGTGGACTTAATAATCAGGTCAGCTGCTTCCACCCAACCCATGTGGCGTAGCATCATCTCAGCAGAGAGAATCAGCGAACCTGGGTTGACCTTGTCCTGACCGGCATACTTCGGCGCTGTGCCGTGAGTCGCCTCGAACATGGCAACGGTATCCGACAGGTTTGCCCCCGGAGCAATGCCGATACCACCCACCTCCGCAGCCAGTGCGTCGGATAGATAATCGCCGTTCAGGTTGAGCGTAGCGATGACGTCATACTCAGCCGGCCGTAGCAGAATCTGTTGCAACATGGCGTCCGCGATGGCGTCTTTGACGACAATGTTCTTGCCGGTATTCGGGTTCTTGAACTGCATCCAAGGGCCGCCATCCAGCAGCTCTGCACCGAATTCGTCGCGAGCCACTTCGTAGCCCCACTCTTTGAAGGCGCCTTCGGTGAACTTCATGATATTGCCCTTGTGGACAATGGTCACTGAGCTCCGGTCATTGTCGACCGCGTACTGCAACGCCTTGCGCACCAGACGCTTGGTACCTTCCAAAGAAACCGGCTTAACGCCGATGCCGCAGTTCTCAGTGAAGCGGATTTTCTTGACGCCCATTTCCTCGGTCAGAAACTTGATGACCTTTTCCGCTTCCGGAGATCCAGCCTTCCATTCGACGCCGGCGTAGATGTCTTCGGAGTTCTCACGAAAGATCACCATATCAACGTCTTGCGGCTTCTTCACCGGGCTCGGCACGCCTGTAAACCAGCGAACCGGGCGCTGACAGACATAGAGGTCGAGCTCTTGGCGCAGCGCAACATTCAATGAACGGATACCGCCCCCAACCGGAGTAGTCAGCGGGCCCTTGATGGACACAACGTAATCACGAACGGCTTCCAAGGTTTCCTTCGGCAGCCAGGTGTCCTGGTCGTAGACCTGTGTGGCCTTTTCGCCTGCATAGATTTCCATCCAGGCAATCTTGCGCTCACCGCCATAGGCCTTCTGAACAGCCGCATCCACCACCTTGATCATCACCGGGCTGATGTCAACGCCGATACCGTCACCCTCGATATAGGGAATGATGGGGTTATTAGGTACGTTCAGTGTGTTATCGGCATTGACGGTGATTTTGTCACCGCTGGCTGGCACCTGGATCTTTTGGTATCCCATGCTTGACTCCGTCTTCGTGGTTAGACATCGATCATCTTTGAGGGTAACTCACTTGAATCGACTGAAACTACATGTTCGTTCGTCGTATGCGCAACGCCGTTCTGCCATGCGCTGGCTCGATGGTATACTGGCCCGATGACTAACAAGTCATAAGGGACGAGCCTGTCTTGTACAAGACCCGCCTCTTGAAACCGCCGAGCTGCTATCGCGGCCCACGGTTCAAATGCTCGACACTCTATTGGTGCATCCATCACACCGCGGCGAATCCCACTTCTGGTTCAACTAGACGGAGAGCCAGAGCGCCTACCCGGCGCACTCGGGATTCTGTGCACGCCCAGCAAGAAGAGAGTTAACGCTAAATGTCCACCCCTTCGAAGATCATCTATACCTTCACCGACGAAGCTCCAGCCCTGGCCACCTATTCGCTTCTGCCCATTGTAGAAGCGTTCGCAGCCTCTGCCGATTTAGCCGTCGAAACACGCGACATCTCTCTTGCAGGGCGCATTCTTGCGCGCTTTGCCGACCAGCTGGACGCCGACAAGAAAGTGGATGATGACTTGGCCAAACTCGCCGAGCTGACCAACCAGCCCGATGCCAACATCATCAAACTCCCTAACATCAGCGCTTCCGTACCTCAGCTCAAGGCGGCCATTGCCGAGCTGCAGGCCCTTGGCTACAACATCCCCAATTTCCCGGAAGATCCGCAAACCGACGCGGAGAAAGATGTTCGCGCGCGTTATGGCAAGGTGCTCGGCAGCGCCGTAAACCCTGTCCTACGTGAAGGCAATTCCGATCGCCGCGCTCCTGCTGCGGTTAAGGCCTATGCACGCAAGCACCCACACTCCATGGGTAAGTGGAGCAAGGCGTCGCAGTCTCACGCCGACTACATGCGCGGCGGCGACTTCTTCTCCAGCGAACAGTCGATCACCATGGACAAAGCCGGTGACGTGCGCATCGAGTTCGTCGGCAAGGATGGCAAGGTCGAGGTCAAGAAGCAGCTCGCCCTGCAGGAAGGTGAAGTGCTCGACGGCATGTTCATGAGCTGCAACAAACTGCGCGCGTTCTTCGAAGAAACGCTGCAGGACTGCAAGGAGACCGGCGTAATGTGGTCCCTGCACGTCAAAGCCACCATGATGAAGATCTCGCACCCGATCGTCTTTGGCCATGCGGTCAGCGTTTACTACAAAGACGTATTCGACAAATACGGCGAGCTGTTCAAGGAGCTGGGTGTCAACCCGAACAACGGTATCAGCAGCGTCTACGACAAGATCAAGTCGCTGCCGGTCTCGCAGCAGGAAGAAATCCTGCACGACATCCATGAGGTCTATAGCCACCGTCCGGAAATGGCGATGGTTGACTCGGTCAAGGGCATCACCAACCTGCACATCCCGAGCGACGTCATTGTGGACGCCTCGATGCCGGCGATGATTCGCAACTCCGGTCAAATGTGGGGCAAGGACGGCAAGCAGAAGGACACCAAAGCGGTAATACCGGAAAGCACCTACGCCCGCATCTACCAAGAGATGATCAACTTCTGCAAAACCAACGGCGCTTTCGATCCGGTCACCATGGGCAGCGTACCGAACGTTGGCCTGATGGCGCAGAAGGCTGAGGAATACGGCTCGCACGACAAGACCTTCGAGATGCAGGCTGACGGCACCATGCGCGTCGTCCTGGCCGATGGCACCGTGCTGATGCAGCATGACGTCGAGAAAGGCGACATCTGGCGTGCCTGCCAGACCAAGGACGCTCCGATCCGCGACTGGGTCAAGCTTGCCGTCACCCGCGCTCGTCAGTCGAACACCCCGGCAATCTTCTGGCTGGATCCTGAGCGCGCGCACGATCGCCAGCTTCAGAAGAAAGTAGAAGCCTATCTTCAGGACCACGATCTGTCCGGTCTGGACATCCGCATCATGGGCTACAACGAAGCCATTCGCGTCAGCATGGAGCGCATGATTCGTGGCCAGGACACCATTTCGGTGACCGGCAACGTGCTGCGCGACTATCTGACCGACCTGTTCCCGATCATGGAACTGGGCACCTCGGCGAAGATGCTCTCCATCGTTCCGCTGATGGCGGGCGGCGGCATGTACGAGACCGGTGCCGGCGGTTCCGCACCGAAGCACGTGCAGCAGCTGGTAGAAGAAAACTACCTGCGCTGGGACTCTCTCGGCGAATTCCTCGCTCTGGCGGTGTCCCTGGAGGAAACCGGAATCAAGACCGGCAACGCCAAAGCCAAGATCCTAGGGAAGACCCTCGACCAGGCCACCGGGAAGCTGTTGGACAACAACAAGTCCCCGGCACGCAAGGTGGGTCAGCTAGACAACCGAGGCAGCCACTTCTACCTGGCTCTGTACTGGGCGCAAGCCCTGGCCGCCCAGGACGAAGACGCCGAACTGAAGGCCCACTTCGCTCCGCTGGCCAAGCAACTGACCGAGCAGGAAGCAACCATCGTTGACGAACTCGCCGCCGTTCAGGGCAAGCCAGTCGATATCGGTGGCTACTACCGCTCCAATCCTGAACTAACCAGCAAGGTCATGCGCCCCAGCGCGACCTTCAACGCTGCCCTGGCCGCGCTGAACGCCTGAGTCAACGCCTGAGCGTTACCACGAACCCCGGCCCGTGCCGGGGTTCGTGCTTTCTGGTAGCCCGCTGCTATGATCGCGTCATTTGCGCAAGGCAGCTTATATGGACTGGCAACCGCATATCACCGTCGCGACCGTTATCGAAGACCAGGGACGTTTTCTGTTGGTAGAAGAGCTCAAGGCAGGCCGTCTCGTACTCAATCAGCCTGCCGGGCATCTGGAAGCCAATGAGAATCTGCGCCAGGCGGCTATTCGAGAAACACTCGAAGAAACCGGCTGGGACGTCGAGCTCATTGGCGTCGTGGGAATTTATCTGTACACCGCCCCCAGCAATGGCGTGACCTATCAGCGCGTGTGCTTCGCCGCCAGAGCCCTGCAGCATGATCCGCAGCGTCAACTCGACGAGGGCATCGTCGCCGCTCGGTGGCTGAGCCGCGAAGAGCTGGAGGCGCAACCTGAACGCTGGCGCAGCGAACTGGTGCCCCGCTGTATCGATGATTATCTGACCGGGCCGCTGCATTCGCTTGACGTGATTCGCAACTGAACGCGGCTTCGTCATGCCTGCTGCAGCCTGATAGAATTCCGCCCCTTTGCAGAGCCTCAGCGTGTTCCTATGTCTGTAACCACCCTCATCTCCCCGGAAAAAACACGTGTCATCGTCGGCATGTCCGGCGGAGTGGACTCTTCCGTTTCCGCCCTCCTGCTGCTCGAGCAGGGCTATCAGGTCGAAGGCCTGTTCATGAAGAACTGGGAAGAGGACGACGGCACGGAATACTGCACCGCCAAGGAAGATCTGGCCGACGCCCAGGCTGTGTGCGATCGGATCGGCATCAAGCTGCACACAGCCAACTTCGCAGCCGAGTACTGGGACAACGTTTTCGAACATTTCCTTGCCGAGTACAAGGCGGGACGCACGCCGAACCCCGACATCCTTTGCAACCGGGAGATCAAGTTCAAGGCTTTCCTCGACTACGCTTTGGTGCTGGGAGCAGACCTCATCGCGACCGGCCATTACGTACGTCGTCGCGACGTGAATGATCGCAGCGAGCTGCTCAAAGGGCTGGACCCGAACAAGGACCAAAGTTACTTCCTGCATGCGGTCGGTGGGGAGCAGCTGAGCAAGACGCTGTTTCCTGTCGGCGAGCTTGAAAAGCCTGAAGTGCGAGCGATCGCCGAGAAGTACGGACTTGCCACGGCTAAGAAGAAAGACTCCACCGGCATCTGCTTCATCGGCGAAAGGCGCTTCAGCGACTTTCTCAAGCAATACCTTCCCGCCCAGCCCGGTAATATCGAAACCATCGATGGTGAAGTGATCGGCCGTCATCACGGCTTGATGTATCACACCATCGGACAGCGGCAAGGCTTGGGCATAGGCGGCCTCAAAGATGCCTCGGACGAGCCTTGGTATGTCCTGAGCAAAGACCTGCAGCGTAATGTGCTGGTAGTTGGTCAGGGTAACGATCATCCATGGCTTTTTTCTCGCGCCCTACTGGCGTCGGACATCTACTGGGTAAACCCGATCAACCTCAGCGAGCCACTCAGGCTGACAGCCAAAGTTCGCTACCGCCAGAGTGATCAGGCGTGCACGCTGGAAAAGACACCAGACGGCTATCGCGCTGTCTTTGATGCACCTCAGCGCGCAGTTACGCCAGGCCAGTCAGTGGTGTTCTACGAAGGTGAAATTTGCCTGGGCGGTGGCGTGATCGAGCAGGCCGAACCCTGGTTCGAGGGTCGCCCATGAAAGCGCTGGACGAACAGCTGATCGCACTTGGCGCGGTCTTCGAAGCCGCAACGCTGGTGGACCGAATCGCACGCACCGGCCAAATTCCGAATGCCTCGCTCGGCTGCATGCTTGGCAGTCTACTGGCCCGCAACCCGCAAACCACCCTTGAAATCTACGGCGGCGATGATCTGAATCTGCGTGACGGTTACCGCGCTCTGGTCGGCGCGCTGGAACGCGACAGCAGCACCCTGCAACGCGAGCCCCTGCGCTATGCCTTGGCGATGATCGGTCTGGAACGCCAGCTCGACAAACGCGACGACATGCTCCAGGTCATCGGCAGCCGGCTGGACCAGATCCAGCAGCAAGTCGAGCACTTCGGTATCACGCACGAAAATGTCGTCGCTTCGTTCGGCGGTCTCTATCAGGACACCTTGAGCACCTTCCGTCAGCGCATTCAGGTCCAGGGCGACATGCGCCACCTTCAGCAGCCGGACAATGCTTCCAAGATCCGCGCCCTGCTCCTCTCAGGCATTCGTTCGGCCCGCCTCTGGCGCCAACTCGGCGGCCATCGCTGGCAACTGATCTTTAGTCGGCGCAAGTTGCTCGATGCCCTTTATCCCAGGCTGCGCGCGACCCAGAGCGAAGACCTCTAACCACAGCGAATGTGCCGGGCTCACCTGGTACATTCATGTATAATCTGCGCCCTCTTTTCGTTGCCTGACTGTCCGAGAATGCCCTCTATGCAGCTTTCCTCGCTCACGGCGGTTTCCCCCGTCGACGGCCGCTACGCCGGCAAAACCAGCGCCCTGCGCCCGATCTTCAGCGAATTCGGCCTGATCCGCTGCCGTGTTCAGGTCGAAGTCCGCTGGCTCCAGCGCCTTGCTGCTCATCCAGGCGTACCGGAAGTCGCGCCCTTCTCCAGCGAAGCCAATGCCGTGCTGAATCAGTTGGCCGAGAACTTCCAGCTGGAACATGCCGAGCGCGTCAAGGAGTTCGAGCGCACCACCAATCACGACGTCAAAGCAGTTGAATACCTGCTCAAAGAGCAGGCCAAGCAGCTGCCGGAACTGGCCAAGGTCAACGAGTTCATCCACTTCGCCTGCACCAGCGAAGACATCAACAACCTCTCCCACGCGCTGATGCTGCGTGAAGGCCGCGACAGCGTTCTGCTGCCACTGATGCGCCAGGTCGCCGAGTCGATTCGCAAGCTAGCGGTGCAGTTTGCTGACGTGCCGATGCTGTCGCGCACCCATGGCCAACCTGCTTCACCGACCACCCTTGGCAAAGAGCTGGCGAACGTCGTTTATCGCCTGGAGCGTCAGATTGCCCAGGTTGCGGCCGTTCCGCTGCTGGGCAAGATCAACGGCGCAGTGGGTAATTACAACGCCCATCTGAGTGCGTATCCGGATATCGACTGGGAAGCCAACGCCCGCGAGTTCATCGAAGGTGACCTCGGCCTGACATGGAATCCCTACACGACGCAGATCGAGCCGCACGACTACATCGCCGAGCTGTTCGACGCCATCGCGCGCTTCAACACCATTCTCATCGACTTCGACCGCGACGTCTGGGGCTACATCTCGCTCGGTTACTTCAAGCAGAAGACCGTTGCCGGGGAGATCGGCTCCTCTACCATGCCGCACAAAGTCAACCCGATTGACTTCGAGAACTCCGAAGGCAACCTCGGCATCGCCAACGCACTCTTCCAGCACCTTGCAAGAAAGCTTCCGATCTCCCTCTGGCAG
>Ga0189292_10385_pt1 | contig 14853 bp, 16 predicted proteins | sample UW1oraminimetaG_FD_130317 | JGI IMG/M metagenome (GOLD analysis project Ga0189292, IMG submission 130317) | Marine microbial communities from the Costa Rica Dome - UW179A-orange mini metaG | ecosystem: Environmental > Aquatic > Marine > Oceanic > Photic zone | place: Costa Rica: the Eastern...
CCGTGGTCATGGCTGTGCCCGTGGTCATGGCTGTGCCCGTGGTCATGGCTGTGCCCGTGGTCATGGCTGTGCCCGTGGTCATGGCTGTGCCCGTGGTCATGGCTGTGCCCATCGTCATGACCTTCGTTCACCACCCGGTCGGATTCGAACAGACCCACGCTCAGCAGGAGGGGAAGCGGCACATCTCCCTTCACTGAGTGGAGGATGCGCGCATCTTTCTTGACGTCACGTAGCTGTTGTTCGACGTCCTTCACGCGATTTTCATCGACAAGATCGGTCTTGTTGAGCATCAGGATGTCGCCATAGATCACCTGCGATCGTCCGACTTCGCTGGCAATGGCCTCTGCTCCGAAGTTCTCAGCGTCAATCAAGGTGATGATTGAATCCAGCCTCGTTGAATCACGTAGCTCGCTGCCGAGGAATGTCATTGCGACGGGCAGTGGATCTGCCAGACCCGTGGTTTCAACCACAAGGTATTCGACGGGTTTGGGTCTGTTGAGGATTCGGTCCACGGCCTCCAGCAGCTCGCCGTTGATCGAGCAGCAGATGCACCCGTTGCTCAGTTCGACCATGTCCTCATTGGTGCTGACCACCAACTCATTGTCGATTCCGATTTCCCCAAATTCATTGACAAGAACAGCCGTTTTAAGACCCTCCTGATTGCTCAGGATGTGGTTCAACAGTGTTGTTTTCCCTGCTCCGAGAAAGCCAGTGAGAATCGTCACCGGCACTGCGGCTCGCTTCACGCTGGTTGTCATAGAAAAATCCCCTGCCTTATTCCATTTTGGCAGCGGCTCAATGCAGGGCGTCGATGGACCGAGCAAGCTCTGCATCCAGATTGCTGAGTCCTCCCAGGTCGTGGGTGGTTAGTTCGATCGTCACTCGGTTGTAGACATTGCTCCAGTTGGGATGGTGCTGTTTTGATTCCGCCAAGAGGGCAACCCTGGTCATGAAGGCGAATGCCTCACTGAAGTCGCTGAACTGCCACTGGCGTTTGAGGCGTTCATTCCCCACCTGCCACCGCGTCAAGGTTGAGCGAAGGTCTTCACGTTCCTGAAGGCTGAGCAGTGCTGCCATTGGCCATCGTCTCTGAACTTCAGCTTTAGCCTGGAGCGTGAGCAGCGGTTCTGGTCAACAGATGTTCAACAGACTGGTCTGGCTTCTGCTGATCCTTGTTCCAATGGTCAGCGTTTCAGTGCCTCCGGCAAGGGCGCAACGCGTGGTCAAAAAACTCACTGCTGAGTGCCCCATGGGCTACATCGACATGTCGAACGGCAAGTGCAGTGCTCTCGGATTGATGAGCTACACCCTTCGCCCGGCAATGGATGAGAGCTGTCCGTCCGGTTGGAATCCCACGGGTGGTGGCTATTGCCGCAAGGACTGAACGAATCGGCAGATCCGCGAGACAATGAGCTGGTTGAGTGGTCAGCTTGCGGTGGAGGGCTTAGGTCATGACAGATGTCGACTACCTGATCAATCGATTTCACGAACTATTTAGGTGCCAGGATGCCCAGCGCCAGTTGAAACGGCTGACGCTTGAGGAACAGAGGGACCAGGACCGTGGCTCTTCTAAGGATGGTGAAGAGCTGCAATGAGCGGGGTGTCGATCTCGCCCCCGCCTTTGTCCGCCGTTTCAACTAGAACATTCTCGTAGCCAGCTTTAAGGAGATCATGCGACTCCTGTATTTCGCAGCAGTCTTCGCCACGGCCTCCTGGCTAGTCGCTCTTTTGTGGCGCAAGTTCGTCGCTGTCCGACAAGTCAACGTGATTGTTGAATCACCTGAGCGAACAGCCCAGGTCAATGCCCTGGAGAAGGCTCTGCGAGCTGAAGGTGAGGAACCTGATTCCAGTGCGAGCGACGATCAGGAGTTGTCCTGAGGGCGCATGGTTAGAAGGCAGGCCCTCAATGTTCCTCGTTCTGGGGTCTGTGCTCGGATCTCGAAGCTGGTTAAGGTCTTTTCAGATCAATGAAGCCAATGGCTGCCGGGATAACGGCCTGGGATCGTCTTGGCTCGCACCTTCACGAAACCCAGGTTATGGATTCCATAACCAGGACGCTCTACTGGGATCAGAACACCCAAATGCCAAGCGGTGGTTCAGCCTGGCGCGGTGAGCAATTGGCTTTGCTGGCTCGTCAGCTCCATGCTCGCCAGAGTTCAGAGCACTATGCGCAACTGATCGCAGAAGCCCGTGAGGACTGGCGAATTCGTGCAAATCGTGTGGATCGCCCTGAAGCCATCAGTGGCCAGGCCCGCAATCTGGATTTGCTTGAGCAGGATCTTCGGCGGCAGCAGGCACTTGATCCTGATCTTGTCAGTGCTCTCGCCACAGCCAAATCCCAGGGTTATGACCTCTGGCAACAAGCGCGCAGCAGTTCCGACTTTTCTCTTTTTGCGCCGGCTCTTTGTCGGATGGTCGAGTTGCGTCAGGAACAGGCCCGTCAGTTGGCAGAACCGCGAAGTTGCTGGGAAACACTCGCTCAGCCGTTCGAGCCTGATCTCACGCTAGAGCGGCTTCAGGATTTGTTTGCGCCGCTGCGCAGGCGTTTGCCCGAACTATTGGAGCAACTCAAGGGCAGTCCCAGACCGTCCTCTCTTAGTTGGGATCTGCCTGCATCGACTCAGCAGCAACTTTGTGATCAGCTGCTTACCGACTGGGGCAGGGATAAGGGGATCACATGCGTTGCGGCTTCGCCACACCCCTTCTCGATCACATTGGGTCCTCGTGACTTCCGCATCACCACGCGTGTGGTGGCGGGTCAGCCTTTGTCCTGTTTTCTGGCCACAGCGCATGAGTGGGGGCATTCCTTGTACGAGCAGGGACTGCCTACGGCCACGCATCAGTGGTTCGCCTGGCCTCTCGGCCAGGCAACGTCCATGGCGGTGCATGAAAGTCAGTCGCTGTTCTGGGAGAACCGGGTGGCCCGTAGTCAGCCCTTCTCGGAACTCTGGTGGGAACGCTTTGCCGCTGCGGGTGCACCTCTTGAGTCAGCAGCGGATCTCTGGAAAGCGATGAATCCGATGGCGCCGGGATGCAACCGGGTGGAAGCTGACGAACTCAGCTATGGACTTCATATCCTCGTGCGGACGGATCTTGAGCTAGCTCTGCTGGAACAGGGTCTGCCAGTAGACGATCTCCCGAGCGAATGGAACCGTCGATACCGCGAATTGCTCGGAGTCACCCCCGCTGATGATGCGCAGGGCTGTCTGCAGGATGTGCACTGGAGCGAAGGTCTGTTTGGCTATTTCCCTTCCTATTTGCTTGGGCACCTCGTTAGCGCGCAGTTGAGCGAGGCCATGACGGCGGCGATTGGTTCTCCCGAGGAGCATGTTCGCCGTGGAGATCTCAGCGTCATGCTCGGTTGGCTGAGAGACAACGTCCATCCCATAGGGCGTGCTCTTAATGCCGAACAGCTCGTGGAGCAGGTGTCCGGTCGATCTCTCTCAAGTGATCCCTTCCTGAACTATTTGGAAGCAAAGCTGGAGCGGTTGTGCACTGCGCGGGCTTGATGCCATTGCTCCGTGCTTGGTGCTGAATCAGCCTGTGGTGATTTTCAGAGTCGAATCCCCCCTTTTCAATGCTGGGGTGCCGTTGAGACGTGCTCGTAATATCACCGCTGCGAATGCCGTACTCCATGGCCAATCTCGATCAGGCTCCGAGCCGCAGCATGCCGAATCTGCTGCATGTGCTGCCGGCCTTTGCTGACGAATCCGAGTTGCGTCTGAACACGATCGTGGAGCTCAACTCGAACACGATCAACAAGTACGAGCTAATTACTGAGACCGGTCACCTGAAGCTCGATCGAGTTGGTTACTCCTCTCTGGCCTATCCCTTCGCTTACGGCTGCATTCCCAGGACCTGGGATGAGGACGGCGACCCGCTCGATATTGAGATCGTGAATGTTACTGAGCCTCTGATTCCAGGTTCGATCGTTGAAGCTCGCATCATCGGCATCATGACCTTTGACGATGGAGGTGAGGTTGACGACAAAGTCATCGCGGTGTTGGCGGATGACAAGCGCATGGATCACATCAAGAGCTTTGAAGACCTTGGTGAGCACTGGAAAAAGGAAACTACGTACTACTGGGAGCATTACAAGGATCTGAAGAAGCCAGGAACCTGCACGGTGAATGGCTTTTTCGGCACGGAGAAGGCTATCGAGATCATCAAGACCTGTGAGGCTCGTTATGTCACTGAGATTGACCCCAAGCTCGTCGATTAATTTCCAAGCGGCTATGCGATCAACGTCTTGATGCTGGCCATCTACCCCTGCATCAGCAAGAGGCTGATGCAGGGACTGACTTTTGGGTGGCAACTGCTCCGTTCAGTGGGCTGCTCTGACCAGTCGGCAGTATGGGGCAGTCCTCCGCCTGCTGTGGCGATGCTCTTGATGGCCTGAGGAACGGATCGAACTTCAGCTTCGGTCCACTGAAGTTGTTCTGGCATTGCTCGGGCCAGTGGATTGTTCCTTGATGAGCGAAAGCTTGAAAACATCCGGCTGAGCTTTGAGCTGATTTCTTCAGAAAGTCCTCCACTGGTGTGCGGTTTTTTCTCCGGCCAATGGATACGTTGAGACCAGTGAGTCTTGGCTGTCTGGTAATGCGTCTCAAGTGCGTTGGCTGCTCCACTGTGTTGGCCGTTGGAGCTGTTTCTTTAGCCCTAGCTGCACCGGATCCAGCAGTTGCTTCGCCTCAGCTGCAGTTACCGCTGTTTGCATCAGCGAAGGTGCATTCTGTGAATGCTGAGACCAGCATTCATCTCGATCTCAAGCAGCGTCGCATCAGTGTGATCCGCGCTGGACAGTCCATCGGGCGCTGGCCGGTGGCGATTGGTGACCCCAAGACTCCAACACCGACGGGTGTGTTTCGTGTTGAAACCAAGCTTGTTAATCCTCAGTACGAAAGCACGAAATCCGGCAGAGTTCACCCGGTTACCGGACCTGCAAGCCCACTTGGCCATCGTTGGATCGGCTTTTTACAGCAGGGACCTAACCAATTCGGAATTCATGGAACCCCCTGGCCTCATTGGGTCAAAATCCGCGCTGCGGTGTCCAATGGCTGTGTACGCATGCTCAATGCCCACGTTCAGAAGCTCTACGAGCTGGTGGACGTGGGTACTCCGGTGATGATCACCCGGTGAGTCCTATCCCCCGAAGCACCGGGAAGCCTGCACTTAATCCTGAGAACAGCATCTGCACTGCAATCGCAGTGAGGATGAGGCCCATGATTTTCGTGAGTACCTGCAAAGCAGATTCACTGATTTTGGATGAGAGCATCTCGCCAGCGTTAAATATCAGATAAACGAGCACGCTCATGGCAAGCACAACGAGGCTGAGGCTCAGTTTTCCACCCACGCTTGCTGCGCTTGGATCCGCAATCACCACAGTGATGGTGCCCGGACCAGCCAGCAGGGGAATGCCCAAAGGAACAATTCCCTTGACCGAGGAGTTCTGGTCGCGTTCTACGGACTTCGGGTCGTGGTGAACTTTTGAAGGTTCGGAGTGCAGCATCGAAAGGCCGATCAGCACCACGATCAGCCCCCCGGCAACCTGAAAGGCTGGCCGCCCGATTCCAAAAAAGCCGAGCAGGTCGTTGCCGATCCAGGTGGCGAGGAGCAGGGTGATCAGCATGGTGAACGCGCTGCTTCGAGCGATCGCCCGGTCCTGACGCTTATTGCCATTCGTGAATGACAAATAGATCGGCAGATTGCCGATTGGATTGGAAATGGTGAAAATTCCGACCGCCGTGTGCAGCAGTGACATAGTCAGGCTTCGGGACGAACCGTTGCGAAGATCTCCTGCAGGATCTCCCCAGCGCCACGAGATTTCAAGTCTGCTGCGAGCTTCAGTCCCACATCTTCAGGATTACCGAGAGGGCCGCGGCGCTCATCACGGATCAGTCGCTTGCCATCAAGGCTGGCCACCATCCCGGTCAGAACCAGTTCATGGCCTTCAATACGGCTATTAACTCCGATGGGTACCTGGCAGCCTCCTTCAAGTTCTCGCAGGAAGGCACGTTCCGCGAGGCATCTCCCCGCAGTGGGGCCATGTTCAAGGACTTGAATGATGTTGAGAACATCTTTGTTGTCTGTGACACATTCGATGCCGAGGGCTCCCTGTCCAACGGCATGCAGTGAGATGTGGCCAGGAATGATCTGGTGGATCCGATCTGCGAATCCGAGCCGACTCAGGCCTGCTGCAGCAAGGATCAGACAGTCGTAGCCGCCAGCATCCAGTTTTTCTAGACGGGTGATGACGTTGCCGCGAACGTCCTTGAACTGAAGATGGGGAAAGTGATATCGCAGCTGGGCGAGTCTCCGAAGCGAGCTGGTTCCGACGACGGATCCCTCTGGAAGTGTTTCCAGGGTGTACTCAGCGTTCTTACTGTTGACCACCAGGGCATCCGCGGGATCCTCCCGCTCGGTGATGCAACCGAGCATGAGGCCGTCGGGCAGGTTGGTGGGCAGATCCTTAAGGGAATGCACGGCAATCTCTGCTCGACCCACCAGCATCTGGGCCTCCAGTTCCTTGGTAAAAAGGCCTTTGTCTCCGATTTTGGCTAGAGCCACATCCAGAATTTTGTCGCCCTGAGTGGCCATGGCTTCCACCGAAATCGCTAGGCCTGGGTGAGCTTTCTCCAGTTCGGCTTTGACCCAGTTGGTCTGCACCATGGCCAGCTGGCTGCGGCGGGAAGCGATGCGCAGTTGCTCGAGAGCCATGGGCACGTTGAAACAGCCACTCAGCCTACGGAGTCGAAGGCCCAGATCTGCTCAAGATTTCACAGAATGCAGGCCCGTGAGGGCTTCTTCCCTCTGGATTACGACCCACTTTTTTGGCGAACAGCTTTACGATCTAACTGTTCTCGAGAGTCGAAATGCCTGGTCCTGTGGTCAACGGGGTGAAGGTGAGCCATTCAACTGCTGGCTCGTCTCTTGCTCAAGTGGATGAATCAGTACCTTTTCTACCTTTGTTGAGTGAAGGATCAATTCGACTGGTACTACTCACCAGCGGTGTGATGCTGGTGGCGCGTCTCAGGCAGACCACCGACTCCGACGGCGATCGGGCTTATCAGTTGATCAGGCCTCTGCGGCTGGAAAAGCACGAAGACTCTGGACCATGGTCCTTGCATTCCTATCTGGCCGGGTTAACGCCCCAGCGCAATGTCGTGATGCTCAAGGCTGCTGTCGCAGCATTGCTGGAGCCGGAAGCACGCATCCTTCAGGCTTATACCCGCTCCACCAATCAGGAATGTCCTCCATCGGAAACGCCAGTTGAGCGTTTGAAGAAGGCATTTCAGGAATTCACCGACAGCGTTGAGCACCATTGAATATTTTTCAATTCAACCAGGCTACAAATGAGCAATCAAACTTTTTTAAATAATAGAAACTATGACCATGATGCTTTTGGTATGAGATTAGGTTTCACTTGACACAACGTGCTTGGTTCCAGCTCTTGACTAGCCATTCGTTTGGTTGATGTTGAAGTTTTGATGAAGAGCTGCTACGCGCTGATTCCCTGGGTGCTGTTAATTGTTTTGTCTTTCGTTAATCGAGGTTGCCATCATTAAGCCATGTTGGTCGCGTAACCTTCTGCTTGGTCGACTTGTGCACTGAGTTTTCATCACTATGAAAATGCATTTGAGTGCCAGTGCTTCCAGCTTTATCAGAAGGCCATGTCATTACCACGGTCAATAGAACTTCTTCTGCGCCATGCCACATTCGATCATCAGTGCGATTTTTCCTGTTATTGCTTACCTCTGCATTGGCTACATTGCTAAGCGAACTAAAAAGTTTGATCCCGCGAATAGTGGAATTCTCATTGGCTATGCGTTGAATATCTCGATTCCATGCATGATTGTGCTTGATATGACTCGGCAAGATATGTTTAAGGATTTTTCTCAATATTTTCAATTCTTTAGTGGTTATCTTCTTGTCTCATTTATTGTTTTTTTGATATCCTATGTTTACGGAAGGCTTGTTAAGCGTCAGAATTTATTGATTGGCTCATATTTTGCAGCTGCTGCTTCTTATTCTAATACCTGCATGATTGCGTTGCCAATTCTCGCCATCATGCTTCCCGTTGGAGGAGCAACGTATGGAGTTATTGGAGTGATCGTTTTGATTATAGGGCTCCAAACCACTTCGATTATTTATGAATACACATCCAAAGAGGAATCAGGCTTGAGTTTTCGTAAGGTGCTTGGCTCAATTTGGAAGGCGATGAAAGCGAATTACTTTATTGCTATGGTCTTGGGCTTAATACTCTCCTTCCTGGGCTTTCAGTTTCCCAGTGTACTGGGAGCGAGTTTGAATGCTGTTGGCATCACAACGGCGCCAGTTGCCCTGTTTGCAATCGGGGCTCAACTCAACTTCACTCTCTTTAGGAACCACATTCGTATTGTCAGTGAGTGTACATTTTTCAAATTATTTTTGATGCCTGTGCTTGCCTGGTTTGTTTGTGATCTTGTTAAATTGCCACCAGCTCCAGCTGTTGCGGTGATCCTTTGTAGTGCAGTGCCCACTGCGAAATGTCAATATGCTGTCGCTCGATCACATGACGTCTATGTAGAGGAAACTGAATCGATTGTTGCGGGCACAACTATTCTATCGATGATTACTCTGACAATTGTCATCGCTTTGCTAGCTGCTGAGTTTCCAGCGATTGTTACGTGAGCATTGGTGTTAAAAGTAATAAGCGCTTAGATTCACTTTAAAGTCGTATTTGACAGATCAGCTTTGTGAACGATGAGGATGCCAGGGTCATCAGTTGCGTCGTTTTTGAAAGTAAAACAGGGATGAGCGATGAGGTGAATCTCTTTATCAGGACTTTTGTGATGATTAAGTATTTGGTGGCTTGGTTCTGCGTATAGTCTCGTGATCATGAATGTTCAATGACGATCAAAGTGAGTGCAAGTTGATAAGAGGCAGGCGCATTGATGTTTAAGGCGGCTTTGAAAGCATGAAACACCTTCTTCTGCTTGCTCCTCGATGTGACTTCAATGTTTTGTGAACTTGACATCTGATTCAATTGCGCAAGTAATGCTGCAATCTAGTTATTGGCCTGAAATCTGCCATGGTTTCTATAGGCCTTCTCTGTGTATTTGATTCGAACCTTTTCTGCTTAAGGCTAACTTAAAAGAGGCGAGCGTATATTCGGGTTGTGACCCTATATTCCCTCAGGGGAGGATGAGCTGCGATGCATCGCTGATTAGGATGGCAAGTGATCTTCCAATTGCCGAATTCTTCGGATTGAATCAAGTTTGTAAAATAAGTTGCCTTGTGGTTTTCGGGGGATGGATTGCTGCTTGGGTTGGCCCTATTCGTCGGCAAGTATGCGCTTACATGATGGCTAGAGATTGTAAAAATAAATACCACTTTGCATGAGGAAGTTGTTGATTAATGAACCTCTTCAATGCTTTTCTTTGGACCATCCTCTGTTTCCGCTTAGGGCACAACTATTCTTTCCTCTCGGATTGGCTGCTTTGATGTGTTCGGCCGTCCTTGGTTGGCGCCGAAATTCCACCCAATCCAAGACCCAGGTAGTCGAAAGCCCCAGAATCCCTGTTTTGGCAAGGATCCTGGGGCTGTAGAAACTTAGTAGCTGATTACTTGATGTATTCCTTGAGGACTCCGTTCCGATTGGGATGCCGCAGCTTGCGCAATGCCTTGGCTTCGATCTGGCGGATTCGCTCACGGGTGACGTCGAAGATCTGACCGATTTCCTCGAGGGTCTTCATGCGTCCGTCATCTAGGCCGTAGCGGAGCCGGAGCACGTCACGCTCCCTCGGACTGAGTGTGGCCAGCACGCCTTCGAGATCCTCGCGTAAGAGATTCTTAGCCACGTCCTGCTCGGGATTCTCGATGTCGGCTTCGATGAAGTCACCAAGACGGGAATCCTCTTCTTTGCCGATTGGGGTTTCAAGGGAGATCGGTAGCTGGGCGCTCTTGGCGATGAAGCGCAGCTTCTCAATGGTCATTTCCATTGATTCGGCAATCTCTTCTTCCGTGGGTTTGCGGCCGAACTCCTGGCTGAGCACTTTGGTGGTTTTTTTGATGCGGGAGATGGTCTCGTAGAGGTGGACCGGGAGGCGAATCGTTCGACTTTGATCAGCGATGGCCCGTGTGATGGCTTGGCGGATCCACCAAGTTGCATAGGTGGAGAATTTGTAACCCTTCTCGTGGTCGAATTTCTCTGCAGCACGAATCAGTCCGAGACTGCCTTCCTGGATTAGGTCCTGAAAGCTCAGGCCACGATTCATATATTTCTTGGCGATCGAGACCACAAGGCGAAGATTCGACTGAACCATTTTTTCCTTGGCCCGACGGCCGAGCATCAGTCGGCGGCGGAAACGAATCAGCGGCATCTCCACCAGAGCCGCCCATTCCTTGTTGTCAGGTTCTCGGCCGTTGTCACTCTCGAACTGGGCAGCCAACTCCTCGAGGTAGAGAAGATCAGCGATCTTTCTGGCTAGTTCGATTTCTTCGTCTGGCCGCAGTAGGCGGATCCTGCCGATCTCCTGCAGGTAAACCCTGATCGAATCCTCGGTGTAGACCCCTTTAGGGCCAACCTTGATGCTCGCCAGTACCTTGGCCTTCGCGTCTGCTTTGGCTTTCTCCTCCTTGCTAACGGAGGGATTGCCGGAGGTCTTGGCCAGCAACTGATCAGCGGCGGCATCCAGATCGGCGGGCTTGGCAGCGGCCGAGCTCTTGGCTCGGCTTGCCTTCGCAGGGGTTTTCGCGCTCTTTGTTGTCTTGGCGGCTGCCGCGCTCTTGGCTGTTGTTGCGCTCTTGGCTGAGCTGCTCTTGCTAGCCGGTTTCGATTTCGCAGCGGCCTTCGTCGTGGCGGCCTTGGTGGTGGCGGACTTTGCTGCTGAACTCTTTGACTCTGGCTTGGCCTTCTTGCTCACACCCTTGGGCAGTCCTTTGGAATCCGCCAGCATCACAATGGATGGAGTCGCCTTAGAGGAGGCCGCTTTGGAAGAAGCAGTCTTGGGCGATGCAGCCGTGGGCTGAGCTGACTTGCTCGCAGCAGGACTCATGGGGATCGGGATGGTGAGGGTGTACGGAATTAACGCAGTCAACGAAACGGAACCAAGCTCGGCCTAGCGGCGCATCACAAATCTCAGGTCTCCCCCAAAACAGAGGGGGTAGACAACTAAAACCAGTGATCGAGAATCAATTGGTGGGCTTTGGGCTGGGGCAGGGCTGTCAGGGGCGTTCGCAGACCGGTCGGCCGTAGGGATAAACCCTGGCTCGAGCTTCGTGTCTTCCCACTGGACGGAACTCTGCTCTGTTCCGACAACAGCTGTTGAGCTGTCCAACATCTGTATCTTAAGAAAAACATGTGATGTCGGCAACCCCCGTCAATCAATCCTCCAGCCCCCCTGCCGCGCAACTGGTTTCGGAAGTTGATGTCTGGCTGGAGGCCGGTCGTGATGGGCGTACTTTCAGTTATTGCGACAGTCACAGTCTCGGAGTGGGACTGGGAGATCTTGTGGCGGTCCGTCTTCGAGGGCGTCGACTGCAGGGGTTGGTCACGGGCTGTCGATTGATCACAGCTCGGGCAAATTCAGCTGACAGCGATGGCGTTCGGCTCAACCCTGTCGAAGCGCTGGTGCAGCGCGCTGCAGTTGACCCGTCATGGCGCTCATGGCTGGATGCCATGGCAGCCCGTTGCCATACCAGTTCCTTTCGCATGCTCAAGGCGGCATTGCCCCCGGGATGGCTGGGTCAGCGGCCCTGTTCGGCGCCGGCCTTACGCCAGCTCTGGTGGGTTGAGCGGATTGAAGCGATTGATCTCTTGGTCATGCCAAATGCTTCCAGGCAGCTCGCGCTGTTGGCGGAGCTCGAACGCAGGGGCGGTGGCGCTTGGCAGCGTGACCTTTTGGCGGAGGGTTTCCAAACAGCCACTGTCAAGACCCTTGAGCGCAAGGGCCTGATTCGCCGACGACGCAAACCGGAGATCGCTCCCAGTGGATCAGGCAAGGTGACACCCTGCGCTGCCGAGTTGGAGTCACCGCGATTGTTGACGGACGAGCAGCAGTCCGTGGTGTCCCAGTTTCAATCACTCCCCGAGGGTGGAGGACTGCTGCTTTGGGGAATCACTGGCTCCGGCAAGACCGAGGTCTACCTGCAGTTGGCAGCTGCAGAGCTGGTAGCTGGCCGTCATGTTCTGCTACTCACTCCGGAGATCGGCCTCATTCCCCAGCTTGTGGATCGCTGTCGTCAGCGTTTCGGAGCGCGAGTTTTGGAATATCACAGCGGTTGCACGTCCAGTGAGCGGGTTCGCATCTGGCGTCGCTGTCTCGAGAGCGACGATCCCGTAGTGGTGGTCGGCACCCGCTCCGCGGTGTTTCTTCCCCTACGTCCGCTGGGCCTGCTGGTGCTGGATGAGGAACACGACAATTCCTACAAGCAGGATTCACCCATGCCCTGCTATCACGCAAGGGTTATGGCTTCAGAGCGGGTGAGGCTGCAGGGTGGTCGTCTGCTGCTCGGCAGCGCGACACCCTCACTTGAAAGCTGGAGCCGTCTCCAGCCTCAAGGCAATCTGGTTCTCGCCCGGCTGCGTTCGCGGATCTCCAGCCAGCCACTGCCACCCGTCCGGATCATTGACATGCGTCATGAACTGGCGGAGGGCAATAAACGCTTGATTAGTCGTGCCCTGATGGACCGGTTGGCACAGCTCCCGGAGAAAGGGGAACAGGCGGTCGTGTTGGTGCCGAGGCGTGGATACAGCACGTTCCTGAGCTGCCGTAGTTGCGGAGAGGTGGTGATGTGCCCCCATTGCGACGTTCCTCTCACCGTTCACGGCAATCGGGGGGCACAGCAGTGGCTTCGTTGTCACTGGTGTGACCATCGAGCCCCCATCACCCCTTCTTGCACCTCATGCGGCTCCCTCGCCTTCAAGCCCTTTGGTGCAGGCACTCAAAGGGTATTGGAGCGTCTTGGCGAGGAACTCAGTGAGCTGCGTCTACTGCGCTTTGATCGGGACACCACGGGAGGTCGTGATGGTCATCGCAGACTGCTGGCTCAGTTTGCGGAGGGTGAAGCCGATGTGCTGGTCGGGACGCAGATGCTGGCCAAAGGAATGGATCTGCCGCGCGTGACTCTGGCGGCGGTGCTTGCCGCCGACGGTCTTCTGCATCGACCTGATCTGAGGGCCGGAGAGCAGTGCCTGCAACTGCTCCTACAACTCGCTGGTCGAGCTGGGCGCGCAGAAAAGCCCGGTGAGGTACTGGTCCAGACTTACAGCCCTGAACACCCAGTGATCCGACATCTGGTGGATGGTCGTTACGAACGTTTTCTGGAGGAGGAATCGGCCCTGCGCCGTGAAGCCGGACTGGTTCCCTTTGCGCGGGCTTGCCTGATTCGGCTCTCGGGTCAGTCCGCTAGCGATACAGCGACTGCTGGAACCCTGCTGGCTGAACGGATTCGCGCAGGCTGTGCTGCCGCAGGCTGGCAATTGCTCGGTCCTGCTCCTGCTCCTGTGGCTCGGGTGGCGGGCCGTAGTCGCTGGCAGTTGCTTCTGCACGGTCCCCAGGACAGTGAGATCCCCCTGCCTTGCGGAACCGGCCTGTGGGAAGGGCTCCCCAAAGACATTTCACTCGCCGTGGACCCGGATCCTCTGCAGCTGTGAATCAGGACGGCAGCTCGGGGTAGCCAAATCCGAGTCGAACCCGCATCGACTGCAGCAGAAAACTCAGCAGTAGCAGCAGAATGATCAGCACACTGCCAAGACCGAGAGGACTCCACTGCCAGCGCCGGATCTGCAGTTGATTGACACTGCCGCTGTCGAGGGTCCACAGCAGAACATCCCCCTCCAACCGACCCTTGCTGGGACCGCTGCTGACCTGCTGAAGATCATGCACTGGAGTGATGCTGATCTGTAGATCTCCCGCGGGGAACTCGGCGAGGGGTGAGAGGTCCAGGCGCAGGTTCAGTTGCTGCTGCATCCCAACTAACCAGTTCCTCTCCACGATCGCCAGATCCGGGGTTGGAAGGGTCACGCCAGCGCTGCGTCCAGCGAGCTCCACACTGTTGCGCATCAACATGGCGGCCTGGTCTGCCCCCAGCTTGGGGCTTATCAGACTGAGGGAGCCTGCTCTGTCTTGATGGACCTTCCAGTTCAGGCCTTCCGAACGCAGCGCTTTCGCAAAGTTCTGCTGCCAGGGAAGACTGTGGCCACTGAGGCTGTTGATCCGCCAGCTCATCGCCAGGCGATCCGGACCCGCTAGATCGATCTCGGCCGTGACGCGTACACATCCGCTGAGCAACAGGGTCAGTCCGAGCAGAACCGCTAGCACCAGCACAGCAAAACCTGCTGATGGTGCCTGCGTTGGACCCGTTGGCGGTGGAGGCGGTGGAGGCGGGCCACGTCTTCGCCGGCTGGAGAGAGTCCCTTTCCCCACTCGGGGAGCCATGTCCAGTGTCGGTAGCTGCATCGACCAGCGTGCCGGACGCTCAAGGCTTGGCGCTTCGAGCACACTCAGCAACTGACGAGCCCGGTTGCGCAGATCAGGATCCTTGCAACGTGTGAGTAGACGACAGGTGGAGATCGCCTTGCGTTCCTCCCCCTGTCCCATCCAGGCCGTCACCATCACCATCCGGATGGCAGCTCCCTCCTGTTCAGTGATTGGATTCGCGTCAGCGAGAGGCTCCAGTAGGCGCAGGCACAGGCCATAATCACCGCGTTCAAGTGCCCGTTCGGCTGCTGCAAGCCCTGTGCTCATCCCCGATACGCATATGGCATCCAAGTTATAACTAGAGTCCTGCCTTGTCTGTACCGCCTGCAGTACCACTAAGCCTGGCCTGACTGGCTTCTTTTCACTCTTGCTAGCAGCTTAAGGATTAAAA
>Ga0189292_10386_pt1 | contig 14851 bp, 13 predicted proteins | sample UW1oraminimetaG_FD_130317 | JGI IMG/M metagenome (GOLD analysis project Ga0189292, IMG submission 130317) | Marine microbial communities from the Costa Rica Dome - UW179A-orange mini metaG | ecosystem: Environmental > Aquatic > Marine > Oceanic > Photic zone | place: Costa Rica: the Eastern...
CGGCGCGACCCCAAGGCCACGGTGGATGCGCGCGCCTGGGGGCAGATCAACCGCCGCTTCCACGAGATCCTGTGCGAAGCGGCCGGCAACCGCGCCCTGCTGTCGGCGCTGGAACATAACAACAAGACGCCGCTGGCCGGCCCGGCCGCGCTGACGCTGCCGTCCACGCCATCGCAGCTGGAAACGCCTTTCGTGCTGCGGGCGCAATCGGATCACGAGGACCTGCTGCGGGCGATCACGCGGCGCGAGGCCGCGCGCGCCGAGAACCTGATGCGCGAGCACGCCTATCGCAGCCGCGAGAACAAGCGCGTGCTGCTGGAATCCCTGCGGGGGGGCGTGGCGGGGCTGGCGCAGCCGGTCGACAGCGCGGCGGCCTAGGACCGGGCCGCCCGCTCGATGCAGGCAGGCGCGGCGCGAGGAAACGGCGGCCCGATGCGGCCGCCAGGCCAGGCTGCGTTCAGAACAGCCGGCGCACGCGCTCGCGGATGGCGCCGGCGTAGGCCCAACACCACACCGCCAGCGCCAGCATCGCCACCGTGAAGTAGGCGCGCGCCTCGAGCGGCACGGGATTCAGGCGCGACAGCGTGGGAAACGGCTCGTAGCCGATGAAGTCGCTGGCGGCCAGCGCGCTGAACAGCAGCGCCAGCGCCGGGCCGGTGAAATGCGGACGGTCGCCGCGGGTCTGCGGATCGGCCCGGAAATACCAGTGGCACCAACGCAGCAACTGGATCACGACGGCGACCAGCGGAACGACCAGGGCAAGCTGCAGCACGAGCAGCGCAACGATGACTTGAGTGGGAAGCATGGCCGCGATTTTACGCGGCCGCGCGATCGGCCATCGGGACAACCCCTATTACCCGCTCCGGTTCAAACAACTATCGTATTCGAGAATTATCAAATAAGAGAATTCTCGCTTCCGACAAAATGGCCGCAGACACAACCTACGATTACGCCGTCATCGGCGCCGGCATCGCCGGCGCCTCCGTGGCCTACCGCCTGAGCGCGGCCGCCTCCGTGGTGGTGCTGGAGCGCGAGGCGCAGCCCGGCTACCACTCCACCGGCCGTTCGGCCGCCATGTTCATGGAGACCTACGGCACCGCCCAGATCAAGGCGCTGACGCGCGCCAGCCGCGATTTCTACGAACATCCGCCGCAGGGTTTCTGCGAGCATCCCCTGCTGAGCCCGCGCGGCGTGCTGTACATCGCCGCGCCCGGCCAGCAGGACCTGCTGCGCGAGGTCTATGACGATTTCCGCAGCCAGTCGCCCAACGTCACGCTGATCGACGCCGAGCAGGCAATGGCGCGGGTGCCGTGCCTGCGCCCGGACCAGTTGTGCGGCGCCATCGAAGAGCCGGACGCCCGCGACATCGACGTACATGCGCTGCACCAGGGCTTCCTGCGCGGCATGACGCGCCAGGGCGCGGTGCTGCGCAACCACGCCGAGGTGGTGACGGCCCGCCATGAGGACGGGGCCTGGACGCTGACGCTGGCCGGCGGCGATTCGCTGCGGGCACGGGTGCTGGTGAATGCCGCCGGCGCCTGGGCCGACCATACCGCCGAGCTGTGCGGCGTGCGGCCGGTGGGCCTGCAGCCATGCCGCCGCACCGCCTTCACCTTCACCGGGCCGGACGATATCGACTTCGCCCACTGGCCGGCCGTGGTCGGCGTGGACGAGAGCTTCTATTTCAAGCCCGACGCCGGCCAGCTGCTGGGCTCGCCCGCCAATGCCGATCCGGTGCCGGCGCACGACGTGGTGCCCGAGGAACTGGACGTGGCCACGGGCATCTACCGCATCGAATCGGCCACCTCGCTGACCATCCGCCGCCCGCGCCACACCTGGGCCGGCCTGCGCTCGTTCGTGGCCGACGGCGATTTCGTGATCGGCTGGGACAGCGCCACGCCCGCCTTCTTCTGGCTGGCGGCCCAGGGCGGCTACGGCATCCAGTCCGCCGCCGGCGTCTCGCGCCTGGCCGCCGACCTGCTGCTCGATCTGCCCTTGAATGCCAGCCTGACCGCGCAGGGCGTCGACCCCGCGCGCCTGTCGCCGGCCCGTTTTTCCCCATCCTGATAGGAGCCCGTTCCATGAGCCAAGCCATCCAGCGCCTGCCCAGCAGCCTGCCCTTCCCGTTCTCGCGGGCCGTGAAGGCCGGCGGCTTCCTGTTCCTGTCCGGCCAGGTGCCGATGAGCGCCGCCGGCGAGGTGGTGCGCGGCGACATCCAGACCCAGACCCGCGCCGCCTGCGAGCGCATCGTCGAAAGCCTGGCGGCCGGCGGCGCGCGCCTGGACCAGGTGGTCAAGGCCACCGTGTGGCTGTCGGACATGGGCCATTTCGCGGGCTTCAACGAGGTCTACAAGGAATTCTTCGGCGCGGCGCTGCCGGTGCGTTCGACGGTGGCGTCGGCGCTGGCCCTGAACGTCGACGTGGAAATCGAAGTGCAGGCGTATATCGGGCAGGACTGAAGCGTACAGACCGACAACCATCCAGAACGGAGCGATCGCATGAAGATTTTTTCCGGGTCCCTGGCGACCGAGACCAACACCTTCTCCCCCATTCCGACCGGCCTGTCGGCCTATCGGTCGCGCGGCTACTACCCGGCCGGCCAGCACCCGGACCGCATGCAGATGTTCTCCGGTCCCCTGTGGGCCGCGCGCCAGCGCGCCCAGGGCAAGGACTGGACGCTGATCGAGGGCATGACGGCGGGCGCGACCCCGGCCGGCCTGACCACCCGCCACGCCTACGAAACCCTGCGCGACGAACTGCTGGAAGACCTGCGCCGCGCCGGCAATGTCGACATCGCGCTGTTCGGCCTGCATGGCGCCATGGTGGCCGACGGCTATGACGATTGCGAAGGCGACCTGCTGCGGCGGGCGCGCGAGATCGTCGGCCCGGACACGGTGATCGGCGCCGAGCTGGATCCGCACTGCCACCTGACCGACGCCATGGTGAACAGCGCCGATTTCCTGGTGTGCTTCAAGGAATATCCGCACACCGACATCCTCGACCGCGCCTACGACCTGGTCGACCTGTGCGTGGCGCGCGCCGAGGGCCGCATCAAGCCGGCCCGCGCGGTCTATGACTGCGAAATGATCTCCATCATGCACACCAGCCGCGAACCGATGCGCGGCTTCGTCGACCGCCTGCTGGCGATGGAAGGCAAGGAAGGCGTGCTGTCGGTGTCGATCGCGCACGGCTTCCCGTGGGGCGACACGCCCGACATGGGCTCCAAGGTGCTGGTCTACACCGACGGCGACGCCGGCCAGGCCGAGCGGCTGGCGCGCGCGCTGGGCGAGGAGATCATCGGTTTCCGCGACCAGCTGGCGCCGCCCTACCCCGGCGCCGACGACGCGCTGGACCAGGCGCTGGCGCTGGCCGATTTCCCCGTGGTGCTGGCCGACTCGGCCGACAACGCCGGCGGCGGCGCGCCCAGCGACGCCACCTTCATCCTGGAACGCGTGCTGGCGCGCGGCATCCAGGACGTGGCGACCGGCCCGTTCTGGGACCCGGTGGCGGTGCAGCTCTGTTTCGAGGCCGGCGACGGCGCGCAGATCTCGCTGCGCATCGGCGGCAAGGTGGCGCCGGTGTCGGGCCAGCCGCTGGACCTGGCCTGTGAGATCGTCGCGCTCAAGCGCGACGCCATCATGACCGGGCTGGCCGGCACGCCCGCGCTGCTGGGCGACGTGGCCGTGGTGCGCAGCCAGGGCGTGACCATCGTCATGACCACCAACCGCACCCAGGCCATGGACACCGACCTGTTCACGCAGTTCGGCGTCGATCTGGGCGCGATGAAGCTGGTCATCCCGAAGTCGTCGCAGCACTTCTACGCCTCGTACTCGAAGCTCGGCCGCCACGTCATCTACGTCGAGACGCCCGGCGCCATCACGCAGGACTACAACGCGCTGCCGTTCACCAAGCGCAAGTTGCCGAAATGGCCCTTCAAGGGCTGATATCCAACCATTGCCCACGCAGGCAACCGGACAAAACAAGGGGATGACCATGATGAAACGATTCAGCCTGCTGGGCGCCGCCGCCCTGCTGGCCTGCGGCCTGGCCGCGGGCCAGCCGGCCCAGGCCCAGACCAAGACGCTGCGGATGGTGCCGCACGCGGACCTGAAGACGCTGGACCCGCTGTTCAATACCGCCTATATCACCCGCAACCACGGCTACATGGTGTTCGACACGCTGTTCGCGCAGGACAGCCAGGGCCAGCCCAAGCCGCAGATGGTGGAAAGCTGGACCGCCTCGCCCGACGGCAAGGCCTGGACCTTCAAGCTGCGCCCGGGGCTGAAGTTCAACGACGGCACCCCGGTGACCGCCGAGGACTGCATCGCCTCGCTGCAGCGCTGGGCCAAGAAGGACACGATGGGCCAGGCCCTGATGGCCGCGGGCGCCGAAATGGCAGCCACCGGCCCCGACAGCTTCTCGCTGACGCTCAAGCAGCCGTTCGGCCTGGTGCTGGACGCGCTCGCCAAGCCGTCGGGCATGCCGCCGTTCATCATGCCCAAGCGCCTGGCGCAGACCGACCCGAACACGCCCGTGACGGAAATGGTCGGCTCCGGCCCGTTCCTGTTCAAGCGCGATGAGTGGGTGCCGGGCAACAAGGTGGTCTACGTCAAGAACCCGGCCTACGTGCCGCGCAACGAACCGGCCGACGGCCTGGCCGGCGGCAAGGTCGCCAAGGTCGACCGCATCGAGTGGATCTACATCCCCGACGGCAATACCGCCACCGCCGCGCTGATGAACGGCGAAGTCGACATGATCGAGCAGACCACGCCCGACTTCCTGCCGGTGCTGGAGACCAACCCCGCCATCACCCTGAACACATCCGTCGCCACCCAGGGCATGGCCATCGTCAACGCGCTGCATCCGCCGTTCGACAAGCCGCAGGCGCGCCAGGCCCTGTATTACCTGTTCAGCCAGAAGGAAATGCTGGCGGCCATCGGCTACCCGGAGAAGTACCGCGTCGACTATTGCGCCACGCTCTACATCTGCGGCTCGCCGCTGGCCACCGACGCCGGCGCCGCGCCCTATGCCAAGCCCGACCTGGCGCGCGCCAAGCAGCTGCTGCAGGAGGCCGGCTACAAAGGCGAGAAGATCGTGGTGCTGTACCCGACCGACCACATCAGCGCGCCCGCCGTCATGGTGCTGACGCAGAACATGAAGAAGGCCGGCCTCAAGGTCGACCTGCAATCCATGGACTGGGCCTCGCTGGCGGCGCGCCGCCTGAAGAAGGACCCGCCCGAGCAAGGCGGCTGGAGCCTGTTCCTGACCTGGGGCGGCTACTACGACGCCAGCACGCCGCTGACCAACCCCTGGCTGTCGGCCGCCTGCGGCAACAGCCTGCCGGGCTGGCCCTGCGACAAGGAACTGGACGCGCTGCGCACGCAGTGGATCCAGGAACCCGACGCCGCCAAGCGCAAGGACATCGCGGCCAGGCTGCAGGCGCGCGCCTACGAGTCGGTGCCGTACGTCATGTGGGGCGAATTCAAGCCGGTGTCGGCGATCCGCGGGCTGTCGCACACGGAGCTGATGAAGACCGGCATCCCCGTGATGTGGAACGTGGAAAAACCATAACGCGGCGCGGGGCCGCGCGTGATCGCCACGCGCGCCCCGCCCCTGGACAATCAGGCCGCCGCCCAGCGCCCCGTGCGCGCCGCGTCAGGCCGGGGGGAAACCCAGCGTGAAAACCATTCTGCGCCGCATCGCGGCCGTCATACCCGTCATGGCCGTGGTCGCGGTCGTGGTGTTCCTCTTGATCCACCTGTCGCCGGGCGACCCGGCGGCGGTGATCGCGGGCGACAACGCCACCACCGAGGACGTCGAGAAAATCCGCCAGAACCTGGGCCTGGACAAGCCGCTGCTGCTGCAGTTCGGCATCTGGGCCGGCCATCTCGCCACGGGCGACCTGGGCACCTCGATCGCCACCCAGATGCCGGTGGCGCAACTGATCGGCCAGCGCATGGGCCCGACGCTGTCGATCGCCATCTTCACCATGCTGTTCGCGGTGCTGGCGGCGCTGCCGCTGGGCGTGCTGGCGGCCTGGAACGCCGGCAAGTGGCTCGACCGGCTGGTGATGGTCGGCGCGGTCTGCGCGTTCTCGGTGCCGGTGTTCCTGATCGGCTACAGCCTGGTGTACGGCTTTTCCATCAAGCTGGGCTGGCTGCCGGTGCAGGGCTACAAGCCGCTGGCCGACGGCCTGGCGCCGTATCTGCGGCACCTGGTGCTGCCTTGTCTGTCGCTGGGGCTGGTGTACATGGCCCTGCTGACCCGCATGACCCGCGCCACCATGCTGGAGGCGCTGTCGGAAGACTACATCCGCACCGCCCGCGCCAAGGGCCTGGCGGCCGGCCCGATCGTCTGGCACGCGCTCAAGAACGCCGCCAACCCCATCGTCACCACCATCGGCGTGGGCGTGGCGCTGCTGATCGGCGGCGTGGTGGTCACCGAAACCGTGTTCGCCATTCCCGGCCTGGGCCGCCTGACCATCGACGCCGTGCTGCGCCACGACTACCCCGTGATCCAGGGCGTGCTGCTGGTGGCCTCGGGCATCTACGTGCTGATCAACCTGCTGGTCGACCTGAGCTACCGCCTGTTCGACCCGCGCATCCGCTATTGAAGAGGGGCGATCCATGACCACCACCACCCTGCCCCTGGCCGTGCCGCGCCCGCGCTGGCGCCGCGCCGCCCGCTCGCTGCGGCGCCATCCGATGCTGTACATCGGCTGCGCCATCCTGCTGGCGCTCGCGGTGATCGCGCTGGCCGCGCCCTGGCTGACCGCGGTCGATCCGCAGGACATCAACCCGATGGCGCGCATGAAGCCGCCGTCGGCCGAACACTTCTTCGGCACCGACGCGCTGGGCCGCGACGTCTATGCGCGCACCCTGTGGGGCGCGCGGGTGTCGCTGCTGGTCGGCGTCGTGGTCGCGCTGGTGTCGACCGCGGGCGGCGTCCTGCTGGGCATGCTGGCCGGCTACTTCCGCCGCCTGGATGCCCTGATCATGCGCATCATGGACGGCCTGATGGCGATTCCCGGCGTGCTGCTGGCGATCGCGCTGATGGCCACGCTCAAGGGCGGCCTGGGCACCGTGATCGTGGCCATCGTGGTGCCCGAGGTGCCGCGCGTGGTGCGCCTGGTGCGCGCCCTGGTGCTGACCATCCGCGAACAGCCCTATATCGAGGCGGCCGTGGCCGCCGGCACCCGCGTGCCGGCCATCCTGCTGCGCCACATCCTGCCCAACCTGTTCGCGCCGCTGATGGTGCAGGCCACCTTCATCGCCGCCTCGGCCATCCTGACCGAGGCCGTGCTGAGCTTCCTGGGCGTGGGCATCCCGCCGCAGACCCCGAGCTGGGGCAACATCATGGCCGAGGGCCGCAACTTCGTCGCGGTGGCGTTCCACATCATCCTGTATCCGGGCCTGTTCCTGGGCGTGGCCGTGCTGGCCGTCAATCTGGTGGGCGACGGGCTGCGCGACATGCTCGATCCGCGCCTGGCGAAAAAGCTGTAGGAGCGCGCATGCCATCCCAACCTGTCCTGCAAGTGAATGACCTGACCACCTGTTTCGACGGCGACGAGACCACGGTGCTGGCCGTGGACGGCCTGTCGTTCGACCTGATGCCGGGCGAGACCCTCGGCCTGGTCGGCGAATCCGGCTGCGGCAAGAGCGTCACGTCGCTGTCCATCATGCGGCTGCTGCGCACGCCCGGGCGCGTGGCGCGCGGCAGCGTCGAATTCGACGGCCGCGACCTGCTGGCCCTGCCCGAGAAGGCCATGCGGGCCGTGCGCGGCAACCAGCTGTCGATGATCTTCCAGGAGCCGATGACCTCGCTCAACCCGGTGTTCACGATCGGCCGCCAGATCAGCGAGCCGCTGATGCTGCACCAGGGCCTGTCGCGGCGCGAGGCCATGAAGCAGGCCGAGGCACTGCTGGAACTGGTGCAGATCTCCGACCCGGCGCGGCGCGTGCACGAATACCCCTACCAACTGTCCGGCGGCATGCGCCAGCGCGCCATGATCGCCATGGCGCTGGCGTGCCAGCCCAAGGTGCTGATCGCCGACGAGCCGACCACCGCGCTGGACGTCACCATCCAGGCGCAGATCCTGCACCTGCTGCGCGACATCCAGGCGCGGCTGGGCACCGCCATCGTGCTGATCACCCACGATCTGGGCGTGGTGGCGCAGATGTGCCAGCGGGTCATCGTCATGTACGCCGGCCGCAAGGTCGAGGAAGGCAGCGTCGACGACGTGCTGGACCATGCCGCCCATCCCTATACCCAGGCGCTGATCCGCTCGCTGCCCGACTTCGTCGACGGCCAGGACCATACCGCCCGCCTGGCCGAGCTGCCCGGCATCGTGCCGGTGGTGACGCCCGAATCGCGCGGCTGCGCCTTCGCCGCGCGCTGTCGCGAGGCCCTGCCGCGCTGCGCCGACGAGACGCCGCCCGAGGTCGCCAGCGGCGACCGCCACCGCGTCTGGTGCTGGGCGCGCCGAGCCGCGCCGGCCGCCACGATGGAGCAAGCCCCGCGATGAACCTGCACGATGCGCCTTTCCCCGCCGCCGCCGCGGCATCCGCCCCGTCCGCCCCCCTGCTGGAGGTGGTCGGCCTGAAAAAGCATTTCCCCGTGGACGGCGGCAAGGTGCTGCGCGCGGTCGACAGCGTGTCGCTGTCGGTCGCGCGCGGCCAGACCCTGAGCCTGGTGGGCGAGTCTGGCTGCGGCAAGTCGACCACCGGCAAATGCCTGATCCGGCTGACCGACCCCACCGAGGGCCGCATCCTGCTCGAAGGCGCCGACCTGGCGGGCATGAACAGCAGCCAGCTGCGCGCCATGCGGCGCCGGATGCAGTTCATCTTCCAGGACCCGTTTTCGTCGATGAACCCGCGCATGCGGGTGCGCGACATCATCGGCGAACCGCTGCGCAATTTCGGCTATGGCCGCGAGGCCATCCGCGAGCGCGTGGCGCAACTGCTGGCGCGGGTCAGCCTGCGGCCGGACGCGGCCGACCGCTATCCGCACGAATTCTCCGGCGGCCAGCGCCAGCGCATCGTCATCGCGCGCGCCCTGGCGCCGGAGCCGGGCCTGATCGTCTGCGACGAACCGGTCTCGGCGCTGGACGTGTCGGTGCAGGCACAGGTCATCAATCTACTGATGGACCTGCAGCGCGACCTGGGCCTGACCTATGTGTTCATCTCGCACGACCTGAGCGTGGTGCGCCACATCAGCCACCACGTGGCGGTGATGTACCTGGGCAGGATCGTCGAGACCGGCACCCGCGACGCGGTCTTCAACCACCCGGCCCACCCCTACACCCGCGCCCTGCTGGCCGCGGTGCCCTCGGCCCGCCGCGGCGAACGCGCCCCGGTGGCGGTGCTCAAGGGCGAGATTCCCAGCCCGCTGGCGCCGCCGTCCGGCTGCGCCTTCCGCACCCGCTGTCCGCAGGCCCAGGCGCGTTGCGCCCAGGAAACGCCCGTGGCGCGCCCGGTCGGCGCCGGCCAGCTGGTCGCCTGCCATTTCGCCTGAGCCGCCCCGACATTCACCGGAGATCCCATGACTTCATCCGAATCGCAGCCCTTTGACTACCTGTTCGTCGGCGGCACCGTCATCGACGGCGCCAATACCCCCGGACAGCGCGCCGACGTCGGCGTGCGCGGCGACCGCATCGCCGCCATCGGCGACCTGTCGGACGCCCCCGCGCGCCACCGGATCAACGTCGCCGGCCAGGTGCTGGCGCCGGGCTTCATCGACTCGCACACCCACGACGACAACTACCTGCTCAAGCGCCGCGACATGACGCCCAAGATCTCGCAGGGCGTCACCACGGTGGTCACGGGCAACTGCGGCATCAGCCTGGCGCCGCTGGCGCACGCCAACCCGCCGGCGCCGCTGGACCTGCTGGACGAAGGCGGCTCCTATCAATTCGCCCGCTTCGCCGACTACCTGGACGCCCTGCGCGCCACGCCCGCGGCGGTCAATGCCGCCTGCATGGTGGGCCACTCGACGCTGCGCGCCGCCGTCATGCCCGACCTGCAACGCGAAGCCACCGACGCCGAGATCGACGCCATGCGCGCGCTGGCCGAGGAAGCCATGGCCAGCGGCGCCATCGGCATTTCGACCGGCGCCTTCTACCCGCCCGCGGCGCGCGCCACCACCGAGGAGATCATCGAGGTCTGCCGCCCCCTGAGCACGCATGGCGGCATCTATGCCACCCACATGCGCGACGAGGGCGAGCACATCGTGGCGGCGCTGGAGGAAACCTTCCGCATCGGCCGCGAGCTGGACGTGCCGGTGGTGATCTCGCACCACAAGGTCATGGGCCAGCCCAACTTCGGCCGTTCGCGCGAAACCCTGCCGCTGATCGAAGCGGCCATGGCGCGCCAGGACGTGTCGCTGGACGCCTATCCCTACGTGGCCGGCTCCACCATGCTCAAGCAGGACCGCGTGCTGCTGGCCGGCCGCACCATCATCACCTGGTGCAAGCCCTTCCCCGAACTGAGCGGGCGCGACCTGGACGAGGTCGCGGCCGAGCGCGGCAAGTCCAAGTACGACGTGGTGCCCGAGCTGCAGCCGGCCGGCGCGATCTATTTCATGATGGACGAGCCCGACGTGCAGCGCATCCTGGCGTTCGGCCCCACCATGATCGGCTCGGACGGCTTGCCGCACGACGAACGCCCCCATCCGCGGCTGTGGGGCACCTTCCCGCGGGTGCTGGGCCACTACGCGCGCGACCTGGGCCTGTTCCCGCTGGAAACGGCGGTCTGGAAAATGACCGGCCTGACCGCCCAGCGCTTCGGCCTGGCCGAACGCGGGCAGCTGCGGCCGGGCTACTTCGCCGACCTGGTGGTGTTCGATCCGGCCACCGTGGCCGACACCGCCACCTTCGAGCGGCCGACCGAACGCGCCGCCGGCATCCATTCGGTCTATGTCAACGGCGTGCCCGTCTGGCGCGAGCAGGCCTTCACCGGCGAGCATGCCGGCCGGGTGCTGGCGCGCACGCCCGCCTGACCGGCGCCGCCTTATACAATCCGGCGTATGCGCGGCGGGGCTTGCGGGCCCCGTCCGCTTTCCCTCCCAAACCCCTAGACGCCCAGACCGCTACATGGCCCCTACCCGCAAGACGGCCCCACCCGACATCGTGGGCAAGGAAGTAATGGGCGCCCGCCTGCGCGCCGAGCGCAAGGCCCGGAAAATGACGCTGCAGGCACTGTCGCAGGCCAGCGGCATCGCGGTATCGACGCTGTCCAAGGCCGAACTGGGCCAGATCGCCCTGAGCTACGAGAAGTTCGCCGCGCTGGCCCGGGCGCTGGACATCGACATGACGCGCATGTTCATGCTGGGCGACGCGCCCCAGGCCGAGGTCGCGCCCACCTACGTCAAGAACAAGCTCAGCGACGCCCGCGACTACGCCACCGACAACTACCACTACCGGCTGTTGATGGGCGAATACCCGGGCAAGAAGATGATGCCCATGCTGGCGCTGATCGATTCGCGCAAGGTGGTCGAGTTCGAGGACTACATCCGCCACCCCGGCCAGGAGTTCGCGCTGGTGCTGTCGGGCAAGGTGCGCATCCAGTTCGAGAACGGCGACAGCGTGGTGCTCAACCGGCTGGAGTCCGCCTATTTCGACAGCGGCATCGGCCACGTCTACCTGTCGCTGAGCAAGAAGCCGGCCGAAGTGCTGGCCGTCTGCAGCGATCTGGACGAAGTGCCGTCGCGCCTGAAGCCGGTTTCGCCCAAGCAGTAAGCCCTTTCGCGGGCCCGCCTCCCGGCGGGGGCTCGTCCCGCGCCTGACCGCGGCCCGCATCGGCTACGGGAAATCCCGTAGAAACTTTCCTTCCCCGCCCGGGGTCACTCTTTATTCAGCCTATTGTCAGGATGAACGCCTGGCACGCCGCACGCCCGTGCGCTGGCGATCCCCGGGAGACTTCGATGCCGCCTTTGCCCCCTTCCTTGCGCCCCAGCCCCAGTGCAGCCGGCGCGGGGAGCGGCGCGGGCGCGCACGCGCTCGGCCCGCCCGGTCTGTCGGTGATGGATGCGACCGTGGTGCTGGTGGGCGTGGTGATCGGCATCGGCATCTTCGGCTTCCCACCGCTGGTGGCGCAGCACGCCACGTCCGAGGCGATGTACCTGGCCTACTGGGCCGCGGGCGGGCTGGTGATGCTGGTGGGCGCGCTCTGCTATGCCGAGCTGGGCGCGGCCTATCCCGGCGCTGGCGGGGAATACCTGTATCTGTCGCGCGCCTGGGGGCCGCGGGTCGGCCTGCTGTTCGCCTGGGCGCGCTGCACCGTGATCCAGACCGGCGCGATCGCCGTGGTGGCCTTCATCTATGGCGACTACGCGCAGCAGTTGCTGCCGCTCGGCACGCATGGGGCCACCGTGCACGCGGCGCTGTCGGTGATCGGCCTGACCGCGCTGAACGTGGCCGGCACCCGCCACTCCAAGCGCCTGCAATGGCTGTTCACGATCCTGACGCTGGTGGCGCTGACGGCGGTGCTGGGCGCCGCCCTGTTCACCGCCTCGCCCGCCGCGCCCGCGCCGGCGCCGCTGGGCGGCAACCCGGCCGGACTGATGGGCATGGGCATGGTGTTCGTGCTGCTGACCTACGGCGGCTGGAACGAGGCCGCCTATCTCAGCGGCGAGCTGCGCAATCCCGGCCGCAACATGGCGCGGGTGCTGCTGATCGGCACCGTGGTGGTGACCGGCGCCTATCTCCTGACCAATCTCGCCCTGCTGGAACTGTTCGGCCTGCAGGGCCTGCGCGACACGCCGGCGCTGGGCGCGGCGGTGATGCAGCTGGCCGCCGGCCCCTATGCCGCCGCCCTGCTGAGCCTGGTGATCTGCGCCACCGCGCTCAGCACCATCAACGGCACCATCATCACCGGCGCCCGCGTCTATTACGCGCTGGGCCGCGACGTGCCGCGGCTGCGTGCGCTGGCCGGCTGGAACGAACGCAAGGAGACTCCGGTCAGCGCCTTGCTGGCGCAGGGCGTCATCACCCTGGCCCTGCTGGCGGTGGGCGCCTTCAGCCACAACGCGGTGCAGACCATGGTGGCCTACACCGCGCCGGTGTTCTGGCTGTTCATGCTGCTGGTGGCCGCGTCGGTATGGCGCCTGCGCCAGCGTGACCCGGCGCGCCCGCGGCCGTTCCGCGTGCCCCTGTATCCGCTGACCCCGGCCCTGCTGGCGCTGACCTGCGCCGGCCTGGTCTATTCCAGCGCCGCCTACGCTGGCGCCGGGGCCCTGATCGGCCTGGGCGTGCTGGTGCTGGGGGTGCCGATGCTGCGGCTGCTGCGCCCCGCCGAGACGCGCGCCCCGGACAGGCGCGACCTGCAATGAGCCGCCCCTCCCGCTTTTCTTCGCCCTAGGAGTCTTCATCATGCAACGTGCCCATTCGTCCCTCTCGCCCGCCCGCCGCTGGACCATCATGGCATCGGCGCTGGCGCTGGCCTTGTCCCTGTCGATCCTGGCCGAGGCCCGCGCCGCCGGCGCAGGCACTCCCGCCGCGCCCCAGGCCGCCGCGGCCGAAGGCTACGTGCCCGACGTCGGCCAGGACGGCAAGGACGTCATCTGGGTGCCGACCCCGCAGACGCTGGTGGACAAGATGCTCGACATGGCCCAGGTCACGCCGCAGGACCGGCTGATGGACCTGGGCTCGGGCGACGGCCGCACCGTCATCACCGCCGCCCAGCGCGGCCTGACCGCCAAGGGCATCGAGTACAACCCCGACCTGGTGGCGCTGTCGCGCAGCAACGCGGCCAAGGCCGGCATGTCCCGCCGCGCCACGTTCGAGGTCGCGGACCTGTTCGAGACCGACCTGTCGCAGGCCGATGTGATCACCATGTTCCTGCTGTCGACCATCAACGAGAAGCTGCGGCCCAAGCTGCTGGAATTGCCGCCGGGCACCCGCATCGTGTCCAACACCTTCCGCATGGGCGACTGGGAGCCGGATGCCTCCGAGACCGTGACCGAGGCCTGCCAGACCTACTGCAACGCGCTGTTGTGGGTGGTGCCGGCCAAGGTCGACGGTCGCTGGCAGGTGGGCGGCCGCACGCTGCAACTGGAACAGCAGTACCAGATGCTGTCGGGCAAGCTCGGCTCCAGCGAGATCTCGGACGCGCGCATGGACGGCCGCACCATCTCGTTCACCGCCGACGGCGTGCGCTACACCGGCGAAGTCAACGGCACCACCATCCAGGGCAGCGCCGCCGGCAAGGGCGAATGGTCGGCGCGGCGCATCTGAGCGCGCACCGCGCCGCAACCGGCCGCGGCATCAGCGCGCCGCGGCCCGGATCACCCGATGCACGAACTGCAGCTTGCCCACCACCGCGGCGGGCAGCACGAAGGGATAGAAGTCGCGCTGACCCATGCTGCGTGACAGCTCGTTGAGCACGCCGGTCAGCGCCACCCAGCCATTGACCAGGTCGAGAAAGCCCTGGCCCTCGGGATCGTCCGGGTCGTACAGCGACGCCCGGGTGAAGGGATCGCTGGCCTGCTCTAGCGGCACCCGCGCCACGCCAAAGCTGAAAGCGGTGTCCAGCGCGTCCATCATGTGCAGGTAATGGGCCCAGGTCTCGGCCCAGTCTTCCCAGGGATGCGACGAGGCGTAGGCGCTGATGAAGCGTTGCGCCCAGTCGGCCGGCGCGCCCTGCTCGTAATGGCGTCGCAACGCCTGCGCGTAGTCTTCGCGCTCATCGCCGAACACCTGACGGAATAGCGCCAGCCAGGAGCTGCCGGCCACCAGCCGGTCCCAATAGAAATGGCCGATCTCGTGGCGGAAATGGCCCACCAGGGTGCGGTACGGCTCGTGCATCGCCTCGCGCACCTGGACCCGGTAGGCGTCGTCGGCCTCGTGGATATTGAG
>Ga0189292_10387_pt1 | contig 14845 bp, 14 predicted proteins | sample UW1oraminimetaG_FD_130317 | JGI IMG/M metagenome (GOLD analysis project Ga0189292, IMG submission 130317) | Marine microbial communities from the Costa Rica Dome - UW179A-orange mini metaG | ecosystem: Environmental > Aquatic > Marine > Oceanic > Photic zone | place: Costa Rica: the Eastern...
CCATGAAGACCTGGGCCGGATAGGTGTTGAACCAGAGAAAGCCGAGACCGGCGCCGATCAGCGCGCCGCAGAAGACGATCAGCTCACCGGCGCCTGGCACATAAGGAATCAGCAGGTATTCGGCAAAGTTCACGTTACCGGACAGGTAGCAGAAAATACCCAGGCCACCACCGACCATCACGGTAGGCATGATCGCCAGACCATCAAGACCATCGGTGAGGTTGACCGCGTTGCTCGAGCCGACGATGACGAAGTAGGTGAGAATCACGAAACCGATGCCCAGCGGGATCTCGATGTTCTTCAGCAACGGCAGGATCAGCGTGGTTTCGACTGGCGTCTGCGCAGTCATATAAAGGAAGACAGCGGCGCCGAGGCCGAAGACCGATTGCCAGAAATATTTCCAGCGGCTCGGCAGGCCACGGGAGTTCTTCTCGATCACCTTGCGATAGTCATCGACCCAACCGATCGCACCGAACAGCAAAGTCACCGCCAGTACCACCCAGACATAGCGATTGGACAGGTCTGCCCACAGCAGCGTGCTGATGCTGATGGCGCTGAGGATCAGCGCACCACCCATGGTCGGGGTGCCGGATTTGGACAGGTGCGACTGCGGACCATCGGTACGCACGGACTGGCCGATCTGGCGCAACTGCAGCGTGCGGATCAGCCAAGGGCCCATCCACAGCGACAGCACGAGCGCGGTGAGGACGCCGAGAATTCCACGCAGCGACAGGTACTGAAAGACCGCGAAGCCCTTGTGGAACTGTTGCAGATACTCGGCGAGCAGCAGCAGCATCAATGTTTCTCCATGGATGGCCCAGCGAGCGCATCGACGACTTTGTCCATCGCCGCGCTGCGTGAGCCCTTGATCAGAATGGTGGTGCCGCTGCCCTGTTCGGCTCGCAGGCTATCGATGAGGCTGGCCTGGTCGGCGAAATGTCGCGCCCCCGGGCCGAACGCTTGAACCGCATGGGCCATCAGCGGCCCTACCGCGTAGAGGGTGTCGACTTTGCCAACCGCGTATGCGCCAACTTCACGATGGCCCTGCTCAGCCCACTCGCCCAGCTCGCCCATATCGCCAAGCACGAGGATGGTGCGACCGGCAAAACTGGTCAGCACGTCGATTGCCGCGCAGACCGAAGCAGGATTGGCGTTGTAGCTGTCGTCGATCAGGCGCACACCATTGCCCAGCATCAGCGCTACGGCGCGGCCCTTGACCGGTTGCAGCTGTTGCAGGCCGGCAACAACGGCGTCGGCGTCGACACCGAGCGCATGAGCCGCCGCAGCTGCGGCCAAGGCATTGGCAACGTTGTGCCGCCCCAGCAGATTGAGTTGAATACGGAGATTGCCCAGCGGGCCGGTCAAAACGAAGCTCGGGCAACCGCGCTGATCGTAGGCGATAGAGCCGGCGGAGAAATCGGCGAGCGGGTTCGCCAGGCCGAAAGAAACGATACGCTTGCCCGCGACACGCTCGGCCCAGATCGGATAGGCCTTGTCATCGCGATTCAGGACCGCAATGCCGCTTTCGCTCAGACCGTCGAGAATCTCGCCTTTGGCTTCGACGATCTTGTGCGGGCCGCCGAACTCGCCGACATGAGCGGTCCCGGCGTTGGTGATCAGACTGACATCAGGTCGCACCAGCTTTACGGTGTAAGCGATGTCGCCGGGGCGCGAAGCACCGAGCTCGATGACCGCAGCGCGGTGCTCGGCGCTCAACTCTAGCAGGGTCAACGGCGCGCCCAGATCATTATTGAGATTGCCGCGAGTCGCCAGTACGGCGTTCTGCCCGTGCGCGCTACGCAGAATGCTGGCGAGCATTTCCTTTACGCTGGTTTTGCCGCTGGAGCCGGTGATCGCTGCGACAGGCCCGGAGAAAGCGTCACGATTGAGCGCACCAAGGCGCCCGAGTGCCAAACGGGTATCGGCGACGACCAGTTGCGGCAGCGACGCGCCTGCGATCTCGCGCTCAACCAAGGCTGCAGCTGCGCCTTTAGTGGCCACGTCTGCCAGATAGGCATGGCCATCGAAGCGAGGTCCGGTCAGCGCGATGAACAACTGCCCCGGCTGAACAGCGCGACTGTCGGTGCTGACTGCGTCGAAGCCGGCATCCGCGCCTATCAGACGGCCGGACAAAGGCTGCTGCAGCGCGCTCAGGCGCATCGCTTCAAGCATGGGGATTCTCCCAAGTGGCCAAGCCCGTGCAGGCTTCTTCGATGTCGGAGAACGGCAGGCGCTCACCACAAACTTCCTGGTAGTCCTCGTGACCTTTGCCGGCGAGCACGACCACGTCCTCGGCTCGTGCCATCGAGATAACGCTGGCAATCGCTTGGGCGCGGCCATGCATGATGGTGACGGCCTCGGGGTTGACGAACCCTGCACGGATGTTTTCGATGATCTGCTCGGGCGCCTCGTTGCGCGGATTGTCATCGGTGACCACAACGCCGTCGGCCAGACGCTCCGCGACTTCAGCCATCAGCGGACGTTTGCCGGTATCACGATCACCGCCGCAACCGAACAGGCAAAGCAACCTGCCGCGCGCGTGTGGACGCAGTGCGGTGAGGACTTTTTCCAATGCATCGGGTGTGTGTGCGTAGTCGACCACGACCAGCGGGCGATCACCGCCACCCAAGCGCTGCATGCGGCCAGCTGGGCCCTCGAGCTCCGGCAGCACAGCCAGGATTTCATCCAACGGGTAGTCCATTCCCAGCAGAGCGCCAATGGCGGCCAGTACATTGCTGACGTTGAAGCGTCCCAGCAACGGGCTGCGCATCGAGCGCTCACCCTGGGGAGTGATGAGCCGCGCATGGATGCCATCATCACTGAGTCGGGCATCGGCGCAAAACAGATAGGCCGAGCGATCCTCCAGACTGTACGTAACTAGCCGCGAGTCGCGCTCTTCACCCGCCAGCACGCGACCAAAACCGTCATCAATGTTGATCACCCGGCAGCGCAGGCCGGGCACGTCGAACAGGCGCGCCTTCGCGGCCCCATAGGCTTCCATGGTGCCGTGGTAATCAAGGTGGTCACGCGACAGGTTGGTGAACACGGCGACGTCGAAATCCAGCGCGGCGACTCGCCCCTGATCCAGGCCGTGCGAGGACACCTCCATCGCTACGGCGCGAGCGCCCTCTTGCTTGAGGTTGGCCAGCGTCGCCTGTACGCCGATGGCATCCGGCGTCGTATGCCGGCCGAGCTGCAGATGGCCGTGAAACCCCGTACCCAGCGTGCCAATGATGCCGCAGGGCTCGCCGAGGCGGTCGAGCGCCTGCGCAATCAGCTGGCTGACACTGGTCTTGCCATTGGTTCCGGTAACGCCGACTAGGCGCAGGCTGCGGCTGGGCTCACCGTAGAAGCGCCCGGCAATGGCGGACAACTGACTGGCCAGATGCTGCACCGGGACCATCACGGCATTACCGGTCAGCGCCTGGTCGAGACCTTCCGCTTCATAAGCAACCGCAGCGGCACCGCGGGCAATGGCATCCTGCACATGGTCGCGACCATCGAACTGCAGCCCCGGCACCGCCAAAAACAGATCACCGCCGCGAACCTTGCGGCTGTCGAGTGTCAATTCGCGAATCAGGACATCGCTGCCAGCTTGAGGCAACAGATGATTCAGAGGCATTGGCATCAGATGCGCCCTCCCTTGCCTTTTACTGCTTCCGCGGTCTGTAGATCGGCCGGCGGAGGCAGATTGTCCGGTGCAACATTCATCAGACGCAGCGCCCGGGCCATGACCTTGCCGAATACCGGGGCTGCAACCAAACCACCGTAGTACTGCCCCTTGCTCGGCTCATCTACGACGATTACCGCAGCAATCCGCGGATTGGACAGCGGCGCAACACCAGCGAAGAACGAACGATAGGCATCCTTGGTGTAGCCACCCGTGCCGGAGATCTTCTTGGCGGTCCCGCTCTTTCCGCCGACCTGGTAGCCCGGCACTTTTGCGCGCGCACCACCACCACCTTCCTCTTCAACGACAGCGCGCAACATCTGCAGAACCGTCCCGGAAATCTGCTTGTCGATGACCTGCACACCATCCTGCACCCGATCCAGGCGCAATAGAGAAAGCGGTACGTTGGAGCCTTGATTACCTAGCACGGCATACGCATGTGCCAATTGAACGGCTGTCACGGACAAGCCGTAGCCATAGGCCAGGGATGCGGTTTCAGCGTCCCGCCACTTACGATGATTAGGTAGGTTGCCCACACGCTCACCGGGAAAACCCAGTCCGGTGTCCTGACCGAAGCCGGCTTGCTGCATCACCGCGTAAACCGGCTCAGCGCCGATATCCAGCGCAATCTTGCTGATACCAACGTTACTCGACTTCATCAGAATGCCGGTCAACGAAAGCATGCCGCCGCGAGACACGTCGCGGATTGTGTAGCGGCCGATGCGCATCCAGCCGGGCAGCGTGTTGACGACTGAATCCGGCTGATATTTGCCGGTGCCCAGCGCGGCGGCAATACTGAACGGCTTGACGGTCGAACCTGGTTCGAAGACGTCGATCATCGCACGGTTGCGCATGGCGGCCGGCTGCAGGTTGCGCCGATTGTTGGGGTTGTAGGTTGGCTGATTGGCCATGGCGAGGATTTCGCCTGTCTTGACGTCGACCATCACCAGGCTGGCGGCCTTGGCGCCGTACTCATGCACAACGTTACGTAGTTCGCTGTGGGCGAGGTACTGCAGGCGAAGATCGATCGACAATGCCATGGCCTTGCCCGCCTTGGCGTTCTTCGTTACCTGGACATCCTTGATCAGCCGGCCGCGGCGGTCCTTGAGCACCTGGCGCTTACCCGGCACGCCGGCAAGCCACTCGTCATAAGCGAGCTCCATGCCCTCACGACCACGGTCATCAATATCGGTAAAACCCACCACATGTGCGGCCACTTCGCCAGCTGGATAGAACCGGCGGAACTCTTCCTGGGCGTATACACCGGGAATTTTCAGATCCAGCACGTCCTGACCCTGCTCGGGCGTCAGGCCGCGCACCAGGTAGATGAATTCGCGCGAAGCTTGCGACTGTAGCCGCTCGCTCAAAGTCGCTGCGTCTTGACCCAGGGCCTTGGCCAACTCTTCCCACCGTGCGCGGGAAGTCTGCAGCTCCTTCGGGTTACCCCAAAGCGTGGTGACTGGCGTGCTCACTGCAAGTGGCTCACCGTTGCGGTCCGTGATCAAGCCCCGGTGGGCAGGTATCGGTATGTGCCGAACGCTGCGCGCGTCACCCTGGCCTTTGAGAAACCCCTGATCCATCACCTGCAAATCGACAATACGCCAAGCGATGGCACCCACCAGCAGAGCCAGCAGCGTCAGTACGATGCGGAAGCGCCACGGATAAAGCGCGCCCTGAAGGTTCATCATGGCTTCACCAGCCTGACGTCTGCCGCCGCAGGAATATGCATGCGTAGCTGGTCAGTCGCCAGCGTCTCGATGCGGCTGTGAGCCGTCCAAGTGCTCTGCTCAAGAATCAAGCGCCCCCACTCGGCCTGGGCTTTGTCGCGCACACTGAGCTCGCCATACAGATCATTGAGCAGCTGGCGATTCCAATGCGCGCAGTAGGCAACCGCGATAGCCGACAGCAGAACGCTGACGAACAACACCAGCATCAACAGGCTGCCGCGAGGCATCGAACGAAGCACACGGCTCACCGTAGTTTCTCCGCAACGCGCATGACCGCGCTACGCGAACGCGGGTTGGCCTTGACCTCAGCATCAGATGCGTACTGGGGCTTGCCAAACAGCTTCAATCGCGGCTCGAAGGCCTTTGGGATGATTGGCAGATCGCGCGGCAGCTTGTCCGCTTCGCCTTTGGCGTGTCGGCGCATGAACTGTTTGACGATGCGATCTTCCAGCGAATGAAAGCTGATAACAACGAGCCGGCCACCGACTTCAAGCGCGTCCAAGGCAGCCTCAAGCCCACGCTCAAGATCGCCCAACTCGTTGTTGATGTAGATACGCAAACCTTGGAAGGCGCGTGTCGCCGGATTCTTGCCTTTTTCCCAGGCCGGATTGGCCTCGGTTAGCACTTTGGCCAGGTCGGCCGTGCGCTCGAATGGCGCCTCTACACGGCGCTGGACCACCGCGCGCGCCATGCGTTTGGCAAAGCGCTCCTCGCCATATTCCTTGAATACGCGAGCGATCTCTTCCTCTTCGGCATGGGCGATCCATTCAGCTGCGCTCACGCCACGGCTTGGATCCATTCGCATGTCCAGAGGGCCGTCGTGAAGAAAGCTGAAACCACGAGCAGGGTCGTCCAGCTGCGGCGACGACACACCGAGGTCCAGCAAAATTCCACTGACAGTCCCATTCCAGCCGCGCTGCGCCAATTCCTCACCCAGCTCGGCAAAACTTCTCTGCACAACGACAAAGCGGCCGTCCTCGGCCGCTAGTGCTTGCCCCGTAGCGATGGCTAACGGGTCCTTGTCGAAGCCTAGCAATTGGCCATCAGAGCCAAGTTGCTGAAGTAGCAGTCGGCTATGACCGCCTCGCCCGAAGGTTCCGTCCAGATAACGGCCATCCGCGCGCACGTTCAGCGCCGCGACGGCTTCGTCGAGCAACACGGTAATATGTCGCAGGCTGCTGATCTGGCTCACAGGATTAGGTCACGTAGTTCTTCCGGCAGACCGCCGGGTTGCTTGATGGCCGCCAGGTCCGCGTCGGATATCGCGTTCCAGTCGTCCTCGTTCCACAGTTGAAACTTGTTCAGTTGCCCTACCAACATCGCCCGTTTGTCTAGCCGGGCGTACTCGCGAAGGCGCGGCGGCACAACCACGCGACCGCTGCCATCCATCTCAAGATCAACGGCATTACCGATCAGCAGACGCTGCAACCGACGGGCTTCTTCGCGCAGAGAGGGCAGCTCGCGGAGCTTCGCCTCAATCAGCTCCCACTCGGGCAGGGGATAGATGCACAAACAGCGGTCCACAGCGTCGATTGTGATGATCAACTGGCCATCGCCACGGGAATTCAGCTCGTCGCGATACCGGCTGGGCATAGCTAGCCGGCCTTTGGCGTCGAGACTGATGGCGTTAGCTCCGCGAAACACGGCTGCGCTTCCCCTAAATTAGCTATCCATGCCCATATTTACCCACTTCCTGCCACTTCCTACCACTTGTGCGCACTATAGAAACGCAGCCGCCCCACCGTCAAGGCAAGCCGGACGGGAAAAAGCCTTACGGAGCGGCAATTTAGCGACGCTAATGCTGGAATCGAGCAGAACAGCGAAGGGAAGGAAGGGAGGTTCCGAACAGGCGCAAGCAGTTACTCAACAAAGTTAATGTGCTTTGTTAAGAGCAATAATCTTTCGGAATTAAAATCGGGCGTCACGAAGGGAAAAGAGGAGGAGAGTCGATCTGTAAGCCGGGTTCTGTCGAGGACAGCCATTCCTCTACGACAGCCATCACTGACTGCCTCTAGCAACCTACCCGGATCCAGCGCGGGCCACGCCAATGGATCCCTATTTGGTCTTGCTCCAAGTGGGGTTTACCTAGCCACGGACTGTTGCCAGCCGTGCGGTGCGCTCTTACCGCACCTTTTCACCCTTACCGGCGCCGAAACGCTTAGGCGGTTATTTTCTGTGGCACTTTCCGTAGGCTCACGCCTCCCAGGCGTTACCTGGCACTTCGCCCTATGGAGCCCGGACTTTCCTCCCTCCCTTCTTGCCGGAACAAAAAGAGACAGCGACTGTCCGATCGACTCTCCAGGCGCCAGAGTATCGTTGCGAGGAGCTTGCTGCAAGCGCACCTCCCTAGCGCACGCGCAACGGGTCCTGCTATTTGCGCTCCAGCGCTGCCTGATACAACAGGTTCTTACGCACACCCGTGATATCAGCTGCGATGGCAGCTGCTCGTTTAAGCGGCATTTCAGCTAGCAACAAATCAAGCACCCGCAACGCCTCCGCACTCACCGCACTTTCACCCGGCGGAGCCTGCCAACCCTCTACAAGCAGTACGCACTCGCCCCGCTGCTGGTTGCTGTCTGCCTCGACCCAAGCTCTCAGCTCGGCCAGGGGCAAGCCTTTCAGCGTTTCAAAGGTTTTGGTCAACTCCCGGCCAAGCACAGCGACACGCGCCCCACCGAATATCGTCTCGAAGTCACACAGAGACTCGAGTATTCGATGCGGCGCCTCATAAAAAATAAGGGTGCGAGGCTCTTCCTTCAGCGCCTCAAGGCGCGTGCACCGAGCAGCAGTCTTTGCGGGCAGAAAACCCTCGAAAATGAAACGATCCGACGGCAAGCCGGCAGCGGATAGTGCCGCAATCAACGCGCAGGCACCCGGAACCGGCACGACCGCAATCCCCGCAGCGCGAGCCTGACGCACGAGGTGGTAGCCCGGGTCGGAGATCAGCGGTGTGCCGGCATCAGAAATCAGTGCAACATCATCCCCCGCCTGCAATCGGCCGATGAATCGACTGCCCTCGTCACGCTCATTGTGCTCATGGCACGCGGCCAAAGGAGTCTGGATGCCAAAGTGCGCCATTAGGCGAGACGAATGCCGGGTATCCTCCGCGGCAATAAGCGCTACATCACCAAGCACGCGCAGGGCACGAGCACTGATGTCTTCCAGATTGCCGATAGGTGTGGCGACGACATAAAGCGTACCCACTCCGGAATTCGCACCAGCGCTGGCAGTCACAGGGCTTACCTCTGTTACGGAAATGCGCATTGTAGCCCGATTCACCGTCGCAACATCGCGGCCACTTCAGTGCTTGGGTACAATCCGCAAACACTCGCCAGTGCTTTCAGGAACGATCAAACAATGGCCTGCCTACGTCCTCTCCTACTACTCTGCCTCGCTGCCATGCTTGCAGCTTGCGCCAGCTCCCCATCCTCCACCTTGGGCGAGCTTCCTCGCACCCCGCAAGCAACCACTCAACAGCTCCTGGAAAAAGCCAGCCAGAGCGACCCAGAACAAGCTGCTCAGCTGCGCCTCGCGGCAGCAGATCAGAGCATGCAGCAGGGCAACACCGCGCAGGCGCAGAACATTCTGCGGCAAGTTCCCCTGGATGGATTGATGCCGGCGCAGCAAATCTTTGCACTGACCCTGCAAGGCGAGATCGCACTGGCTAACGGGGAGCCAGAGAAGGCTGAACAGGCATTTCAGCACCCTGCATTCGAACGTCTCGGCGAACTTCCGGTGGCACAGCAAATCCGTAGCCAGCTCGCTCGCGCTGCCGCACTGGAAGCCACTAACAAACCTCTTGCCGCAGCGCGCGAACGCGTTTTCACCGCTCCACTGCTGAGTGGCGAACAAGCCAAGACGAACCACGAAGCGATCTGGAAGCTGATTTCCGCCCTCCCCGAAAAACAACTACAAGGCGCCACGGACACCGATCTGGCCGGCTGGCAGGCGCTTGCCCTGTCATTGAAGCGGGCGGGCACCGTCGCCCAGCAACAGCGTGCCATGGACGACTGGATCGCCCAGAATCCTCAGCATCCAGCTGCGCTGCAGCTGCCGGAATCGCTACAGAAGCTACGCGAACTGGCCGACCAACCGCTGACCCATGTCGGCCTGCTGCTACCGATGGACGGCCAGCTGGCGAGCGTCGCCCGCGCCTTGCGTGATGGCTTCCTGGCCGCTCATCTGCAAGCGCAACAGGCTGGCCAAGCGCTACGCATCGAACTGTACGACAGCACCCGCATGAGCTCCATCGATGACTTCTATCGACAGGCCCAGACAGATGGCGTGCAGCTGGTAATCGGCCCGCTAGAGAAGGATCTGGTTCGGCAACTCGGCGAACGCGACCAGCTGCCGATTACCACCCTCGCCCTCAACTACAGTGACGCAGGACAAAACACTCCACCTCAGCTGTTCCAATTTGGACTGGCTGCAGAGGATGAAGCCCGCGAAGTTGCACGCCGCGCCTGGGCAGACGGTCACCGCCGCGCCATCGCCCTTGCGCCGCGCGGGGAATGGGGCGCCCGAATCCTCGATGCATTTCGCCAGAGCTGGCAAGAGGCCGGCGGCACTCTGGTCGCAGCCGAGCCGCTGGCCGAGCCAGTGAAGCTAGCCAATCAGATCGCCGACCTGTTACAGCTGCGAAATAGCGGAAGCCGCGCAGGCAGTACCACTAGCGCATCCGCAGCCAGCCAGCCATCTCGCCGCCAGGACGTTGACTTCATCTTCCTGGCCGCAACTCCGCAGCAAGCTCAGCAAGTCAGACCCACGCTGATATTCCAGTACGCAGGTGACCTGCCGGTATATGCAACTTCGCACCTGCATGCCGCCAGCCACAACCGCACGCAGTACCTGGACCTCGAAGGCATCCGCTTTGCCGAAACCCCCTGGCTGCTGGATGACCAGCTGCCACTGCGCCGGGAGGTCGAACAGAAGTGGCCGCAGGCCGGTGGAAGCCTGGGGCGCCTCTACGCCATGGGGGCTGATGCTTACCTTTTGGCCCCGCGCCTGAACCAGTTACTCGCACTGCCGGACACACGGCTGGAAGGACTTTCCGGCACCCTGAGTCTGAGCGCCGAGCAGCGCATCCAGCGTGAGCTGCCGTGGGCTCAGTTCCGCGATGGCATGGTGGAACGACTGGAAGACGCCCAGCAATGAGCGAAAGCCAGAGCAGTGGACGCTCTGCTGAAATGCTCGCCCTGGACCATCTACGCGACAAAGGATTGCGCCTGCTCGAACGCAACTGGTCCTGTCGCAGCGGCGAGCTCGATCTGGTCATGCTAGATGGCGATACAGTAGTATTCGTCGAAGTCCGCTACAGGCGCCACGCTGCCTGGGGCGGCGCGCTGGAGAGCGTCGACACGCGCAAGCAGCAGAAGCTGATAAAGGCAGCCCAGTTCTTCCTGCAGAAGGAAAGCCGCTGGGCTAAACATCCTTGCCGCTTCGATGTAATCGCCATCGCCGCAGCCGGCCATACCCAGGACCTGAACTGGATCCGCAACGCATTTGATAGCTGAACGATCCATAGCGCGATTGCTGCGCTATGCCACCCAGCCCAGCGAACCGTAAGCGCATTGCCCGATCGACACCCGGACGCGCCCATCACCTTGAAGGTCAACCACCGATGGACATGCAAACCCGTATCCGCCAGCTTTTCCAGGCCAGCATCGAAACTAAACAGCAGGCCATGGAAGTGCTGGCTCCCAGCATTGAGCAAGCCGGTCAAGCAATGGTCAACGCCCTGCTGAGTGAAGGCAAAATTCTCACCTGCGGGAACGGCGGCTCAGCCGGCGATGCCCAGCACTTCTCGTCAGAGTTGCTCAATCGTTTCGAACGCGAGCGCCCCAGCCTTCCGGCAATCGCGCTAACCACCGACAGCTCAACCATCACCTCGATCGCTAACGATTACAGCTACAACGAAGTGTTCTCCAAGCAGATTCGCGCACTGGGCCAGCCAGGCGACATATTGCTGGCCATTTCCACCAGCGGTAATTCCGCCAACGTCATTCAAGCCATCCAGGCAGCGCATGATCGGGAAATGCTCGTCGTTGCGCTGACCGGTCGAGATGGCGGCGGAATGGCATCGCTGCTGTTGCCGGAAGACGTAGAGATCCGCGTACCGGCCAAGGTCACAGCGCGAATTCAGGAAGTCCACCTGCTGGCCATCCACTGCTTGTGCGATCTGATCGACAACCAATTGTTCGGAAGTGAGGAATGAACGTGTTTCGCCTACCTGTGATCACCCTCGGACTTTGCCTGGCCGTCAGCGGCTGCAGCTCGGTACTGACTGCCACTCGCGACGATCCAATTGCCGACAACCGCGGCACCCGCACCATTGGCAGCAAGATCGACGACTCACTGATCGAAACCAAAGCCGCCGTCAACATCGCCAAGGCCCACCCCGACCTCGATAAGGCCTCGCACATTGTTGTAGCAAGCTACAACGGCGTCGTCCTCCTCGCAGGCCAAACCCCACGCGCAGAGCTCAAGGAAATGGCGGAAAAGGCCGCGAGCAGCGTGCAGCGGGTCAAGCGGGTACATAACGAGCTACAGATCCTGCAGCCTTCATCTGCGCTGGCGCGCAGCAACGACTCCTGGCTGACCACCAAGATCAAGACCCAAATGCTGGCAGACAACAACGTGCCCGGCTCACGCATCAAGATCATCACCGAAAACGGTATCGTTTATTTGTTGGGCCTGGTCACCCGCCAGGAAGGCAATCGCGCCACCAACCTCGTCCAGGGAGTCTCGGGCGTACAGCGAATCGTGAAGCTCTTCGAATACATCGACTAAGTCATCAGCGGAGCTCAGAGTTTCTGAGCTCCCGCATCTAGCACCCGCTTACTTCACCACCTTCAGACTCGGGCGCCCGCCTGGTCGCGGCCCCTCATCACCAGCCCCACCGTTATCACTCGGCGCGTCATCGTCCGGTGGGCTAGGCTCGATTTCGAAAACCATGCCCTGCCCATTCTCTCTGGCATAGATCGCCATAACCGCCGCGGACGGCACATTAAGCGAGTGAGCAACACCACCAAAACGCCCCTCAAAGCTGATCGCTTCGTTGTCCATGTGCAAATGGCGCACAGCGCTTGGCGCGACGTTGAGCACGATCTGACCATCGCTGGCGAAACCGGCAGGCACTTGCACACCCGGATAATCGACGTTGACCAGCAGATGCGGCGTGCACTCGTTGTCAACGATCCACTCGTAGAGCGCTCTCACTAGATACGGGCGACTTGAGTTCATGACGACATCCTCTCTCAGCGCATGCGGCGCTCGACGGCGGAAAGACTGGCCTGGAAGGCCTCGCGGGCGAAATTGCGCTCCATGTAATCAAGCAGTGGCTTGGCTGCTCGGGGCAGCTCGATACCGAGTTTGGGCAAACGCCATAGGATAGGCAACAGACAGCAGTCGACCAGACTGATCTCGTCGCTCATGAAATAAGCCTTCTCGGTGAATATCGGGGAAACGCCCGTCAGGCTTTCGCGAAGCTCCTTACGGGCCTGCGTACGCTGTGGCTCGCTGGTACGTTGATCGAGAATGCGATCAACCAGAGAACACCAGTCACGCTGAATACGATGCACCAGTAGCCGCGTATTGGCCCGCGCCACGGGATAGACCGGCAATAGCGGCGGATGCGGATAACGCTCTTCCAGATACTCCAGAATCACTCCCGGCTCATACAGCGCCAGATCCCGATCCACCAAAGTCGGCAAGCTGCCATAGGGGTTAACCTCCGCCAACTTCACCGGGCACTGCCCTGCCTCGACATCAAGGATGTCGACGCTAACGCCCTTCTCTGCGAGCACGAAACGAACACGATGGGAATAGTGGTCGGCAGGATCGGAATAGCAGCCCAACCGATTGGTTGCAGCCATAGGTCCTTCCTCACTCATTATCTGGAAGCAGAAAAAACGCGCGCGCCCATTGGGCGCGCGCAGGGTACAGCAGTAGCAACGAACGGCTTAGTGAACGTCTTTCCAGTACTCACGCTTGAGTAGGTAGGCGAACACGAAGAACACAGCCAGGAACAGCAGCACATAGGTACCAATGCGCTGACTCTGCAGTTTAACCGGATTGGCCGAGTAGGCCAGGAAGGTCACCAGATTCTTGATCTTCTCATCGTACTCAGCCTCGGAAAGCTCTCCGGTGCCCGGCTCGACAACCATCTGGTCGCACGCTTCTTCCGTGATTGGCGTGCCAGTCAGGGGATCGAACTGCTTGCGGCCGTTCTCAACTACCTGGACCTGCTTGCAACCGACGACTCTACGCCCTTGCAAAGGAGCCAGTACATGCGGCATGCCAACGTTCGGGAACACGGTGTTGTTAACGCCGTAGGGTCGCGCCGGATCTTCATAGAAGCTACGCATGTACGAGTACAGCCAGTCGTTACCACGAACACGCGCAACCAGCGTCAAGTCTGGAGGCGCAGCGCCGAACCAAACTTTCGCTTCGTCGGCCTGCATGCCGATTTTCATGTGATCGCCAAACTTGGCATCGGAAAAGACAATGTTGTCCATCATCACTTCTTCCGAAATACCCAGATCAGTGGCGACCCGCTCGTAGCGCTGATATTGGGCACTGTGACAGCCCATGCAGTAGTTGGCGAATGTCTTCAGACCGTCCTGCATGGCGGCCTTATCGGTCAAATCAATGTCAACCTTGTCCAACTGAACTGCTGGGCCGGCCGCGAAGGAAAAGACCGGCACAATTGCAAGAATCAATGCAGCAAATTGCTTTTTCATCAGCCATCCACCCTTTGCGGTACCACTTTGGTCTTCTCGAGCTTGGTATAGAACGGCATCAGGATGAAGTATCCGAAGTAGATAGCCGTACAGATGCGCGACACCAGAGTGCGCTCAGGCGTGGGAGCCAGTACGCCCAATACACCGAGAATGATGAAGGAGATGCAGAACGCCAACAGCGCGATCTTGCTCATCCAACCCTTATAGCGCATGGACTTGACCGGGCTACGGTCCAACCAAGGCAGAACGAACAGCACAGCGATGGCCGCACCCATGGCGATGACACCAAGAAGCTTGTCAGGCACCGCGCGCAGAATCGCGTAGTAAGGGGTGAAGTACCAAACTGGCGCGATATGCTCAGGCGTCTTAAACGCGTTGGCCGCTTCGAAGTTCGGCTTCTCGAGGAAATAACCACCCATCTCCGGGAAGAAGAAAACGACCGCGCAGAAGACAAACAGGAAGACCACCACACCGACGATATCTTTCACCGTGTAGTACGGATGGAAAGGAATGCCATCGAGCGGCACACCGGCTTCATCCTTGGTCTTCTTGATATCCACGCCCATCGGATTGTTCGAGCCAACCTCATGCAGCGCCAGGATGTGCAGCACTACCAGACCGAGAATGACGATCGGCAGCGCGATTACGTGCAGAGCGAAGAAGCGGTTCAGCGTGATACCGGAGATGAGGTAGTCACCACGGATCCA
>Ga0189292_10389_pt1 | contig 14621 bp, 11 predicted proteins | sample UW1oraminimetaG_FD_130317 | JGI IMG/M metagenome (GOLD analysis project Ga0189292, IMG submission 130317) | Marine microbial communities from the Costa Rica Dome - UW179A-orange mini metaG | ecosystem: Environmental > Aquatic > Marine > Oceanic > Photic zone | place: Costa Rica: the Eastern...
GCGCTGATCTTGTCGTCGGCCAGGTCGCGCTCGATGCGGGCGCGCGAACGCTCGGCCGGCGCGCCATAGCCGCCGGCGCCCGGGGTTTCGATGCGCACGCTCTCGCCCGGCGCCAGCGCGATGTTGGCGGTCTTGGAGAACAGCTCTTCCTCGGCCGGGGTGCCGAAGTTGCGCACCAGCCGCGCGCGCCGGCCATCGGCGCCGCCATCGACGCCGGCGGCCACACCCACGGTGTGGCTGTCCGAGCGCGCCGAGAACACGATGCCCGGTCCGACCGCGCGGATCTGCTTGGCGATGCCCATGCCGCCGCGGGTGCGGCCGGCGCCGCCGGAGTCCTGGATCATGGCGTACTCGTCCATCAGCAGCGGGTACTCGTTCTCCAGCGCTTCCACCGGCAGGTTGGAGGTATTGGTCATGTGCACGTGCACCGCGTCCATGCCGTCACTGTCGAAGCGCGCGCCGGCGCCGCCGCCCAGCGTTTCCAGGTAGACGAAGTGGCCGGCGCGCTCGCGCCAGCGGCCCGAGAACACGATGGCCGGGCAGCAGTCGTTGCTGGAGGCCATGGTCTTCTCCGCCGGCAGCAGGCCGCGGAACGCGCCGAAGATCGCGCCCGCGACCTTCTGCGCGGTGATCGAGCGCGCGCCCACCGCCGCCGGATGCTCGGGGTTGGTGATGGTGCCCACCGGCGCCGATACGCTGATCGGGTCGAACAGGCCGGCGTTGGGCGCCAGGTCCGGATCCAGCAGCGCCTTGACCGCGTAATACACGCAGGCCCGCAACGCGTTGAACGGCAGGTTCATGGCGCCGCGCGCCTGCTTGCCCGAGCCCTCGAAATCGAAATGCAGCCGGTCGCGGCTGACCGTCAGCGTCACCTGGATCGGCACCGGATCGCCGCCCATGCCGTCGTCATCCAGGTCGCTGCGGAAGGTGTAGCTGCCCTGCGCCAGCTCGCCGATGCGGTTGAGCAGGCGGCGCCGGGTATAGGTGATGACGTCATCCACCGAGCGCAGCACGGCCGCCAGGCCCATCTGCCGGATCAGGCCCTGCACCGCGGCCGCGCCGCGGCGGTTGGTGGCCATCTGCACGCGCAGGTCCAGCACCCGTTCCTCGGGGTCGCGGGTGTTGGCGCAGATCAGGCGCAGCATGTCCTCGTCCACCTCGCCGGCGCGCGCGATGCGGCAGGCGGGGATGCGGATGCCTTCCTCGAAGATCGACTTCAGGCCGCCGGCGATCGAGCCGGGCACCGCGCCGCCGACGTCCGAATGGTGGGCGATGTTGGCGGCGAAAAAGCGCAGCGTGCCTTCCCAGAACACCGGCGTGACGATGTTGATGTCGGGCAGGTGGCTGCCATCGGCCAGATAGGGGTCATTGCAGATGAACACATCGCCGTCGCGGATCTGGTCGACCGGGAAGGCGCGCAATATCGCGCCCATGGCGCCGTCCAGCGACCCCAGGTGCAGCGGGATCTGCGTGCCCTGCGCCACCAGCCGGCCGGCGGCGTCGAACAGCGCCACCGAGCAGTCCTTGCGTTCCTTGATGTTGGTCGAGAACGAGGCCCGCACCAGCGTGTTGTTCATGTCTTCGGTGATCGACAGCAGGCGGTTGCAGAACACCTCCATGCCGACCGGGTCGGCCAGGGCCACGCCCGCGTCGTGACTGGTTTGATTGGCTTCATGGGCTTCACGCATGGGAGCCTCCTTGCAAACGGATGATCAGGTTGCCGTAGGCGTCGACCTCGACGTCCTGGCCCGCGCCGACCACGGTGGTCGAGCTCATTTCCTCCAGCAGCGCCGGGCCGCTGAAGCGCACCCCGGTGGGCACGCGGTCGCGGTCATAGACCGGCGTGTCCAGCCAGCCGTGGCGCTCGCCGAAATAGGCGCGGCGTTCGCCGATGCGGGCGCCGTCCAGCGTGCCATCGACCTGGCGCGGCGCCAGCGGCGCCTTCACCACCTGGCCCACCGCCTGCATGCGGCAGTTGATGATCTGCACCTTGCGGTCATCGACCGTGTAGCCGTACTCGCGCTCGTGCGCCTCGGCGAAACGGCGCGCGAATTCGGCGTAGCCGTCGGCACCGGTGTCGTCCAGCGCCACCTGCACCTCGAAGTTCTGGCCCTCGTAGCGCGCGTCGATGGCGCTGCGGTACAGGCGCAGCGCCGGCTCCACGCGTTCCTCTTCCAGCCAGCGCTCGGCCTGATCGCGCAACCCGTCGAAGATCGCCGAGACGCCGTCCCAGCTTTCCGCGCTGGCCAGCGAGATCTCGCTGCGCACGAAGTCGAACGAGATGTCGCTGAGCAGGATGCCGCGCGCGCACATGGTGCCCGGCTCCTGCGGCACGATCACCGTGGGGATGCCGCATTCCTCGGCCACCTCGACCGCGTGCAGCGGCCCCGCGCCGCCATAGGCATACAGGGCGAATTGCGACAGGTCGTAGCCGCGTTCGGTCGACACGGCGCGGATGGCGCGGCTCATGTTGGCCGCCGCGATGCGCAGGATGCCTTCGGCCGCCGCCTCGCGCGTCAGGCCCAGCGGCCGCGCCACGCGTTCGTCGATCACCTGGCGCGCGGCCTCGGCGTGCACCGGCATGCGGCCGTTCAGCAGCGCCACCGGATTCAGGCGCTGCAACGCGATTTCGGCATCGGTGATGGTCGGCTCGCTGCCGCCGCGGCCGTAGCCCACCGGTCCCGGCACCGCGCCGGCGCTGTGCGGCCCGACCTTCAGCGCGCCCGCGTCATCGAGCCAGGCGATGCTGCCGCCGCCCGCGCCGATCACGTGGATGTCCACCATCGGCGTCTTCACCGGATAGCCCGCCACCTGGCGATGCGAGGTGAACAACGGCCGGCCATCGCAGATCAGCGACACGTCGGTGCTGGTGCCGCCGACGTCGAACGTCACCAGGTTCAGGCTGCCGATGGCGCGGCCCACGGCGGCCGCGCCCACCACGCCGGCGGCCGGCCCCGACAGGCAGGTGCGCACCGGATACTGGCGCACCGTGGCGATCGACATCAGGCCGCCGTTGGAGTGGATGGTGTGCGGCTCGTGGCCGATGTCCAGCTCGCGCACGCGCTGCAGGAATCGCTCCAGGTAGCGCGCCATCTTCGGCCCCACCGCCGCGTTCAGCACCGTGGTCGACAGGCGCTCGTATTCGCGGAACTCCGGCAGCACGTCCGACGACAGGCTGATATAGGCGTCGGGCATCTCCTCGGCCACGATGCGCGCGGCCTGCTGCTCGTGCGCGGGGTTGCGGTAGGCATGCAGGAAGCAGATCGTGACCGCGTCGATGCCGGCGGCGGCAAAGCGCCGCGCCGCCGCGCGCACCGCGTCCGCGTCCAGCGGCGCCAGCACCTCGCCCTGCGCATTGACGCGCTCGCCCACCTCGGCGCGGAACTCGCGCGGCACCGCCACCGGCGGCTTGCCAACGCTGTAGTCGTACAGGTGCGGCCGCGTCTGCCGGCCGATCTCCAGCACGTCGCGAAAGCCTTGCGTGGTGATAAGGCCGACGCGCGCGCCCTTGCGCTCGATGATGAGGTTGGTCGCGACCGTGGTGCCATGGCCCACGTGCGACACCTGCGACGGCGAAACGCCATGGTCCTTGAGCATCTGCCCGATGCCGGTGGCGATGGCTTCCGACGGATCGGACGGTGTCGACGGCACCTTGTGAAAATGCACGATGCCTTGATCTTCGTCGATCATCGTGAAGTCGGTAAACGTGCCTCCGACGTCTATCCCTATGCGATACATGCTTGTGCTTCCCTGAAAGAAAAGAAGGGCGCGGCGGCGCTCAGTCCAGCTTGATGCCGGCCTGCTTGACCACGCCGCACCATTTGTCGATTTCGCTCTTGATCATGGTGCCGAAGGCCGGGCCGGCCACGTCCGAGACCTGCGCGCCCTGTTGTTCCAGATAGGTCTTCATGGCGGGCGCGTGCAGCGTCTGCACCAGCGCGTCGGTGAGCTTGGCGCGCAGCGGCTCGGGCAGCCTGGCCGGCGCCAGCATGCCGAACCACACCATGGCCTCGTAGCCGGGATAACCGGACTCGGCCACCGTCGGCACGTCGGGCAGCATGGGCGAGCGCTGCGGCGAGGTCACCGCCAGCGCCTTGATCTTGCCGTCCTTGATGTACGGATAGGACGTCATCACCACGTCCATCATCATGTTGATCTGGCCGCCCACCAGGTCGATCAGCGCCGGGCCCGAACCGCGGTAGGGCACGTGCACCATCGACACGCCGGCGGTGCTCTTGAACAGCTCGGCGGCCAGATGGTTCGATGTGCCCTGGCCATTGGAGGCGAACGAGTATTTCTCGGGCTCCTTCTTGAGCAGCGCCACGAATTCCTGCAGGTTGTTGGCCGGCACCGACTTGTTCACCGACATGACGTTGGGAATGGTGGCGACGACGGTCAAGGGCGTGAAGTCCTTGACCGGGTCGTAGGGCAGCTTGGTGTACACGCAGGGCGCGCTGCCATGCGTGCTGACCGAGCCCATCAGGATGGTGTAGCCGTCGGCCGGCTGGCGCGCCACGTACTCGGTGCCGACGGTGCCGCCGGCGCCCGGGCGGTTCTCGACGATGACGTTGGCCGACAGGCGCTGGCCCAGGCCTTCGGCGACCTTGCGCGCGATCAGATCGGTGGACCCGCCCGCCGCGAACGGCACCACGATGCGGATCACCTTGTCGGGCCACTCGGCGCGGGCCGGTAGCGCGGTGGCGGCCAGCGCAGCCGCCCCGAATGCAAGACAGCAACTGCGAATGAACGCTGCGTTCATGACTTCCCCTTGTTGATAGAACTTCCTTGCGGCCCGATCATGGATGTCGGACCTGAGAGGCTTTGCCTCGGGTTCACTGCAACAACGGGAACATCCTAGGCCTGGCCGGCGCGCGCCAGCAGTCCTGGCGGTTTATATTGATATAGATGCCATTTATAGGTGGGCGGCGGTGAAGAATCCGGACCTGAATCTGCTTCTGCATTTCGACGCGCTGATGGGCTGCCGCAACGTGTCGCGCGCGGCCGAGCAGCTGGGCATCAGCCAGCCCGCCATGAGCGCCGCGATGAACCGCCTGCGGCAATTGTTCGGCGATCCGCTGCTGGTGCGCGAAGGCGGCGCCTGGCAGCCGACGCAGCGCGCGCACGAGCTGCACCAGGGCTTTCTGCCGCTGCTGGAGAGCTGGCGCCGCGCCACCCGCACGCGCGAGGTGTTCGACCCCGCGCACTCGGCCCGCAGCCTGTCGTTCTACGCCACCGACTACGTGCAGTACACGCTGCTGCCCAAGCTGATTCCACGGCTGGCGGTGGACGCGCCGCACTTCCAGCTGCTGATCGTGCCGGCGCGGCCGCAGCACGGCCTGAGCATGCTGGACACCAATCACGTCGAGTTGATCGCCGGCTATTTTCCGGATCCGGCGCCGGACCTGCGCACGCGCTTCCTGTACCAGGAACCGGCGGTGTGCATCGTGCGCGAAGGCCATCCCTGTCTGCGCAAGCGCTGGAACCTGGATGCCTATCTCAGCTATGGGCACCTGGACCTGGCGGCCCACACGCGCTATTTCAGCAAGGCCATCGACCGCATCCTGATGGGGCAGAACCGCAGCCGCCGCATCGTCGCGACGCTGTCGAGCTACATGGTCTGTCCGTTCATCGTGGAAGCCTCGGACCTGATCGCAACGATGCCGGTGAGCATCGCCAAGGCCATGTCAGGCAGCGCGCGCATCGTGACGCTGAAGGCGCCGCTGAGCCTGCCGGCGATCACCGTGTCGCTGTACTGGCACGAGCGCTACCAGGACGACCCGGCGCATGCGTGGCTGCGGCAATACCTGGCGGGCGTGCTGGGGTAGCGGCGCCCAGCGCTTACTTCAACGGCATGCAGATGCGCGTCTGCAATTGCGCCGGCGGCGTGGTGCGCGGGTCATTGAGGTACTGCTCGAACATGGGGAAGTCGGCCGGCACCATGCCGCTGCCGGGCAGCCATTCCGAGAACATCCAGTTATAGGGCTTGTCCATCTCGTTGTACGGACCGGTGTAGGTCAGCATCGCGCAGCGGATGGCGGGGATCTCGAAGCGTTCCAGTTCGTCGCCCAACACGGCGTCGGGCGCGACCGACATGCCGGCCATCGAGCGCAGCTGGGCCGGCGGCACCTGCTCGGGATCGTCGAAATACACGCCGAAGCCGATGGCCTCGGGACGCGCCAGGCCGCGGCTGCCGGCGAGCATGAAGGCGCGGGTGAAGACCGGGCCGATTTCCTGGTAGCTGCCACGGTGCGGCAGGGCGGCCAGCACGGCGCCGGGGAAGGTTTCGATGGTGATGGGATACATGCCTAGCTCCTTGGGGTCGAAGGGTCGGGAGCGGGCCGCGCGGTAGCGCCCCGGCGAGATGCCGAAGGTCGCGCCGAACGCGCGGTTGAAGGCGGCGTCCGACTCATAGCCGGCGCGCTGCCCCACGTCACGCAAGGAATCCCCGGTACTGCCCAGCGAGACGGCCGCGCGGTGCATGCGGATGCGTTGCACGGTGGCGTTCACGGTTTCGCCCATCACGGCGCGGTAGACGCGGTGGAAGTGGTAGGGCGAGAGGCAAGCCAGGTCGGCCAACCGGTACAGGTCGGGGTCGGCGTCGGGGTGGCTGGCCAGCCAGCGCAGGACGGGGTCCAGGCGGTGGGCGTAGGTGGTGCGGGTTTGGGGTTTCAAGTGCGTGGCTCCTTGGGGAGCAATGTAGGCGGGCCTGGTTTGCAGATTTTGCGGTTTTTTGCGGGGTTGTGGAGAGGGATTTTTGCTGGTGGAAGGGCGGGGTTCTTAAGACGCCAGGAGAGCCGTGCCCAGGGGTGGGCGGGGCTACGACTGCGGTCCGGAGCGTTCGCTCCGGACTGCCCCGTCCTCATCCTCGTTGTCGCCTGCGGCGACTGCCTTCGGATTCCGTCGGGCGCGTCTACACGCCCCGCCCACCCCTGGGCACGGCTCTCCTGGCTCTTGTTGATTTCACTTCAAGGGCGTTGGTGGGGAAAGCGAGTTTTCCACAGGGTCTCGTTTTCCTGTGCAACGGGCCGGCTGTGGATAAGTGCTTGGCGGGGTTTTCAGTAGCCGCGGGCGGGGTCGTAGATGTTGGGGAGGGGGTCGCCGCGTTCGTTGGCGGTGATGAGCCAGGCGGTGTGGCGGGCGCGTTCCTGGCGGTCGGGGATGGCGGCGCAGTGCGGGGTGATGATGATTTGGGGGTGGGTCCAGAGGGGGGACTCGGGGGGCAGGGGTTCGGGGTCGAAGACGTCGAGCAATGCCTGGTGCAGGTGGCCGCTGTCGAGGGCGTCGAGGACGTCCTGGGTGACCATGTGGGAGCCGCGGCCGGCGTTGATGAGACTGGCGCCGCGGGGGAGGTGGGCGAAGGTGTCGCGGTTGAGGATGCCGCGGGTGGCCTCGGTGGCGGGCAGCAGGCAGACCAGCAGGTCGGTCCGGGACAGGAATTCGGGGAACTGTTCGGGGCCGGCGTAGGACGGCAGGCCGTCGGGCAAGGTGGTGGCGCCGCGCGACCAGCCGCTGACGGGGAAACCGACTTTGGCCAGCAGGCGGGCGGCGGCGATGCCGAGGTGGCCCAGGCCCATGATGCCGACGCGCACGTCGGCGGCCACGCGCAGCGAGTCGTACAGCTCCCAGTGGCGGCGCGCCTGCTGGTCGATGGCGCGTTTGAGGTCGCGGGTCAGCATCAGGGCGCTGGTCAGCACGAACTCGGCCATCTCGGTTTCGGTGCGTGGGGTGACCATGCGGGCGATGCGCAGATGGCGCGGCCAGGCGGAGTCCGAGACGATGTGGTCGACGCCGGCGCCGGCGCTGATGATGAGCTTGAGGTTGGGGAAGGTGGCCAGGCGGCCGTGGTCGGGCGCCCACACCAGGGCGTAGTCGATCGAGGCGGGGTCGACGTCGTCGAACCAGCTGACGATCTCCAGATCGGGCGCGTGGACCCTGAATTGTTCGCGCCATTCCGCCATGGCCGATTCGCCGCCAGACCTGATGATGAGCCGCATGCCTCGCCTACTCCGTTAAGGGCGCGCGCGCCCTGGGTGTGATCGGCGCCTTGCCGACCGCGACGCGCGCAGCGTCGCGGTCGGCAAGGCGCGCCTGTCCTCAGCGTTCGACCGTGCGGTTCCAGCGCGCGTTGAAGGCGGGACGGGTGGCGTTGATCTGGTCCCAGTCCAGGATCTTGGCGTTGGCCATGTAACCCTGGAAGCGCTTGAGCGCCTCTTCGCTGCCGGCCGGCGGTTGAACGTTCTTATTGGACGGGAAATGGCCGCCCATTTCCAGTGCCTTGGCCTGGGCCTGCGGCGACAGCAGGTACAGCGCCAGCTTCTGCGCCAGTTCCGGCTCGCTGTTCTTGGCGATGACGCACTCGGCCACCATCAGGATCACCGAGCCTTCCTTGGGTTGGGCGTATTCCACCGGGATGTCGCGCTTCTTCAGGCGGGCAATGGCGGTGGGCGTCAGCGGGAAGATGGCGGCTTCGTTGGACTGGATCATCTCGGCCAGCTTGGCCGAGTTGGGGATGTATTCCAGCACGTTGGGGCCGATGGTGGACGGCCACTGCTTGAAGCCGGGCTCGGTGTTCTGGTCATTGCCGCCCTGGATGCGATTGAACATCAGGAAGCCGTGCAGGCCGAAGGTGCTGCCCGAGGCCGACTGGAACACCACCTTGCCCTTGAACTTGGGATCGGCCAGGTCCATCCACGAGGTCGGCGCGGCCCAGCCTTTCTCCTTGAACAGGCGGGTGTTGTAGCCCAGGCCGGTCATGCCGATGTCGATGCCGGCGGCCATGCGGTCCTTCATGACGGCGGTCGGGTACAGGTCCTTGAGCACCGGATCGTCGTTGAGCGGCTCGCACAGGCCCATGGAAATGGCGCGCGCCATGATGCCGTCGTCCAGGAACATGACGTGCATCTGCGGCTTGTCCTTGAAGGCCTGGGCCTTGGCCAGCACGTCGGTGGAGGTGCCGGGCACCACCACGATCTTGACGTTGTTGGCCTTCTCGAAATCCGGGAACACGTACTGCGTGAAGGCGCGCTCCATGTCGCCGCCGTTCATGCCGACGTACAGCGTCTTCTGCTGCGCCATGGCGCCCGCCGACAGCGCGGCCAGCGCCAGGCCCAGCAGCCACTTCCCCTTGGACGGGCGGCGAACGCCCTGTTTCTTGTGCATCATGGTGACTCCAGCGTTTGCTCACGAACAGGCCCCAACCGAGGCACGGCGCCGTGAGCGGCCCCCGTGTATCGTCCGATGCCGAAGGCGTCGATGGGAATGGAAGACCGGCCGTTTACGACCAGTTCGGAAAGCACTTCGCCCACGGCCGGGCCGATCTGGAAGCCCGCGCCCGACAGGCCGAAGGCATGGAACAGGCCCGGCACGGTGGCGCTGGGGCCCAGCACCGGGTTGTGATCGGGCATGTTGCCCTCCACCCCGGTCCAGAAGCGGATGACCTGCGCGCCGCGCAGCGGCGGCAGCAGGCGTTCGGCGTTGGCCATCAAGGTGCCCAGCGCCTCGCGGCCGGGACGGGCAAGATCGGGGCCGGAAGACACGGCGCGGCCGCCGCCGATGACGCAGTTGCCGCGCGCCACCTGGCGCGCGTAGATGCCGCCGCCCTGCATGCCCAGGCTGACGTCCATGAACAGCGGCAGCGGCTCGGTCACCATCATCAACGGATGGATCGCGGTCTCCGGCACGGTCTCGCCGAAGTCCTGCGCGAAGCGCCCGGCCCAGGCCCCGGCGCAATTGAGCAGGAAGCGCGCGCGCACCTCCAGCGCGTCGCCGGCGCGCAGCACGAAACGCTCGCCGTCGTGGATGGCCTGCGTGACGGTAGTGCCTTCGCGCACGTCGGCGCCCAGCGCACGGGCGGCGCGGCCGAAGGCGGGCGACACCAGGCGCGGGTTGGCGTGGCCGTCCTCGGGACAGAACGAGCCGCCCACCACGTGCGCGCCCAGCCAGCCGAAACGCCGCGCCAGCGCGGCGCGGTCCAGCATTTCCAGGTTCATGCCGAAGCCGCGGGTCTGCGCGCGGTAGGCATGCAGGGCCTGCAGATCCGCGTCGGAACAAGCCAGCTTCAGGTGCCCCGAGCGCACGTATTCGCCGTCGATGCCGATCAGCTGCGGCAGCTGGCCCCAGAGTTCATGCGCGCGGCGCGCCAGCGGCATCTGCTCCAGGCCGCGGCCCTGGCGGCGCACGCCGCCGTAGTTGACGCCGCTGGCGCGGGCGCCGCACAGCGCGGCCTCCAGCAGCACCACCGGCACGCCCAGCCGGCGCAGGAACAGCGCGGCGCTGCCGCCGACGATGCCGCCGCCGAGAATGGCGACTTCGGTGTCGATGCGTTCGGTCATGGCGCTGCCTTTGCGGAACGATCCTGGCAGACGATATCCACGGGAATGGGCTTGACCGGCGGCTGGCCGCGCAGGCGGCCGACCGCATCGGGTCCGGCGCCGCAGGCGTGCGCCAGCACTTCGGCCGCGCCGGCGCCGCACATGCGGCCCTGGCAGCGGCCCATGCCGACGCGCGTCAGCGCCTTCAGGCGGTTCAGTTCGTGCGCGCCGGTGCCGTGGACCGCCGCGCGCAGCGTGCCCGCGGTGACTTCCTCGCAGCGGCACACCACGGTGTCGTCGGCGATGTCGGCGGCCCAATCCTCGGGAAACGGAAAGGCTCGCTCCAGCGCGTCGCGCACGCGGCCGTTGGCGGCCAGGCGGGCTTCGAGCTGGCGCGCCCGCTGCGCCGGCTGCGCATGCCCCGCATCTTCCAGCAGGGCCAGCGCGGCGCGCTCGCCGGCCAGCTCGGCCGCGTCGGCGCCGCCGATGCCCGCGCCGTCGCCGGCCACGTACACGCCGGCCACGCTGCTGCGCCCGGCCGCGTCCAGGCGCGGCGTCCAGCCACGGTCGCGGACATTGAAGGCGAACTGGCAGCCCACCAGGCTGGCCAGCTGCGTTTCGGAACGCAGCGACAAGCCATAGCCCAACGCGTCGCAATCCACCCGCCGCTGCCGCGCTCCCTGGCGGTAGAGCAGCCCGGTGACGCGCGCTTCGCCCTCGACCCGCACCGGCCGCACGCCGCTGGCCATGGGCACGCCATGCGCGCGCAGCCAGGCCATGTAGTACAGCCCCTTGGCCAGCAGGCCCGGCGCGCGCAGCATGCCGGGCAACGCCGCCAGGCGGTCGGCGAAGCGCGAGGTATCCAGCACCGCCACAACGCGGGCGCCGGCCTTGGCATACTGGTAGGCGACCAGATAGAGCAGGGGACCAGTGCCCATGAACGCGACGTGCTCGCCGATGGCGCAGCCCTGGTGCTTCAACGCCACCTGCGAACCGCCCAGGGTGTACACGCCCGGCGTCAGCCAGCCCGGGAACGGCAGCACGCGATCGGTGGCGCCGGTGGCCAGGATCAAGTGGGTGTAGGGCACGGGCGCGCTGTTGCCGTCGCGCAGCACATCGAGCGTCTTGCCTTCGGCGTTCCACACCAGGCTGCCGGGCCGGTAATCCAGTTGCGGCGCCAGCTCGTCCATCTTGCGGTGCAGCGCATCGGCCTTGCGGTGCTCGAAGCCATACAGCGCCGCCTTGGTCCGCGCGAAGCCGGGCGGCGGCTGGCGGTAGATCTGGCCGCCAGCGCGCGGCGCCTCGTCCAGCACCACCGGCCGCAGGCCCTGGGCCGCCAGCGTCTGCGCGGCGCGAATGCCGGCGGGGCCGGCGCCCACGATCACGGGCAGGATCAGGTTCATGATGCGTCGCCCTCCGCCGCCAGCGTGCCCGGCACCTGCTCGGCGCGCAGCGGCGCGCTGCGCAGGCGCATGCCCGCTTCGATGTAGGTGGAACAGGCGCGCAGACGCGTGCCATCCTCGCGCTGCATCCAGCAGTCCTGGCAGGCGCCCATCATGCAGAAGCCGGCGCGCGGCCCGCCGCCGAATTCCGACAGGCGCAGGCGCTCGGCCTGCGTCAGCACCGCCGTCAGCACGGTATCGCCGGCCAGCGCGGTGCAGGGTTTGCCGTCCAGCGTGAAGGCGACGGCGGGCCGGGCCGTTTCGGCCAGGCGTTTCAGTATTGCCATGATGGCGGGGTCTCCCGTTGCGTACCCGGCTTGCGCTTCATTTCTGTCCCACCAGCACGCGGTCCAGCCCGTAGACGCGATCCAGCAGCAGCATGGTCGCCGCGGTCAGGCCGATCACCAGCGCCGACACGGCGGCCATCATCGGGTCGATCGACTCGGTGGCGTACATGTACATGCGCACCGGCAGCGTGATGGTCGACGGCGCGGTGATGAACACCGACATGGTCAGCTCGTCGAAACTGTTGATGAAGGCCAGCAGCCAGCCGCCCGACACGCCCGGAATGATGAGCGGCAGCGTCACCTGGAAGAACACCGTGGCGCGGCTCGCGCCCAGCGACAGCGCGGCATGCTCGACCGAGCGGTCAAAGCCCACCAGCGCGCCGATCACCAGCCGCATCACGTAGGGCGTGATCACCACCACGTGGCTGAACACCAGCCAGCCGAAGCTGCCGGTGGTGCCCATCAGCGCGAAAAAGCGCAGCAGCGCCACGCCCAGCACCAGGTGCGGAATCATCAGCGGCGACAGGAACAGGCCGTTGAGCGCATCGCGCCCGGGAAAGCGGTAGCGCGTGATGGCGATGGCCGCCGGCACCGCCAGGCACACGGCGATGCTGGCCGACAGGAACGCCAGCCACAGGCTGTTCTTGAACGCCTGCATGAAATTGGGATGCTCGAACACCGCGTGGAACCAGCGCAGCGAGAACTGCGTGGTCGGCACCGTCAGCGTCGACTCGGGCGTGAACGCCACCAGGCACACGATGGCCAGCGGCGCCAGCACGAACGTCACCACCAGGGCATTGAAGGCCAATGCGAAAGGACCGTTCTTCTGCATGATCGCTGTCCTCGTTCAACCCAGGCTGCGCCGGTAGGAACGTTCCACCACGCGGTTGTACGCCATCATGATGATGACGTTGACCACCAGCAGCACGATGGCGATGGCCGCGCCCAGCGGCCAGTTCAATTCGGTCAGGAATTCGTCGTAGACCACCGTGGCCACCATCTTCAGGCGGCGTCCGCCCAGCAGCGCGGGAATCGCGAACGAACTGGCCGACAGCCCGAACACGATCAGGCTGCCCGACAGGATGCCCGGCATGGCCTGCGGCAGCACGATGCGCAGCAGCGTCTGGAAGCGCGACGCATTGAGCGACAGCGCCGCGTGCTCCACGGTCGGGTCCAGCTTCTGCAGCGAGGTCCACACTGGAATCACCATGAACGGCAGCATCACGTGCACCAGGCCGATGATGACGGCGGTGGGCGTGTACAGCAGCGGTCCCAGGCCCAGCGCCGCGGCCGCGCGGCCAATGGCCCCGCCCGGCCCCAGCAGCATGCTCCAGCCGAAGGCGCGCACCACCAGCGAGATCAGCAGCGGCGACAGCACCACCAGCAGGAAGATCGAGCGCCACGGCTTGCCCATGCGCGACAGGATGTAGGCCTCGGGCGCGCCGATCAGCACGCAGATCAGCGTGGTCACGCCCGCGATCCAGAACGTGCGCCAGAAGATCTCCAGGAAATAGCCGTCGGTCACCACCGCCAGGTAGTGTTCGAAGGTGTGCCCGGGCAGGATGCCCGCGCTGTAGTCGAACGGTCGGAACGACAGCACCAGCGTCAACGCCAGCGGCGTCAGCACCAACGTCAGGAACACGATCGCCAGCGGGATCGAACCGAGAATGGCCAGCAGGCCGTCGGTGCGCGGCTTGGGCGCGCGGACGGCGCCGGGTTGGGTCAGCGTCGCCATGTCAGGCCTCTTCGGCAACCGCCGCCACGGGCAGCACGCGCAGCACGCCTTCGGCCCAGTCCAGGCCGATCTGGTCGCCATCATCGTGCGGCCGGCGGCCGTCGTTGGGCGTCAGCACCGTCAGCGCCCCCACCGGCGAATCCAGCCCGTACATCCACTGGCTGCCCAGAAAGTAGCGCGTGCTGACCACACAGGACAGCTTGCCCTGGCCGGCCGGCACCGGCACCAGCTTCTCCGGCCGCAGCGACAGCTGCACGCTGTCGCCATGACGCAGGCCCGCGCCGTCGACCAGCACGCGCAGCGCGCCGGTCTCCACCTCGGCCTGCGCGCCGCAGCGCGTCACGCGGCCCGGCAGCAGGTTGGTCTTGCCGACGAAGCGCGAGATGAATTCGCTCTGCGGATGCTCGTACATGCGGTAGGGCGCGTCCACCTGCGTGGCGCGGCCGTCCTGCATCACCACCACGCGGTCGCTGATCGACAGCGCCTCGGCCTGGTCGTGCGTCACCATCACGGTGGTGGTGCCGATCTGCTTCTGGATGCTGCGCAGCTCGAACTGCATGTCCTCGCGCAGCTTGGCGTCCAGGTTCGACAACGGTTCGTCCAGCAACAGCACCGGCGGCCGGATCACCAGCGCGCGCGCCAGCGCCACCCGCTGGCGCTGCCCGCCCGACAGTTCACGCGGAAAGCGGTCGGCATGCTTGTCCAGCTTCACCAGCGCCAGCGCCTCGCGCACCCGCGCCTGGCGCTCGGCGCGCTCGACCTTGCGCATCTTCAGCCCGAACGCCACGTTGTCCGCCACCGTCAGGTGCGGAAACAGCGCATAGCTCTGGAACACGATGCCCAGCCC
>Ga0189292_10392_pt1 | contig 14380 bp, 11 predicted proteins | sample UW1oraminimetaG_FD_130317 | JGI IMG/M metagenome (GOLD analysis project Ga0189292, IMG submission 130317) | Marine microbial communities from the Costa Rica Dome - UW179A-orange mini metaG | ecosystem: Environmental > Aquatic > Marine > Oceanic > Photic zone | place: Costa Rica: the Eastern...
TGGGCGAAGTTCATCGAGGCTCGAAGTGAAAATACTTCAACGAGAAGCCGGATATACGGACGCAAACCATTTTAGTCAAAACAGCATGTTTACTCTTGCAATAACGGGGGAGACCATATACACACCCTAGTAATAATGCGTTTATTTTTAAGCTTGGTGAAATTTCTAATTGTTCATCTCGGTCATATGTTGGCGTTACGTACAGCGCGACTAATTGCAACAGCAAACAAACTGAAACCTGAGTATGAAGGCGGAGAAAGATTAATGAAGAGACTTGTAGCCATGGCAGCGTTGGTATTTGCCACTATTGTTGGTACCCCGAGTGTATTTGCGCTTGAACGCGGTATTATTGCAGAAGACGCGAACTCGGTAACGCCACTGCTTAATGGTCAATTTGCGCCTAAAACAACCCTTAAAACGGCAGACGGTTCGCCAGTTAGCTTACAAGCACTCACCATGCAAAAGCCCAGTATCGTGTTGTTTTATCGCGGCGGGTGGTGCCCCTATTGCAATGAGCAACTTGCACAGCTAAAAGATATCGAAAAAGATTTGGTGGATATGGGCTACCAGATTTTGGCAATTTCGCCTGAATCACCTGAACGTTTGCAAGAGCAAAAGCTTGAAACTGAGTTCTTGGTTACGCTTTTATCTGACGACAAATTGAACACCATTCGTGAATTTGGCGTTGGTTTTTATTTAGATACCGTGACTGAATTAAAGTACAAAACCTATGGTATTAATTTAACAAAAGACGAAAGCGGTAATAGTGTTTTACCTGCGCCTAGCATTTTCATTCTCAATAAAAAAGGGCAGGTTTTGTTTAACTATGTTAACCCAGACTACAAAGTTCGCCCGTCGGCAGATTTAGTGTTAGCGGTTGCGAAAAGCCTCAAACAAGAAATGTGATGTTCTGCGCAAGCCTTATCAAGGTGTAGTCCTTGGTAAGGCTTGTCAACAGTACGCCATTGCACGGTGAACGCCTTTTCGCTGCCATCATTTTTTGATGAAGTAAAACTCGTTAGTACATAATCAATTACATGATCAGTACAAGATCCTTCAGCAGGCCCGTTTAGCTCAACGCATTAAACTGCTAGACATTAAAAACTCACCCGGCAAGTAAAGAAGTGATTTGTTTAGCTAGACGTTTGGGCTCGATGTAAGTATCGCCTTTACAATTGTTCACGACATTTAACAGCAGAGTGAGTAGCCATTTGTTGGCTACGCTTCGCTGACAAACAGCATGAAGGGTATTGAGTTCTAGCTCACTTGCCAACGCTAGCACACCCTCAGTGCTTTGCGCCGCTGAAAAACTATTTAAAAGTCGGTTAGCGGTGTAACGACGCCACGCCATGTGACAGCTGTTGAACTCGCAGGTCAGGTCAACGGTAAGCGTTAATTGTAGAGCCCAACTCAACGGCCGATAGTGTAATAGGTGTTCGGTGAGTAGAAATATTTCAAGTGCGTGGTCAACAAATAAAGAGGGCTTAGCAAGTTCACTTAGCTCGATAATAGGAAACAACCCTTCCGTGGCGAACATCGACTCTACGAATTCAAACGTGTAATAGCCATTTCCATGAATTGCGATAAGACAGTCTTCAATTTCATCTAGAAGCGCTTCACTGGAATGATTGCCGATGTGCTCAAGCGCTAAATTATCCAAATAATTAGCTATGTTCGGATAGGTATTATTAATCTCTGCCCAATCACTTTGTTTCGAGTTACGACGAGTTCGCTGACTTTCTAAATAACCGTTATATTTGCCTACATCGATAGGGGAGTGCGTAGCGTCATTTGCATAAACCCATGCTGCCCATGCCATCATTGGCGACGTGCTTAAACCTAGCGCATGGAGATCGTTGATGGAAGAACCTGGTGAATCGACCACTTCAACCAATCCATGAGCCGCCATTACGTCCTTTCCCATAAAATCTGGTTCTTCTTGCATATATTCGAACGAATACACGCCATTACGCCAGCCTGCTAAATAGCAGCCTTCAATACATTTTCCGCACATGGTTGTTTTCCTGTTTTTAGCTTCGTTAAAAAGTAAGGTGGTTTTGAGGTAGTAAGATTGTTTGTAAATAAAGGGGCACCGATGGAAGGGGAAGGCGATGCATTGACCGAACTTAAAACAATTTTGCAGTAATAAAAAGCACTGTTTTGTCCCGCTATAAAAAAGTTATTTCCCACCTTCAACGAAAATAAAAAACTTACTTTGATTATAAATGCCACCGGTGGCATTATTGGTTGATGTGAATGGTATGTTTGCTAGAAGTAATAAAAATATTAACCGGAACTATGGAGCTTTTATGCCGCGCTTTATTTCAAAAAAAGGTCACTTGGGTAATCGACGAAAGCAACACGTCGTCGGCCGTCTCATTGTAAATTGCATGGTCTGTATTATTCCTTTACTCAGTTGCGCCAATGCGTCGGCATCTACTGACGAAGACTGGAAAATTGCTGAGCAAATTGTAAATCAGATTCAGCTGCCGAATATTCCAAATGAAAAATTTGTGGTTGATGGGAGTGATACTTCACTAAGCGCAGCGCGAGCGCCAATTCAAAGTGTAATTGACAAGGCTTCGGCCAGCGGCGGCGGGATTGTTGTTGTGCCCAAAGGAACATGGCAAGTAGACGGTCCTATTCGTCTTAAAAGCAAAGTGAACTTGCACCTCGAGGAGGGCGCTACTCTGCTGTTTTCCGGCGAGCCTTCGCACTACCTACCCGTGGTTAAAACCCGTTGGGAGGGGACTGAGGTATTTACCTATTCACCGCTAATTTACGCGCTAAATGTAGAAGATGTGGCCATTACAGGTAAAGGCACTATCGACGGAAATGCCCAATCGGCGTTCATTGGCTGGTATGAGAAACAAAATACAGATATGCATGCGCTTCGTAAAATGGGGTTTGATGGCGTTCCAGTAGAGAAGCGTCAGTTCGGTGAAGGGCATTACTTGCGCCCTCCGCTTATTCAGTTTTTCCACGCCAAGCGAGTGCTGCTTGAAGATTATACTGCCCTGAATTCCCCGTTTTGGGTTAATCACCTGGTTTATACGTCTCATGCTACGGTAAGACGAGTGAAGGTAGAAAGTCACCTGTACAATAACGACGGGTTAGATATTGAGTCGAGCCAGTTTGTGCTTGCTGAAGATAATCACTTTAGAACCGGTGATGACGGTATCGTTATTAAGTCTGGCAGAGACGCAGACGGTCGAAATATAGGTATACCTAGCACAGACATTGTTGCACGGAACAATGATTTAGGCGGGGAAGACGGCATTGGTCTTGGTTCGGAAATGTCTGGCGGCATTAAGCGCGTATTTTTCGAGAACAATGTCTTGCATGAGGGAGACTCAGCATATCGCTTTAAAAGCAACTTAGACAGAGGCGGGCGCGTAGAAATGGTTAGAATTAGAGGCAGTAAAGTGGCTTCGTTTAAGCACTTATTCTGGTTCCAGCTAAACTACCCAAGTAATTTACATGGTAATTTTCCGGCTACCTATACCGACATTATTATTGAAGATTTAACGGTAGAAAATGTAGGAACGGTTTTGGAAATTCACGCTCCAGACGCAGCTCCTGTGCATAACGTTAAGTTCAAAGACATTAAAATCAAGGAAGCAGAAGAAATTCTTATCCTAGAAAATGCCGACGATATTAGCTTTGAAAATGTCACCATAGGTGAGCAAGTCTGGAACGGCACGTTTTCTTCGCTGCACATTGAATCTGTTACTCGCTAGAAAACAGGTTAAACGCGATAGGTTGTTCGCATTGGTCGTGTATTTTTGATAATTTATTGACGACTCCCTTAAGAGATATGGATTGTGAACCGAAACTTTGCTGTCAAAATACTGCTAATACTAGCGATTGTGTTGCAATCGTTTAATGCAGTGTCAGCTTTGTTAGACGCTCACCAAGTCGATGCACAGCATCTTGAGACGGTTCACGATCATGCCTCCGATACTAAAAGTGTTATTGAAGATCAAGTCACAGACGCCGGTGATGATGATCACAATATAAACGACTGCCATCACTGTGGGCATTGCAGCGGCAGTCACTTTTCTTGGGTTTTAGTAAAAGCTTTTTCACCACATACCGCTTTCAATAACTCAGGAAAAATTCTTAAAGAAGGGGCTTCTCCCTTTCGAATAAGTAGTTTCATTTACCGCCCTCCCATTGCTTAACGTTTGAACTAATTGGCCCTTTGGCGCCGTGGAAAAAATTTAGTTAAAACAAACGTTGAGATCATTATGAAGAACTCTAAAACGGTCGTAGGCGCAGTCCTGACGACATTGTTGTGCGTGCCTGTCAGCCGCGCAACCACAGCGATAGAAAACGACAAAAACATTGATGCACCTATTCAATATTTCCTTGAACAAGAAAGTGGCTCGCATCAGCATGAGAAAGCGCACGAGCCTGAGGAAAATCATAAGCCTGAGGTAAGTCATCAATCTGAGGTGAATCAGCAGCCTGAGGAAAATCACCAGCCTGAGGAGGTAGTCCTTACTGAGCAGCAAAGGCAACTCGCAGGCGTTCAAACCTCCGTAATAGAACCTCGTATTTATAACCAACGCGTTTACGCGCCTGGTGAAGTAAAAGTAAATGGATACTCAAGCTAATTGGTGTCTCCTCGGACTGATTCGGTAGTGATTAGTCGACACGCGGCGCTTGGGGATGAAGTGGCAAAAGGGCAGGTGCTTGTCACCTTGTTCAGCGAAACCATTGCCCAGTCTCAAGCCGAATTTCTTATTGCTTCATCCAATTACAGTCGGGCAAAAAAGCTAGACAAAAACACCATAAGCGAAAGCGCGTTAGTTGAAGCTGAGAATCGTTACAAAGCGAGCTACGGAGAGCTAATTGCATTTGGACTTACTCCTAACGCGATTTCAAGCATCACTGCTTTAGACGTTGACGCTTTCGGTCAGTATGAGCTTGTCGCCGTGCGTGATGGCGTGGTGTTGCAAGACAACTTCATGCAAGGGCAAAGGGTGTTAGCTGGCGAAACAGTCATGTTGCTGGCAGACGAGAGCGATATTTGGATAGAGGCCAGCTTGCCAGCCACCAGCGCGTTTCCTGTTCAGGTAGGCGATACGGCGCAAGTCATATTTAACGGTGAACATTTTACCGCGCAGGTTATTCAACAGTCGCACATTATCGATCCACTTACCCGCACTCGCACTGTCCGCTTAGCTATACGCAATACCACCCATAGCCTTCATGCCGGTATGTTCGTCGACGTACTGTTTAGTGTGCCCACTCCATCTCCTGTAATGGCAGTACCTGAAACTGCAATGGTGAGAAGTAACGACGGAGACTGGGTTATCTATGTTGAAATCGAAGCGTCGGGGGCATTTACCCCTGTTGAGGTACAGCGAGGGGAAGCGCTAGGCGAATATCGACGTATAGAGGGCGTAGAAATTGGAACGCGGATTGTTACCCACGGTGCATTCTTTGTCGCCTCTGAACTAGCGAAAAGCGGATTTGATCCGCACAACCATTAGGAGGCCAATTATGTTTAATCGAATAATAGATTGGTCGGTAGACAATAGTATTTTAGTGGTTGGGCTGCTGTTAGGCATAATTGCGGGGGCGGCGATGCTTTTGCCGTCGCTGAATTTGGACGCTTTCCCTGATGTAACCAATGTTCAGGTAAGCGTGAATACCGAAGCTCCGGGGCTTGCCGCAGAAGAGATTGAGCAACTTATTACCTACCCAATTGAAGCTGTAATGTATGCGTTGCCTGATGTTGAAGAAGTGCGCTCCATCTCTAAAACCGGGCTTTCAGCGGTTACCGTTGTGTTTAAAGAGGGAACCGATATTTATTTTGCCCGTCAGCTTGTTTTCGAGCGCCTGCAAACAGCAAAAGCCTTCATTCCTGAAAACGTAGGAACGCCAGAAATGGGGCCAAATACGTCTGGGCTAGGTCAAATTTATCAATACTCCCTCATTGCAGATGACGGGGCGAAGTATGATGCAATGGCGCTGAGAAGCCTTAACGACTGGGTAGTAAAGTTGCTACTTATGCCCGTAGATGGCGTAACGGATGTGTTGTCGTTTGGTGGGGAAGTTCGCCAGTACCAAGTGAACGTAGATCCGTCAAAGTTACTTGCTTATGGGTTATCTCAACAGGACCTTGTTGCAGCGTTGCAACGCAATAACACTAATGTTGGCGGGTGGTATCTTGAACGGGGGCAAGAACAACTTGTTGTGCGTGGAACGGGGTGGTTCGCAAGTGGTGAGCAGGGAATTCACGATATTGAGCAGGTGCCGGTAAAAACGGTAGATGGCGTGGTGGTAACTGTGTCTGATCTTGCTGATGTTAAAACCGGGCCTGAAATACGACAGGGCGCGGTCACACTGTCTCAAAGGGCGTCTGATGGCAAGGTAGAACAGTTTGGTGAAGTGGTAACAGGCATAGTATTAAAACGGATGGGGGCTAACACCAAAGCTACCATTGATGGCATAAATTCAAGAGTTGCGCTTATTAATCAGGCGTTACCTGAAGGGGTACGCTTCACACCTTTTTATGATCAGGCAAACCTGATTGAAAAAGCAATTTCTACCGTAGTGAAGGCATTGACCATCGCCTTCGTTTTTATCACCATCGTTCTCGCCCTTTTCTTAATGAACGTGGGCGCTACGTTTCTTGTGCTCATCACTATTCCAATCGCGATAGCAATGGCGTTGGCCATCATGGCTTTCATGGGGCTGTCTGCAAATTTGATGTCGCTTGGCGGAATAGCGGTGGCTATTGGTATGTTAGTAGACGGTTCCGTTGTGATGGTTGAAAACATCTTTAAGCGATTAAATGCCAACACTTCGAGCTCGCATGAAGATGCCCAATCTTTCAAATCATCTGTAAAACTAGCGGGGAAGGAAGTCGCCAGACCTATCTTTTTCGCTGCATCGATAATTCTAGTGGTCTTTGCTCCTTTGTTTAGTTTTGAGGGAGTAGAAGCCAAGCTTTTTCAGCCTATGGCTATCAGTATTATGCTTGCTGTACTTTGTGCCACTGTCGTTGCGTTGTTCTTCGTTCCAGCCTTAGCCACATTTCTATTCAAGCGAACTAGGAATGTGAAGCCGAGTGCTTTGTTGATACCTGTTGAGCGCGCTTACCAACGGGCACTTTCTTTTACGTTGCTGCATACCAAGTGGCTAGTGTTACTGGTTGGTCTGCTTCTGGTTTCTGCTGTTGCCCTTGTGCCAAAAATTGGCACCGAGTTTGTTCCTGAGCTAGAAGAAGGAACAATAAACTTGCGTGTTACTTTGGCACCGTCTTCAAGCCTAGAGACTTCATTAGCGGTAGCCTCAACGTTAGAAGAAAAGCTGTTGGCGTTTCCCGAAGTAACTTATGCGCTAAGTCGTATAGGCCGCGCTGAAATAGGCGGCGACCCAGAACCGGTCAACAACATCGAAATTTACATCGGGTTGAAACCTGTTTCAAAGTGGGAAAGCGCGAGAAATCGTGATGAGCTACAGCAAAAAATGCAGGCTGAATTGTCGCAGTTCCCCGGCCTTCTACTTAACTTTTCTCAGCCTATCGCCACCCGTGTAGACGAACTGCTTTCCGGTGTGAAAGCACAGCTAGCCGTTAAATTATTTGGGCCAGACTTGGCTGTTCTAAGTGTTAAGGGACGAGAAATAGAGAGCGTTATTCAAAACGTAAAAGGAACAAGAGACGTGGCGATGGAGCAAATTGTGGGGGAAGCTCAGCTGGTTATTGCTCCTGACAGACAAGCGTTGTCACGCTATGGCTTATCGGTGAGTGACATAATGGAAGTGGTACAAGACGGGGTAGGAGGTGTAGCCGCAGGTCAAATCATTAACGGAAATGAACGCTACGACATTTACGTTAGGTTAAAAGAAAGCGCACGAAAAAGCAGCGACACCATAGCAGATATTCGACTTCAATCGCCCAGTGGTGCCTGGCTACGTATTGGCGATGTGGCATCGGTATCTTATGAATCCGGGCCTCCGCAAATACGCCGAGATGACGTTCAGCGTCGCGTAGTGGTGCAAGCGAACGTCCAAGGAAGAGATATGGGCAGCGTGGTTCAAGAGATACAAAGCGCCATATCTTCAAGGGTGGATTTGCCCGCAGGGTATACGGTGCAAATAGGCGGGCAGTTTGAGAGCCAACAGCGTGCTCAGAAAAAATTGTCGCTCATCGTGCCGCTTTCTTTGGTATTGATTGCGGTGTTGCTTTACCTCGCGTTTAATTCTCTGGGTCAAGCGATGCTCATACTGATTAATGTGCCACTTGCCATCATCGGAGGCGTGTTCTCTTTGTACTTATCCGGTCAATATCTGTCAGTACCAAGTTCAGTCGGCTTCATAACACTATTTGGTGTTGCCGTTTTAAATGGCGTAGTGATGGTGGAAAGTATTAACCAACGGATGAAAAGGGGGATGACAGTTGAAAGCGCTGTTTTCACTGGTGCTACATCCAGGCTAAGGCCGGTTCTGATGACGGCGGTAACGTCTGCACTAGGGTTGGTACCCATGTTGATGTCTAACGGTGTCGGCGCTGAAATTCAGCGGCCGCTCGCAAGTGTTATCGTGGGTGGGCTGGTTACTGCAACACTTTTAACACTCTTTGTGTTACCTGCCTTGTACAGCGTATTTTCGCCCAAACAAGCGGCTAAATAATTATGGGCGAACCTATTTAGGTTCGCTGGCTTTCAGTTTCGACCAGCTCAACAACAAGGCGTAAATTACTTTGTGTTGATACCGCATTAAATGGGTAGCAGGTAACTAAATAAAGCTGCTGCCCATTTACATCTACTTTCATTGCCGAGTCGGCATCGACTATCGTCTTCGATACAACCCGATAGGTTACCCACTGTGAGTTCGGCAACTGTAGTTGCATAATATCTTTGGCTCTCACCTTTTTTAAGAACGTGAAGTGAGTATCTCTATGCCCGCCTATCACACTACCACCCTGTCCGAGTGGGGGCGAGTCGGTGTGGTGTCCAGGGCCAAATGCAAGGGCATTTCCTTGTGCGCCTTCTAGTACATACAACTGTGTTTCGCTTTTGGCATGAACCAGCTTGCCCACTGGCCAGGTATCAGACCAACGCCAAGGCTTCTGGTTAGCGCCAGTGGCTAGCGTTTCTTCCCACGAAGATTGAATTAAATATTGCGCCAGCTCAGCTTTCAGTAATATCCAGCCAGCTTTGCCAAAGCTGGCTGTGGCGACCAAGACTAAGATGATGGTAAAAGAGTATTTAATCATTGTTTGTCCAAGCAATGTTCAGTCAAAAAATAAAGAAATGAGCTTAAGGTGCTAACCTCGTCCTCCCTTTGTTTCGCAAAAAGGCGATGCTGTGAAAAAGCGACAATAAAAGCATGGCAATCGTGCCTAATACGACATGTTCAGATACACCCGCTGCGGTTTGGGGGTAACTGATTTGTCTGAATTGCGTTCCCTGTGGCATTAGGTTTCTTACGTTTTCGGTGGAAGACGGTATGCGCTGTGTATTTGCTATTTTTTCTTCAATAGCAACGAAGCTGGTGAACTCTGTTATCAGTTTATGGGGCAGGGCTACAGCAAGTATGTCTTGTTTTACTTCATCTACATTTCGCCCTAATGCTTTTTCATCCATTAACGCCGCCACTTTCTTTCTTGCCCAAGCAGTCGCTACGCCAAGGTGTTGAGTAGAACCTGTCGACGTTGGTGCTATTGCTACCGAACGGGTCCACTCGCGAGTAGTGCCCTGCTTGTCTACAAGTGCGCCCTGAAGAGTTATTTTTCCGCTTGTACCGGCGTTATGAGGCAGTTTCACATTCAAAAGCAAAGGAACACCCGCGTATAAATCAGGGATCTTAGAAGGGTAAATCTCTGCTGACTGTGCATAGCCAGCCGGAAGAGTGAGGCTCAAATCACTCAACACAGGGCTTTCTAATTTATAAAGCAAGCTATCCATTTGCTGTTTAATGTCTGCCGTATTGCTAACAAAAACATAGCTTCCGCGACCAAATTGAGCGGCTCGGGTCATAAAATAACTATTAGGCGCGCTGCCAATGCCTACTGTAAAAAGGCGCGCATCACCGAGTTCGTTCTTTATTTGCGAGAACAATGCAGCTTCATTGCCTACCGCCCCATCGGTGATAAAGACAACTTGTTTTATATAGTTTTCAGCTGTCGTGCGTTTAAGTGCGGCATTAAGGGCTGGCGCCATTTCAGTGCCGCCCCCTGCATTGAGGTGCTTTACAAAGTCCCTCGCATATTGCTTGTTTCGTGTTGTTCCCTCTACAGAGGTTTCAAACAAACGCGTGGTATCATTGTTAAATGCAACAACATTAAATCGGTCTTTCTCACTCAAGCGGTCTATCGCTAATTGTAAACTCTCTTTCGCGTCGACAATCGGGCGACCTCCCATAGAGCCTGACGTGTCGATAACGAAGGTGATATCGCGATCAAAATCCTGTAATTCTTGGCTCTTCACTTGTGGCGGCATTAGCATAACAAGGGCGTAGTCATGCTGACCTTTCGATTCAGTGAAAATAGCTGCTTGTGGTGCACTAGAGGGCGAAGGCTGCCACTCTAGCCAAATGTCTCGGTCCATTTTGATATTGCTTTGATTAAAGGTGACAAGATAATTACCTGTCGATTCTGACCAATTCACACGGTGATTTCTGCTAGTGACGCTATTAAGCGTTAAACCGGTATTTAGTGTTGCGTTGAACGTAAGTTGCGGGCCTTCATTGCCTTCTCTCATAAAAGGCGTGATAGCTCTGGCATCGGGTACCTGATCTGTGGGTTCTCCCCAACCTGTACCTGATATTTCAGCCTCTATATTCTCGTTAAACTGATTTAGCGGAATGCCGGGCGAATAGCGAGGAGTGAGCGTAGTAGGCAAGTGAAAAGTAAATTTTCCATCGCGGTAGTCTACCTGTTGGACATACTGAAGTGTCACCGTTATTTCCTCACCCGGCGCTATATTCGCGACCTGCTGGGTGAATAAGTTTGGGCGTTGTTGCTCTGTTAAACTGGCTTTTTTTCCCGCTTTTTTGGCCGCTTCAAATGCTTCTTTCGCTTCTGCCTTCGGCTTAATTTGCCCCCGAATTATTCTGTCTCCTATACGCATTTCCATACTGTTAATCGCCGCGTTTTCATTAAGCGGAAAGGTGTAAACGGCATGCTTCCATTCATTACTGGTGTTAGTGAATTTTTGAGAATAGGTAACATGAGCAATCATGCCATTCACCTGTAAATCCACGTCAGTTGAATGCAATAGAGCGGGGGAAGACTCACCGTCCACGCTTTGCAGCATCAATTCGCCAGACTCAGCGCGACTTAGCGGGCTAACTACTACACCAAGCAAAAAGCACAGGAAGGAAGCAAGGATAAGCAACCTGTGATTACGCGGCTTGGCTGCATGTTGCCGTTCCCTAAACCAAGGTTTGTGAGTATTGGCAGGCGTCAAATAATCCCGTTTGGGTGTTTTGGAAAATAGCATCAGGTAAGCTCGCTTTAGTATCGATACTTACCATTTAACACCCTGAATAGGGCGAATTGTGAACAGAGATTATGGCAATCTAATGGGCAATGGTGGCGAATAGCAGATTTTAGAAATAAGTCATTTGTTGGTTGAAGCAAGGTGGTCGCTGAAGTCCCGCGATATCGGCATAACGAAAAAAGTATGCAGTTTGTACTTTTGCTTTACTGGGCCAGAGCATCAACCAGCGTATTGAATTTAGTTCTTCCTACTGGAACACTCGCGCCAGAGTGCAGGTGTGCAATGTACTTCGCGCCTGAGTGTTGTTCAATATGCTTAACTTCATCAAGAGGTAACGCATAAGAGCGATGAACTCGCATAAATCCTTGAGGTAGAATTTGCATTAACCTGTCTAAGTGCTTGTCATGCAAAATGGTTTGATTGTCTTTAGTGGTTATTTCACTGTAGTGCCCTGCGGCTTGAATGAATTGAATATCATCAACTTGAAGAAAGCAGAGCACATTGTTTTTGCGATATGACAACCGCTGACATTGGCCCTTGAATTGATGCAGAGAAAAGCGTTCTATCGCTTTACTTATTCTTTCTTGAGTAAATGGCTTACCAATAAAATCGAGTACGCCAAGCTCAAACGCTTCTAAAGCCCTGTCGGTATTCGCTGAAACCACCACGGTGTGATAAGGGGCGGCAAGCTGTTGATGAATTAATGAAAAACCGTCTTTTCCATGCAAATTCAAATCTAGAAAGAGCAAGTCTGTGTCGCGGTTAGACAAATGCTCTTCTGCATCATCGAGGTTGGAAAAGCGATGAATAGTGGTTTTATCGTCGGTACACTGGTCGATAAAACGAGCAAGTCGTTTGGCAACCATGGGTTCATCTTCTACTAGGGTAATATTCATCATAGCGTTTGTAAGGTGATTTGTTCGGTCTGTTCGGCGTGCGTGTTACTTTGCCCACCCGAAACGAACGTTGTTGGAAATGTGAGCTTAGTTACCCAATACTTATCTTCAATAAATTCCACTAGCTTCCAGTTATTACCAAACGCTTCTGTGAGCCGGGCTTTAATATACTTGGTGCCAACACCGGTTCCTTCTTTATTCTCTAATGCTGATGTCTGGTAAGAATAGTGTTGAGTAAGCTGAGCTTTAAACAGCAAGGTAGTTGAAGGTCTTTTATTCTTATCATGCTTGGCATTCTCTACGGACACACCCTGTGCTTCATCCTCTTGTTGTTCAGAAAAGCTAAGACTAAATAGATACTCTCCCGAGCCGTATCTGTTGTGGCTAAACGCATTTTCTATGAGGGTGAGTAATACTCCGGGAGGAATAAGCTGCTGCCCTTTGTTTTCTGACATCTCCGGCTTTTGCAGTGAAAAGTGGGCGTCGAAGCGGTATCCCATAATTTTAAGGTGACTTTCACAAAGGGCGACTTCCTGCTGTAAAGCAATTAAGGCTCTATCGCTTAAGCTGGCCATTTGGCGAAACTCCGATGCTAACGCCTGAATAAACCCAATGGCTTCCTTAGGGGCGATTTCAATCCACTCTTCAATTGCGGTCAGGGTATTAAGAATAAAGTGAGGCTGTAGCTGTTTCTTTATAAGCTCAAGCTGCAGACGCTGGGTGGTAAGCGTTGACTGAGTAAGTGCACGCTGTCTCTCAGCATGGGTTTGGCTTAGCACGAGTAGTAATAAAAGCGCTAAGCCACTAAACGAAACAAAGAAATATTGATCCATAAACGAAAACCGATTTATGAGAACGGGTGAAACAAATACTACTATTCCCATGGTCATTAACCACGCGTACTTCTTCCGTTTATAAATACTGGCCACACCAATAATAAAGCTAATGAGCAAAGACACACTGAACAACAAAAAGCTGCGGTAATCGTAACCATCGAAATATAACAGCACTCCACAACTAGCCATAACCAACACAAGTAAGGTATTGATAAACCATGTTTTTGAATAGCGGAAGAAAGACAGGAAAAAGAGCGGTAGCACCAGGCTGATAACGAGGGTTAAGCCAAGGACGATTTCCATTCTAAGGATGTGCCACTGGTAGCTGTAACCGAATAGACCACGCCATGACTCGGCCAAGATTAATAGAATTAACATGGTGCATAGGCAGCTAAACCAAAGGTATGCAGGCTCTTTGAGCGATGAAAAGTACACCACAAATGAATACATGGCGACAAGAACCAAGCCACTTAGCATCATTAAGGGCAATCGGATACGCCACTCATTAATGGCGGCAAGAGTTTCGAAGTCGTCTGCAAATACCCAAAATCCACTACTTTGCGCGGTATCTGGACGAAACTCGCTGCTCAGCCTTACCATCACCGTGTTGTCACCAGCATTCAGGCGCTGTGAAGGTAGAATGAATATACTGTCTATTTCACCTGGCAATTCTCTGCTTTCGGCTGTTGCAGGCATGCCGTTATCACCAATGTGATAGCCGTTCAAATAAACAGAAAACGCGCCAAGTATGGAAACAAACAAGCCTTTAGGCGCACTCTCGGTTTGTTGTACACCTTGCGAACCATTTGATGTTGCGTTGAACGCAAGTGCGAACTTGAGCCACCTTACTTCATTAGACAGTTCGATGTCCGACTGGGAGTGAGCCTGCCATCGAGGATCGTTCTCCGCTGGTACTTCCTCTTGCCCAGAATAGAGGATGCTGACCTGAGAAGGAAATGTTAGTGAATGGGTGGGCTGTTCGTGCAAAAGTACAACGCCCCAAATGAGCATTGTCATAAGCATTAAGTAGAACCAATTGAGTTTTTGCACGGGAAGTTAGGGCGTGTATATGGTCTCCCCCGTTATTGCAAGAGTAAACATGCTGTTTTGACTAAAATGGTTTGCGTCCGTATATCCGGCTTCTCGTTGAAGTATTTTCACTTCGAGCCTCGATGAACTTCGCCCA
>Ga0189292_10393_pt1 | contig 14342 bp, 10 predicted proteins | sample UW1oraminimetaG_FD_130317 | JGI IMG/M metagenome (GOLD analysis project Ga0189292, IMG submission 130317) | Marine microbial communities from the Costa Rica Dome - UW179A-orange mini metaG | ecosystem: Environmental > Aquatic > Marine > Oceanic > Photic zone | place: Costa Rica: the Eastern...
CACCATTATCATCGAGCGCGCCGACAAGTTCGGTCTGGCTCAGCTGCACCAGCTGCGTGGCCGCGTCGGACGCAGCCACCACCAGGCCTACGCGTACCTGCTCACCCCGACGCGCAAGGCCATGACCGACGATGCGCAGAAGCGCCTGGAAGCTATCGCCAACGCCCAGGACCTCGGTGCCGGCTTCGTCCTGGCTACCCACGACCTGGAAATCCGCGGCGCCGGCGAGTTGCTCGGCGACGGCCAGAGCGGGCAGATCCAGGCAGTCGGCTTCACGCTCTACATGGAAATGCTCGAGCGCGCGGTCAAGGCCATCCGCAAGGGCGAGCAGCCGAATCTGGAGCAACCACTCGGCGGTGGCCCGGAGATCAATCTGCGCCTGCCAGCACTGATACCCGAGGACTATCTGCCGGATGTGCATGCTCGCCTGATCCTCTACAAGCGCATCGCCAATGCCGCCGATGAGGACGGCCTGAAAGAGCTGCAGGTAGAAATGATCGACCGCTTCGGCCTACTGCCTGAACCGACCAAGAACCTGATACGCCTGACGCTGCTAAAGCTGCAGTCGGAAAAGCTTGGCATCACCAAGATCGACGCCGGACCGCAGGGCGGGCGCATCGAGTTCTCGGCCGACACTTCGGTCGATCCGATGGTGTTGATCAAGCTGATCCAAAGCCAGCCGAACCGCTACAAGTTCGAAGGCGCCACCCTGTTCAAATTCCAGGTTCCGATGGAGCGGCCGGAGGAGCGTTTCAATACCCTCGAAGCATTACTTGAACGGCTCGCGCCAAGCGAATAAGGAACTTAGATGCGACTTCGCTGCATGGCTCTTTTGCCAGCGCACTGCGCGCCACCGGCATTTACCGGGGCGCTACAGGCCGCCCAGCACGCGTCCTACGACCGAGCGCATAGCGCTCGCGAGGTGGGGCGTAGCGCCGAGCGGCAGCTATCACAGGAGCACCTGGCAGCTAAATTCCGAGCGGCGCAGGGTTATCAGGTGCTGAACCTGCCTCGGCTGCAACCGAACACCAACAACGAAGAGGCATTTACCATCTCAGGCGAGCGCCAGTTCGAGCACTACTCCATTGAGCAGGCGTTGAAGCGGCGCCCTGCGCTGGGGAACGACATTTTGGCCAAACAGGTTCAGCGACTACGGCCAGCGCCCGACACGGCGGGCTCGTCTGATGCCTGGCAGGCTGACCTATCTCGACCACGACAGCCTCTGGCTGTAGATCGAGCCGAAGCCACCATGAGCTTGTTGCCCCGACCTGCACCCGATACTCAAGCCGGCCGGCTGCCGTGTGCTCCCTATGCAGCGAGGATCTGAGCGATGGCTCCTCCGCTGGTTCCACGCAACGAGCGACTGATCGAAAACCTGCCACCCGTGCCGCTGCTCAGCCTGGGCAGCCATATGGCGATCAGCTACCAGCCCGGCAACCGGCGTATGGTCAGCGAGTATCAGCATCGGGCCGGTCTGTCGTTTATCTACGGCGAGGCGCGCGTTCACGGCAAGCGCGACAGCGAACGCATTCGCCATCCACAAGGCGACGAGCTCTATCTGATCACCCGCGATTCCCAGGCAGAACAGGCGCTACGCAAACAGCTGGAGCAACTGGGCTTCCGGCCCGCTTTGCGTCAGAGCCAGGCGCTGCCGAAGGACTCGGCCGAGATGTTCCAGCTATCCGGCGAAGAAGCCTGGCTGAGATTCGTTCAGGAGCAGCTGCCCGAGCTGCGTCGCCAGGGCTGGCAGATCGATATTCATCCCGGCTTCGCGTATGCGCTGACGAGCATCGACAGCTGGTACGCCCAGATCGACGAATCCGCAGCAGACGACTGGTTCGACCTCGATCTGGGTATCGTCGTCGAGGGCCAGCGCATCGGCATCCTGCCGGTTCTGTTGCGACTGGTTCGCCAGAACCCACAGTTTCTCAGCCCACGTGCTGTGGCCCAACGCGACGATGCAGATCAGCTGCGCGTGCAGCTTGACCGGTTGAGCCAGCACGACGGACAGCCACTGCAGATCGCGCTGCCCTTCGCGCGCCTCAAGCCAATTCTGGCGACGCTTGGTGAGCTCTATTTACAAGAGCCGATGGACGGGCCCTCCCTGCGTCTGAGCAAAGCAGATGGTGCTCGCCTGGCAGGGCTCGATAGCCTGGCACCGCAATGGAAAGGGGGTGAGCAGCTACGCAACTTTGCCGCACGCTTACAAAACCCCAACGCTGCGGCAAGCCCGGCACCGGTTGGACTGAATGGCAAGCTTCGCCCTTATCAGCTGCACGGGCTGGCCTGGATGCAGACACTGCGTGAACTAGGCGCTGGCGGCATCCTCGGCGACGACATGGGGCTCGGCAAGACGCTGCAGAGCCTTGCCCATATCCTTGTCGAGAAACAGGCCGGACGTCTCGACCGCCCGGCGCTGGTGGTAATGCCGACCAGCCTGATTCCCAACTGGCAGGACGAGGCCAGCCGTTTCGCCCCACAGTTACGCGTGCTAACGCTCAAGGGCACCAGCCGGCAAAAGCACTTTGGCGAACTCGGCGAATATGACCTGCTGCTGACCAGCTATGCGCTGCTGACCCGAGATATCGCTGTGTTGCGTGAGCAACCGTTGCATGTGCTGATTCTCGATGAAGCCCAACACATCAAGAACCCATCCGGCAAAGCGGCTCAGGCGGTGCGTGACCTCAATACCCGACAGCGGCTATGCCTGACCGGCACGCCGTTGGAAAATCACCTCGGGGAGCTATGGTCGCTGTTCCACTTCCTCATGCCAGGCTGGCTCGGCGACGCCAAGCGCTTCACCCAGGACTACCGCACCCCCATCGAGAAGCACGGCGACGACGCTCGGCTTAGCCACCTGCGTGCCCGCATTCGCCCCTTCCTATTGCGTCGAACCAAGGAACAGGTGGCCACCGAACTGCCGGCCAAAAACGAGTTCGTCCATTGGGTCGAGCTGAACGATGCCCAGCGTGAGCTCTACGAGACACTGCGCCAGGCGATGGATCGCAAGGTACGCGAGGAAATCGAGCGCAAAGGGCTCGCGCGCAGCCAGATGGTCGTCCTCGAAGCCCTGCTCAAACTGCGCCAGGTCTGCTGTGACCTACGTCTGGTCAAAGGTGCGCCCGCTGGAGGCGGCGCCCGCCGGAGCACCTCGGGCAAGCTGGACAGTTTGCTGGACATGCTCGACGAGCTGATGAGCGAAGGGCGTCGGGTCCTGCTGTTTTCCCAATTCACCTCGATGCTGGCGCTTATCGAACAAGCGTTGCACAAGCGCGGCATTGCCTACGTCAAGCTAACCGGCGCCACCGATGACAGACGCACGCCCGTCGAACGCTTCCAGGCCGGAGAGGTGCCGCTGTTTCTTATCAGCCTGAAGGCAGGCGGAACAGGACTCAATCTGACCGCTGCCGATACGGTGATTCACTATGACCCCTGGTGGAACCCTGCCGCGGAGAATCAGGCGACCGATCGGGCTTATCGTATCGGGCAGGACAAGCCCGTTTTCGTCTATCGTCTAATTACCCGCGGCACCGTCGAGGAGCGCATCCGCGAGCTGCAGTCGCGCAAGGCCGAACTGGCTGCTGGCGTGCTAGAAGGGGCCGGTGATGGTGGCTGGCAATTGGGCGAGCAGGATATCGACGCGCTGTTCGCTCCTTTGCCTTGACGGATACGGCAGTACGCAAACTTGTGACACCGGCAAGTGCAGCACTTGGCGCTTTGCCAGATCATCGCCACCTCGATTGAGTTTCCACCCAGCAACCGTCTCCACGATCACTGGCAGCCGGCACACAAGGAGCAGCACCCATGAGCCTCTACGAGATCGCCTTTTCCGGCCAACTGCTCCCCGGCGCCCGGCTCGAGCAGGTAGAAGCCAACCTCACCAGACTCTTCCAGGCCGACGCCCAGCGCATCGCGCTGCTGTTTTCTGGAAGGCGCATCGTCATCAAGCAGAACCTCGACTACGACGCTGTGGAGAAATACCGCCAGGCGATGGAGCGCGCCGGCGCACAGGTCGAAGTCAAGCCGATGCCGGTCGATGTCGAAGAAATCGAACTCGCCCCCCCACCATCAGCACCGGCACCGGCACCGGCATCTTCTAGTACAGCAACCGCGCCGCGCGGCTCGAATGCTGCCCCAGCAGCGCTCAAGGTGATTCCCCGCGACGAGTACATGGCAGCCTTCGCCGATGTCCAAGCGCCGGACTTCGGCATCGCACCCGTCGGCGTTGACCTCCAGGATGCTCACCCCGAGCCTGAGGCCCCGCGTGTGGACCTCTCCCAGTTCAGCCTCGCCCCGGTGGGCAGCGACATGGGCGAAGTCCCGCGCGACACTGCCGCAGTGGTACCGGACACCTCGCATCTCAAACTGCAGGACTGACAGGCCGCGCTCGACGAGCTGAAGCCCACCCTACCCACGCCTCGGAAAGCCTAAGGTGGGCTTCAGCCCACCAATAGCGCGCTCCCTCTACAACCACCTCTGGCCAAACCCGCTCTGAGCACCAAACCCGCCTGCCGGAGCTCGACAGGCGAACTCGAAGCGCCTCGCTGGGCTCCAACCCTACAAGCCCCTCGAGCCGCCCGTATTCAATGGACCTAGTCGTTGCCCGCCCCGAAGGCCTGTATTGCCCGCCTGGGGATTTCTACATCGATCCCTGGCGCCCGGTGGATCGAGCCGTAATCACCCACGCCCATGGCGACCACGCGCGTTGGGGCATGGGCCATTACCTGGCGTCCAGCGACAGCGAGGGCATCTTGCGTTCGCGAATCGCCGCCGACATGCCGCTACAGACGCTGGCCTATGGCGAATCCATCCGGCACCACGGCGTGAAGCTCAGCTTTCACCCTGCAGGTCACGTGCTCGGCTCGGCCCAGGTTCGGCTGGAATACAAGGGCGAGATCTGGGTTGCCTCCGGTGATTACAAAGTCGAACCAGACGGCACCTGTGCACCTTTCGAGCCGGTGCGTTGCCACACCTTTATCACTGAATCGACCTTCGGGCTGCCGATCTACAAATGGCCGTCGCAAGCCGAAGTGTTTCGCGACATCAATGACTGGTGGCGCGCGAATGCCGCGGTTGGCCGTGCCAGCGTGCTGTTCTGCTACGCGTTCGGCAAGGCACAGCGAATTCTGCATGGTCTGGATGAAAGCATCGGCACCATCGTGGTCCACGGTGCCGTCGAGCCACTGAACAAGGTCTATCGCGAAGGCGGTGTCTATCTGCCACCCACCGTCTATGCCGGCGACCTGAAGAAAGGCGATCCACGCTTGAAAAGCGCCATCATTCTCGCCCCGCCTTCCGCCGGCGGCAGTACCTGGATGCGTCGTTTCGGTGATTACGCCGATGCATTCGCCAGCGGCTGGATGATGTTGCGCGGCACCCGCCGACGGCGGGGTGTCGACCGCGGCTTCGTGCTTTCCGATCATGCCGACTGGCCGGGCCTGCTCTGGGCCATCGAGCAGACCGGCGCCGAGCGAGTGATGGTCACCCACGGTTCCGTTCCAATCCTGGTGCGCTACCTGCGTGAAATGCGTGGGCTCGATGCCCAGGCCTTCGAGACCGAATACGGCGACGAAGATGACGCTGTGGCGCAGGGGGCCGAATGAGCCGCAGTCATGCCTTGCGCCTCCTGCCATCTAACACCGACGCAGAAATTTCACCTCGCTTCCGTCGCAGCGAGTTTGCTCGCGAACAACCCGCCTCTTCCGATACAGGCGGGCCGAAATGAAAGCCTTCGCCACCCTTTACAGCCGCCTCGACGCCACCACCTCGAGCAACGCCAAACTCGCCGCGATGCGTGATTACTTTCGTGAAGCCGATCCGGCCGACGCCGCCTGGGCGGTCTACTTCCTCGCCGGCGGACGACCGCGCCAGCTGGTCCCGACCCGCGTGCTGCGCGAAACCGCGATGCAGGCGTCGGGCCTGCCGGAATGGCTGTTCGAGGAAAGCTACCAGGCCGTCGGCGACATGGCCGAGACCATCTCACTGCTGATGCCCGAAGCCGAACACAGCTCCGAGGACGGGCTGGCCGTGTGGCTGCAGGACAAGCTGCTGCCCTTGCGCGGCCTGCCACCGGAAGAACTGGCCGAACGCCTGCCGGAACTCTGGGCACAGCTGGATCGGCTGAGCCTGATGGTCTGCATCAAGCTGATCACCGGCGCGTTTCGCGTTGGCGTCTCGAAGCTGCTGGTCACCCGCGCGCTAGCCTCGCTGGTCGATCTCGATCCCAAGCGCGTTGCGCAACGGCTGGTGGGCTACACCGACCTGTCGCATCGCCCCAGCGCCGAGGGCTACAGCGCGCTGATCGCCGAGGAATCCGAGCACGAGCACGCCCAGCGCGGTGGCCAGCCCTACCCGTTTTTTCTCGCCCACTCGTTGCAGGCCCCGGTCGAGGAGTTCGACACCCTGCTCGGCGCGCCGGATAACTGGTTCATAGAATGGAAGTGGGACGGCATCCGCGCCCAGCTGGTCAAGCGCGACGGGCAGATCTGGATCTGGTCGCGCGGTGAAGAGCTGGTAAGCGAGCGCTTCCCGGAGCTCTGCGAACTGGCCAGCAGCCTGCCGGACGGCACGGTGATCGACGGCGAGATCCTGGTCTGGAAGCACGCACCCGGCGAGTCGGCGACCGAACTCTTCGAGCAGCCAACCCCCGATGATACCGACGTGAGCGAGCGCTTCGGGGTACAACCCTTCGCCTTGCTGCAGCAGCGTATCGGCCGCAAGAACCTGACTGCGAAGGTCTTGCAGGACGCACCGGTCGCAGTGCTTGCCTACGACCTGCTGGAATGGCAGGGCGATGACTGGCGGCAACGTGAACACCGTGAACGCCGGCAGCAGCTCGAAAACGTGGTCGGGCAATGCCCCAACCCGCGCCTGATGCTCTCGCCACTGGTGACTGGCAGCGACTGGGCCGATCTGGCGCGCCAACGCGAAGCCTCTCGGGCACGTGGCGTCGAAGGCATGATGATCAAGGCGCGGGCCGCACAGTACGGCGTCGGCCGGACCAAGGATGTCGGTGTCTGGTGGAAATGGAAGATCGATCCGTACTCGGTCGATGCCGTGCTGATCTACGCCCAGCGCGGCCACGGCCGCCGCGCCAGCCTCTATACCGACTACACCTTCGCCGTCTGGGACGGTGAACCGGGCGATCCCGAGCGCAAAATGGTGCCCTTCGCCAAGGCCTACTCCGGGCTGACCGACGAAGAAATGCGCAAGGTCGACGCCATCGTACGCAAGACCACGGTGGAGAAATTCGGCCCGGTGCGCAGCGTGACCCCCACGCTGGTGTTCGAACTCGGCTTCGAAGGCATCGCCGCCAGCAGCCGGCACAAGAGCGGCATCGCCGTGCGCTTCCCGCGCATGCTGCGCTGGCGCCTCGATAAGCCGGTGGACGAAGCCGACACCCTGGAGACGCTGAAGGAATTGCTGGGATGAAGTTGCAGTGCCTGGCGCCCACCGAGCCCAAACCGCCCTCCCCCCTGCCCTCGCCCAGAGGGAGAAAGAACCCCCGCGGTCCGGCGGGGAGCCGAGGCATCAACGCGGGACGCACCACGAGCGATGCAGCAGACGCGAACGAAACATCAGGCCCGCTGAGTAGTCGCCCCCCTCTCTCTGAGGGAGAGGGGTTGGGGGTGAGGAGGAAGACGGGCCACTGGGCGTCAGCAGGCTCACACCGCCCGTCGCGGCCGCACTACACGGGACGCTTCTTGCCCCCGCCAACATCACGTCCCGGCCGCACTGCAAATGAGTAGTACGACCGATCTCCTGAGCGAACGCTGGTTCGCCCGTCGGGGGTGGCAGCCTTTTCCCTTTCAGCGCGAGGTCTGGCAATCGATCGATCGAGGCGGATCCGGCCTGCTCCACGCCACGACGGGGTCCGGCAAAACCTACGCCGTCTGGCTTGGCGCGCTCAACCGCTTCGCTTCCACCTCGCCCGCGAAACACGGCGCCAATGCACCGGACAAACCCGCCCCGCTGACCGTTCTCTGGATCACCCCGATGCGCGCCCTGGCCGCCGATACCGCCCGCGCGCTGCAAGCCCCGCTGGACGATCTCGACATCAATTGGAGCATCGGCCTGCGCACCGGTGACACCAGCAGCACTGAGCGCGCGCGGCAGGGTCGGCGGTTGCCCAGCGCGCTGGTCACCACGCCGGAAAGCCTGACCCTGCTGCTGACCCGCTCCGATGCGCGCCAGGCCTTCGCCGGTTTGCGCATGCTGGTGGTGGACGAATGGCACGAGCTGCTGGGCAACAAGCGCGGCGTGCAACTGCAACTAGCATTGGCGCGCCTGCGCCAGTGGATGCCGGAGCTGATCGTCTGGGGCCTCTCGGCCACCCTGGGTAACCAACCCCATGCGCTGGAGGTGCTGTTGCATCCCGGCAGCGGCAGGCTGGTGCAAGGCAAGGTCGAAAAGGATCTGCGCGTCGATACCCTGCTGCCGCCAAGCATCGAGCGCTTTCCTTGGGCCGGTCATCTCGGCCTGCGCATGCTGCCGCCGGTGGTCGAGCAGATCGACTCAGCCGCGACGACACTGGTGTTCACCAACACCCGTTCGCAGTCGGAAATCTGGTATCAGGCGCTTCTTGAGGCGCGTCCGGACTGGGCCGGGCTCATCGCCCTGCACCACGGCTCGCTGGCCCGCGAAGTCCGTGATTGGGTCGAACAAGGTCTCAAGCAGGGCGCGCTGAAGGCCGTGGTCTGCACCTCCAGCCTGGATCTGGGCGTGGACTTCCTGCCGGTCGAGCGTGTTTTGCAGATCGGCTCGCCCAAGGGCGTGGCGCGGCTGATGCAGCGCGCCGGACGCTCCGGGCATGCGCCCGGTCGGACATCGCGCGTCACCCTGGTGCCGACGCATAGCGTGGAAGTCGTAGAAGCCGCTGCCGCCCAGGTCGCGATTGCGGAGCGCCGTATCGAAGCCCGCAGCGCACCGCATCGCCCACTCGACGTATTGGTGCAGCATCTGGTCAGCATGGCGCTGGGCGGCGGCTTCCGGCCGGAAGAACTGTTCGCCGAGGTACGCCAGGCCTGGTCGTACCGAGAATTGAGCGACGAGCACTGGCAATGGGCGCTGGCCTTCGTCCGCCACGGCGGGCATTCGCTGACCGCCTACCCGGACTATCAGCGGGTCGCGCCGGACGAAACCGGCCTATGGAAAGTGCCGAGCCGCCGCGTTGCACTGCGGCACCGCATGAGCATCGGCACCATCGTCAGCGACGCCAGCCTGACGGTGAAATTCTGGGCCAAGGGCGGCAGCGGGCGTTCGCTGGGCAGCATTGAGGAAGGTTTCATCGCGCGCCTGCGCCCAGGCGACAACTTCCTCTTCGGCGGCCGCCTGCTGGAGCTGGTACGGGTCGAGAACATGACCGCCTACGTCAGCCGGGCCACCGGTAAGAAGGCCGCCGTACCACGCTGGAACGGTGGCCGCATGCCGCTCTCCAGCGAACTGGCCGATGCGGTGGTCGAGCAATTGGGCGCGGCCTCGCGCGGCCGATTCGACAGCGCCGAGATGCGCCTGGTCGAGCCGCTGCTGCGGGTGCAGATGGACTGGTCAGCGCTGCCCAGCGAAACCACGCTGCTGGCCGAGGTGATGAAGTCGCGTGAAGGCTGGCATCTGTTCCTCTACCCTTTCGCTGGCCGCCACGTGCATCTGGGACTGGCCAGCCTGCTGGCCTGGCGCATGGGCCAACGGCAGCCGCTGAGCTTTTCCATCGCGGTCAACGACTATGGCTTCGAGCTGCTCTCGGCGACCGAAGTGGATTGGCTGCACTGGCTGACGCCGGCGCTTTTCAGCGAAGACAACCTGCTGCACGACGTGCTCGCCAGTCTCAACGCCGGCGAACTGGCGCGCCGCCGTTTTCGTGAGATCGCGCGCATCGCAGGTTTGGTGTTTTCCGGCTACCCCGGAGCGCAGAAAAGCGCGCGTCAGCTGCAAGCTTCCAGCGGGCTGTTCTTCGACGTCTTCCGCCAGTACGACCCGGCCAACCTGCTGCTGACACAGGCCGAAGAAGAAGTGCTGCGCCAGGAACTGGAGGTCGAGCGGCTGCAGCAGACACTGAAGCGGTTGCAGCAACGACAGCTGGACATACACCTGGTCAAACGCACCACGCCTCTGGCGTTCCCGTTGATGGTCGAACGTTTCCGCGAGAGCATGACCTCGGAAAAGCTGGCCGATCGCATCCGCCGGATGGTCGCCGAACTGGACAAGGCGGCTGGCCCCGGCGGCTACCAGCCGGAAGCGAATGCCAGCATCATGGTCGAACGTGAGACCACGCCTAAACGCAAACCGCGGCAGACCAAGGACGGCACGCCGCGCATCAAGAAGCCGAAACGCGCCCCATGACGCCAACCTCACCACCCCCATGTCTCGCATGAATTCTTACCAGCCCATCGAACTGGCCGGCAGTACGCTCTGGCTGCTTGCGGAAAAGGCCGTCTACTGGCCTGAGCAGCAGGCGCTGCTGATAGCGGACATCCATTTCGGCAAAGCCGCAGCGTACCGGCGCCTGGGCCAACCCGTGCCCCATGGCACCACCGACGCCAACCTGCGGCAGCTGGACGATCTACTGGCGCGGTATACCTGCCGCCAGCTGATCTTTCTCGGTGATTTCCTGCACGCGCCGGAGTCCCGTGCACCATCCACGCTGGTCCGTCTGGCCGAATGGCGCGCACAGCATGTGCAACTGAAAATCACGCTGGTGCGGGGCAATCATGACCGCCGTGCCGGCGACCCGCCGCGCGAGCTCGATATCAACGTGGTCAGCGGGCCTTTACTGCTCGGCCCCTATGCCCTGCAGCATGAGCCGGACCCGCACCCGACCCATCACGTGCTCGCCGGCCACGTACATCCAGCCTTTCAGCTGCATGGCCGCGGTCGTCAGCGCCTGCGCCTGCCGTGCTTCTGCATCGGCGCACGGCTCAGCCTGCTGCCGGCCTTCGGCAACTTCACCGGGACGATGACGGTGGCAGCCGAAGACAACTGGCAGATTTATGTGATCGGGGATGGAGAGGTGTGGCCGCTGACGCGACCTGCGCCCGTCAGGCCTGGGATATGCCCGTGATGGTGATGCCGTAACGCTCGGCCAGACGCGTGGCCGGGGTGTCCTCCAGATCCGGTTCGTGCTCGTGCTCGATTTCCTGATCCGGATACAGCTCTTCTGCCTTGCGAGTCACCAGTTCCACGGCTTCATCGATATCTGGCTGGTGTTCTGAATCGATTTTCAGCGTCGAAGTATTGCCGTCTTTGTTGTATGCAATGATCCAAGTCGTCATGTAATGCCCCTCGCCTTAAAGAAACCTGCTGAGCGTAATAACGCACATTTTGGTTTTTGTAAGTTTTTAGACCCATCCGGCGTCGGCAGTTCGCTCCCTCACATCAAAGTTAGCAGCTTTACGCGAGGACCGAAGAACATCGATTGGCCAACCGCGCGGACGCACTGGGTCGAATTGGTGTGTTTTGCAACAGGAGAGTCGGCTCGGCTACTGACGGTCAGTCTGAAGGCATATCGCAGATGGCGCAGGCTGCCAGTGCAAACCGGCAGCCATGCCAAGAGCCCATCGTGCAGCGGTCAGGCAACCGGTGCAGGTGGTGGTTGATCCGGCACGGTGGGTTCGCCAGGCTCGGTCGGCTGGGTGGGTACGCCCGGCTCCTCTGGATCACCCGGAACGCCGGCGGCGCGCCAGCCATTGTTGTCGGCGTAAGGGGAATAGCGGTTCGATTGAGCGTCCATATCGTCCTCCACTGCATTCGCCTGCGGTTGCGGGCGTCTGCAGTAGAGGCCAGGGGGGCTATTTCTATCCAACCTTCCGTCGGCCGAAGCACCTGCCCCGCTGCCTCACCACATCAGGTCGTCAGGAACCTGGTACGCGGCGTACGGATCGTCGGCATCCGGCTCTTCGGTGCGAGTGTTGAGCTGCACCACGCGCTGCGGATCGCGCTCCTGAATCTTCAGCGCCGCGTCCCGCGGGATGACTTCGTAGCCACCGCCGTGACGAACGATAGCCAGCGAACCACTGGCCAGCTTGTCACGCATCAGCTTGTTGACCGACAGGCGCTTGACCTTCTTGTCGTCGACGAAGTTGTAGTAATCCTCGGTGGCCAGCTTCGGCAGGCGGCTGGTCTCGATCAGCTGCTTAATCTGGGCCGTTCGGGCCTTCTGCTCAGCTTTCTGCTGCTGCTGACGATTGAGCTCCTGATCGCGGGCGATCTTTTCGGCCTGCGCCTTCAACGCGGCCTCACGCTGCGAATCATCTTTCTCAACCTGGCCCTTCTTCTCCAGGCGTTGCTGTTTCTGCTTCTGCTTGACGGCCTGCTTGGCCTGCTTTTCGTTGACCAACCCGGCTTTGAGCAGCTGATCACGGAGGGAAAGACTCATGTTTCGGCTCGTCTCGTCATGAATTCAAGTTGGGCACCGGTGGAATGCTGCTTCGCTCCCACCGAGCGGCATTGTGGTTGATGTGAAAAGCGACATCCACCCCGGTGAGCACCATTAACCGCAGGCTGGCAAACGCTCGGCTTTTTTGGCCGCGCCCCAGAGCGCGTCGAGCGCCTCGAGATCGCAGCTCTCGATGGGTCGCCCCGCCTCGCGTAAGGCCTGCTCGATGAAGCGGAAACGTCGCTCGAACTTGCCGTTGGCTGCACGCAAGGCGTTCTCCGGGTCGACCTTGAGATGGCGCGCCAGGTTGACCACAACGAACAACAGGTCGCCCAGTTCCTCGGCTATGGCTTTTGGGTCATTCTCGCTCATTGCCTCCAGCACTTCGCCGAGTTCCTCGCGCACCTTGTCCACCACCGGCAGCGCCTCGGGCCAGTCGAAACCGACCTGCGCCGCGCGCTTCTGCAGTTTGGCAGCACGGCTAAGCGCCGGCAGCGCGCTGGGCACATCATCGAGCAACGACAGCTGTTCAGGTGCGGCGGCTTTCTCGGCACGCTCCTCGGCCTTGATCTCCTCCCAGCGCTGCTTGATGGCCGCTTCATCGAGGCGCGGTAGCTCCGGCGAACCGTACAAGTCACCATCAGGGAACACATGAGGATGGCGGCGAATCAATTTGCGGGTGATGGCATCTATCACCGTGGAAAAGTCGAAGCGTCCCTCCTCCTTGGCCAGCTGGCTGTAATAGACGACCTGAAACAGCAGGTCACCCAGCTCGCCGGGCAGATGGTCGAAATCGCCGTTTTCGATGGCATCGGCCACCTCATAGGCCTCTTCCAGGGTATGCGGCACGATACTCGCGTAGTTCTGCTGCAGGTCCCACGGGCAGCCATGCTGCGGGTCGCGCAGCCGGGCCATCAGATGCAGGAGATCGTTGAGTTGGTACATAGGATTCCTCAGCGAATCGAGGGCTGGTGAGGGACGCTGATGGCATCACAGTGGATGTAAAAAGCGATATCCACCCTACGGTTCGATCGCGGGCCAAACGCCCAAAACCGTATTGCATCGTAGGGTGGATGACGCTTCACCGATCCACCATGGCGCAAAAGGCGCGCCTCCACCGTGCTGCGCGTTACGTGGCTCTTTGGCGCTTGGCCTCGATGATATTGGGCAGCTGCGAAATGCGGCTGAGCAGGCGACCCAGGGCGTTCAGCCCGGGAATCTCGATGGTCAGCGTCATCTGCGCGGTGCTGTCTTCCTTGTTCGAGCGAGTGTTCATCGACAGCACGTTGATGCGCTCATTGAGCAGCATCTGCGAGATATCGCGCAGCAGTCCGGCGCGGTCGTAGGCGCGAATCATGATTTCCACCGGATAGGTTTTCTCCGGTACCGGGCCCCAGCTGACCTGGATGATGCGCTCCGGCTCACGCCCGGCCAGCTGTAGCACCGACGGACAATCCTGGCGGTGGATGCTGACGCCGCGCCCCTGAGTGATGTACCCGACGATGGGATCGCCCGGCAGCGGCTGGCAGCAGCCGGCCATCTGCGTCAGCAGATTGCCTACGCCCTGGATCTGCACATCCCCACGCTTGCCCGGCTTGTATGGCGCAGAGCGCCGCGGGATCAGCTCCAGCTGGTCTTGGCCACGCTCCGGCTCGACCAGTTGCTGCGCCATGTTGACCAGATGCGCGAGGCGTAAATCGCCGGCTCCCAGCGCCGCGAACATGTCCTCGGCACCCTTCAGGTTGGCCTTCTCGGCCAGCTTGTCGAAGTCCACCGGCGGCAAATCCAGCCGTCCCAGTTCGCGCTCCAGCAGCGTCTTGCCAGCAGCGACGTTCTGGTCGCGGGCCTGCAGCTTGAACCAATGAACGATCTTGGCCCGCGAGCGCGAAGTGGGACGGCTGGATTTGCCGCCGGTGGACTTCGACAAGCTGGCCGAGAAGGCCAACCTGAAGGGTGCCGAGGACATGTTCGC
>Ga0189292_10395_pt1 | contig 14207 bp, 11 predicted proteins | sample UW1oraminimetaG_FD_130317 | JGI IMG/M metagenome (GOLD analysis project Ga0189292, IMG submission 130317) | Marine microbial communities from the Costa Rica Dome - UW179A-orange mini metaG | ecosystem: Environmental > Aquatic > Marine > Oceanic > Photic zone | place: Costa Rica: the Eastern...
GATTACAACCAGTACCGCCCGCATGAATCGCTGGGTGGCCTCCCGCCGGTGCAATTCATGCCCCGGCTAACCCTTGCTCCGATCGTCTATCAACCGATGTCTACTTGACAGGGGTGCTTACGGCACAAGCTGTGCATATGCTGTGCGCAGCCTGTGGACAGCAAGCCCTCCCGCTACCTGTAGATCCAGCCTGCGGGCGGCTTGCAGGTGGGTGGCGAAGCACGGATCCGAAATCCGGCCGGTTGAGGCACCGCCTCGCCGGCCCGAGGGCGCCAGGGACCTGTCTGGCAGACCCTGTGAACAAGCGGTGGACAAGGCCCGAAAATCAGTGGGCAAGCTGTTGAAATGCTGTGCACAGCCTGTGGATAGCTGGCGAGATTTCCCTGAAAAAACAGCGGCTTCCCGCCGCAGCGCAGCCGTGGCGGCGCCCAAACGGCACAAAGCCCGGCAAGCGCAAGGGCTTGCCGGGCTTTGTTCGTGAACTGCCGCGTGGACGCGATCAGAAGGGTTAGAGGAACTTGCTGCTGTTCAATTACAGACAACCCATTGATTTAATGCAATATTCGTTCTGTTTTCTTATATTTGTGTAAAGCATCGGGACCACGACTTCCCGCTAGGGCAGGACAGGAAGTGCGAGCGTCATCGCGACGCCCGATGCTAGTCCCAGTGCTCTGTCGAGATTCATCGAAGTCGGGATCTGCGTCATCCAATTTGGGAATCGAGAATTTCCGATATACAAGCATTGGCACGCAGTCCAGCCAGATTTCGCCTCTGTAGGTCCTGATTTCGTGTGTCAAGTTCAAAGTGACCCGCCTTTCTCCTCGGAATGGGGCCCCTGCCTGTGGCAGGCGACCCGAGGCACCTCGCAAGCACACAACGCCCGCTTGGTCCGGTACGGCTGGCGAACGACGGTCGTCTCGACCTAAGCCGCCGATAGCGACGGGCCGCTTTCGACCCGAAGGCGACGGTGGAGATGGCTCTCCTAGGTGGTGTTCGGCGCGCAATCCAGCGTTCCCGCAGCTAGAGCTTGAGGTGTGAGCGCTCCAATCTAATTGCCATAGGATATAGTTTCCGTAGTACATGCCTGCCAAGCGAAATATCTACATCCAGATGATTACTTCAGTAAGGGCTTCAGAAAATGCGCTACACGCTGTTGTGAGTGATCTGGATCCATAATCTAATTGCTTAGCCCAGAGTGTCACGCAGGTTTTACGGTCTACGTAACGTTATTCATTCTAATAGCTATCTATGAGCGCGCAAACATACAACAATATTCGCAGAATTCTTTTCTCAACAGCAAACAATAGCGAAAAGGGGTTTTCTGTTGCCTATGATTGGATGGAAAAAACGTATCGGCATCAACTTGATCAGCGAAGCTATGTTGGTCTCATGGCGGAGCTTCGATTTTATGAACGACACGGACGCGATTTCTGTCTGACTGTAGCTGGTGACATGGGGGAACACGCCGATTTTGCTGGGATGTATGGATCACGACCAGCAAGGTTTGACGTAACGACAAACATCGGCTTCAAGAAATTCGGTGACTATGAGCCCTTTATGGGTACTGGCCCAAGCTACAAAATTGCCTTGTTGGATCAAGGGAATTTTGAAGTCATTGATGTTCTTGATTTGGCATTTCCAAGATGCAATTTCTGTGGCGGCTACCTGTTCCCAGCCATCGTTCTTCTCGGTCAAAACTACAGTCGTGATGGCGAGTCGCAATGGACCAACGATCAACTGCTCATTGATGTGTGCGCCGGATGTGAGGAATATATCGAGAAGAACCGCTTCTCTCATTTCGGTTTATTCAGCCCGCAAGAGCACTATAATGCCTTTGCGGGATCTGATGATGACGAATTCGCTGCGGAGTCAGCAGAGCAGCACGTGATCTCAGCATACAAATATTTCCGTCGGCAGCATTCTGATTATCTAATGGCTGTCGGCTCACACAATTACAAAACAACAGAGCCAAGGGGTGGTGGATATTGGACGATAAATTTCAATTTTGTGAATGCGGCCGTAGCAAACGAGATGCCCAGTGAAATTGAATGCCCCAACGAAATTTAGACGCCGCTCACCTCCTCAAGCTCGCTCCTTTCTGTCGCTCGTAGCTGTGAGAGAAACAGACGCAGCGCCGGTTAGCTTAGGCAGCAGCAAAAAATGTCGAGACCTAAATGTCCTTTCTCTTAATTGATAGCGCTGCAGAACTTCTCGTACGAAAGTGGCAAGAGCTCTATGTGCGCTCGCCGCTCCTGACTGTCGTCGTGTCGCTAATTTTCTCATTATCAGCAGGCACAATAGTCTATTTCGTAGAGCAAGGATCTGCCGAACAGCGCGAGGCCAAACGCCTTCAAAACATGAACTACTCGGTGCAGGCGCAAAAGCTTGAAGAGACAAAGTCCAATCTTGAGGCGCTTCTGCTTTTCGTCGAAGACGAGCGAAACAGTCTTGCCGCATCAGAGCAAGCACTTAGGTCGCTAAAGCGAGAGCATGAACAACTTCGGCCCCTGGTCGAATCAGACCGCAAGACTATAGATGCCCTCTTCGCAGCTCAGGAAGCAAGAAACCAAGCCGCGCAAAGTACCGAGCGCTGGATTGGCTTTGCTTTTGGAATTGCGTCCTCTCTGCTTGCATCATTTATCTGGGCTGTTGCTTCGTATGTACGTCGTCGAAATCGAAGAGTAACCTAGCCATGCGGTTAACCGGACAGCCGAAAGCGGCAGGCCGGCAACCAATGTTGGGTATTTCATTAGTAGTTCTCATGCATCCTTACACCGGCCTGCTGTCGGACCTTAGCTATACAACTTGGTCTTACGGGCATTGAAGTCCTGAAGTCGTAGCCCGATGCACAATCCATCATTCCGTCGGACTTGCGCGAAATGTCGCGTGGGCCGGTGAATTCCAAAGTTGCGCGCCTGCTTTCACTCGCCATACTTGGCTGCTCCTGGCCGGGAGCTCTCCTTGTCAAACGGGCGAGGACGACCCACAACTGACCTTCACATTCCAGGGAAGCGGACATCGGCAGAAGCTATGCTCAGCTTTCGAAACGAGTAACTATATAGTACCGTGCAATCTGAGCTGCTCTCTTTCGCGAGAATCAAGGCGAGAGAGCAACGCGGAACTCAGATACGGCGCAGGATGGAAATCCTGCCCTAGCGTCACACACGAGCTCAACCGAGTTGGATCAGTTGCTGCAGTCCTCTAGCCCTTAGTGAGCAGGCGTGCCAGTAGAGGCACCATACAATTGCCCCAGCAGGTGTTCCTGGTTGTTGATCGTTTCTCGTACGCAGAGCTCGGAAATGAAAAGGATATTCGAATAGCGGTCTATGTGGGCTGGAGAACTCATGTTGAGCACGGATCCATCGTCTGTCATAAAGTGAGCGATGGCATTCCTGAATTCGGGCGTCATAACCGAATCGAAGAAGCTTTTAACTGACGTTCTAGCGTATTGTTTGAACGGCTCTGAGATATGTTCCGAATCAGGGACAGTATCCTTGATCGTATCGATCCGGATATTTCGCTCCCTCGCGACCTTGAACGTATTGGCTCGGAGATGCGCGAACATTCCCTCAAGGAGCTTGTAGTAGCAGAGAAACTTGTAGAAGTCGCTGTGTGAGTTTTGTGCTTCGCGGTACATGGCATACACCGGGGCCATTTCCGGGTATATCGTAGCCCCGTGCGGATTAACGATTGTCTTCCGGTAGGGTGAGATGTACTGCAAAGCCGTGCACTGGCTATGACGATCTTCTATTCGTATTGAGCCTACGACAAGCGGGCAATTTGCGATGAATGAAAGTTTGTCGAGGAATGGCAAAGCGGCGAGCTGGAACCTGTCGCGTGCATCAGAAGTACTTGTTGCTCGACACGTGAATCGAAGGAAAGACAACTCGCCAGACTTATTTTTCAACACTTCAACGGAACCGCCCGGCGTCTCGATTCGAAGCGTTTCGGCATTTTGCGGCGGAGCGAGGTATGAGCCACCATCGTTCTCCTTGAAATTCCCCTTGATGTCTCCAGTTGCAGCGGGTGACTTCAGAAGGAGTGCGCGTACAACGAAATCGCGTTCACTATGGTCTTGCAGCCATGTCAGGTCGTTCCTGCGGATGTCGGGAAAACTTGGAACTATGTACAGCTCCCCCTTTATGCCCGGTGGCCCAAATTTGTCGGCCGCGATCTCGGCTTGGGGGCTCGGTGCCTGCACTCTTTTCTTTGGCGGGTCCGCGCGTCGGTTATTCTTCTTCGACTGACTCGCGCGATGCTTCCTCTTTATTGATTTATTTTTCTTACCCACTTGGATTACCCGTTTAGGAGATGTCGCAGCCACTCGCCTACGTCGGCAATGGCCTTCGTCTGAAAATCAGTATCTTAACAAGATCGATGACCCGAGGCGCGCGCTCCGCGGAGCGGTCCTCAAGAGGAAAAATCAGACGTACTAACACGGCGCAACGAGCACACAGCGCATATGCGCCGTGTGCGATTGCGATCGGTTTCCGGAATGTTGTCGAACGTCCCTTCATGGCCGAAACCGGTCTTCAAGAAAAAGGGTTCAATTCTAGAAGCGCACCTGCGCGTTTTCGACGTTTCGGAGGGTGGGGTCCGGTAATCCCCGCAGAAGCAATGTTGAGAAGCGGGACATTAAGTAGAGCTGCGGTTGAAAGATCTCAAATATGAGGGATGCAGCTTGGCGCGTAAGCTGCTTACCAAATCACTTCGGAGGTTTTTGCCGCCGATTAGTTACATGTTTCACGAGAGCCGCCTGTGGCGCGCCTTTACGATCGACATTTCCCCGAGGAGGCTCCCGCGCTCACGGAAGGGGTCAGAAATTCTTGATAAATCAGCGCAATGGTATTCGAGATTTTCAAGTCATTGCATTCAGGAGAGAAGTACGCGAAACTTAGGCTGCGCAATAGCTGGTGCGCCTCGAAGAGGCAATAGCGTGTCGCCCACGTAAGTGGTTCCGCCCGGAGCGGGTAATTCAATCCAGACTACGAAGCCCCACTCGTTGGGGCTTTCGCTTGTCAGCAAGAACGGAAGTTACCCCTCAGTCACTTCTCGCTGAACATGCAGAGGGCGCAACTACACATTCCCGCCCTAGGCCATGACTTTTCTTTTCTACGACCGCTGGCTCTTTCCCTGCCGTGATACCCGAATTAATGGGATACGAAAACGCCCCGGCGACGGGGCGTTCAGACCTAGTAATATCACCGGCATTCTATCCGGGAGTGATTGCTCTAGGGCGGCTCAACTAGCGTAGCGCTACAGGGGCTCTGGGTCAACATCCAAATTCACATTTACCCAACAAGGCCTCGAAAGTAATCACGTAAATTACCACCTCCATTCCGGCACTTCAATGCGTGTTCACTATCGACTCCTCCAGTCCAACTTTCCGCATACTGCTATCGCTGCATCGCGGCTCCTGCAACCTTCGCAAAAATTTCTGCAAACTGATTCGACTTCGGCTCGCTTGCTGTCCAATAAGTTGTCCAGCGAATTTTTTTTAGATGGCGAATCAGCGCCGCGATATCTGCGTTCGCAGCGTTGAGCATGTAGAGTTTTCGAAGGGTCTCCTCACGAGGGTACTTTCCTTCTGGTAGCGGAGCAGCCCTAAGCAAATATATCTTAGTAGCGGCATCGATGTACGCGCTGCAATGCTGCTGGATGACTACCCTCTCGGCCTTCATAACTTCCATTTTCGATTCTAACGAGATCGAGGCTGGAATCATCCCATCGAGCTTGCTGAGAAAACTGTGCAGATCAAACGCAGGCGCTGTAGCCGCGATGCGGATACCAAGTTCTGCCCGGATAGCCTCTTCGTCCTCATCGGTCAGTCGAATTTTAAAATCGCCAGCAATTTTATGATTTCCTAGCAGTTTGCATCGGATAACGCCCTGAGTAGTCGCGAGAATGATGAACAGCTCCAGTTCACCCCATGCGATTCTTCCAGACGAATCTGTTGTCAGAAACAACAAGAAAGAAAACTTGCCCCTACCTTCGGAAAGCGTGAATGCAAGCGTTGGCTCGTGACGACCGATAGCCTCGAGGAAGGCAGGGTGCAGTCCCTTAAAGTTGAAGAGTATGGACAATGTCGTTCCTCCAAACTGAGTGGCAGAATCCTAGCAGTTCTCAGTAAAATTTGTGAGATTCGTCTGAACGGATTTCGGCAATCGCATGTTTTACCGCACGCTTTCCATCATTATTGAGATTCCCGAGATCGCTCTCTATACGCGCGAGATACTCCTCCCCCCCAGATGACTTGGCGACCCGCATTAGAATCCTGGCGACGTCTTCGCATCTATATGCGGTCAGAGCCAAATCACCAGGGTTCCATGAGGATGACATGAAGGCATCAACAAGCTCGTTACGCGCCGCTTTGCATCGGTCCCAATCATAAAAGGGAACCAACTTCAAAAGACTAGGAACTTCATCGGCCTTCGCCAATTCGCGGTAGACCGCAGGGAACAAGGCCGCGATCAACAGGGAAACGGACTGGCTCCTAGAACGGAGTAACGACGGCAACAGCCAGCCCGCAGCATTGATCAGTGCTTCGTAGGAAGTCTTTTCCGCATCGACCATGAGCCTTGCACAGGCGTCATTGGCCTCCACAGTCAGATCAATGGTGCGTCGTCCTTGCAAAACGCGGCCGATTTCATCGACGGCCTCAATAATACGTGCGCGCGCGGCTGACGGTGCGCGCTCAAAGGCAACTAAGTTTCGGTTTGCAACATCGGCGTCGTTACCGCGCTCCAATCCCACCCTTACAACCCATGCGCCGTCCAATTTCGTGCCAAGAATGCCAAGTAGCATGGATAGAATTGCGACTTCGTCACCCTCAAACTGGTTAACCAAACAGCGGCCCGTTGCTTGCTGGGCAATCTGGAGTTTCTGAGCCTTATCGACCGTTGAAAGCACAAGCCTGACGATGCGGACATAGGTATTTATTGGAACATCATCCAGCAATGCCACTCGAGCGAGTATATCGGCAGCATCGCCGGACAGTCGCGCAGTCACGCGTTCCGCGATTTCCTGATCCGTGAACAGCTCCGTAAGCGCTTGATGGTCAGCACGCCGCAACACGCCTGTGAGAACCGCAGCGGCGAGCTTTTCGGAAAGACGCTCTTCGTCCAAGATCCAACGTATATCCGCACCGGTTGGATCAAACGTCAGTTCAAGCAGCTCATTTCTTTGCTGCGATGCACCTGAGGAGATCAAGACCTCGCGTACAGCTGTTAATCCACCGACCTCGCGCGCCCGATCGATGAGCGCCAAACAAAGCGACTTCGCCTGAAAGGCGCCGGAATCTCCCAGCCGAGCCAATTCCGCAGCGATTGCGTCTGAATCGAGCCCCTGAAAGATGGGGATCGCTACTGGAAGCTGTCGGTCTTCAACCAGGAAGGGGAGCAACATCAAGCCCGCCTTGCCCGCGAGTTCCCGGTCGACGTCATTGAGAACTCGGCTCATCCTCCCGATTAACCTATCGTCTTGGGCGATTCGACGGGTCAGCAGTCCGCCTTGTGAAACGAGCCGCGCAGTAATGTCCGCCGGCGCCTCAGCAAGTACATCCTCGACGCGCGAAGCGGCTCCCTTGCCTAGACCAATTGCAACGCTAGGCGTCAACCCGACAATCGCGCCGTCGGGATCGGGTTGCTTTAGCAGGCTGATCGCACCGTCAGGAGAGCGCTCGGCGAGACCTGCTACAAGTTGTTCAATCGCCGTCCGACTAGCTGCCATGTCGTACCCCTGCATCTTCCGCGCGATCGCACCCACGAAGTCCCAAGCGTCTTTTAGCGGCAAGCTGTCCGCAGCCCGACCAATAGCCTCGGCCAACCGAGGTTCCAGCGATTTCAATGCCGCTGCATTGCTAACCAATCCCGAGTTGGCTATATCCAACAATCCCAAGGCAGCAGTGGGCGACCGGTCGAGCTTGCCTAGCAGCTCGTCCCACAATAATGCTATTCGCAGGACAGTCGCACTATCCGCGTTCCGATCTCCCAGCAAAGTGATCTCGCGAGCGGACAGTAGCCTTGGCACGGGCTCGTCGAAAACACGTTGCACGATCGTTCCGGTCCATCTATGTCGATCTGCCTGAGAGGCGCGGCCGTCCACTCGACGCCCTAGCCAATCGGAAAACTTAGCTTTTGCACTCGAAGGCGCGAAGACAAGGTCTAGATCGCGACCACTTATTTTCCGAGGAGATAGGGCAAACGTCGAAAGTGCAAACTGACGCCGCATGTCAGGCCACAGTGCGGTGAGCACTCGTAACGCAATTAGCTCGGGATCCGGAGCATCGAATACCACCACCGGTTTCACATCTTCAAGAAAAAGCGCCTCAAGCAACTCGCTTGCTCCGAAATCGGGAGCGGGTGGAAGTCGTACCTCAGATTGCTCCTCCAGGTCAGTGCGTACGGCATCCTCTTCGGTCGGCAGCTCAGTTGAACTGAGTAGGCGAAGGATGGAAAGAATCGGTGTCTTACGAGACCATGCTTCCGTCTCGACCAGCACGCTCTTAGTCCGCACACAGCCCGCCCGGGCCACAGTCAGGTCCTGCCACGTCCGAGCAATGACGTAACGGCTACCGCTCGGCAGCGGATAAGCCGACAGATAGGGTGAAAAAAGTTCCTTAGGACGCAAAGGTCCGGCCACATCAGAGAGACGGTCCACAACCGCCTGATCGTCCTTGGACAGGATCACAGACGATGCCAGGAGTTGATGTCCCTTACGATAACCATGAACTTGAACTTCTGCGATGATCATGGTTTCACAGGCCGACAGCCCAGGCTATCGGGAGCGTGACGTCGGGGTTCTTCCGCCATCCATTGTCTTCAGATACAGCGACCCACCCCTTACTGTCTAGCCCTGCTTCTAAGAAGGTCTGTCGATAGTCAGGATCGTGTTTAAGGTCGCCGCCCACAACGCTTAGTCCAAATATCCGCACATCAAGACCTGCCAAATCTGCGAGCCTACCGGCGACAAGGGGGTATTCACGTTCCAGGTAGGCCGCAGGCCCCTGATCAAACGTGCCGGGGTCTACCAGGTCCCACGCGGTAACGACGATAGAGAGACGCGGCAGACCGCCATCCTCACGATCCGCAAGCGAGATCTCAAGAAAGCGGATTAGCTCACACAGCATCACCTGTGTGGGAAGTCCCTGATCCTCCTCGCCGCCAAGCTTTTCCAACATTCTGCGCGACGTTACCCAATCGAGTGGTCGAACATTCTGGTCAGAATCGACCCGCACAAAGAGTAGCGCAGCGTCCGCCTGCCGGAGTTCGTTCATCCAATCAGGAGCAATTTCGCTGTCGATAACCGCGTTACGCCAAAGCTCCCCAGAAATATCCGGCACCACCACTCTGGCCTTCGGACCTCCCTTCGTCGCGGCAACAACAACCTCAAAGTCACGACGAGCATCGCTGTATTCGGAGCGCGGAGCGAAGCCCCCCTGGAATAAGTGGTCGGCCACTTCCAGTACGAAGTTGATGTTCTCGGGTTGCTCCGCAGCATGGAGCGCGCCTTCTCCAACATCTAGTGCCCTCCAGAGACGACCAACATAGTTAGTTTTCCCGGAGTCCGGCCCTCCAAGCAAGATGATCGATCGGCTCATTAGCTCCTCCTATAGGTCAGATAGGCGCGCTTTCTCTCGTCGAGTTCAGTCGACGGCCAGAAGGTAGGTCGAGCAGTTGGCTTCCCAACAGACCGGTCAATCAGATCGGCAATTCCAAATCCTGCCGGCACGTCACCCGGATGATCAGAGAAGGGCGCCACACCCACTATCTCGGCTTGAGCACCACGACGGGCGAGCTCCGCCTGCAAGCGATCAGCCACGTTGACATCGAGGACATGCAAATCTCGATGAGTCACAACGATCACTAATCGTGGGGCACGGCCATCCAGAATTTTGTTCAAACGCGCCACGAGCAATCCCAACCGGGCGATAAGTCCCTGCCGCTTTTCGAGATCGGCCAACGTACGACCGTCCAGCACGATCCAAATGGCGCCGGCCGACTTCAGAAAGTCCAGCCGATCCGATCGAGCCGTGTTGACCAAAGCCTGCGTCCATTCCCCTGGCAGATCGGGAAGTGCGAGATCAACGCGCCGGCCGTCCGAAAGCCTGACAAGTCTAAGGTGTAGAAAGCCGGGGCGATGATCATCGGCTAACTCAGTATGAACGGTCATTTGCTCCGGCACATTGCCTTCATTCCAATCACGAGCACCACGCGCAATCTCCTCGAAGGCTGCCAAACTTTTGCTCTCTGCAAATGACCATCCCGTCAACTTCGCGTGCGAGACGAGCAAGTACAGGCTAGCCAAACATGCAGTCTTGCCGGACTCAGGATCCCCAAGAATGCCAATCACGTCGACATATCGGCTGCCCATGACGGCATTCAGCTCCTGCAATCCGAGCGTCCGACTAGATGGAAATGCGCTAGCGCGTACGGGTTGATCGAGTACTGGCGCGCCGAGCAGGTCACCTGACTCGGATTCTATGTCGGCATCACTCCGATCATCGATCGATTCCGCGCCAACGCCTTCACTCGTAACACGGTTTGCACAAGATTTCGGGTCACGCGAGAGCGCGCAGATTCCCGTATCATCAACGGTACATCCATCAAAGCTGCAAGATCCGCTCATAGCTTGGCCGCGCCCTGAGAAATGAATCGAACCAGGCCGGCTTCCAACAGTGCCCGTTCGCCCCACTCTGAAACGCGTCGTTTCACGGACGCCCCTACTCCGTCCACCTCACCGCTGACCAATGCGTGAAGGAGAGGAAAAATGGTTGGATGGCTTACGACGCTGTCCTTATTGAAGGCTTCGCCGAGGGCAGTACGGTCGTCGCCGATGGTCGCAAGCATTTCCTCAAGGTTCAGCTCAGGATCCTGGTCGAGCGTACGAAGAACGATCTCGCGATGTACGTCGCAAGGAAGACGGCGAAGCATCCTCGCCCCTTCAATGCCGGCAGCTACTATACGAGACGGCTCAGGTATCGCAGGTAGCAACCTATTAAGTACTCGGCTACGACCGAGCTGTGCCCACCACAAGAAGTCCAGTTCCTCCCGGTCAAGAGCGGCGTTGCGACGTAGTGCCTCCACCGTATTGGCCACCGCTTCTTTAAAGTTGTGGGTCACTCCTTCGCTATCGTCGATCGCAATCTTGACCTCAGAAGGGTCAGGGACGCCGATCCGATCCCTCGCCTTTTCGGCCGCAGCAGCACTCCAGTTTCTAGCCATATCAAGAACTTCCCGACGGAGTCGCTCGCGTCGATCGGCCTCCAAGACAGGCTGATAGGCAAGGGTGGACCACAGCGCTGCAGCATAGACGTCAGCGATTGTCCAACCATTGTCTGTCGGGCTTCCAGCCAAAATGGAGACCATCGCCATACCGGCGCACACGCCGATCTCTAGCGGCCGCTCCTCATGCAGAAATGAGGACGCCCTCTTCTGAATAGCGCCTTGGACTTCAGCTCCGAGCTCCGGCGAGGGATTGCCATCGCCGCCGAGAGCGTTGGCCACATCCACGACTTTGGACAGAATCTTCGAAACAGTTCTCTCTTTCCTCCAACTAGCTGCAAGGCTGGTAGCTGCCGCGCGCCGGGAATCGACATCATCATCGTTTACCGTAACTCCGGAAATCCGCATGTGAACTGCAATATTGTCCATTACTTTGTCCCGTCCATCCGCTCGTCTATCAACTTGTTGATCATCCTCTCAACATCCTTCAGCTTTCCATCTTTAACAAGCAAGTCAAAAAGCCTGCGCTCAAGTCCCTGCGACATTCGTTCATCGGATTTTTCTGACAGTGCGTCGAGTTCAACGAGGATGCGCACGCGTTCCCCTTCAAGCAAGTCGCGGAAGAACCGGAGCCGAGCTGTCTCATAACCTTCTATTTTTGGCGGCATGGGCTGCGGCCCTCCTTCTGCGGATTCTGCCGGAACCATTTCGATAGTTGGTTCTGAGGAGTTCGCACTTACAGCAGCAGCCACGCCAGTCAATTGAGCTGTTGTACGTGCACCCACTCTGTCGCCATTCCGAAAAAACGGGCATGCCAACTTAAATTTAGGATGTTTTCCGCCTAAGCGCTTGTGATCGGCCTCGAAGCAAGTGCGCTGTGGGTTCCACACCCTCGGATGCATCGTTACCGACAGGCCGTCAATCTCGCCATCCCAGTCGAATTCTATGATGTTGTAAGTGAACGTGAACACGCTATCGGACTTATAAGGCACGGTGGCACCCGCAGCAAGCATCATGACGTCGCTGTGCTCTTCCACCCGATCGACCGACACCTTGGGGTCGTGTTCATGGCCCGATATGAAAACTCGAGCCCGACTCCGGATGTAATCCCTGACCTGATCCTGATCCTTATACCAATTCAAAGGGTGGTGGACGAGAACAATATTCTCCACCCCATTAGTGCGCGGGATAGTGAATTGGCGAGCTCCAATTATCAACTCTGGATGTTCATCCCGTTCTTCACCATGGCAAAGTAGAGCGGAGTTAAGCCGGATAAAGCGGATCGCCCTTCCCGGCGCGAGCGTTACCTCCATCTCCGACGCAAATGCACCCTCGTTGTTGAGGGGGCAGTTGTAGCCGAAGCTGAAGCGGCCATAGTCTTCGAAACGTGCAAATAGTGCGGCACGATCGGTGGGGTTGTTCAGAATGCTCTCATATTCCTTAGAGCCCCCGGCGCGTATATGGTCGAGGATCTGTTTACCAGCGAACGAGAGCTTAGATCTGTCGAGATCATGGTTGCCTGGGACCATCTGAACGCGGTGAATTTCTACGCCGATGCTCGCCGCAAGCTCATCCAGCCATCTGCCAGCGTCCTCATATTCCGTCCACTTTCCCGACTGGGCGATGTCTCCGGTGACCAAGATGCCATGAGCGGCCCCGCCAGCTATATCGGAGACAACCTCCTTCGCATCGTTGATCAACTGTTGTTTCACATCAGCATGGATGTGAACCCGGTCATCCCTTTCTTGGCCAAAGTGGATGTCGGAAACGTGAACAAAAACTGCCGGCATATGTTCCCCTGGTTTTCTGACTCCGAATACGTCAGATTGAAATTCTAGACGAGAGATATCTTAGACCCTAATGCGCTCACGCTATCGGTAGACGCTGCAGAAGGTCGCCCTGAGTCTTCCTGATCCTATTGGCGCTAGCAAAGCCTGCCCACCTGGCCTCGGCGATTTTAATGAACAAAATTTCCCTCCTCGGATGCGCGCTTTTTTTTCGCAACCGGGCGACCGCGACGCGGCAACTACTTTTTCAACTTTGAATGCTGGCCGGACTGAATGACAGGCCTTAATGGAGCATCCAACTGGGCTTCCGTCAGCCCGTGAGCTATAGCATTTGCAACGTATCGGACAAGCCGACAATCGTACTCACGCAGTACGGTACGAAGTTTGTCGTTCTCAGCACGCAAATTTCCCAACCGTCTTTCTACCTCTGGATCGCTGTCCCGACACCGATTGCGCACGACCGACGCAGCAACGCGAGAATCATTGCGTCGCAGATACGCTTCTTTAATGACAGGCCGTTTTTCGAGGGTTTGTCGAGTCCACGAGACCTTGAAATGACGTTCGGCGAGCTGCACTATCGTATTCCAGGTGATTGCCGTTCCCTCGGGCAACTCATCCACGAGATGGGCGATGAAGGCAGCCTGTCGCTCCGACAATCGAATGTGTGTGCGTGAATGTTGCGTGGCCTTGAAACTATGGGCTCTCTTTGTCATTCAGTGGGCTCAACATAGTTGGGAACTTGCACAAGCGTTCCATCGGCAATCGAGGTGTCCGCGTGGATACGAAGAACATCCGAGGCACGCCGAAGAACGAGTTGCTGATACGCCAACCAGTTGTCAGCGCCATAGCTACCTGCACCTTGCTCGGCCTGTGCCAAGCGAAGCATCAATTGCGCGGCGTCAACCATCACCTGTGCGTTGTGACGCTGTTGAGCATCACCTTTCTGAATAAAGTGATCATTGCATGTCACGCATTCCCGATGCCGCTCGCAAGGTAGGGCCGATAGATCTTGCACACAGATGCCTATGTCAGTCACATGAGCGGATGCCACCAACGATTGCCCGAATTCCGCCCTGCCCCCCGCTGTCAGAATAGTTGGAACCTCTACAGATGTTAGAGTTTGAATCTCCAACCTGGGGCAGAGAGAAGGTTTCCATGAAGTATTCACCCGAGCGCCGCGAAGCCATATTGGCCAAGC